>Ga0226835_1000028_pt1 | contig 356203 bp, 371 predicted proteins | sample LAC_MetaG_1_FD_163627 | JGI IMG/M metagenome (GOLD analysis project Ga0226835, IMG submission 163627) | Anaerobic ammonium oxidizing microbial communities from anammox membrane bioreactor (MBR) in UC Berkley, California, United States -... | ecosystem: Engineered > Bioreactor > Anaerobic >... | reverse complement strand
ACTTAGCCTGCAATAGCTCCCTTACTCCCACGGCGTCATCAGCTGAAAGTAGTTCCCGTCCGGATCTTCAAAAGTGGCAATCCATCCCCCGCCCATCTCATACGGCTCTTTGACCACTTTTGCTCCAAGCTTTTTGATACGCTCAAACTCTTCTTTAACTTCCTTTGTCTCAAAGTTGAGGATCAGCCGTTCCGGATTTTGGTTCTTCCCTTTGACTTTATCGTGTTCGCCGATTGACAGAAAACAGCTACCCACGGACCACCCATACCAACCACCCTCTTCCATGTCAGCTTTTTTGCCCACCACTTTTTCATAAAAAGCTGCCAGTTTCTGAGGATCTTGGGTACCAATCATAATTGAGTTGAGATTCAGCATACGACCTCCCGGTATTTTCTTTCATTCTAACAAAAGCCTGCCTTCTTTCTGTGGTAGTTCGGTAAGAAAAATCCTAGAAACATTCGGCACACTGTTGTTCAGAATGGTATTATCTCAACCAAGTATGAACATCCATGAAGTCATTTCTAGTCTCGATGTATCGACCTATCAACAAGATGGTCGAAAATCTCTAACCGATTTGTACGCTGCCTATACCCAGCTTGTTGATGCCGGTTGGACTGCGGAGCTGGTAGCCATTCAGGAACTTCAGCTGGAGAACCGGGAACCCATTCAACTTCCCATCTTTGCTTTCATCTCGCGACCCGAGCTCCTGATCTCTACACTTTCGTTTTGGGTGCTGAGTGGAGTGCATGGCGAAGAGCCAGCGGGCCCCAACGCCTTGGCGGAGGAAGTTCCGACGTTGATTGAGTTTGCTCGGCAAGGCATTCCGTTTGTGATGCTGCCCATGCTCAACCCGGCTGGCTACATTCGTGATTGGCGCTATGAAAATGCCCGTCGAGACTCGACTATTGGCCAAAGCGTGACCGACTGCGAACCACTCTTGCATGAACTCCCTTCACGCCAGGCACTTTTTCCTGTCGCAGAGCGCAGCTCGACTGCGCAGGCAGTTACCCAGTGGATCGTAAACTACCAACAGCACTTTATTCCTCAACTCGTTTTTGATCATCATGAAGATGAGTTTGAGGAAAACCCCCAGGTGGAAGATCCACAGCAGTTTAACTCTTACATCTACTACTATGGGCAGCCACGCTTCATCACTCTTGCTGAGAGCGTCACCGGAATCTTGCTGGAGAATGGCATGCCTATTTCAGTGGAAGGCAAGACACGTTTTGGGGAACAGATTCAACGCGGAGTAGTAGCAGCCAGCCCTGACGGCTCTGTGGATGAGTTTTTTGCTTCACCGGAGTACATCGAAGATAGTCAGCGCAAAACCAAAACCGCTGCAGAAGCTGTAATCGTGGTAGAGACGACAAGAAAGCCTGATGGGACCATTGAGTTACCTCAGCGCGTTGCAGCACACCGGCAGATCATCCAGAACTACCAGAAGTTTTGGCAACAGGTCGACCAGGACAAGAGATGAATGAGAGAAGGCGCTTTTCACCGTTCCCAGACTCCAATGGTCATCAGGATTCTCCAGAAGCCCAGGAACAGCAGACAAGTGAACAGAGTGAGGTTATCGGGTGGGCTGAAGTGTTGGAGAAAAGAGATCAGCTACCCGTGCTGGAGTTGGAACGAAGAAACTACAACTTTGAAGAGTCCTGGCCGCTTCTTACTGTACTTCAGGAAAAGTATGGCCTGGCCCCCGCTGGTGGAGTAAGTGGTTGTGCACTTCAGGCGGAAGCGATCAAACAAAAGAAAAAGTTCTTTAGCTATCGGCTGCGAGTCCCTCGCTCACTCTTTCCTCTACCAGAGTTGGCGCACCTTGAAGCCGTGGAGTGGATCGATCTTGATCTGATGAAGCTTGTGCGGCTACAGCAGTCAGGTGAAGCTCTGCGGCACAATCTACAACAAGTTCTGGCTGCCGTCTCCGACTTTGAGACCAAAACACAGTTGGTCGTCCGTGGGGATGGAGTGGTTTGTCGTCCGGGGTAGCTCGCTCAATGTTCTGGATTTGATTCATCTGTTACACTCGCTGCATGACATCACACAGTGAACTCTCATTTCGTCGCTATGACCTTCCTCCAGCCCCAGAGACTGAACAGCCGGCCCATCTTTCCGGTCTTATGTGGAGCCCCCTAAAGTCCGGTCGTTTAATCTATGCTGATCGGTTATACGTCGGCCGCGATGGGATCAGACCATCCCAAGAATCGGCCGTCAGTGACAGGAGCTTGATGATTATTGATGCTCGTCATCCGGACGGAAAGTTAGTTACTCAACGGGAGAAGGCTCGTCTTGCTTTACTAGAGGTGAATGTAAAGGGAAATACTGTCCAGCTAACCTTCCGAGCGGACCAAGCTGCACAAAAACTGCGCGAGAAGCTCAGTGATCACTCTGTTCAAAGTCACACCTTTGAGGTCCAGTTTGCTGCTGACGATCAGCATCCCGAGCGATCGACAATGGTGCATACCACTAAAGATGTGTTGGGAATTGATCAAGGAGACGAGGTTGCTGCCTGGCTATCCAGCATTGTCGGGCAAGAGGTACGGCTGGTCTTCCAAAAGCCTGATGCACCGCGGCAACGGACTGAACAGATCCCTGACCTCACCGAAGTCGCTACTATTCTTCGTTTTCAGGACAGCTTCCCGCTGACTGCTCTCTCTCACACCACACTCAATATTTTTAACCAGCGACTCGCCGAGACTCATCCTGACTGGCCTCAGTTTGCACCTATCCATTTCCGAATGAATCTTTTGATCGCAGGTGAGTTGAACGAACACCTTGCCGTGGGAAAGTTTCTCAAAATCGGCGAGGTCTACTTTTATGTCTATCGTCCTAAAGAACGCTGTCCGATGCCTGCTGTCGACCCGGATGCGGGAGTGATGCGCGGTGAGGTGGGTTTTAGCGGTCGGTATTTGACCGTTTTAAAGGAACTCCACCCGGAGCTTGGCATCACGGCAGACATCCCCGAAGAGCTCCGAGTACGAAGACTGGGAAAGGCCGAGAAAGAGCGGCTCGAGCCAAAGCCTTTACTCGGTGTGGATATGATCCCGGTGAATGAGGGCTACCTTGACGTCAATGCGCCGATTGAAGTCTTGGATCAACTCCCCGCAGACTTGTAGTATGGATTACAACTCCTGCTCTTTTTAGCAAGTTGTATCTTGCAAAACCGCCAACCACATCCTATAGTCAACAACTTGTTGCTCTTGAGTAAGGGAGCCCAGTCGCTTCGACTGTGTATTCCTGCTGAAGAGTAGTAGCTCTTTCACAACCTGAAGTCATCTTTAGATTACCCACCTTCATGCTGCAGAAGCCTGCGCCTTGGTCTTTTCAACAAAAGAAGAGACCAACGGGCAGGTTTTTGCCCCCCGAAAAAGTGAGGAGGATACCCATGAAGTGGCAAGAACTGTTAGAAAGTCGACAAGGGCTGTTCAATCACCCTGTCGCCAATCAGGTCATTGAGGAAGCGTGGACGCAGTTTACCCGGAGTAACCGCGCTGACCATGACCTGTTTGCGGGCTGGCTAGTCTCTGAAAAGAACTGGCCCGTGTTTGTCTCGCGCTTTGAAAAGCTCTCCGGGATTGAGCTTTCAGCGGACTTTAAACGGAGCCCTACTGCTAAAGCGGTGGTGGTTACTGCATCGACTCCGGCAGTCGTTATGCCGTGGAACGTGCCGGCGCCGCGTTGGGCGCCTGCAAGGCTGTTCCACCACGTCACCGAGTCCGCTTGGCATGACGTGTTAGTACGGGCATACGACATCCTGTCGAATATCATCGGGCTACCAATCTTTGCCGGGCAATTGGGGGCGATTGGTTTGCACATCGGTCACTACGCTATCTTCACGATTGGCGCAGTGGCTATCTCGTTTATCGAGGTCTTGGCGCTGCGTGCCCGCGCTCGTGCAATCGAAATTGCCGAGCAGCCGCCTAGCAGTGATCGCTACATTCGCTCCCTCCAGAACTTCGCCAAGCACCTCTTCAACGTTTTTGCGTTTGTGGGGATGCTGATGTTTGTGCTCGACATCTACCTGTCTATCCTGCCGTGGGCGATGTTATTCAACTGGAATATCATCGGCTGGATCATCGGGCTGGTGCTGTCGCTCTATGTCGAGTACGTGGAGATCGATACTCACCTGAAAGCAATCAAGGCGATGGAACAGGGAGCATAAGATGACTCCTAGGGTAAGAAAGAGAGAGCCTCCGTAGAACACGGAGGCTTTTTCTTAGACTTGGAGCTGTTTTATATAAACTTGGTGAAAACTCTCTGTCTGACATTGGCTTGCAATAGATTCTGAGAAATCGCATACTTAACGTATGAATCGTGCTAAAGCGATGGCTATTGTGGGTTCTGCCCTGCTGGTGGTAGTAGTTGCCTTAGCTGCCGTAGTGGCGTGGAAGAAAGTGCTCAGCCCGCGTGGCATTACCCTTTTCCCCGGTTTAACCAAAACCCAACCACCAAGCGCCGACGTTTTCCCCGAATCATCGCTGCCTCGCTTTGCCACCTACAACCTTCAACAGACGTCCTTCACCGCAGCGTTACCTGATGACCCGATTACGCTCAGCGAGCTGAGCAACCTGCGCAACTTTGAACAGAAGGATTCGCCATTCACCACTTCGGAGAGAAACTATCTGACAGAGAACTCATTCGTGATTCGTCCCAATACTGACCAGTTCTATAGCCTCAATCCAGATGACCCGACCGCCCGTAACGACGACTGGACTGACCTGTATCAAACAATCGGTGGTGGCTATATCTTGAATCGTGCACCTGAGAACAGCGTTTTCATTACTACCGACTACTTGTTACACGTTTATCACCGGCTAGTTGAGAAAGAGGTCGAGTATATTGAACAGACGGTTTTTTTGGAAAAGCTGACCCAGCTTTCTCAGCAACTCTTCACCAAAGCAGTAGCCACCCGGAATAAGGCTGGCTCCGCTGCGGATCGGGAAAGCTTTGACCGTCTAACTGCTTACTTCGCAGTCCCGACTGCAATTTTGGAAACGGTGCAAGGTGACCTGCAAAATCAGATCGTAGGCGACAGTGTCGAAGACAACATTACCAATGCCGAAAAACAACTAGAGATACTCAGACCCCAAATGACTGATGAGGCCTATCAGGCTGCGCTTCAAGAACTGCGACTTATCTTTGAACACCAGAAACTGGCTGCACCACCTCTCTTTGCCGGCCCCAACCAAAGCGAGCAGCTTAACCTGACAGAGGACTACACTCAATACACTCCACGCAGTCACTACGCCAAAAACGCCATGCTGCGTGCCTACTTCCGGGCGATGATGTGGTACGGCCGCACCAACTTCCTGGCCAAAAGCCCCTCCCTGACTCGCGATGCGATTCACATTACTCAGCTGATGCAAGATCCGACGCTGCAGAAGCTATGGTCTGACATCTATAACCCGACGGCCTTCTTTGTCGGGGAGAGCGATGACTTGGGTATTTTGCAGTATCCACAGGTTATCACCAAAGCGGGCATTACCGATCAGAATATTACCGATCGTCAGCTGCAGAATGCCCAACTGTTGATTGGCCTCTTACCGAAACCGAAAGTGATGGGCTCCGTCATTATTGATGAACAGGTGCCCACCATGACAAAGGAGGAGCTGCAAAACAGTACACAGGGATTCCGTTTATTTGGACAACGCTTCACTCCGGACGCATTTATCTTCACTACTCTGACTCAGGGGCAAGAAGCAGCTGATCCTGAAACTGGTGAACGGCTACCGTCAAATACTACTGCCTTGTTTGTGATGTCTGCCTTGGGAAATAAAACTGCTGACCAGTTTGTGCCCGAGTGGATCGTTCAGAACGCTCCGCAGTCGCAAAGAGTCCTGAACAATCGACTGACAAAACTGAAAACAGCCTTTGAAGGCTTGAGTACTAACGACTGGACTCAGAACCTCTACTGGAGCTGGCTGTACTCACTCGAATCGCTCTTTACCGACTATCAAGCCATGCAAGGCTACCCAGCTTTCATGCGCTCACCACACTGGAACGTCAAAAGTCTTCAGGCAGCGCTCGGGTCATGGACGGAGTTAAAGCATGACACTCTACTCTATGCCAAACAAAGCTATGCCGAGATGGGTGCCGGGGGGGACGACCAAACTCCGCCACCAGTTCCCAAAGGATACGTGGAGCCCAACATTCCTTTCTTTGACCGTTTGTTGGCACTTTCCCAGATGACACAAGAGGGCCTGCAGAACAGCGACGCACTGGAACAAGAGTTTGCCGGACGGCACAAGACGTTTGAGGAGTCTGTTCAGTTCTTCCGGGATATCGCAGTCAAACAGCTAGCCAACCAACCCATCTCTGATGACGAGTTTGAACAGCTGCGGACGGAAGGTGGTTCACTCGACTTGATTCTGCGCCCACTGCCTAATGAGCAATCGATCGAGGCCAATGCCCGCTCTGCTATCATCGCCGACGTTCACACCGACGTTCCAGACAGCCTGATTCTGTACGAAGCCACTGGGATTCCCAACTACGTCTATGTCGCCGTCAAAGACGTCAATGGGACTCGACTCACCAAAGGTTTGGTGTACGCTCACTATGAGTTTAGTGGACCAATTGGAAGTCGCGAAACAGATCAAACATGGCAACAGAAAAACTACCCACCCAACAACCTGCCAAGCAGTCCCTTCTGGGTTCAAAGCTTGACTCCCCGGTAAAGCCCTCACTTCGCTTTTTTCTGGGAGGCTTTCTTGTGGTGGCAGTATGCATTCTGATCGGCCTGGCCTTGCGACTCGTCTTCCCCAAAACTGCGGAGCCGGTTCAACTGCGTTCCGATACTGTTGAAACACTGAGTAGCTTCTACACCAATCCCGCTGACTATGAGACGGCGTTTGCTGAAGCGACTGCCTCAACTTCCGCTCAAGTCCCTGCCTATGCGGCCATCACGTCTCATCACTTTTTGGCTAAGAGGTTAATTGCCCGGACTATGACCGGCATTGATCCAACCAATGTCAAAACCGTGATCGTGATCAGTCCCGACCACTTCAGCGCTTTGACCGACAGTGCTGCGTTCGGTGTAACCACACTGGCACGCTGGGAGACGCCGTTTGGTGAGCTCAATACTAACCCTGGCCAACTGGAAGCGCTGGCAACACTGGAACAGATTGAGCTCTCTCCATCACTTTTCTTCACTGAACATGGTGTCTACACGCTCATTCCGTTTATCAAGAAACAGTTTCCGGATGCCAACTTTGTCCCGATGGTCTTGCGCTCTGGTGATGACTATCAGCAGTATGCTCAACTCGGCCGAGATCTCCGACAGTTCTTTGATCCTGAAGAAACGCTTCTGATTATCAGCAGCGACTTTTCCCATCTGAAAACGCCGGATCAGGCGCAGCGTGATGATCAGCAAAGCATCCGTGCTTTGGAGAGCCATACGCTGATTGACGTGCCACTGATCGATTCCGACTGTAAGGTATGCATGGCCACGCTGTTTGGATACTTGGAGAACCTTCCGACTCAGTTTCAGTTGGTAGAAAACACTGACTCATTTGCCATCAGCGGCCAAGAGCCTGAGAGCGTCACTAGCTATGTCAGTGGCTACTTTGTAGCTGACCGCAGCCAGACCACTTTCAGTCCTCCTCTCCCCCTCCCGCTTCCTACACCTTTAACTACGCAGTCCACCAGCCAAAAGATTTCGCTTCTCTTCACTGGTGACGTGATGTTAGATCGAACGATTCGGCAAAAGATGAGCCAGTATGGTAATGAGCACGTCCTGAGAGAGCTCGTTCCCCTTTTTCGCCAGTACAACTTCGTGATCATAAATCTGGAGGGTCCGATCACTAGCAATCCCTCCCGAAGTGTGGGCAGTACGCCTGGCTCGCCGGCCAACTTTATCTTTACCTTTGATCCGAGTGTAGCAAAAACCTTATTCGATGCTGGTGTTAGCCTCGTCAATCTAGGGAACAATCACATTCGCAACTTTGGTGAAGACGGCGTCCAGCAAACAAAACAGTATCTGTCTGAAGCAAACATTCGTTTCTTTGGCGACACGGGCAGTGAAAGTGAATCAAAAGACCGGGTACTTCTGCTTGAACGGGAAGGAGTCAGGATCGGTTTGACTAACTACAACCAGTTTACGACTGATGGCTTGGAACACGCATTGGCAGATATTGCCTTTGTCCGGCCGAATGTTGATCTGCTGATCATCTACACCCACTGGGGCAACGAGTACGTTCCCGCCGCAAATGCGGTCATTGAGTCACAGGCACATCGTTTCATCGATGCCGGTGCAGACTTGGTCGTCGGCTCTCATCCGCACGTTATTCAAAACACTGAAGAGTATAGAGGCAAGAGAATTTACTATTCACTGGGTAACTTCATTTTTGATCAGTACTTTAGTCCTGAGACCCAGCAAGGATTGCTGGTGGGCGTTGAAGTCGATCCTCAGACTAAAGAGATGCGGTTCACTGAGTATAAAGTCCGACTTCAGCCCAATGGCCAAACTGTCTTAGAGAACTAGCTGCTTGAAGTTGCATCTCAATCTGCTGCAGCCACGCATGCATCCTCTGCCCACAACCCCCGTTGAGCTTGCTGTGCCTCTTGTTGAGCCGTCCGATATGGGAGCTGATACTTATGAGGAGTTTGATAGGTGTACTCTTGGGCATAGCCGTCCTTGATCATCGCCAAGCCATAGTCGGTTCCGTTTTCCAAAAAGATATAACGGAGTAATCTGCCATAGCGATCTCGATCGCTTTGGCTAGGATCAGCTTCAAGACTGACTTTTTGGCCAGTTAAGATCTGCTTCGCCCTATCACTGGCTTGCTTACCAAAACACTCGACAGGCTTACGTGGGTCAACCGTTTCCGGAGTATTGATCCCTATCACTCGAATGGTCTCTGTTTTGCCATTAAGACTAACTTTGAGTGTGTCGCCATCTGTGACCGAAACTACTGGATAGAGTTCCGCAGAGCTTGACGCCCCCAGCACCTCAGTCTCAACCGGAAGAACAATCAGTGGCGTAGGCTCTGGTGAGCTGAGTGCTTCGACCAGCTGCCCCGAGAATGAGCTCACTCCTGAGTGAAGCTGTCTGACTTCTAGTTGGAGCTCCTCGGCTAGTGGCTGCAAGAAAGCCAACATCACAAGGAGTAACGCAAAGCCAAGAATTTTGAAGAAACTAGTCCGGTTCACCACCTCATCCTACACTGCCCGTCTGTATCCGGCAAATAATGTTCTTGCCGTCTGTGCAGATCATGATATAGTCTCGAACTAGGCGACCAGTCCAGAATACCTGAACTGAGTCGCAGCCGGTAGCGATACCGGTTACCTGCCCCTTGCTGGTGACGCCAAGCATCAGGTGATGCCACAGGCTAAGCCAGCACCTTTCTGAAGTGGGCGAGGTTCCCCCCGCCTCGTCCACTTCTTCTTTTTCCAGTTTCTGCCCACTGTCCCACCTTTCAAAGATTTTTTGATGACTTGACAGTTTGTTTGCTATATACTGACAAAAAGTACTAAAAGAGGAGGCACATGGCAGATTACACAGAAAAACTGACCGATGCCAAAGCGATGGGATTTATTGATCAAGTAGGCGACGTCTTCAAAGGATTGCCGCATCTTCCTACCGCAATCATCGATATCCTGGTTAAAATTGCTCCCTGGTTAGCGTTACTGGGTGGAGTACTTGGTCTTCTTGCCGGACCGTTAATCGGTGTGTTGGGGAGTATTGGTTCGATTTTAACGCTGAGCCCGTACTTCATGTTCATCACCATCGTCACGACTGTGGTAACGCTGGTCAGCTCAATTCTGTTGCTGATGGCGTTCTCCCCCCTTCGGAAACGAGCGATGCGTGGCTGGGTTTTCTTGTTCTGGAGTCAGATGCTCAGTGCAGTCGATATTGTACTGTCGCTACTTCAGGGTCAGACCGGATCTATTGTGGGTGGCTTGATTGGCTTTGCCATCGGGCTGTACATCCTGTTCGAGATCCGTGCCAGCTACAAAGGCTCTGCCAAAGCAAAAGCAGCCTAAGCTGTTTTGTTTAAGACACGAAACACCTCGCCGAGAGCGAGGTGTTTTTGTTACAATGGAAACAACATATGGATGATCAACAGACACCACCTACTAGTGAGCCCGAGCTGCGAGAGCGCCCCGTAGCCAAGCGCTTCAGGATTAAGCATTTGTACTTGCCTTTAGTGGCGCTGTTAATTGCCGGCTCGTTCAGCTTAGGCTTTCTGTTTGGGAGCAACTATCCCAAGGTCCTGGGTCGTCAGACAGTTAAGGCTAACTTACCGATCGTGCCACCTGATCCCTTCCCTGATCAACCTTTGCGTAAGTACAGCATTCAGAATCTTCAGTCTTACCCCTTCCAAGTTAGTGAGATCACCCTAGAAAAGGTGCTTGAAAAACGTCCGGAGTTCACGGCGTATCTTTTCTCCTACAAGACCCTGGGGAAGAAGATGACTGGTCAAATGAATATCCCTAACCAGGCCGCCGAGAAAGAGCTGCCAGTTATTGTCATGATTCGGGGGTATGTAGATGTGGAAGAGTACCACACAGGTATGGGTACAGCCCCTGTAGCTGCAGAGTTTGCCAAAGCAGGCTATGTTACTGTTGCACCGGACTTTCTGGGTTTTGGCGGTAGTGATCCTGCTGGTCCCGGCTGGGAAGAGCGATTTGAAAAGCCGGTCAACGTGATCGAGCTGATTAAATCAATCAGACTTCACAACCAACTGGTGTTTAAAGATACGACCTTTAAGATCAACCCACAGCAGATGGGCCTCTGGGCACATAGTAATGGAGGCCAGATCTCCCTGTCGACCTTGGAAGCTTTGGGTGAGTCGATTCCGCTAGCTGTCTGGGCACCAGTGACAGCACCGTTCCCGTACTCCGTTTTGTTCTATAGTGACGAGATGGAAGACGGCGGCGCTGCCATGCGGGCGACAGTCGCAGGATTTGAGTCTATCTACAATGTACAGGAGTACTCATTGACCCAATACATTGACCGGCTGATGGGGCCTATTCAACTTCATCAAGGTACTGCGGATGAGGAAGTACCAAAGAAGTGGTCGGATGAGTTTATCAAGAAGATCAAACAAGAAAACGAGCGTCGGGTGCTGGCGCAGGAAGAGCTGACCAAAAAGCTGGCTCAAGCAGAGGCCGAGCGCAAAGCCGCCATTGCAGCTACTGCAAGCTCTCTGCCCTCACCGATCTTGGTAGCAGCGGCTTCTCCTTCTGCTTCACCTCTGGCAGTCGGAACACCTGCCACCTCAGCAGGGACGCTTGCCATTGGCAGTACTTCTGCAGCATCTGGTGCTGCTATTGCTTCAGGATCTACCTCATTGATTTTGGCAGATACCCAACCCTCAGCCGGAAATCTGTCTGACGTCAGCACCAGTATGAAAGTGGAGAATATTTTTCTGAAACCAATTGAGCTGAACTACTTCGTCTACCAGGGTGGAAATCACTTTATTCGCCCCGGCTGGGAAGAGGCAGTTGCTCGCGACTTGAAGTTTTTCGACCAGTACGTCCGCTCTCGCTAGTACCCGCTTCCAGGAGCTGTCCACCTTGATACTCTTCAATCTTTAAGATCTTGCGCTCCATCTGATTGGTGCGGGTAGTAGTTAAAGTCTCATAACCGGTTCTAAGGCCATCAATGGTCCGGCCAAACTTCTTAAACTCTTCATTAAATCGGTTCCATTCCTGGCGGAACTCACCGACGATTCCGACAATATCTCGCAGTTTGTCTTCAATCATAAAGTTTCGATAGCTTTCCAGAATTGTTCGGGCCACGATCAGAAAAGTAAACGGAGAAACAATCAGCACCCGTTTGCTAATAGCTTCATCCACTAAGTCCGGGAAGTTCTGATTAATGAACGAAAAGATCATCTCATTCGGGACAAACAAGATGGCATAGTCCAGGGTTTCTTTATCGGGACGAATGTACTCAGCTACTTTGTTAATCTTGCCTTTAACATCGGCTACAAACTGCCGGACGTGCTGATCCTTAGCCGCTCGACTTTCAGCGGTGGTCATTTTTTGAATCTCGGCATAGGGGAACTTGACGTCGATCGGGACGGTCCGCTCATTGGGCAAAAGTAAGGTCACATCCGGGCGCAGACCGCCTGCTTGGGAAAGCTGTTTGACGTAGTGCACACCCTCCACCAGACCATTGGAGCGCATCAGATCTTCTAGGATTCGCTCTCCCCAACCACCACGAGTCTGGTTATTGGAGAGGACGGTGGCTAGCTGTTGCGTTGTAACTTGGAGTTGCTGAGTCAGTTGTCGATGAGATTCTAAGGAAGTAGCCAGCTCCGAGAACTTCTTAACTCTGTCTTGTTCAAGCATCCGGATCTCCTGCTGACGCTGTTGAAGATCTTTCTGAATATTCTCAACGAGCTGCTCGATGCTGCGCTGCTTGTTCGCCAGGTCAACTTGAATAACTTGCTTCTCACTCCGAAACATCTGTAGCTGGATCGATAAAAAGTACCCCAGAGCGAGAAAGCCAATTCCGATGATGACGGCAAGAACAAGAACTTCTATGATCATATGAGTCTTTATTTATAGCATGTCGAGCATCCTCCGACCACTTCAGCTTGATGAGTCGCCCCGGCAGTCCAAAGGATCTGTGCCGCTGGCTTCCTCAAGACGGCGCGCCGCAAAACCACCCCAACGCCTGAGTCCTGCCCAGAGACCCGGCATCGCGTTACCAAGCATCGACTTCCTGCAAGTCATTCCTCTCCAAGAGTACGTTAAACATCTCCCAATCTTAACTGCCGGACTGGCTGGCTACGCGGGAGTGTTTTTTATTTTGAACTTCGTCGAGCCAAATTCGATCCAGAATGTCTGGATTCCCAACACTTATACACCGCTGATTCTGGCCGCTGCACTTGGTCACTTTTGTGTGTTTAGTTTTTTATTTCTGAGCACTCGGCGAGGCTTCCTGGTCAGTCTATTTTTGTCGATCCTCTTATTTTTGCGGTTGCAGGATGTGCTGACGTGGACGATCACTTGGTGGGTCGGAGTCCTTATTCTTTGTCTGGAAGTACTCTTTTTCCTCGGTGAAAAACTCCTGACACGGCTCCAGCCACAGATGAGTCGTTTTCATATGCCTAACATGCCCCAGTGGCGTCGCAAAGGAAAGGATCGCACTGAGCTACCTTCCGACCTGGTCGACTCCGTTCAGCTCAAACCGATCGAGAAAGCCCGTAAACCCACCACCCGCCGGCATGGTCGCAAGCGCAAGTACCATTTTTTTGGTAAGTAACCCCCTGTACTTGCTTGCTATAATTCTCTAGATGTCAAACACCAAGAATACCTTCACGATCACCTTTGCGATCCCGTATGTCAACGCTAGACCTCACCTGGGACATGTCTTGGAGTGGCTGCAAGCTGATTCGATTTTCCGTTATCAGCGAGACATCTTAGGTAAAGACGTCTGGCTAGGTGCTGGCACTGATGAGAATAGCCTCAAAAATGTTCAAGCCGCAGCAAAAGCCGGTAAAGACCCTCAAGCTTGGCTGGATGAGTATGCCAAGATCTTTGAAGATGCGTATAAATTTTTCGGCGTGGAGCTGACTGGCTTCCGGCGTGGCAGCGATCAGCAACATCACTGGCCGGGTGTTCAAGAACTGTGGCGACGTTGTGACGCAGCTGGCGACATCTACAAAAAAACCTACAAAGGTCTGTACTGCGTTGGCTGCGAGTCATTTTATACGGAAGACGAGCTGGTCAATGGACTCTGTCCCGAGCACCTTGTTCCTCCAGAAGTGGTTGAGGAAGAGAACTACTTTTTCCGTCTCTCCAAGTATCAGGATAAAATTTTGCAATTGATTGAACGCGGGGAGCTCAACATCGTCTCTGAGCAATACAAAAATGAGATGCTCGGGTTCATCCGCAAAGGTTTGGAAGACTTCAGTATCTCCCGTTCACACAAACGTGCTCGCGGCATCGGTGTACCAGTTCCAGGGGATGATAACCAAGTCATGTATGTCTGGTTTGACGCGCTGGCCATCTATATCACGGCCATGGGCTGGAACTTTGACATGGCTACCTTTGAAAAGTACTGGCCAGCCGACGTGCAGGTCATCGGCAAAGGTATCAATCGTTTCCACTCCGTTTACTGGATTGGGATGTTGCTCTCTGCGGGCTTGGCTACTCCCAAGACTGTCTTTGTCCACGGTTACATTACGGCTGATGGACAAAAGATGAGTAAGAGTCTAGGCAACGTGATCGATCCATTTGACTTGGTTAAACAGTATGGCTTAGAGCCTGTACGTTATTACTTACTCAAAGAAATCCCCACGCACAGCGACGGCGACTTCAGTCACACCAGGTTTGCTGAGGTCTACACAGCAGACCTGGCCAATGGCCTGGGTAACTTGTGTTCCCGCGTCGCGAAGTTGGCCTCCTCTGCCGATCATACGTTTACGCCAGCGGCCAAAGAAGAGCTGCAGGATCACCCCAGCTTCTTTGAGGCCATGAATCAATATGAAGTCTCCACGGCTGCCCAGATCCTCCAAAGCGACTTGGCCAAGATTGACCAACAACTCAATCAAGACAAACCCTGGAAGCTGAGTGGAGCAGACCAACAGGCAGCGCTGGCCAAAGCCGTCACTTCAATTCAAAAAGTGGCGTTTCTACTGCAGCCTTTTATGCCGGAGACGGCCAAAAAGATCTACGAGCACTTCAGCCAACCGAAGATCTCGGCACTCCAGCCGCTCTTCCCTAGACTGGCGGTTTAGCTTCTGATGAAGATTTTCGATACACACAGCCACTATAACCTCGCGCCTTTCTCTCCAGGTGACTGGGAAAAGCATTGGCAGAAAGCCCAAGAACATGGAGTGGTCGCCAGCGTAGTGATTGGAACCACGTTTGCGGAGAGCTCCCTAGCGACACAGATTGCAGCAACGGATCCGCGACTGGGTGCTGCCATCGGTATCCATCCGGCAGAGTACAACCAAACAGCAGTTGGCGCCCTGCAGCGCAACACTGGCCTGGCGAGTACTGCACTCAACGACGCTACAGAAGACGCACTGGAGGATATTCAGACCGACATGGAAGAGTTGCAGCTGATTTTTGCCAAAGAAGTCGTGGCAATCGGCGAAACAGGCCTGGACTACTATCATTTCCAGAATAGTTCCGACATGGAAAAAGAGTTTATCAAGACAGTCCAACGCGCCGCTCTTCATGCCCATCTCCGGCTTGCCGACGGCAAAGTCCCAGTCATCCTCCACGTTCGGGATCAGGCTGATGAGGCATACGAGGACGTTCTCCATATTCTGAAAGAGGAAAACTATACCGGTCCGTTTATCTTGCACTGCGTCTCAGGACCGCTTGAGTATATTCGGGAAGCTCTCGCCATGGGCGCCTATGTGAGTGTAGCGGGAAATGTCACCTATAAATCAGCCGACCACTTACGTTCCATTGTTGCTAGTGTTCCAGCTAATCGTTTGCTGGTGGAGACTGATGCGCCATTCCTGCCACCAGTTCCCTATCGAGGGAAGGACTGCGAGCCATGGATGATCAGCAAGACTATGGAGTACCTCGTTCAGGAGTTAAAGATCGATAGTGATCAAGTTCTAGCAAACAGTTATCGGCTGTTTCCGACTCTTCAATCACCAGAGTGATCTCGTTACAATAGGTAGGCTTCATGATAAAACGCTATGTTCGTCGTCACCCGATCCGGACTCAACGGGCCCTGGAAATTCTCCCAGGGTTGTTCTCGTGGTCGCTAATTCTGTTTCCGCTCTGGGGATCGCTGGTAGTACCCACACTGGTAGCCTACTACGTGATTACTTTTGCCGTGTACTGGCTCTACCGGTCGATCAACATTGCCATCCTTTCTATCGTTGCCGACTATCGAATTCGGGCTTCCAGCCGTTATAACTGGATCGACTACCTAAAAAAAAGCTATCCGGATACTTGGGACTCTATTCATCACATTATCGTTATTCCTACCTACCAGGAACCTCTCTCCACCTTACAACGAACGCTCCATGCACTGTCTACACAGACCTACCCTCTCAAAAATATGCACTTGATGCTGTCTTTTGAAGAACGAGAAGGGTTAGCTGCCAAAGAAAAGGCTACTGCACTGAAGAAAGAGTTCGGAAAGGTGTTTGGCTCACTCTGGATGACTGAACATCCTGACATCGTGGGCGAGGTTAAAGGCAAGTCGTCAAATACCAGCTGGGGGGCCAAACGGGCCAAAGAGCTATTGATAGACAAAAAGCACATTCCAATCGAGAAAGTGACGATTACCAGTGAAGATGCGGACGCGATGTTTCATCACTCTTACTTTGCCAACTTGACTTACAACTTTTTAAAGACAAACAAACCCTTTAATAAGATTTGGCAAGGTGGGATTGTCTTCTACAACAATATCTGGAAAGTTCAGGCACCTATTCGTGTCCTGTCCGCAGTCTTTTCGGTGACTCAAATGTATATTCTGGTCCGCCGTGATCGGTTGGTTAACTTCTCCACCTACTCCACTTCCTTGAAACATGTGAATGAGATTGGATATTGGGACACGGATGTGATTCCTGAAGACTATCGCCTCTTCTTTAAGTCTTACTTTGCCAAAAAAGGTGACTTTGAAGTTGAACCCATTTTTCTGCCGATCTATGCCGATGCAGCCGAGGCTCCTACATTTATTGAGGCAATGAAGAATCAGTACCAACAGCTACAACGCTGGGCTTGGGGTGTGAGTGATGATGCATATATCATCCGCCAATATATTTTGGCCGACGGGATTCCGTTTTGGGATAAGACTGTCCGCGTGTTTAAAACGATCGAGGACCACTTCTTGTGGCCCGTCAACTGGTTTGCCATCACTGTGGCCGCTTTTTTCCCACCCCTGTTGAATGAAGAGTTTACCCGCACCATTCTTGGCAAACGGCTACCCCAAACGACGTCTTTCTTAATGACCCTCTCCCTGTTGTCTATGGTCGTGATCTTTATCATTGATGCGATGAACAGGCCGCCCCGACCTAATCGTCGTAATATCTTTTCTTATCTGCTGCAGCCGCTTGAGTTCCTGATGCTCCCCATCATCGGCTTCTTCTTCTCTGCGCTCCCCGGGCTTGACGCCCACACGCGCTTGATGCTTGGGAAGTATATTGAGTATAAGGTGACTAAGAAAGTTTGATACATTCGATTTTTCTTCGTATCTCCGTGGGAATCTGAATTGCGTCGGTTATAAACTTCGTTCATAATGAGCGCATGCTCAGACGTCGTCTTTGGTCTGCCTTTCGGAAGCTTGATATCTTTCTTGATGAGCAGGCCATCCCACTTGCCTTAATCTTGGTCGTATTAATCATCCGCTTACCGACTATTGCCGAGCCCTACTGGTATGGCGATGAAGCCATCTATCTGACGCTGGGAAACAGCTTGCGAGCCGGAGAGCGTCTCTATGTTGACATCATTGACCACAAAACCCCGTTGATCTACTACATCGCCACTATCGCTAATACCCAGTTTGGATACCGGATGATTGGGACGGCCGCGGTAGCAGTTAGTACAGTCGCCTTCTACTTCTTGCTCAAAGACTTTTTTGCGCGTCCCCGCCAGCGATTGGTAGCACTTGTGTTTTTTATTCTTTATATCAATCTGCCCCGGTATGAGGGGAATGTTCCTAACGGAGAGACGTTTGTAATGATGTTTGTCCTATTGGGGTTATTGTTTTTCAGAAAGACTCGACTTTACCAATCTTTTCTCAAGCCATCCATCAGGTTGCCGCATCGTCCTTATATTGTCCAACAAACGGACAATACGATGTATCTGTTCGCGACCGGAGCGATGATGGGTTTGGCAACACTGACCAAGATTCCGGCAGTTTTTGATCTAGCGGTCGTGTTTGTAGTTGGCTGGTTTGTTTATGCAGAGTCGCTGTTCCACTGGCCACCGAAAGAGAGAACTCTCTTGCAGCATATTCTGGCATCCAGGGCAGTTCTTGGTTCTGTGGCTATCCAACTAGGAGTAGTCTTTTCCGGTTGGTTAGCCATGATCTTGCTGTCTATCGTTTACTACTTCCTGAGAGGAAGCCTGCGGGAGTATATCGACTACGGACTTCTCTACAACTTCCGGTATGCAGATAGTTGGAAACTGAACTTTTCCTCACCCATCGTCTCATTCTTCTTCACCCTGAAGGGGAAAGTTGTCCTTTTGGCGAGCTGGATTCTTGCGTTGACCCTTTTCCGAAGGTCATTCTCCAGAACATTCCTGTTTGCTAGTTCATGGATGGGACTGACCTTGATTGCTGCCACTCTCTCCAACCGCCCTTATCCTCATTACTTTTTACAAGTCTTTCCTGCCATGGCAATGGTGATCACAGCCGCGTTGTGGCTGGTCGTATATTCCCTGCGTCGCTGCCGACGGGATAAAGGTGTATTACTGTGCGAGACAGACTCCACCAAACCAGTAGTGGAAGCTGCAGGCTCTTTCATTATCATTAGCGCCTTTATTGCAACGATTGGACTGCTCCACGTCATTCCGTATCCTACTTTGAAGTACTATAACTTGTTCTTTAAGCTTGCGACTAAACAGATCAGTTGGGAAGAGTATCGCGATCAGTTTAACCCACTCTTGCACGACAGCTATCAAGTCGCCAAAGTCCTCCGCCGTTCACCTGATCAAGAAATCTTTATCTGGGGTAACAATCCAATTCTCTACGCCCTGAGCGGCAAGAATCCGGTCGGACGCTTTACTGTTGCTTTCCATATCGATGACTTCAACGCCTACGATGAAACAATTGCAGCGATTGAGCAGAAAAAACCAACCTTTGTGATCGTCATGAAGGATCAGCAGCCTCTCCCCGGTCTTCGAGAGTATCTGATGAGCGGGTATATCTCCAACTCTGACTACCCAACCATGACAGTCTGGAGGCGTTCGAATCGTTGATATAATCAATCCCATGGTATCAATGACACCACAATCTGGTTCCCGTCCTTTTCGGTTACCAAAGTACCTCCGAACGTACTTTGCAATTTCTTTGGTCGCCAGCTGTATCCTGACCTTGGTGGTGACTATTGCCTACTTCCAAGTACAGCCACTCATTCCCATCTTTTACTCGCTGGGTGAACCAGCTGATTATGTGGCGCCTAAAATGTGGCTGTTTGTTTTCCCAGCGTTCTCTTTTGCAGTCACTCTAGTGCATCTGCTGATTCTTCCTTCGCTTCGTTCTTACCACCAGGTGATGAATAAACTTTTTGGTTGGGTGACATTGACGATGCAGGCTCTCTGCATTGTTGCTGCGCTCAGAATTATCATGATTATTTGGTAGTCTATGCTGGCAGCTTTTTTCCTCATCTCCTTTCTTCTGGCATTTGCCATCACTCCGGTGGTAATCCGACTCTACACCAAAAATAAATGGCTTGATGATCCCGAGCAGAACAAACACGCCAAAGTTACTCATAGCCAACCTGTGCCACGTGGTGGTGGGTTGGTGATCTACGGAGCCGTGGTTTTAAGTGCAGTCATGCTGTTGCCGTTTGATAAACACTTGATCGGCATTCTGTTGGGAGCGACACTTTTAACAGTCGTTGGCACCCTGGATGATATCTACGACCTCAATCCGAAGATCCGGTTAGCAACTGGCCTGCTCGCAGCACTGATTGTGGTGGGAAGTGGAATTGGGATTGCCTACGTTACCAACCCTTTTGGTCCCGGCGTAATACACCTCGACCAGCCCAGAATTACCTTTGATTTTTTTGGACCGCATAGTATCTGGGTACTCTCCGATATCTTGGCGCTCTTTTTCATTCTGTGGAATATGAACATCGTCAACTGGTCGAAAGGCGTAGATGGTCAGATGCCGGGGTTTGTGGCAATTGCGTTGGCGTTCATCGGTCTGCTTGCGCTGCGGTTTGTCAATGATCCGGCCCAGCTGGAAACTGCCCAGTTGGCATTTATTGCTTCCGGAGCTTTTGCTGGTTTCTTGCTGTGGAACTTTTATCCGCAACGGATCATGGCCGGCTATGGCGCGGGTTCGTTGGCCGGATACTTTTTGGCAGTCTTAGCGATTTTATCCGGAGCAAAGTTTGCGACGACAGTGATGGTGCTGGCTGTTCCCACGGCCGATGCTGTCTTCACGATTGCCCGCCGAATTATCGCCGGCAAGTCTCCACTTTGGGGTGATCGAGGCCACCTCCACCATAAGCTGCTTGATGAGCTCGGCTGGGGCAGGAAGCGGATTGCAGTTTTCTATTGGCTCACCAGTTTTAGCTTGGGTGTGTTATCTTTAGTCTTGGATACGCGTGGCAAGATTTTGGCAATTGTTGCGGCCAGCGGAGGAGTGTTTGCCTTCTTAGTGTGGGCAAAACTGCACTACCTCAAACGGCAACGGGCAGTATGAAGCACAATGTCTTTTATCTTCTGCTCAAGACCGCTCGCCCCAGGCAGTGGATCAAAAATGTTGCACTCTATGCAGCGCTGATTTTTTCCGGTTTCTTCTTTTATGCGCCCCGCAATGAGTGGCCGTACTTCTTTACAGTCACTTTTGCAGTCATTACTTTCAGTCTGTTGACCTCTGCTGTCTACATCATCAATGACATCATCGATATTGAAGCGGATCGGCTGCATCCCTTTAAACGCAAACGACCTCTGGCATCCGGTCAACTTTCCATCCGAACAGCAGGGATTGCCGTTGCTGTGCTGTTGGCATTAGTGCTGGTTATGTCGCTCTACCTGCACCCATTCTTCCGGATCACCATTAGCGCTTACTTTATTCTGCAGATTCTCTATGCCACAGTCACCAAAAATATTCCCATTTTGGACGTGCTCTCCATTGCCGCTGGCTTCTTACTGCGCATCTACGCAGGAGCAGTAGTGGTCGACCTGCACATGGACGTCTGGTTCTTGTTGACCGTGATCTCAGCGTCTCTGTTCTTGGCTGTCGGCAAACGGCAAAGTGAGCGGACACTGCTGACCGGCAAAAACCTGCCCGAGAGCGAGTTGACCGTAGAAAAGGTCAAAGGGTTAGGCAAAACGCGTAAAACACTCAAGAACTACAGCCAACGACTGCTGGATCAGTACACTGCTATGTTTGCCAACTCCACTTGGTTGACCTATGCCCTATTCGCGTTTCAGCGGGACAACATTCGCCCTGAGGGTGGACTGCTGGAAGTCTATACACTACTACCTCGGACACTCCGTTCCGAGAAGCTGCTGATGCTGACTGTTCCGTTTGTGATCTTCGGCGTGATGCGCTATCTACTGTTAATCTACGAGGATAATCAAGGCGAATCTCCGGAAAAAGTTTTGCTGCGGGATAAGCCGCTTCTGACTACTGGCTTCTTATTCGGACTTGTCACACTTGTCGTTCTCTACGTGGTTGGATAATCTATATACTTGTGAAAACTTGGGTCGAAAAAAACTACAAGCTCTGTCTGATTCTTCTTTGTTTGTTTGCCTTTGTGGTCCGCTTTTATCGAGTCGGTGAGATCCAAAGCTATATCTTTGATGAGGTCTATCATGCGGTCACTGCCAAGCTGATCGCCCGCAACGACCCTCGTGCCTACGAATGGTGGAATCCGCCAATTGAGCCAAATACCGCCGTTGACTGGCTACATCCGCCTTTAGCGAAGTACACTCAGGCAGTCGGCATCAGAGTCTTTGGGGAGACGCCGTTCGGGTGGAGGATCAGCTCTGTTCTCTTTGGCACGGCAGTGATTTACCTGACTGCTCGACTAGGTGAGTATCTCTTTAAGAGTAAAACCATAGGTCTTCTTGCTGGCATGTTGGCTGCGTTCGATGGTCTTCTGCTCGTTCAATCGCGACTAGCCATGAACGATGTCCACGTCACCTTCTTCCTGCTGCTGACTTTCCTGACTTATGCATGGTATCGCCGCTCACTGCAACGGGTGATCAATAAACCTCAACAGTTGGCAGCCCAAAAGTCATCACTGCAAAAAAAACTGTTATTGGCGGTGGTTTGTGCTGGCCTGTCGATGGGAACCAAGTGGTCGGGTCTGTTTGGCTTGGGCGTGATCTGGGCCTTTGAGTTCCTGTTCCTGATTACTGAACTGAACAAGATTGCGCCGACGACCAAAAAAGCAGTGAATACGATTATTGGCCGAGTACTGCTGTTGGTGGTCTTGCCTTTTTCCATCTACGTGTTGTCGTATACCCACATGTTCTTGCAAGGCAAAACACTTGTCTGTACGTCTGACCTCATTCAGAACGGCTCGTGTTACTGCAGTCAGGAGTCTTCCGGTTGGGTTAATGCCTTGAAAGCCATCTCCGGCGGAGACGGTAATGGGTGGGAACGGCTGGAAGCTCGCGGGGGATGCAAGCGGTTAATCTCTCACTTTTCGGAACTTCATCATCAAATCTGGTGGTATCAGACTACCCTTAAGGCGACACATGCATACCAATCGCGGCCACTTCAGTGGTTTTTGAACTTGAGACCAGTCTGGATGTACGTCAAGTACGATGACGGTAAAGTGGCTAACATTTATGCCCAAGGGAATACTGCGCTTTTCTGGATCGGTGACCTGGCTATTTTTGCCACGCTGTTTTTATTAGCCAGGTATTCAGTCCAACAGCTCACCCAGAAAGTGAGTGTTAAATCCAAGAAGGCGCTGGAGATCTTGACACGGTGGATCAGAGCGCTGACTGACTTTGATACTGCCCACGGTGCACTGTTTTTCTTAACATTTGCTTACTTTGCAGTCTGGCTGCCGTGGCAGACCTCTCCGCGGATCATGTTCTTTTACCACTACACTCCGGCGGTACCATTACTGGCTATCAATCTAGCCTACTGGATGAACAGGTTGGCTGCCTACCGGGTTGGCCGATGGATCTCAGCTGCAATACTTTTTTCAGTGGCCCTGGTCTTCGTTGTTTTCTTTGCCAACTGGACCGGCCTAACCGTTTCGGCCAAAATGGCGAATGAAGTTTATTTTGCAATTAAGAGTTGGAAGTAAGGAACTTCAGCTCGCGGATCTCTGTCATCACGTCGCTAATCAGTGTCTTCAACAGTTCGACGTCCTCGTCGAGAAGAGGCAACTCCCGAGTTACGAACTTCCCATCACGATCTGGCTCAACAAACTCAAACACTCCGTTCGTCACCTTGCCGGCAAATGTTCTGTCCAATTGAAGCAGCAGTTTGTAAAAAAGGGCTTGGCGTTTGAGAACTCCACGGATAGGTTCAGGCAACGCTAGCTCCCGCGCTGAGTAGTCCGCCGTTCCCACTTTTCCTTCAATCTCATTGAGAGTCTTTCCCCGACCAGTTTTATAGTCCACTACCCGCACGGTCTTGAGCGTAGTGTCGATCCAGTCCACCCGGTCTATCCGACCAGTCAGCCGGATATCACCCAGCATAGTGGTGCTTGTTCCGTAACCGAAGAACTTTTCTAGGAAAATCGGCTTTGTCTCAGCAATAGGACGTTGCAAGTACTGCCGAAGTACTTCATAGCCTCGCTCCAGCCTCAGTTCAAACTCTGCTTGGGGCAGGCTCTGCTGTTCCAGGATTTTCTTGAAGTGCACAAGTACATCACGTTCGTTCGGAACTACCTGCGTGTCCAGCCAGCCACGATAGACATGCTCCAGCGCGGCATGCATAGCCGTTCCGTAAGCTAAACGGGCGTCGGGTCTCTCTGGTACTTTCAGCAGATACTTTTTGAGAAACTCTTCCGGAGAGTGTAGATAGGTATTCAACGCAGAGACCGAGAGCGGCATCTCTGCAGTAATCTGTCGCAGCCACTCCTTCTCTCGTGTACTCCAGTCAACCAATGGCTCAGGTGGGGTGATCTTTTTCAGGAACGAAACCATCTTCGGCTCATCTACTTGGAACTCTTTGGATTCTTTATACTCTGCAGGCACTTCTTCCAAAAAGAGACTGCCCAGCACTTGTTTCGTGTTCTGACCGCTTAAGACTGTTTCCGGATAGCTGATACAGATCTGTTTCTTGGCTCTGGTTAACGCCACGTAAAAAAGCCGTCTGTCATCATCAAGCAGATTCTCCGGCGCTTGGAGGTCAAAGTGAAGAACACCACTGGGTAACGGCAGCGAGCGCCCGCCACGTGCATTACCCCACTTGCCGTCGTTACACTGAATCAGGAAAACATAGTCCCACTCTTGGCCCTTGGCTTTGTGGGTGGTGGAAAAAGTAACACCCTCTTCCTTAACCACTGACAGATCGACCGGCACCGCCAACTGGTGCTCCATCATCGTCTGAATGATCTCCAAAAAGGAGTCCAAGTTGAGCTTCATCTCGTTGGAGTCCAACTGTCGAACGAACTGGAGCAAGCTATTAACCTGTTCCAGGAGGAGAAGCCGCTCTGGCTGTGCCGCTGCCCAGTCCAAAAAGCCGGACTCCTGGGTCACCCCCTCCAGCCAGTAACAAAACGGCTGATTGGGCTCATCACCTCCCCACTCGACCAGCCGTTCAAAAAAATCTTCATACAGTCCAAAGTCCAGCTGGGTAAGATCAGTCGTCTCTGAAAGTTTGATCACTTCGGAAAACCCTCGACGAACGAGCTCATAGACCGACGCATTCATCTTTCCTGCTGCTCGTAATAGCTTCATCGTCACTACCCGCTCAAACTTCCACCACGGCGCGAAAAGCAACTCGGCCAGCTCGGGTCCCTCAGTTCCACTTCGCAAGTCCAGAACTGTTCGCAGTAACAGAAAAAGCTGTTGTAGCGCTGGGCTCTGTAGCGCGTCTTGTTTGTTTTCAACGGAAACGGAGATGCCGTGTTTACTAAAGATCTCCTGGAGCAGGACTCCGTCTGCATTATTGCGATATAGAACTGCAATTTCCTGGGGACTGACTCCCTTATCCAGCAGTGCCTGAACCTGTTCGACCACAAACAGCTGTTCGTGCTGCTCAGTCGGCATCGCAGTCACATGAATGACAGTCTGCTGAGTCTTAGGTAGTTGACTGTGCAGAGGCTTGCTCAAACCTTCACTCAGCGCATGAAGTGTTTCTGCTGGAACGTGATCAGTCCGGAGGACGTTCTCCAGTTTGGGATTATGCTGAATCACGTCAGCGGCGGCATCATAGATCTGCTGCGGGCAGCGGTATCCTTGCTTGAGTGTAATCACTTCTGCGCTGGGATAGCGGTGCAGAAATCCCAACGTATTCTCCAGCGATGCGCCTTGAAAGCGGTAAATGGACTGGTGGGGATCACCCACGACACACAGATTCGCAGCCTCACCCCAATATGATGCCAGCAGGTCAACCACTTTATTTTGGGCTGCGTTGGTGTCCTGGTACTCGTCAACCAGGATGTAGAGAAAACGCTCCTGATACTCTGCCAGTAGCTCCGCCGAGTTTTGAAAAGCCTCGACTACAAAACAGATCATGTCGTCATAGTCATAACGGCGTCGCTCTGTGAGCAGTTCCTGATACCTTTGGAAGACGACACCTATCTCCGTCATCTTGGCCAGCTCTTTTTCCCGTTTACTGCGAGCCGTTTTCTTCAGCTCTTCTTTTTCTCCGTCAAAGACTTCCTGTTCTTCTTTGACCAGCTGCTGGTACTGCTCCACGGAGATTCCTTCACGTTTTAAGTCTGAGATAGTTTTGATTAAGGTTCGCAAGTAATGGAACGGTGAGTTGATAGTCCGCAAGTTGGTCAAGGGCAACGTTTGCAGAAGATGTTCAAAAATTTGGAACTTTTCGATGTCACTGAGTGGCTGACTGTTGAGTGGAATCGGGAAGTACTCCGGGTAGTTACGAATCACGTCATCACAGAAGGCGTGGAAGGTCTCAATGCGAACCCGGTAGGCTTCGGTGCCGAGGAACTGGATCAACCGCTGCCGCATAGTATGGGCACCTGATTCTGTAAAAGTGAGAGCCAGAATACTTGGCGCGGAGGTATCGGTTCTTTTGAGAATATTAGCAATTCGGATCGTCAATACTTGTGTTTTACCCGTTCCCGGGCCAGCAACGACCATTAGCGGTCCGTCGATCGTATCAACGACTTTTTTCTGTTGAGGATTGAGTGAGGCATAGGCCTCTTCAAAGGGTGTTGCCATGGGCAGAGTGTAACGCGCTTTCCTCGGGAGGTCTACAGAAGCCCTAAAGCTTTCTGTACCAGCAGCAGATACAAAAAGGCCAGTTAGTGGTGCTAACTGGTCTTCTTTTTTTGCCCAGAGGAGGCAAGGCTATTGACCGTTTGCTGCTGCAAGGATCATGAGCGTGCCGCCAATGAGCATTACCGGGAGAGCAATCAGCTCCGAGACGTTGGCCGCCACGCAGCCGACTCCCAAAGCTTCAAACACCAGTCCCAGCTTGAGGACGTGTCGACACGCCCACCTTTTGGCTTTCGATAACAAGATTATTGTCTCCTTTGATAAGCCAGGCCATATATTCTAGGCCTCCCAAATTGGTGTGTCAACAGTATGTATTGTAAGAAAAAGTCGAGAAAGGGCTTATGTCGTGACCCGTCCTACAATTCGTCGAAGTCCCATAGTTTTATTAAGTACGGCAGATATGCTCGTACTAATAACAACTGTAAGAAAGGTATTGAGCAGGACATAGACGACCAAGTTCGGCATAGCAGGGTTGTCGGCAGTGATCCCAAAAAACTTATTCAGGGCATCAATAACCATCGGGTGCACCAGATAGACACCGAAGCTAACCATGGCTAACCACTTGAGGAATCCTACCAATCGAGGGTTTCCGGAAAACCAGCTCGGTACTTGGACTGTCATTAACAGCACGAACGCCGAAACAGCCATCAATACTACTCCGAGGCTGAGGTACTCTTCTGGATAACTCACCCCTCCGATGTAGAGTATGTCGTTACCTTGGATATGCTGGGCCAAGCTCCAGTAGCCCAGCCCGACAGTCAATCCAAACCCCAGCACAAACATTCCACCTAACTTGGACCAGTACGACTTGAGTACTTCTGTATGCAACCGTACCCAATAGCCCAGCAAAAAATAGCCGATCCATAGCACCCAAGTCGTGTAGGTATTAAAGACGTCACCCACCCGCAAGCTGAAGTACCTGGCGATCATGGCAACGACTGCATTGAGAAAGAAAAAAGTAATTAAGTATTTGGGTAGTTCTTTGTCTTTATCATTAAAAACGAGCTGGAAAAGCGGAATCAGTGCATATAAAAAGGCCAGAATTACCAAGAAATAAAGGTAACTATAGGTGTTCTTGCTTAACGCATCTACCAGCGACCAGTAGTTAAACTCGCTACCACGTAAGTAGGCTGCTATGGCGCGGTAAACATACCAGATCAGGTAAAAACTCAGCAACGGGACAACGACTCTGTTCCAAGTCCGTTTCAGATTGGTGGAGATGTCAGTTGGCTTGCCTAAGACCAGGTAGCCGCTCAGCATCACAAAAAGTGGCACACTCATCCGAAAAAGGCAGTTAAGCAGAAAAGCCACCCACCAGAATGTTCCGCCGAAAAAATCCGGTCTGGCATAAATAGGATTCAGCAAGTGGATGCCAACTACGGCAAAAAGGGCGAAGACCCTGACGATGTCGGCATTAATGATGTACGTTTTCACTATCTTAGTTGTAGCACACTCTCCTATGGTAATTCCGATTACGGCACTGCACATGTAGATTTCTCTATGCTATTGATGCACAATAGTTGAAGGAAATTATGGAAAATACCTTGCCCACTCAAACAAATCCCTCAGTAGATACCCCAAAAGATTCGTCGTCTGCGCAGTCTCCCGTTGCTTCCTCTCCGGTAGCCGCTGCATCGGGCGCTGTGGCCGGAAAGCCACCCGCAGAATGCGAGGGAAAAATTATCTGTGGAAAGTGCATCAAAGGTGGCATTCCTTTGAAAAGAGAGTTCCTTTCTTTTTTGGTGATCTTTTTGGTGGGAGCGTTGACTGCCCTGACCGTTTTCTACGTTCAGGCTAAGCGTGAGGTTTTGACTCTCTCTAGAGCAGCCGCCCAGCCTGCAGCAGCTGCCCCGGCTGCTTCTGCGTCACCAAGCGCTTATCCTGCTTCAAAAGAGCGAACCTACGCTACCACAATTCAACTCCCAGCCCCAAACACCACTGGCGGTATCCCACTCAATCAGGCCATCGCTACCCGACGAAGTCGTCGCGCGTACGCAGATCAGCCAGTGAGCCTCAGTGAACTCTCACAACTGCTCTGGGCTGGTCAGGGAATCACCGATCCTGAAACTGGGAAACGAGCTGCTCCTTCTGCTCGAGAGTCCTATCCTATGACCATCTTTGTGGTTGTTCGCAATGTCACTGGTCTTGAACCGGGACTGTACGAGTACCTGCCAAAGACTCACTCCCTCGGCAAGATGAGCGTCAGTAACGTCTCGACCGCCATGAAAGATGCTGCCGTTCAGGAAGGCGCGTTACAGTCACCCGTTGCGTTCTTGATTAGCACTTCATTCGGCAACTATCAGGCTAAGACGAAGTCGACCACCGTAACCGCTACGTATATGGAGGCAGGACACATTAGTCAAAATATGTACCTGGAAACTGAGTCACTTGGGATGAGTACCGTGACCATGGCAGGCTTTGATAGTAATAAAGTCACCACAGCACTTCAGATAGATCCAGCTGAAACAGTTCTGTACATCATGCCATTTGGACATACTGCGCCTGAAGCAGCAGAAGAATAAAAAATGAAGACACGCACGCTCGTACTGGCTTTATTTATTGCGTTGAGCGCCTGGGCGCTGAGTGCCTCCCCCATCCTGGCTCAAAACCGAGTCTTTACGCTGGAAGAACTCTCTCAGTACGATGGCAAAGACGGCCACCCGGCCTACTATGCCTATGAAGGAGTCGTCTACGACGTTACCAATAGTCCGCTCTGGAAGCTCGGTCAACACTTCGGACATCAAGCTGGTCAAGATTTGACCGGTAGGCTGGAGGGCGCTCCTCACGGTGACGATGTGGTGAAAGCCATGCCGGTCGTTGGAACACTGGGGTCAGGGGAGCAGTCAGCAGCGCCTGCGTCGATCATGCCCTCCCCTGCCGCAGCCACAGTATCACCAGCCGCCCAAGTCCCGCAGACTGTCCAGCAAACGCAACCCCAAAAACCGTGGTATGAGGGCAGGATCAGAATTCTGGGAATCAGTATCGTCGGTTGGAGTGGGATTTTGTTGGCGATCGCTTTTGTCCTAAACTTCGCGACCTGCTTTGCTCTACCGTGGAGTAAGTTTCCGCTTCCGTGGAGCGGCAGTCGACCCGGCCCGGATAAGCTGGATACCGTGCCCACACATAAACCTTGGGCAAGTATCCATAAACAGTTCGCCTGGGCCACTGTTATCTTGGGAGTCATCCACGGCGTATTGGGACTTTTACAGATCTTGGGTTTTTATCTCTAAATTAAACGCCAGTTCTCTGGTCTACGAGTCCACCTAGGTAGTCTGCTTGGTAGACCAAACTACCGTTACGGGTAATCTGTTCGCGACCGGTGTAGCGCTCAACTGTTCCCTGCCAGTCATTTGAATAAAGATACTCACCATGCCGGAGTTGCCGCGGCCCGCGGAAAGGAGCCTCAGATGGCATCTGCTGGAGTGCTTCTCGCAAGACAGTGTAGACCTCATCTGGATTTACCCCTTCCACCACCCAGCCATAGTAGACCATCAGCCAAACTGGTTTGTGTTCGTGGAAAACAACTAGACGACCACCATATGGCTCACCACCAAAAAAGTTGTCGTGCGAACGGAAGTTGCCCTGTGTGTACTCGATAGTGGTCGAGCCGTCGTGTTCCTTGACCCACTCTTTTTCTTGACCACCAGCGTAACCAGTTTGGTTGGATTCGAGGAGGAAGGAGCAAAGATCGTCAATGTTCATTTTTCTGTAAGTGATGGGAGCCGACGAGGCTGGACTCGTAGACGTTTTTACACTCCTCTGCTAGGACTCCTCTGGTCACCTCAAACTTAAACTTAGGCTGTTGAAAGAATGAAGGTAAATGTTGTTGTAAGTCTAAGCAGCCACTATGGTCAAGGTCGATACCCGTTACCACTCGATTAATCTTCATCATCACAATTGCTCCAAAACACATTGGGCAAGGCTCGTATGTCGTATAGAGGACAGCTTTTCCTTTGTGTTTTTCCAGCTCATCTTTGGCACGCAGCAGCACCTTCAATTCAGCATGGGCTAAACGAATACCTTCGGTGTACCCCGTGTTATGTTCACGCCCCACAATCTGTCCATCAATGACAAGCACGCAGCCCATTGGCCAGTTGCCTTCTTTGCCGGCAATCTTGGCTTCTTTCAGTGCTTCCCGCATGAACTGTTCGTCAGTAGCGAGGCTGTTTTTTTTCATCTCTTTACATATCCTTTTTAATAAGTTGATAAAGCTCTTGATAGAGAATCTGAGCGGTCAAAGCATTGCCAGAGATGTTGAAATGGGTGTCTCGTGGCTGATAGAGATTTTGGACGGAACTGGCCTGAAAGTAAGGAAGTAAATCAATGTAATAAAGCTGCTGACTGTCAAAGACAGCACGTAGTTTTTTTTGTGGAAGCGCAATATCCGTGGACTCACTGGGCAGATCAAAGAGCACTTTGCTGAACAGCTCCTGATCAACTTGCATTTCATCGGGGACAATCATGAAAACCAAGCGAGTTGAAGAATGATTATCCACATCTGTCTTAATTTTATTCAGGAAGTACTCTACTTTGGGGAGTTCCTTTGCGTATAAGGCTTCATTCTTTTCAAAAAGAGGCCGTTTGTAGGCGAGCAGGTTCAGGTAGCCCTGCTCATCAAAAGTCGCCAGATCAGCTGAGTACTGATCAATGCCTTGACCAGTGTAAGTTCCCAGGGTTTGCCCACCGCCAGCATCGGCTACTTGAGTGGCAGGTAAACGAACCCCGGTATGTTGGAGCACTTTGAACGTATTGGTCAATAGAGCTAGCGATTTCCAGTTTTGTGTCTGTCCTTGAATGGTCTGGCGATCGGCCAAGGTGTCCTCATAGAAGTCGTTGCCCACATACACTGAAACTAGGATCAGATCAGGCTGGTAGCGCAGAGCTTCAAGAGCAACCAGACGTTCGTAAATGGCCACGCCGACCGCCGGAAGTCCTAAGTTAATGACTTCTACCCTCTTAGGCAGATCCTGATTGAGCTTCTCTTCGAGCAAGCGAATGAAGTGTTGTTTATAGGGAACAACCCCAACTGCAAATGAGTCACCGACCAGAACGATCCGGTAGACTGAAGGGTCCTTCTTATACTGATGTTCCGGTGAAAGGAACCCCTTCGAGTTGACAATAAACCCATTAATCAGCGAGCCGGGGGGAAGAAGCTTGTGGGTAGCTGCTTGAAGTTCATCCAGGTTTTGAATCTTTTCGATACTCTTTGTTTCGTACGGTGTTTGAGTAAGTTGGGAGAGTTTATACGAATGCGGAAGTAGAGCCCGCAACACAAATTCGAGACTGATGAGCGTTACTCCAAGAGTGAAAACGCTCACTACCGTTAGTAGAAGAAGTTTCCGCTTGTCGGGCATACCTTAACATACTATCGTGACACAAAAAGGAAAACTGTGTCGGGGAGACAGGACTCGAACCTGCGACCACTCGCACCCCATGCGAGCATTCTAGCCATCTGAACTACTCCCCGATTTAAAATATTTCAAAAATCCGACTCAATTGTGACACTGTTCCTACAGTTCTTGTAAGAAGGTCTTGCTATTTTACTCGTAATTCTACAGTATTAGTACTGCCCAAACGAGAAAGAAATCCGAAACTTCGGAAACCTGCCCAAGAAAAGGAGTCTATGGCAAAAGCAACAGCTGCTACCCCAGAACCCAAGGCTGACGGCGGGCGCGCACAGGCGGTCAACGTCGCTATTCAGCAAATTGAGAAGCAGTTCGGCAAAGGTTCAATCATGAAGATGGGAGAAAGTGTCAATAATCTTGGCCAAATTCCCAGTATCTCGACCGGCTCTCTTGCCCTCAATTTGGCACTTGGAATCGGCGGCTTTCCCCGCGGCCGGATTGTAGAAATCTACGGACCTGAAGCGTCAGGTAAAACAACGATCTGTCTCCATGCTATTGCGGAAGTACAGAAAGCAGGCGGCGTGGCTGCCTTCATTGACGTCGAGCATGCCCTTGATCCGATTCGTGCCCAAAATATCGGCGTAAATACCGACAATCTATTTATCTCTCAGCCCGATTATGGCGAGCAAGCCCTTGAGATCGCTGAAACACTGATTCGTTCAGGTGGGTTTGACATTATCGTCGTCGACTCCGTCGCTGCCCTGGTACCCAAGGCAGAAATTGAGGGTGAGATGGGTGACCCCCAGATGGGACTCCAGGCTCGGTTAATGTCGCAGGCCATGCGCAAGCTGACTGCAGCAATTAACAAGACTAAAACCCTGGTCATCTTCACCAACCAGCTGCGGATGAAGATCGGTGTCATGTTCGGTAATCCGGAAACGACCACTGGTGGCAACGCGCTCAAGTTCTACGCCTCTCAGCGACTTGATATTCGGAAGATTGGGAACATCCAAGAAGGCGACCAGATTGTCGGCAGTCGCCATCGAGTGAAAGTCGTCAAGAACAAGCTCTCCCCGCCGTTCAAGATCGCTGAGTTCGATATGGATATTAATGGCATCTCTCGAGAGGGTGACGTGGTAGACATCGGTAGTGACAAGGATGTCATCGAGAAAAGCGGCAGTTTCTATAAGTACAAAGGGCAAGTTATCGGCCAGGGCCGCGAGGCGACCAAAGAATACTTAAAGGACAATCCGCATGTCATGAAGGAAATCGAGCGCGGAATCTGGGAGAAAGTTAAACCGCAAGTCAAAGCTGCCCGAGAAGCTGCAGCGACAACTGAGTAGTTCTTTTACTCAATTTTCACCACCAGAAGTAATTTTGGACGTATCATCCCCATCTTTCTGATGGGGATGTTCGGTTTTTCTTCCTGATCCCACCTCTGGAAAACCGGTCCTATAGCATTGACTCAGCCATAAAAAACTGTACAATCAGAGTATAGAAACCTAGTTATTGTAAAAACTACGTGAGAAATAGCGGAACCTACATTTTTTTTAGTATGAATTGCTCTTCAGTAGAAGTTAGCCATACACGCACATCCCCCTGCTTGTCAGACCGGGGTACGCCTCCGCTGCGGTTCCAGTAGTTTTGCAATGACGAAGTACATCTGATCTTTGAAAAGACAGAATTGGAGTACTATGTCATTTTTTGGAAACCTTTCAAACTTGTTTGCCAACGGCAAACAGCCGAGTGGTCAGCCTGGTCAAAACCGGGTCCGTCCTCAACTCTCTCAACCACAGAAAACCCAGGTGCCTGCTCAAGGCCACAAACCTCAGCAACCTTCTGCCCCTCAGCGTCCCGGAAAGCAGCCACAGAAGCCAATGCCGATTCGGCCGGCCTCTCCGCTCCCCCAACCACAGCAGCCAAAAGTTGATGCGGTGGCAGTTGATAACCAAGCTGTTGTCCGCGAAGCACAGGCTCGTGCCCGCGAGATCATCGTCGAGGCCAAAGACGAGGCATTGGCGATCCGCACCAAAGCGGAGCAAGAGACTCAGCAGCTTCGTAAGTCACTGGCTGATCAGCAACGCTCACTTGATCAGAAGATCGATCGGATCGATGCCCGGCTGTCACAGTTGGATGAACGTGATCAGCAGTTAGATAAAACCCGACGTGATCTACAGGAACAGCGCCAACAGCTGGAGCAGTCTAGACAGCAAGTCTTAGAACGTCTGGAGTCTGTCTCTGGGATGACCCAGGATGAAGCCCGCACTGCATTGCTTGAGAGCTTGGAGAAAAAGTTAGCCAAAGAGATGGCAACTTTCATCCGTCAGAAAGAAGAAGAAGCCAAGAATGAAGCACAAGATCGTGTGAAAGAGATCTTGGTTGATGCAATGAAGCACGGCGCTACCGACTATGTGGCTGAATACACCGTCTCGGTTGTCCAGCTGGCATCTGAAGAAGATAAAAGTCGAATTATTGGAAAGGCTGGCCGGAACATCCGCACCTTTGAGCGTGTAACCGGTGTAGACGTCGACTTAGACGTCTCCCCGACTGAAGTTCGCCTGTCTTGCTTTGACCCTGTTCGCCGTGAGATCGCCCGGATTTCGCTGGAGCGCTTGGTCAAAGATGGCCGGATTCAGCCTGCTCGGATCGAAGAGATCGTCAAGAAGGTTTCCACCGAACTTGACCGGATCATGTTCGAGGAAGGCAAAAAGCTCTGCCATGAGGTAGGCGTCTACAACCTGCCTGCCGAATTGATGCAGCTACTCGGTCGTTTCAAGTATCGTTTCTCATATGGTCAGAACTTAATTGCGCATACCTTGGAAGAGACCAAGATTGGTATCAAACTCGCCCATGAACTTGGTCTTGATGTCAATATCGTCAAACTTGGCTGTCTGCTCCATGACATCGGGAAAGTTAGTCCGGATGAAGAGGGTAGCCATATTGAGCTGGGCGTGAAGATCGCCAAGAAGTATGGCCTGCCAAAGGCCGTGATCGACTGTATCGCTCAACACCACGAGGACGAGCCTTTCAGCAGTCCCGAGTCGATGATCGTCTACATCTCTGACGCCATCTCTGGTGCCCGTCCGGGTGCTCGGTACGAAAACTACGAAGAGTACGTTCAGCGACTGGAAAAGCTCGAAACAATTGCTACCGAGTATCCGGAAGTTGATCATGCCTTTGCTATTCAGGCTGGTCGCGAAGTTCGTGTCATGTTGATTCCTGAGAAGTCCAAGGATGACGACGTTCAGGTCTTGGCCATGAAGATCCGGGACCGCGTCAAGAACGAGATGACTTATCCTGGAACGGTAACGGTGACAGTGATTCGCGAGACCAGAAACCAGCAAGTCGCAGCCTAGTCGTTGGCCAAGAAGTGCTACAATGAAAGAGAACTATGCGTGATGCCTTACTTATCGCCCAAATTGTTGTCTCCATCTTGTTGACTGGAGCCATCTTGCTGCAAGCACAAGGTTCCGGCTTCGGAACCACTTGGGGCGGCGGCGGTGAAACCTACCACACCAAGCGTGGTGTTGAGCGAGTTGTCTTTATCCTGACGATCATCGGGGTTGTTATCTTTGCAGCTCTCTCAATTGCCAACTTAGTGGTTCGATCCTAACTGCACTTCGCAGCATGAGAAAATTTTACTGGTACATCTCTACTTTTTTTCGCAAGCACGGTATCGTCGTTTTAGCGTCGGTGGTTGGCGCAGTTTTGCTGTTCTCGGTCTTCTTACCGTTTGTGATTCAGAAGGTCAACTTCAAGCCTAAACGTTTCATCGGGGTCGTGGGTTTTTACACCTTAGACAACCTTCCGTCTGAGATTCAGGAAAAGTTGAGTAATGGGCTTACCCGTCTTAATCCGGATGGCTCTGCCATCAGCAGCTTAGCTGAGCGATGGATCATTGAAGACGACGGCAAAACGTATCGTTTTCTCCTGCGTCAAAACGTCCTCTGGCAAGACGGCACGCCTGTCACGCCGGAAGATTTGGACTATAACTTCAAAGACGTCCAAATCATCACCAATCCAAATGAGATTATCTTCAAGCTGCCGGACCCATTTTCACCGTTTCCAACTGTTGTCTCCCGGCCAGTCTTTCGTAATACCACAGAGCCGTACCTCTATTTCTTCAGCCGACGCAAGATTATCGGCACTGGTCAGTACCAACTGGTTCGCTATGATGAACGGGAGGGCGGGGGTCGTCTCACCGAAGTTACCCTCGAAGGTCCACAGGACCGCCTGATCTATCGATTCTATGTCACCGAAGACGATGCCATCGCCGGTTTTGAACGCGGGGAGGTCGATGAACTGCCCAACTTCTCCAGTCCTGGCCAACTAGCCAACTGGCCGCGAATCGTGATTGATCAGACCCTGGACAAGCATACTTATCTGGGTGTCTTTTTCAACCTCAATGATGATGTCTTCAAAAGTAAAGAGCTCCGGCTGGCACTCAACTACGCTACCGAGAAACCTGCTAGTGAGGTACGGGCCTATGGTCCGATTAGTCCTTTGTCCTGGGCATATGCTGACGTCTCCAAGATCTATGACTTTGACAAAGAACGCGCAATTGAGCTGCTGCTCTCGCCCAATGGCCTGCCTCAAACTCCCTTAAAATTTACACTGACTACCACCTCCAACTTCCTTGGGGAAGCAGAGCGCATCCGTTCTATCTGGCAACAGATCGGTGAAGAAGCCAGCGTCGTTTGTCAGAAAAGCAGTGATATTAAAGATAAAAACCTCTGTGATAATCTGAATATGGAAATTGATGTCTCGGTCAATAACTACCCTGACACAAGCAACTTCCAAGCACTATTGATCGGACAAACAATTCCTGCTGATCCAGATCAATACTCACTCTGGCATAGCGGACAGCCGACTAACTTCACTGGCTATCGGAATACGCGCATTGATAGCTTGCTGGAACGAGGCCGCCAAACCGACGACCAGCGCCGTCGCATCGAAATTTACACTGACTTCCAACAGTTTTTCTCAGAAGATCCGCCAGTGATCTTTCTGAGATTTTTGGATCGCTACGATATCCGGCGACCATAGACTTGCCGGGAATTTTGACCCGTAAGCTTCCTGAAAAAACACCCTACTTGGAAAATCTTTTATAGCCCGCGCATCTTCTTGCGGAGGAACTCAAACCCGCGGACAACTTGGTAACCAACGCTGAGCGGTAAATCATGGGCCGGCAGGTACTGCACCTCTTGACCACCAAAACCGCGTTTAAACAGTGAAACGCCGGCAAATCGGTGTTCTGGTTGATCCTGGGGAGCAATGCCCCAGAAGTTGTATCGAAGTCCTCCCTGGGACTTGGCCCAGCGGATCGCCGCCCACTGGCAAGCATACGAGCCGGGCAACCGATCATTGTCCGGAGTAGACACGCCATAGTGATAGACCGCTTCTTGATGATAGAAAATGATAAAGGCGGAGGCCAACAACTTTCCCTCATAGAAGGAATGGAAAAGGCGAACTTGATGATCCTGAGCAAAGGTCACAAACTGCTCGTACAAAAATTGATAGCTGAATGGGACAAAGTGATGTTTTTTAGCCAAGACTAACTGGTGTTCATAGAACGCCTGAATCTCTGCCGGATCTTCGGACTGTTTAATCTCAACTCCCAGCTTCTCTGCACGCCGCACTTCATAACGCGTATTCTTTCTCATCTCAGCCAGCAGCTCCTCCTCCGACTTGGTCAAGTCGAGCTGGAGCGTCAGGTCGGCAGTCAGGTGCATCGGTGACTCTTGTAGTCCCAGCTGCGCGACTTTCTGACGCAGCTCCGGCGAATCAATCTCTTGTGGTCTGATACGAATAAACTGACAGCCTTCCTGCTCAGCCAGCTGTCGCAAGGCGGCAAAGATCGCGCCTAAGTGTTCTGCATTCTGCCAGTCCACCAGTGGTCCGCCCGCGACGGTCAGGTATGTTCCTCGCTTAGCCTCTTCTTTGACGGTCAGAGCTGCACCAACCTGCCGATCATTCTCAAAAAGTCCGAGCGTGAAGGTCTTTTTCCCCAGCTTTTGATGAAAGACTCCCCAGTTCCACGACTGTAAAAAGTTCGCTTCAGGTCGTTCTGCTAGGAAGGCCTCCCAGTCCTGTTTTGACTCGACCAGTTGTGTCTGCAGTGACATATTAACTCACTATACTTTCTTGAATTGCTTGGACGATACGCTCAGCGTCCGCTACTGAAATCTTGCCATGCGTCGGTAAGTTGAGCAAGCGATCGGCAGTGAACTCGGCCACCGGACACTGTCCTGCTTGATAGAGGCTCGGATAGTTGAGTGACCCTGAATCCACAACTTTGCGATACCATCGATCGGTCAAGTGAATCTCGCGAGCAGCCAGAGCTGCAAGCGTCTGCTGCAGCTGTCCGGTGGAGTCAAACAGCACTGGGACTCGCAGATGAATGTCCTGCTGGAGCTGCTCTTTCCTGATAAAGCAGCTGACGCCCGGAATACTTTGCAACGCTTCATGATAGATCAACGCTAGCTGGCGCCGATGAGTCAGCTGTTCTTCCAAGTGATCCAGCTGCCACAAAGCGAGCTGGACGTATCCGGCCGGTAACCGCGTCGGATGTTGGACTGCTGTCGCAATCGGTGAGGTCAATCGACCGGTCAGCTTTGCCAACTTGAAAATGAGCCGACCCAATCCCAGCTGATGAGTTTTCTGAATCATCGCAGTCAGGCCGGGATAGGCCAACTCTTTTTTGACTACATCCATGGGTGGAAACTCACTAGGTTGTAGCTTCGTCAGCCAGTGTCGTGCGTCTGCACCTAACTTTTCCCAATATGCTTGGGTATAGACTACGGCACCACCCGAAACAGCATCGATGACTTTATCTCTGCCAAAGGAACAGATGACGGCATCACTCGATAAACCCAGTTCTAGTTCATCACGATCACTCGCTCCAAAGCTTTGGGCCAGATCTTCAATCAATAGCAACTTATGCTTAGCACAGAATGCGCGGGTCTCTTCAACCGAGTTGGCATATCCTAACAGGTGTTGGAGAAAGACGACTTTCGGTTCCACATTCAACTCTTTGGCACGGTGTAGTCCGGCTTCAAGTGTTTGTAGAGATGGTTCAAGCGTCCCCTCTGCGATGTCCACATAAATTGGCGTCAGTCCAGCCCTGAGAATGCCTTCCTCAATCGCATGACATGCCAATCCTTGGGTTAACACACCGCCCTGCGGAGTCTGCTCTGCAATCGGGCGCAGGACTAGCTCAATCGCGTCACGGCCTTTGTACGTCAAAACCACGTCACCATCAAAATGATTCTGCAGTCTTTCCCTGAGCTGCTGAGATAACTCTTCCTGATTGCGTGTCGGATCAGACTGGAACGCCGCTCCACTCTCAATGAACTCCTCGGAGTAGTTTGATCCTAAGCTATTAAAGATAGGCTTTGCCATATTAGACTGCCTTTCCCTTCAATGTGCTGAGTTGTGTTTCCAGAATTTTGGGCACTTTCCCTTCCAGAAGGACAACGGTGTCTTCGTTTGTGTGTGCTAGGAGTACCTGGGCTGCGGAAAGATCTTTCACCAGTTCCTGTTCAAAGACTTCCGCAAACTCATCCAGACCGTCAATCCCGACGTGCACTACGGTCAGTCCCAACTCTTTGGCTCGTTTGGCCAACTGAAAATGAATCTGACGGGACTCTTCTCCGAGGTCGATCATTCCGGCGGTAACAAGTATCTTCCTGGCATAGGGAAGCTCTCCGATCAGCTCCAGTGCTGCCGCAAAACCCATGGGATTACTGGTGCCACCATCATCTATTAAGTAAGCTCCTGTACGAAGCATACTGCCCAAAATAAAGGAGTCATTGGGGACGAAAGATTCTGCAGCTGATTGAATTTCAGCTGAGGTTAAACCAAGCTCCTGACTGACTAAAAAGGCGGCTTGCAAGTTTACGACATACTGCCGACCAATTAACTTAGTCTTCATTTTTTTCCCTTGCCAACTGATGACCAGATGTCCCAATCGATCAACTTTTACGTCGTCAAAGTTCAGCAAAGAGTTGGGACCGGAGTACATCTTAATTTGGGCATGACTTTTCTGAGTACCTACTTCACAGATCTCAACCGCTCCGTTGTCTGCACCATTACAGAAGACAACTCCATTTTCTGGTAGCGCAGCAATTAACTCCGACTCAGCCAGAATACTGTTCTCTCGATTCCCAAATAAACTTAAGTGCTGCGGCGTGAAGCCGGTCTCTATTGCCATCTGGGGCTGAAACCAACCAGTCAGATACTCTATCTCACCTCTGATGTACGCTCCATACTCCAACAGCGCGATTTCCTGGTTGTCATAACCCGCCACAATACTCTGAGCCACAGAGAGCTTGGTATTAAACGATCGTGGCGTCACAAAAACAGAGTACTTCTGGGACAGAAAGTGGTGGAGTAAATGCTTGGTTGAGGTTTTGCCGTAACTGCCACCTACACCGATAATTTTCGGTTGTCCTTTATTGAGGAGCTGCTGAGCTTGGCGAAGGGTTTTGAGCGTGATGAGGGTCGAAATGAACACTGACGGAATAGAACCGATCACCACCGTCAAAGGTAAAAGTAGATAGGCGAGTCCCACTCCCACCAACCACCGTCCCAAATCCGGTGATAACGTTGCGGCAAATACTGACGCGTAGATGGTCGAGCTAATTTGAATGGTCAGCGCCAGTCCACTCAACGCCGCAACTGATAATACTCGAGCGGTCAACTTGGGTCGTTTTAGACCAGTCCGGGTAAAGTCACTGACTCGGGGCAGTATTCGACGTAGCTCATACTTGCCTTCATCTGAGTGGAGAAATGCCCATAACCGGTCGAGCCGATACTCTTTCTGCTGGATGATGGCCAACCAACGCGCCCATCGCACGGCGAGGAGTGGTGAGACCAAAAGACTCAGCAAAACAATAACTAACATACTATGCGTAGTGCTCCACACTTGTTTGATCTAAGAAGCTTAACACTAGCTTTGCCGTTTGTTCGACGTGCGTAAACTGCGGTGAGTGACGGGCACCCTGGACAAAGTGTAGTTGACTATTGGCAATACCCGCGGAGAAGAGCTGCGCGTGAGACACCGGCGTTGCGGTATCGTCCTCGCCCCAAATAATACAAGTTGGAACAGTGATCCGTGGGAAGTCTGCCTTGATCTCGTCGGCCAACACGTTCTGCATCGTTTTGCGGAGAGTGGGCGAGGCTTGGAGATAGTCCTTCTCACGAGCCAGCTTATGCAGCACTACCCGTCCGATTTCTAAGGGGAAGAGCACCTTCCCTACTTGGGCAGCGGTCCCAAACACTTTTCGCTTGAGTCGTGCTTTGAAAGTAAACGGCCTGATCCCGGAGGGATCAATTAAAATCAGTCGGTCCACCTTTTCGGGAAAGATGCTGGTAAAACGAACCGCTAACTGGCCACCAAAGGAATGACCGACCAAGATAACTTTTGGGAGGCCGTCAACTTGCTGATGCACCCAGTTGACGAAGTCATTCAACTGCCAGACCTTGTCGAGCGCTGAAGAAAGACCAGGGATCGGCAAAAACTTGACCACCCAACCTTCCTTTTCTAAAAACTCGGTAAACGGCTGCCATTTGAGCTGATTTTGTTCGTCCATGGCCCAGCCATGCAAAATCACAATCGGGGAGCGCTGGAGACTTGAGGTGATTTTGACCATACCTCATCTTAGCAGACTTCTGCCTGCTTCACCCGAGAACTTCAGTGGAAACAGCTGAAACATACAGGAAGAGTTGCTTTACTACGATCTGCCAATTATAGTTCGAATGAATGAAAAACGTTACACTCTTGATCCTCTTCTTATTACTGGTATCGGCGGTGATTGTGGCGCGCGGGCGGAGTGTTCGGAACGCACAGATCGATCAATACGGAACGGAAAACGGAAGTGCATTAAATGTAGATAACACGACAGGTGCTTCAGACGCTGAATCAACACTACCTGTCCAGGAGGAAATCCCCATGAAAACACTGCAGGACTTTGAGCCCATTACCGCTAAGCAAGCCACGATCAAGACTTCAAAGGGTGACATCGTTGTTGAGCTTTATCCGGATAAAGTACCGTTGACCGTTACTAACTTCTTAACCTTGGCGAAGTCCGGTTTTTATGACGGGATCAAGTTCCATCGCATTATTGCCGACTTCATGGCCCAAGCTGGCGACCCGCTCACCAAAGACGACAGTCAAAAAGCGCTGTGGGGAACTGGTAATCCCGGCTACTCGATTGCCGACGAGTTTGATCCCTCGCTCAGACATGACAGTGAAGGAATCTTATCGATGGCCAACGCAGGACCGAATACAGGTGGCAGCCAGTTCTTCATTACTTATGAGGCAACTCCCTGGCTGGATGGTAAACATGCTGTTTTCGGCAAAGTGACTTCCGGTATGGACGTGCTGCGTAAGCTGGAGATCGGCGACGAGATCGTCACCATCACCTTTTAGCCATCCAGTCATGTAACAATAAGGTGTGACAAAAAAGTCCGTACGCGTCAGTCTGAGTGCAGTGGTGTTGGGAGTAGTTGTTTGGCTACTTATAGTCAGTCTCTTGACTGTTCGGTCTTTCAACCACCTTCAACAGCTCCAGTTTTCCCAGGCATACGAAGAAGCTACTATCGCTTCCTTTTTATTCTGGCCGGTAGATCAAACTCTGGCTCGGGTTAATGGTGACATCGCACTCTGGGGCAGCTCCCTTCGGTTGATGGTAACGAGCGGCGAGCTCGGTGCCGAACTCCAGCTTTACCTCCCCGAGGCAGTCAATGGTAACACTGTTGCGGAACAGAACGCGCAGCGGATAGCTGCTCTTCTACCTTCGTTTCAGACTCAACTCCGCGGATGGTTGCAAGCCTATCAACACGCTGCGTTCTTTCCCCAACTTCTCAACACGAGGCTCCCCACTCAGGCACAGCAGTTGTTGCAACGACCGGACGACGTACTTCGACTTTCTCAGGAGGTCGTTGATACAGCGCTCTATCTGCTTCGAGGACAGCACCGGCTGATTGCGTTACTCCAGAACTCGGACGAGTTGCGAGCAACAGGTGGCTTCATGGGCTCGTACGCTTCTTTGCAGTTGACCAATGGTGTGGTCACTCAGCTTGAGGTCCAGGATATTTACGTTCCGGACGGACAGTTTACCGACTTTGTGCAGCCTCCTCCAGGAGTGGCAGAGTACTTGAGTGGGGGTAAAGGTTTCCGCCTGCCGGATGCCAACTGGAGTCCGGACTTTCCTGCCAGTGCCCAGGAAGTGATGAAGTTTTTTGCGTTAGGTAAAGAACAAAGCGTTGAAGGAGTGGTTGCCGTGAATGTTGAAGTCGTTGAAGAGCTACTCAAATTGACGGGACCGATCTACCTACCTGACTATAAACAGACAGTCACTGCTGAGAATCTCTCAACGCTGGCCAGAGCCGACCGCAATCAGTTCTTCCCCGGCTCGCAGCAAAAACGGCAGTTTCTGCAGTCTCTTTTTACTTTTTTGAAGCTCAGACTAGGTGATACGCTCCAGCAAAAGCCTCAGGAGTTCATTCGTTTGTTCTCTCAATTTGCTGAGCGCAAAGACATTCAAGCTTTTGCCCACGCAGAACAGCTGCAAACACTTTTTGGTGAGCTAGGCATGACTGGGCAACTCCGAACCTCTGGTAGTCAACGATACTTTTTTTCGGTCGAATCGAACGTGGGCATTAATAAGGCCAATCGTTTAGTCACCAGAACGGCCGAACTGCAGTTGGAGGCCACCCGCACCACTCTTACTTTGTCATTTCAAAACCAGAATCCGATCACTTCTTTAAAAGAGGAACGCGGTGACTATATTAACTACCAACGCATCTTGGTGCCCGCAGAGTATCAAGTTCAACAGCTGGTAGTCAGCAACCCTGCTACTCATCAACCTCAACAACTCACTGCCTGGGATGAACAATTGATTACGACTGTAGCTGGCGAACAGCTGAAACAAATTGGCTTCTTAGTGACTGTTCCCGCCAAGTCGACGGCGAATGTCCAGCTCATCCTCTCCCACCCGGACTTGCCGTTCGAGAAGGTGATGTTGCAAAAACAGTCAGGACTCCCTCCGACTCCCTACCATATCCAAACTCCTACTTCCGCCTTTGATGTCCTTCTTGAGCAAGATATCCTTCTGGATCTCAACTAAACAGCTCCTCGAGAGTTTGCTACAATTGTGCCACTCTTATGAATCAACAACTCCGTGAATCTGCTGATAGTTTGCTCTCAAAAGCAATTGAACTCTTGGCGGTCTCTCCTACTGCTGAACTTGAGAAAGAGATCCACGATACAGAACAGAAAACGTACGATCCTGACTTCTGGAGCTCCGCTGAAGCCAAAGGGACGATGCGGCATCTCTCAAGCCTGAAAACCTCGCTTGAGCAGATCCAAAACGTTCAAAAGCTGCAGAGTGACGTTCAGGCTTACTTGGAGCTTTACGGAGAAACTGAGACCGACGACTCCACCGGCAAGGAAATTCGTGCGCACGTCCGCGAGCTGGAAGCTGCACTCAAAACGCTCGAGCTCAGTCAGTTCTTAAACGGCAAGTACGATAGTCATGGTGCTATCTTGTCTATTCACTCCGGTCAGGGTGGAACTGAGGCCATGGACTGGGCAAGTATGCTTCAACGGATGTATGTTCGCTACTTTGAGCGGCAGAGCTGGAAGTACTCATTGATTGAGGAGTCTGCTGGTGAAGAGGCCGGCATTAAGTCGGCGGAGTACGAAGTCTCGGTTCCGTATGCCTACGGCTACTTAAAAGGTGAACGGGGCACGCATCGGCTGGTCCGGCAAAGCCCGTTCAATGCAGATAATCTCCGTCAGACGTCCTTCTCCCTGGTGGAGGTGCTGCCGCTGATCGAGGATGACGACACTGAGATCGAAGTAAAGGAAGAAGATCTAGATTGGCACTTCTCCCGAGCCGGTGGAGCCGGCGGTCAGAACGTCAACAAAGTCAACTCAGCGGTCGAGCTTACTCACTTGCCTACCGGCATCGTCGTTCGTTGCCGGGAAGAGCGCTCACAAGCACAAAACAAAGCCAGAGCCCTCTCGCTGCTTAAAGCAAAGTTAGCACTCCTAGAAGAAGAGAAACTGGAAACCGAAATGGCCAAAGTCAAAGGCCAGCACGTCAATGCCAGTTGGGGCAATCAAATCCGCAACTATGTGCTTCATCCCTATCACTTAGTCAAAGACACTCGAACCGAGGTAGAGACCAGTGATACGACTGCCGTTCTTGATGGTGATCTCGATGAGTTCATCCAGGCTGAGGTGAAGCTGCTGTAGATGTAGAGATAAGGTGAAGGAAGGAATCTTTTTTTGAAAGCAAAATAGTTCAGAGGGAGTACATTTTTTAGAACGCTGCGACGTGCAGAGCCTTAGATAGCTGCTCGGCAGGAGGAACAGTTCTGAAAAATATGCTCCCTCGGTTTTTCGGGTAGCACCTGAGAATGTGCTATTGTATGATCAGTCACATGCAAGATTCGTTTCATGTTCATGAGATGACGTTTGATTCTACTGCTCCAGATCAGACTCCAGAGTCTGACAAAGTATCGTCTCTCTTTGCACCTCGCAACTCTCAGGAAGGAGAAAGTTCAATGAAAGCAAATAACAAGATGTTTATTGTTCTGTGTGTGCTGGTTCTATTAGGTGGCAGCGCTACCGGTGTCGGTCTTAGTAAGCTGCGAGCCAAAGAAACCAGCAACGCCGGTGAAAGCGGAGTTCCTCTTCAGCAAGTTGCGACCGGCGTTATTCACAACGGTGACGTCTTTGGAAACCCGGAAGAAAAGGACTTTAAAGACAGTGCTGAAGGCTATCTGGAAATTGGTGGCCTAGAAGGTGAAGGCTCTCACCATCTGCTTCGCGAAGGTGGTGCCAGTCAAACCGTTTATCTGACTTCTTCTTCTACCGATCTGGACAAGTTCCAGGGGATGCAGGTTAAAGTTTGGGGAGAAACATTCAAAGGACAAAAAGCTGGCTGGCTAATGGATGTCGGCCGCGTCAAAGTGATGGAGGTCAACGCCCAACCTCCCGCCGGAGCTCAAACCACCGGCACCAACTCTGAAGGTGGCGGCGAGTAATGATTATTTTTGAGAGTGTTACTAAGCAGTTCGGAGACAATCCGCCAGCTGTGGAAGACGTCAGCTTTTCCGTGGGTGACGGTGAGTTTCTCTTTTTAACTGGCCATTCCGGCTCGGGAAAAACAACCTTGTTGAAGCTCCTGACCAAAGAGTACACGCCCACCCGCGGTGAAATCGAGTTTGATGGTCAGCGCCTCAGTAAAATCAGGAATAGTAAAGTTCACCACCATCGCCGGAAGATCGGTGTCATTTATCAGGACTATCGCCTGTTACCGGAACTGAATGTTTGGGAAAATATTGCTCTGGCTCTGGAAATCATCGGCAAGCCTCAGCGCGAGATCGAAGAGCGCGTCACAGATTTACTCGATCTGGTCCAGCTCAGTGATAAAGCTTACTTCTTCCCAGCTGAACTTTCCGGAGGCGAGTCTCAGCGCGTCGGAATTGCTCGAGCTCTGGCTACTGCGCCGAATTTACTGCTCGCAGATGAACCGACCGGCAATCTCGACCCTGAGAACACCCTGATGATTGCGCGTCTGTTTGACAAGATTCATCAGCTCGGCACCACTGTCCTGTTTGCCACTCATGACTTGACCGTTCTGGAAACGCTTGGTCATCGCCGGTTGAAGCTGGAAAAAGGCAAGTTAGTTTCGGACACACCAGCCAAGAGTACTGCCCGCAAAGCTGTTAAAAAAGACGCTACCCCATCTGAAAAAACTGAACAAGTCGAGACAAAGCCGGAAGCTAAATCGGAAAAAACCGAAAAGTCCACTCCGAAGAAGGAAGCAGTCCAGGACGAACGTACCAGCAAAGACGAGCGTAAGGAAAGTAAGTCGGAGAAGGCTGACAAGAATAAAAAGGCAGAAGAAAAAAACCCTCCTAAAAAAGGCCGTCGCTTCCCCAGCTTCCATTTTTCTCTCTTTAAAAGGAAAGAGAAGAAAGCTGAAGTAAAAGAAACAAAGGCCGAAGCGCCGAGCAAAGAAAAAACTGAACAAGTCAAAGACTCCGGGAAACCGACTTCTCCTTCAGTAGATATCAAGATTGAAGAGCTATGAAAAATGTTTCTGCCGCCCTGACTAATATTCGTCGTTCACCCTATCAGACGCTGGCGGTCATGCTGCTGGTTTCGATTACCTTTTTTGTCGGCTATGTCTTCTCGCTTTTCTTGTACAGCACTGAACAGATCCTACGCTACTTCGAGACCCGCCCTCAGATTACCGCTTTCTTTAATATTGACAGTGACCCGGTCGTCATTGAACAGCTGCAGCGAACGATGGAATCCAAGTCTTACGTAAGCAATGTAACGGTGATCAGTAAAGAGAGAGCTCTCGAGATTTACCAGGAAGATAATAAAAAAGATCCACTGCTTTTGGAGCTGGTGACTGCAGACATCCTGCCGGCCAGTATAGAAGTCTCAGGCAAGGATGCCACTGATCTACCTAGAATCAAAGAAGATCTTGAAGGTGCCTCCGGGATCGATGAGGTCGTCTATCAACAGGACGTAATCGAGCAGCTCCAATCATGGACCAAGTCGATTCGTTACATCGGCATCGGCAGCGTAGTGGTGCTGGGCCTAACTTCTCTATTGCTGATTATCATCGTCACCGGACTGAAGGTGGTTAGTAAGCGCCGTACCATTCAAATTATGCGGATTATCGGCGCGTCCAGCTGGTATGTGAAAGCACCATTTATTTATGAAGGAATGATCTACGGTCTGTTTGGCTCGGCTATTGGCTGGGGAAGCATGTACTTAGGCTTGCTCTACGCAACGCCTTGGCTACAGAACTTCCTTGGTTCTGTTCCGCTGTTCCCTCTTCCCCTCCAATTTTATGCCATTCAGGCTGGCATTGGCACCTTGATTGGGTTATTGTTAGGTGCACTGGCAAGCTCCTTTGCAACATCGAGAATGATGCGGCATGCATAGGAGTGTAAAGTTTTGAGCGATCGTTGAATATGTTGAATCGATGGAGACGTCTAGCCACCTGGATCGTCTGCCTTTTGGGCATCGGCGTCTGGATTTTTTTGAACTCAGCCCGCTACCTCCCAGCACGGGCCGAAGAGTGTGGCTGTAATAATGACGATGGCAAAAAAGACGAGCAGATGTGCAACCAAGAAAAAATCTCTTGTCTGCAGTCCAAGATCTCCGAAAAACAGTCCCAGGCACAAACACTCTCAAATATTATTGGGGTTCTCAACAACCAGATCTCGGTCCAAGAGCTCCAGATCAGACAGACTCAACTGGAGATCGCCAAGTTGATCGACGAGGTCGAGAAACTGGGGAATCGCATCTCCGGGTTAAACACTTCGCTGGACCGGATGTCTCTGGCCATGATCGAGCGCGTCAGCGAGAGCTATAAACGGCGGGATGCTGATCCATTTTTCGTTCTCCTCCGCTCTGACTCTCTGGAGCATTTTTTCTCGAAATATAAGTATCTCCAGTTGGCTCAGCAGCACACCACTGACGTCATGAAGCAGGCTGAAACTCAGAAACTGGACTACGACCAACAGAAGGCGCTCAAAGAACAAAAACAACGCGAGATCGAACAAAAACGACAGCTCCTGCAGTCGCAGCAAAATCAGCTCACCCAGCAACGAGCAGACCAACAGGCGCTTCTTGAGCAGACTAAGAATGACGAAAAACGCTATCAAGAAGAGTTAGCCAGAACCTTAGCTGAGAGCGGGGCCATCCGCTCAATTGTGGCTGGTCGGGGTGAAGAAATTAAGATTGGTGAGGTCAAGGAAGGCGACAAGATTGCGACAGTCATCCTTGGCTCTTCACCGTGTTCAAACGGTACCCATCTTCACTTTGAGGTAGTCCATAACAGCGTCCACGAAAACCCCTCCAATTACCTCAAGTCTCTTTCCTTAGTCTGGAATAACTCGCCTGATGGACCCTTTGGTTTTAATGGCGACTGGAACTGGCCCCTTAATAATCCTGCCAAAATTAATCAGGGATTTGGCATGACCTGGTATGCCCGCGTCCGGCGAGCCTACGGTGGAGCACCTCACACCGGTATTGATATGATGAGTAAAGACGGTGATCTGACGGTCAAGGCTGTCAAAGACGGAACTCTGTATACAGGTGCTATCGGGTGTGGAGGTAAGAGTCTATACTACGTCAAAGTAGAACATAAGGATAGTGACCTGAGTACCTACTATCTCCATGTTAGAAGTTAAAACCATCGATATCTGGAAAACTTTTGTGATTGGTCTAGTTATTCTGGGTATCTTTCTTCGCGTCTATCGAGTAACCCACACCCAATTTTTCTACGGAGATCCGGCTCTGGATATGCTGGTGGCCGTCCATCTAGTTGAGGAAGAGTCTCCGCCTTTAGTCAAACCGTTTGCCGTGGGTGGACAGGGCATTCTTCCAAACTCTCCCCTCTACTTTCAGGTTTTAGCTACTACCTATCGAGTTGTCCGAAATTACCAGTACATTGTCTATTTGTTTAGCCTGACGGGTATCTTGTGTATCCCCTTAGCCTATTTGATCGGTAAGGAAGCCGAGGACAAGCGGTTGGGTTGCGTCTTAGCCGGTATGACTGCAGTATCTTTCCCGTTTATCTATATGTCCCGCCTAGTCTGGCAGCCAAACTTGATTCCTTTTATTACTTTCCTTTCGCTTTACTTCCTTATTAAAGCCAGAAAAACCTCATCGTTGTTTTTCCTGGCAGCAAGCTTTGGGGTAAGTGTCTTTGGCCTTTACCTTCATCACAACTTTGCCCCCTTTTTTATTGGGTTGAACCTGATGTATATCCTTCTCTTGGTCGACCACCTTCGACAGAAACACTATCGTAGCCTGCTTGCTCTAGTACTTTACGTTATCGCTCTAGTCGCTATCTGGAAGCAGCTGTATATTCCTCACAAAACTGAAGGTGTCCTGTCCATCTTTCAGCTCAACTTCTCCAACCTTCTTCGCTGGCCCGAAGTCATTCAGGTAATTCTCAGGCGGCGGTTTTTCTACCTCGCTATCTTCGAGTCGTACTTCCTTAATCTTGCCCTTCTCCTGTGTGCCCTGCTGGGACTTTGGAAGTATCTCCAGCGCTATAACTTCTTGCAGAAAGACTCATTCTTTCCGAAAATGCTGCTAGTCCTTCTGCTGACAAGCCTTCTGCCCGCCTTTTACTCCGGCAACCTTCGTTCACATTACTTGACCCCTTACTTTGTCCTGGCCACGCTGCTGATTGGCCTTTTTATCTACTACTGCTTTGCTCGTTTCCGAAAACTCTTTTGGTTCACCCTGATCTTGTACGCTCTGCTTAATATCCAGCCACTCTCTCAAATGAAGTACATCTTCACAGCTGACGCAGTTGATGAACTCGAGTATGAACAGCTGATCCATCAGGAGATAGTGGCCGATTACCGAAAGAGGACCCACCAACAACAGATTGTGCCTTCAAGATTTGCAGCCATGATTATTGACTCCAATAACTATGGCCGTCCCGAAGAACAGTTCGGAGAGTGTGTGGACTGCACTACCAGCTCACAGTACCTTCTCCTCGAGAAATCAACTGGTAGGCACTTTACCAAACTAACGCCGGACCCCATGGTCTACAACAATATCGTCTCCCTGAATACGAACCCGGAGTACTTCTATCTCGTTTGCCGCCTTGAAAAGATGGAGTTTAAACAAGACAAAAAGAAGCTCCTTACCCTGGCAGAGAAGTACTGTTTACCCCGAACTAATATCTTTAACAGTCAGACCAGCCATCTGGTCTCTCTGAGGCGGCAAGCTATTACAGGCCCTTCCAACTTCGGAAATGCGGTCCTCTTTGTTCTCCAACGGCAGCCGAGAGCTGCCCCCGCGGATGCGTCCCTATAACTGTTGACAAAGTGATAGTTTTGGTCTAAAATGCATCAAAAGTGATCAGGCACTCGTTTCGACGTCTATTCCTGACACAAGGGATACTATGAAAAAAATTGCTAAACTGACAGCTGCTCTGACCTTGTCAGCTGTTATCCTCAGTTCTTTCGCAACTGTAGTCTCTGCGACTACTGTTAGCCAAGAGCAGGAGCTTAACCAGACTGTTAAAGTCAACTGTACTGTCGGTTCATATGGTCAAAGCACCAACTGTACCGCCGAAGGTACTCAAACCGGCAAACAAAGCCAGACTGTGGAGATCGAAGGCGTGAAGTACTACATCCGCAAAGATGGTACTCGCGTCCGTGTTCACACTCCGGTGAACACTAGTCTTGAAGGTGTGACCTTAGCCGGAATCGTTGCAACTGCAGTTACTTCTGCTGGCATCGGTTACGTCGCTATCAAGAAACGCAAATAATTGTTAAGACAATATGAACCCCGCCGAAAGGCGGGGTTTTTGTTTTTCCTGAGATTTGTCACGGTTTTTGTAAGGACCGTTTGGTATCTTCGCAAACTGCGTGGGGGTGCCACTGGTGTGGAGCCTAGCTTACGAACCTTGGTTTGGGAGTTCGATCCTCCTCACCTCCACGGCAAAAGAATACTTGAAAATGAAGAAAGTTATGCCAAAATATACCTATCGTAAGCTAGGCTCTTAACCCCCACCACACCAGTGGTAAGCCAAGAAAATCACCTTTATAGGTGGTTTTTTTATGCTTTTTATCATGGTTCACATGCCGCTTTCCTCTGGAGAACATAGCCTATAACATTGACAAAATAGCCATATTTTGATATATTTAGAGCATGTTAAATCATCACAGTACATCTTTCAGTAAGGCCACTAAAAAACCCTTGGCCGTTTTGGCTATGGCGGCCTTTTTACTGATGGCATTGGCTGTCTTTAGTGGTTTATTTTTAGGTTACCAGGCTATCCGTCTCAGTAACCTGCAAAGCTGTATGAATCTTGCCCAAAACCATTCCAGCACTACCGGAAAATCTGACCAGGGAGAGTGGGTCGTTGAGGAAGTCGGTTTAAACAAAACAATCTACCAGGAGTGTATCTCAAAAAAACAGCTGTAATGTTTCCTTGCTGTGGCTAGCGAAATATCCCGGAAGTTCTGAGATATCTCGCTGGAAACAGTATGTTCCCCACTATTTTCTCATCGCGAGTAATCTAGTGGTTCATACCCTCTACCAGCACCAAAGATGTTCTTGAACTGCCATTCGGCGGTTTAGGAAAGTTCTTTAACAAATGGAAGAGATTTTGATAGAGAAACTACAGTTTGTCTGATCGGCAAGGTGTGCTGGAGTGTTTTGGGACCGTTCAACCCAATGCGCTTATTCGAGCATAGCTTGCCGGTCAGAAGTAGGCGTAAGCCGAAAACTGTAAGGGAATATCGTCAAGCAAACCGTTCTCAGTTCATCTTTAGAAAGAGGTGTCTACATCCATGCGTACGTTCCGTACCACCCTGTTCGTCCTCCTGTCCGTCATCATCCTGATGGCGGGGACAATCGGGTCTGTGAGCGCTCAGGAAGCTCCAGACGCAGTCGTCAACTTTGAGTTCCAGCACGAAGCGCAGTGGCTGGCAGAACCCTACTTCGCCCTGATGGGCGGCGCAACGAATGTTCGCGCCATCCCCACCCAGACCGCGAATGAGGAACTGTTCACCGCCGCCAGCGGCACTACCGTCGAGGTGGTTGCCGAATATAACAGCCGCGAGTGGCTGCTGGGCAGATTCTGGAATCGTCAGGGTGTTTATCTTGGTCACGGGTGGTTTAACCGCTCCGTCGCCGACCTGAACACCGCCGTTACCGTTACGGATGAAGACGCGCTGCCCCCCTGCACGCTGACTGATGAGGGTGAGCAGGTCTTCGTTATCGTCCGCTTCAATGAAGGGTGGACGCACGACACCATGTCCACCTCCTGCACCCTGTTTTACGAGGGGCGGCAGGAAGAAACCGAAATGCACCATTACTGGATTATCCGCGACAACGACGGCTCCGGCCGTGACCGCGTCGTGGAGAACTCCTCGTACCTTCGCAACGGCTTCATCTGGTTGTTGGAGGGGACGGGGTGGATTCACTCCCGGACGTGGAATGTGGGTCGCGGCTTCAGCGCTGGAGTGACGGGTCTGGAAATGCGCTATCCGCCAATGGTCGCCTACTTCGCCCGCGACAAGCAGCAGGTCATGCGCGACAACGGCTATACATGGCCCATCCGGGTCAACCTGCTGGACGGCAGCCATGTGGACTTCGAGTTCGGCGCGTTCGGCGGTGAAGGTGAGGTCAACGAAGTTGACCGCTGCGACATCACGCAGCCCCGTGACATGAATATCACGGGCATCTTCGTCTCGGACGGCGGCTTCTTCCGCAGTACCTCGGTGGGCGCGCTGGGATGCCGCACGCTGATCCTGTGGCAACTGCCCGATGGCTCGGCTGAACTGCTGATGTTCACCGGGGCGCGCGAGCGTCTCGAATACGCCGCAGTGTACAGCGCCGTCCTGTTGCCGTCATCGTGGAACGCCACCCAGGTCACGACCTACGTGACCCAAACCGTTCTGGCGACTGCTGACCTCCCGGCTGGCACTACCGTCACGAACAACGGCGTACCGGGGATGCCTGAGTCGTTTCCTGTGGAATAGGCGAATCTCTGCCTCTATCGAATCTCTCCGTTTGACCGGATCCCGGGCCTGTGTCTCACAGCGCCCGGGGTTCACCCCAGAGTATTGAACCGTGAGTTGCGTGCTACACTTCTCCCCTTTCAAGACTGCGGGGTGAATCCCACAGACTCACCAGATTATGCAGAACAAAACAACGCAACAGCTGATCAGCATCATCATGCCGGTCTACAACACGGCGTCGTTTTTGCCGGCTGCTCTGCAAAGTATCAAACAGCAGACTCACCGTAACTGGGAGCTGATCCTGATTGATGACCATTCTACTGACGGCTCTTGGAGAGTCGCCCAACAGTTTGCTCAAAAAGACAAGCGTATTAAAGTTTTCCGCAACAAGACCAATCGTGGCGTTTCCTACTCTGCCAATAGAGCCATCAAGCTGGCCAAGAGTCAGTTTATTGCCCGGATGGACAGTGATGACGTGGCTGCTCCCAAACGCCTGGCGCTTCAGCTCGCTTACCTGCAGAAGCATCCCCAGGTGATCGCGGTCGGTGGCCAGTGTGACGTGATTAACGAGCACAACCAAGTGATCGGTCACAAGCGCTTCCCGACCCAGCCTGCCCAGGTCAGTAGGATGCTGTTTTCGTTTGCCAGCATGCAGCAGCCGACGATGATGGTTAACACGGCGCTCTTGCCTCAGAACTTCCACTGGTATGAAGACGGCCTGGCTACTGCCGAGGAGCACGAGCTGCTCTTCCGCTTGCTCCAGCATGGTCAGTTGGCCAACTTGCCACATAAGCTGCTGGACTACCGGATGCATAGCTCCAATATTTCGTCCCGCCATCCCAAGAAAGACTTCTGGCAAGTGGCGCGTGCTCGTTGGAACGCTGTCTTCAAGCACGGCTATACACCCAACCTGCGCGGCTTTTTGACTACGTTGGCCCAAGCTGTGCTGGTCATCTCTCTGCCGGAGTCACTGCTCTATCAGCTCTACACGAAGCTCCGCGGCTGGTCGGCTCCTGTTCCGTTGCCTGAGGAGGCGCTGAGTGGTAATCAGCAGGTTCAGCCTGTTCGCCTGAACTCGCTGTCTGTCTTTTTCCCGATGCACAATGAAGAGGCTAATATCACTCGCGTGATTGCCCAAGCCCAAAAGGTTATCCCTCAGCTCGCCGAAAAGTACGAGATTATTGTGGTCAACGATGGCAGCAAAGACCGTACGTCTGCGCTTGCTCATCAGCTAGCCAAGAAAGACAAACACCTTGTGGTTGTTGACCAGATTAATCTTGGGTATGGCAGTGCTCTGCGCACTGGCTTCCGAACTGCGCGGCACGAGTGGGTGTTCTTTGCCGATGGTGACTTACAGTTTGACCTAAATGAGCTCGCCAAGTTTGTACCGTTCACTGCCCAGCACATGGCTGTCCTAGGCTACCGTCTCAAACGTGCAGACAGCTGGTCACGCTTACTGCTGGCCAAGTTACTGAAGGTCTGGAACGCCATCTTCTTCCAGTTCCCGATCAGCATCAGAGATATCGACTGTGCCTTTAAACTCTTCCATCGCAGTGTGGTTGATGACATTCTGCCCCTGCAAAGTCGCGGCGCCATGATCTCGACTGAACTGCTGCTTAAGTTAATTGACAACGAGCACAGCTTTGCGCAGGTGGGCGTCACTCACTATCCTCGCCAATACGGGGCGCAAACTGGTGCGCGCTGGGACGTCATCTATGGTGCCGTCAAAGAAACGGCACAGCTGTTGGTCACCCGTCGATCGGCTTTTTTCCGCTTCTTTCCCTACCGCCCTACTCCGAAACTTGGGTATACTGAGTAATATCTCGCGGTTGATGCGAGTGTATTTATATGAAGCGCGTTTTGGAACGCCTGACCGTCCTGAAGGCCCATGGGGGGCCATTGGCAGTACTCAGCCTGTTGGTTGTGGTGCTGGCTGCGGTCAATTTCAGTCCGGGAAGCTGGTTGAGCGGCTGGGACAATCTTCATCCGGAGTTTAACTTCGGTCTCAATATCGGCCGATCTTTGTCTTCAGTCTGGCAAGAGTATCAAGGGCTAGGTCTACTGGGTGGGATGAGCCACGCGGCAGATCTGCCCCGCCAGCTGTTTCTCTTTGTCATCTCGATTGTTATTCCTCCTCAGCTGCACCGCTATCTGTGGGTCTGGCTGAGCTGGTGGTGTGGGGCTGTGGGAGCATACTTTTTGGCTCTTCTCCTTTTTTCGTCAAAAGATGAACGACCTAGCAGGATTGCCCGCGCCGCAGGCTTGGTGGCGGGGAGTGCCTATCTTCTGAATCTGGCAATGGTCCAGTACTTTTATGTTCCCTATGAGAGCTTTTCTAGCTTTTTTGGTGGTCTTCCTTGGTTACTCTGGGCAGTGAGTTGGTACTACCGATCGCCCAGCTCGCGGCGTTTGGCGGCGCTTTTTTTGATTTCGCTCGTCGCCTCTTCTGCATTTTACGTTCAGACGCTCTTTGTGGTCTTTGTAATGCTTGTAGCAGTGATGACTCTTTGCCAATTGGCAGTCAAAAAGCTATCCGTGAAAGATGCATTCCTGGCGGGCGTGGTGCTGCTGGCTGCCAATGCGTTTTGGCTGCTGCCGAGCGCCTACTTTACGCTGACTTCTGCACAAGTCACGATCAACTCCAAAGTAAACAGATTGTCTACCTTTGAGTCCCAGTTAATGAATCAGGCCTATGGGACACCCCTCAATATTGCTCTACTTAAAGGTTATTGGCTGAACTATCAGGACTTTCAGAATGGTTCATATAGCTATTTGATGCCGGAGTGGCGTGCGCATACCGACCAAGGCTACGTCGTGGGAATTGGAGTGACACTGTGGGTGTTGTCAGCACTCGGAATTCTCTTGACGGTCAGACGTGGAAGTAAACTTTCAGTGGGCTGGCTGTGTTGTTTTGTCTTGGTGACGGTGATGCTTAGCTCGGGCAACGGACCCTTGGGAGCGGCTTTTAACTGGGCAAGTAGAAACATTCCCTTGTTCGGGCAGGTCTTCCGGACAGCGTTTACCAAATGGTCTGTAGCCGCGGCGTTGGTCTATGCAATTGGGCTAGGCTCTTGGAGCTACTGGCTGCTTTCCCAGTTTAGACGTAACCAGATTATGCTGGCGGGTTTGTGGGTGTTTCTGACCACGGCGGCCTTGAGTTGTGTGGTCTGGCCAGCGTTTCAAGGACGCTTGATCTCTCCGTTGATGCGACTGGCGCAGCCAGCTGCCTATCAAGAGCTGTTCCGTTTTCTGGCAAGTGAGCCGAAACAAGCCAGGGTAATCACCCTGCCTCTTCCTGACTTCTGGGCGTGGAACTTTTACTCGTGGGACTATCGGGGTAGTGGCTTTTTGTGGTACGGAATTGAGCAACCGATTGTAGATCGTAACTTTGACGTTTGGTCTGCCAATAACGAAACGCTCTATAACCAACTTTCGACAGCATTTTTCGGCAAAGACGAGGTTGCATTTGGCACGGTTCTTCAACAGTATGACATTCGTTACGCTGTCCTTGATGAAAGTATTACCGTTCCTAATCGGGACGTAATTCCGGCTCAGGTCACCCAACTCAAGGAGATGCTGGCTACTCTGGGTGCTGAACGAGTGTGGTCACAGGACTTCCTGACTGTCTACAAGTTGCCGACGGGGAGTACCCAGTTCGTCACTTCACCCAAGAGCTACACCCCAGTTTGGCAAGTGGGTACCTACACCAGACTTGACCCAGCTTACCAGGAAGTAGGTCCGTATATTTCTGCTGCGGCACTTCGTCCGAGCGTTATCTATCCTTTTGCCCAGCTCAGTCGTGAACAGTGGGCTTCTGCTGCGTATGTAGAAGATACCCTTCGGCTTAAGCAGGAGTTGCCTTATATTGACTCTTCGGCCCAGCTAGTCATTCCATCCATAGCAACGGGTAGTGCTTATCCTGTTCAAGTTGCTCTTCAACGGAGCGACGGGCAGCTGGAGCTGCGATTCGCCGCTGCAGGTGAACTGTCTATTGCCGAGCAGACCAGGCCCCTCCCACAGTTACCCACTCTTACCCTTCCCATCAAAAGTGCTCTGAATGAGAACAGCTTTGGGACACTCAGTCTCAACGGCCAAACAGTCAGACTTGCGACAGGTGCAGCTGAAGCACAGTCGTGGGTGACTTTGCGGGCAAACTCTCCTATCACTGTGCTGGGAGAGATAACAACAGAGGGAACAACAGAGGACCTCTCTCTCGAACTGCCGTCCGAGTACTGGTCAAATCTGGCCCATCCCACTGTCATTCCTGTCTCGACTGGACGGCATACTCTTCAGCTAAGCATTCCTGTGCAGTGGTCCACTGTCCCGTTGGCAGAGCTGGAAAGCCAAAACTGCGACGTTTTTCGACGGGGGAGTTACTCTGTCCAACACCAAACCACCGGCACGGTCTACGAAGCATCTGATTATGCCGGTGTCTGTACCGGCACCACTCTGCCACTGCTCAACACACGATTGAGCGGACTTCTCCGGCTGAGTGGAGAAAATATTCTGGGGAGAAGTATTAAGTTTTATGTCAGCGATCCGGCTACTCAGCGAGCCGATCTGGAGGAGCTTCTTGCCCGAGGCAACTTTGATGAGACCTACGCGCTATTGGGCTGGCCAAATTTACCGGCACAGCAGTATGGCATCAACTGGGAAACTCGGTCATTTGGCCAGAACTCACTGAACAAGCTGTCGACTGTAGAAGTAATGCCGATCAATCTGGAAAGATTGATCAGAATGAAGATCGTGCTTAGCGAACAACCACAGGTGGAGAATCTGATTGAGCAAAGTAATAACTGGAAAATCGGGACTTATCAATACGGAACAACTGTCAATAGTGCTCGAGACGCCAGCATCATCACCCTGGCGCAAGGATATGACCCTGGTTGGCTAGGGATCGCTCTCCCACTCCAAGAAAGCATTCTGAATCACATCGGGCCCCTCCCACACGTGACCTACAACGGCTGGGCAAATGCTTGGATAGTGCCGCGCGGGCAGTATCAGGTGATCATCATCTATTGGCCCCAGCTGCTCGGATTCCTGGGTGACGTGATTGTCCTTCTGGGATTGATCTCCTGTCTCCGACTCCTTCTTCAAAAACGCAGATCGTCCTAGCGCTACAGTCCGTGTAAGACTGCTGACGTATGGTGACGACATGCGAGTACTCCGGCTTTCGGTCACTTTTAGCTTGATAGTTTTGATAACTTTCACTTCTCCAGATATGGTGACCGCTCAAGTGATCCTCAACGAGGTGATGCCGGCTCCAGCGGATGGCGATGAGTGGGTCGAGCTCAAAAATACTTCACCAGAAGAACTTTCTCTTTCAGACTGGCAAGTAGAAGACAATACTGGGCTGCTTTCACCTCTTCCTGGCTTCGCATCAGCAAGTATCCCGGCGGGCGGGTACTTTGTTTTTGAGCTGAAGAATCGGCTAAATAACGCTGGCGATATCCTGATCTTGCGACGCCCTGATTTTTCCATTGCCGATAACTTTCAATACAGCAACTCTGTCAGTAACCAAAGCTGGTCGCGAGTGACGGATGAACTAAATACTTTCGTACTTGCCCCACCTTCTCGCGGTTTCGCGAACCTCGTCAGCACACCCTCTGCCAGTCCAGTTGCCTCTTCTCCGACGCCGTTTCCTCCCTCACCCTCTCCGTCGCCTCTGCCAACTGCAAGTCCATGGGTCTCTCCACTCCCTACCTCACCCACTCCGAGTGTTCCACCTGTACCGGCCAGTTACCCTCTGCAGCTGTCAGAAGTTCAAACTTGTCCCCAGACTGGAGAACCCGAGTGGTTGGAGTTTTTTAACCCCAATACTATCGGCGTGACAGTAAGCGGCTGGAAACTCAAAGATGCCTCCGGAAACTCTCGCAACTTAAATTTTTTTATCGCCGCCAGAAGTTTTACTAGCTTTGAGTTAACGAGCGCACTCTTCAATAACGATGGGGATACTCTTTATGTGCTTGACCAGTACGGCAACACTCTGCTTGAGGTCCAGCTGTCAGAGTGCCAAAAAGGTGAGAGCTTTGTCTACGTGAACGGCAGTTGGCAACGGACTACCACCCCCACCAAAAACACGCTTAATATCTTTGCTAGTTCTGAAATTGCGGAAGATAGCGCTCTGCTTAACCAGTACCTGGATCCGTTCGCCACTGAAGCTGCGACCAGCACTCCTAGTGGAACTTTCCTGACTTCGTCATGGGATCCTGATCTAGAACAGCTCACTCTTTCTTCTCTCTCAAACGAGGAGACTAGCTCCTCGATGGCTTCTCAGAGCACCGCGGATGCGGTTCTGCCTCTCCTCTCTGAACCAGAGCCTTCTTCACTTCTCCCGGAACTGGCCAGCTCTCCGCTTCCCTTTTACTTCCATGGTTACTTTATTTTGGGCCTCTTTATCTCAAGCGTGCTGGCGGTAGGCGTCGGAGGATTTGGCGTCTATCAATGGTATACTGAACGACGTGTCAAAGAAGCTCTTGAAACTTTTTAGCGCTTATCTGCCGGCTGGAGTGTGGGCAGGCATCATTTATGTCTTCTCCGCCCAAAGTAGTTTACCTGGCTTTGATGTGGTCTTCTATGATTATGTCTTCAAAAAGTTTTCCCACATGTTCGTATATGCGGTGTTCTACTTCCTGTTATTCCGGGCAGTAAACTACGAAAACGACTCTCTCAAGAAAAACTGGTGGTTACCGTTTGTAATTACCTTTGGCTATGCCGTGCTGGACGAGTTTCATCAAGTCTTTACGCCGCGTCGCCATCCCAGCCCGCTCGATGTCGGCTTTGATATGATTGGAGCGAGTGTCGTTTTTCTGCGCCAGTATCGGTATATCTAGTTGGAATCAAACCTTTCCCGAAAATACAATTTGGCTTTAATGAATCGGTGTGGTAGTATCTCCAATGCGAAAGATCAATCTTTATTTCTGTGAGAGAGGAGTTATATGACTAAATCACAATTGATTAACATCATTGCGAAAAAAGCTCATCTAACTAAGAAAGCTTCTGAAGAAGCTGTCGAAACCCTGTTCGAGGAGATCACTCGAAGCTTGAAGAAAGGCGACAAAGTCGTCATCTCCGGCTTTGGTACGTTCTACTTGGGAAGAGTCAAAGACAAACAAGTTGTTCCTTTCGGTAAAGAAGAGCAACGCCAAGTGATCAAGAGTCACAAAGTCGTCAACTTCCGGGTTGGCAAACCACTGAAGCGCGTCGTTTGGTAAAAAACGAACTTCAGTTCACTTAAAAAGTAAAGACACCGTGTGACAACACGGTGTTTTTTGTGTCTGATACACTGAATGGTTGGGAAATTATGCGGCGATATACGGCATTAGTGAGCCTCTGGTTTATTAAAGCGCTTGAGTATCGGGCGGAGTTAGTCATCTGGGCAGTTTTAACCCTGCTTAACACGACTATCCTGCTGGCGATCTGGCTGAGCGTTTTTCGTGGCGTGTCTTCACTGCAAGGCTATCAGGTAGGTCAGGTACTTCAGTACTTCCTGCTGGCGACGGTGATCAATGGAATTACTGCCAGTCACTTTGAAAGCTGGCGGTCGCGAGAAGTTCGGGAAGGGAAGATTGACCACTACTTAACCAAACCGATTCCCTATCCTCTTCAAGTGCTGCTGGCTGACATCGGCAACCGAAGCTTTTATGTGCTGTTGATTGTACCGATCACCCTGTTGGTGTACCTGGCGTTCTCGTTTCACTACTCGCTGGGCGTGTTGACAGTGTCACCGCTGATTCTCTTTCAATGCGTGTTGCTGCTAGGTGTCGGCTACTTGATTGAGTTCAGTTTTGCAATGATTGCTGTCCTGTTATCGTTTTGGTTTGAAGGCGCTGAGGGACTGGAACACTTTAAGTGGATCTCTATTAGTCTATTGAGTGGTTTTATGATCCCGCTCGAGTTTATGCCACTCTGGATGAGAAGTTTGGTGAATCTGTTACCGCTTAAGTATATGTACGCTGTTCCAATTCAGGTTGTTCAACAGCGCACTAGTTTAGGCATCTCTGACTTGCTATATATTGGAGGTTTTCTGCTGCTGCTGTTCGCGCTCCAACGCTGGTTGTGGCATCGAGCAACATTGAAGTACACGTCAGCCGGATGAAAAACACAATTCGCAAATACTGGTCATTATTCTGGAAGTTCCGCAAGCTTCGGCTGATGTTGCTTCTGGAGTATCGCGGCAACTTTTGGTTTTGGACTTTTGTCTCGATCATGTGGACGATCTTTAACTTTTTCTTCTTTGACTTGATTATCGGTGCGCGTGGGAGCATTGCTGGCTGGAATCGGACTGAGATGTACGTGTTACTCTCGACCTTTACCATGATCGACGCGCTTACTTGGTCGTTTTTCTACCATGTCATGCAAGAGTACATCAGTTCGATCTTTGATGGCCGCATGACGTTGACGTTGACCCGTCCGATCAATCCTCAGTACCTGCTTTCCATTCAAACCAATAGCTATACCAATGTGCCCCGCTTTCTGATCGGCTTAACGATGATGGTGATTACACTGCGTAACGGGGCAATTCCTATCACCGTTTGGAGTGTACTGGGCTTTGTTCTGTTTTACTGTGTGTCTATACTCTTTGTGTATTCCATCTGGTTTATCGTAGCCACTTTTGCTTTTTGGGTAGACCGACTGGATAACATCAACGAGCTTGTCCCCTCCACTCGTCGGGTTTGGCAGGCACCCAAAGAAGTCTACACAGGCATCGTTTCGGTCATTTTTACGGTAGTTCTGCCATTTGCATTGATCTCATCGCAGCCCAGTGAGATACTCCTTGGAAAGGCATCACCCTACTGGTTGATATACTACACAGCACTCACCTTTTTTTTGTTCTATTTATCTACAGTTTTTTTCAGGTTCTCCGTCCGAAAATACTCGGGAACTGCAAACTAGGTTACAATCAACGCTATGGCTCAGCCCGTTATCTCTCTTCACCATCTCAAAAAATACTTTAAGGTCTACCGCAAAAAGCCAGGCTTGCTCGGGTCAATTCAGTCACTGTGGGACCGACAGTACGAAGAAGTCAAAGCGGTCGATGATATTTCTTTTGAAATCTATCCGGGAGAGATCGTCGGTTTTATCGGTCAAAACGGTGCCGGGAAAACCACGACACTCAAGGTTCTTTCCGGACTGCTCTATCCCACATCTGGTGATGTCTCGGTACTGGGCTTTAACCCGTGGGATCGCAAAGCCGAGTTCCAAAAGCAGTTTGCGCTGGTAATGGGACAAAAGAATCAACTCTGGTGGGACCTGCCGGCCATGGAGAGCTTTTTGCTCAACAAGGCAATCTATGAAGTACCCGACGACAAGTTCCAGAAAACGCTTGATATCCTGATGGACCTGTTGGATGTCCGCGACATCGTTAACATTCAAGTCCGCAAGCTGTCTCTTGGGCAACGGATGAAGTGTGAGTTGATCGCAGCCTTACTGCACAGTCCGAAAGTCCTTTTCCTGGATGAGCCAACCATCGGCCTGGACGTCGTCATGCAGAAAGTCTTGCGTGACTTTATCAAAGCATATAACGAGGAGTTCAAAGCAACCATCATTCTAACCAGTCACTACATGGGAGATGTCAAAGAGCTCTGCAAACGAGCCATCGTGATCGACCATGGCAAGAAGATCTTTGACGGTGAGCTCCAGGAAATCATTGATCGCTTTGCCCGAAATAAGATCTTAAGCCTGACATTAAACGATCCGGTCAAACAGTCACAGCTAGAAAAGTTTGGGACCGTCAAAGAGTTTGACTATCCCAAAGCCACCCTTTTGGTTCCGCGCGGCCGGGCAGCCAAGATTGCCGGCGAGCTGCTGACGCGCTTTTCACTGGCCGACGTCAACATCGAGGAACCCACTATTGACGCGATTATCCGTGAACTGTTCCTATCGGAAAAGAAAACTGCATAACACGCCGTGCGTAACACTCAAACCGTCTCACCACTCCTGAAGTATTGGTTAATCTTTAAGATGTACTGGCAGAATCTGCTGACGTATCCCCTGAACTTTTTTTTCTGGCGATTTCGGCAGTTCTTAAGTACGTTTACGTCGTTGACGTTCTGGTCAGTGGTATACATGGGAACGGCCGATGCGTTCGGGTATGACCGGTCAGCCATGATCAGCTATATCTTTTTGACTGCCTTTCTACAAAGTGTGATCCAATCTACTCTTCTCAATGGGCTGGCTGAAGATATCTATACCGGGGTAATCAGCAACTCACTCGTCAAACCACTGAAGCTGGGGGTGATGTGGATCTCGCAGGAGTTAGCGGACAAATCCATGAATATCTTTTTTGTGATCTGTGAGTCGTTGCTGCTCATTGCTCTCTTCCACCCGCAAATATACTTTCCTGAGCTAGCCCAACTCCTCCTCTTTTTGGTAGCAACATTCATGGGAGCGATACTGCTCTTTTTTATTATGTTGCTGTTTGGCACCATTGGCTTTTGGAGCAACGAAACCTGGGGTATCCGCTTCCTTTTCTTTATGATGATGGACTTTACTGCCGGTAAACTTTATCCGCTTGATATCTTGCCTGCCACAGTCCGCAATATCCTTTTTTTGACGCCTTTTCCCTATTTAGCATATGCACAGACCCAACTTTTTTTAGGCAAGTATTCTGGCGCTCAAACGGTCGAACTGTTTGCAGTGCTGGGCGGTTGGATTGTGGTCCTAGCACTCTTGTTTAGAGTGGTCTGGAATCACGGCATGAAAACATATGGAGCTGTCGGACGATGATACACAAAGCACTACGACGAGCTGGAGTGTACTGGACAGTCTGGTCAACGTTGGCCCAGTATGCTTTGGCTGCCACCTTTATCAACCGTGGCACAACGCTTTTGTTCTTACTTGGAAAGTGTATTCGCTTTGGAATGCTGCTGTTTTTCTTATCGGTTATTAAAACGACGGTCCAAACTTTCTCCGGCTATACCCCTGAACAAGTCGTGGTCTTCTTTTTAACCTATCAATTTTTAGACACCCTGGCGCAGATGTTTTACCGAGGCGTGTATGTCTTTAGTCGGAAAGTAAGTTCGGGCGAGCTCGACTTTTACTTGTCAAAACCCATCCAGCCGCTCTTTCGAATTATGACTGGTGAGCCGGACTTTATTGACGTGATCTTCTTCATCCCTACGACTATAATCAGTATCTATCTCATCCGTGACTTTTTTTTGCAAGCATCACCGGCCATGCTCTTTGTATACGGAGTGCTACTGATTAACGGATTTTTGATTGCCACCGCCTTCCATATTTTAATCCTGTGTTTAGGGGTGATTACCGTTCAAGTAGACAATGCAGTCATGCTGTACCGAGATATCAACACCATGTCTCGTTTCCCGGTTACTATTTACCCGGAACTGGTCAGGACCATCTTACTCTTTGCCGTTCCGGTAGGACTGATGAACACCATTCCCGCCCAAGCACTCCTAGGCAGACCACTGTCTGTTACATTCTGGATAACGTGTGCGGTGGGAGGAGGATTCTTCCTTTTGAGCTTGAAGATCTGGAGCTGGGCGATCAAAAGATACACCGGTGCAGGTGGCTAAAAACCTTCCAAGAGACGAACAAGAAAACGTTTACCGCTTTGGAGACTGCTTGGCGCGGCGAGCTTTTCCGCCGGTACCGATCTTCCGAGTCTCTTTCATGCGGTCATCTCGGCTCAACAAACCAGCCTTTTTCAAGGCCAAACGATACTCCGGGTTAATCTTAATTAAGGCCCGTGAAATAGCATGGATGGTGGCATCCAGCTGAGCATTGATTCCTGAACCATCAACTTTGACGATCACGGCATACTTGCCCTGTGAATCGGTTAAGACAAATGGCTGAGTGTACTGCATAGGAGCGTTGATCACATTAGCAAAGTACTCACCGACGACTTTATTGTTAACGATGAAGTCACCGGCCTCTTTGTAGACACGGACTCGAGCGGTAGCGGTCTTGCGGCGGCCCACGGCAGTCACGTACTCACCTTTAGGAATAGTGACGTTGGCGGGAACACGTGGCCGATCAGCGTGAGCCTGAGCAACAGGCTTTGCCTTCTTAACCACTTTTTGAACAACAGTTTTTTTCTTCAGTTTGTTTGCCATATCGACTCTTATTTATTTTCTAGCTGGGCTTGATGTTTGTGATTAGTATCAGCGTAAATCTTCAAACGAGCCATCCGGCCAGTCCGCAGTGAGTTTTTCGGTAACATGTTGTAGACGGCACGTTCAATCACTTCTGTTGGTTTCTTTTCAATTAACTCCGTAAACGTGTTGCTGGTGATGCCACCAGGTTGACCGGAGTGGCGATGATACATCTTGGTGTTCGGCTTGTTGCCGGTGACGACCACCTCTTTGGCATTGACCACAACCACGTAGTCTCCGCCGTCGACGTTAGGCGTAAAGGTCGGCTTGTTCTTGCCCATCAGCAGCTGGCTGATCTCGGTGGCAACCTGACCTAGGACACGACCTTTAACATCAACGAGATGCCATTGGCGTTTGACTTCAGCTGGTTTTTGAACGTAGGTTTTCATAGTTACTCGGTAGCTTTCTCAGCTTTCTTGGTACTTCGTTTGGCTTTGGGAGCAGCTTTCTCGACTTTGGCTGCTTTTGGTTTAACGTTCTTCAAACCCTTGGCCTCAGCTTTCTTGACAAAAGAAAGTTTAGCCATGGGAGTGTTGTCACCGCGACGTGGACCAAGTGGACTGAGTGTTACATACCCGGAAGTGCGATCAGCCATAGCTGGAGCTACCCGATCGACCAGGGTCGAGACAACATCGCGTTTCCCAAAGCGCTTGTGCAACACGCGGCGGGAGGCCACGGTGTTGGCTTTGGCTTGGGTCACCATCCGATCGGCCAGGCGTTTGACGGCTTTAGCTTTGGCCAAAGTAGTCACGATCTCACCGTGCTCGGTCAGATTGCGTAGCAAACCGTTAAACAACGCTTTGCGTTGGTTGGCGTCGCGATTGAACTTTTTATCAGCAACTCTATGTCTCATAGTTATCCTAACGTCACGCCCTTCTTTTGGAGGGCTTCCTCGATCAACTCCACACTCTTGCCACCCAAGTTCTTGACTTTAGCAATCACGTCTCGAGGAGCGCCGGCTAAGTCACCGACGGTCTTGAAGCCGCCCTTGCGCAACGCGTTGGCGATGCGGGTCGGCAGGTCGAGCTCTTCAACGGTCAAGCGAAGCACTTCAGCTTCTTCTGGGCTCAAGTGGGACTCTTCCGTTACTTGAGGCTCGGTCATCGGGTTAAAGAGTTGGTTAAACTGACGAGCTAAGATCTTGGCAGCTTGTTCAACTGCTTCCAGTGGCTCGATCGTCCCATTGGTTTGAACGTCCAGCACAATCCGGTCGAAGTCGGTGCGACGACCAACGCGGGTCGCATCAACTGCATAAGAAGCCTTGACCACAGGTGAGAACAAAGCATCAACTGGGATCTCACCAATCAAGACATCCTTGCGCTCAGTAGCCATGGAGTAACCCACACCTGGTTCGACGACCATCTCAATGTTGAGACTCTTGCCATCTGCCAAAGTGCAGATGTACTGATCTTTGTTGACAACTTCGAAACCACCGTCTGCGTCAATGTCTGCAGCGGTAACTTCCCGAGCACCTTTGACGTCAATGCGCAAAGTACCAGGAGTGCTCGAGTCTGACTTAATCCGAACCTCTTTGAGGTTGAGGATCATCTCAACGATGTCTTCCTTCATACCCTCCAGCGTGGAGAACTGATGGTCAACGCCGTTAATGCGGACTTTGACGATGGCATGACCAGGCAAAGAGCTAAGCATGACACGACGCAGAGCGTTACCAATGGTGTGCCCATAGCCTTGCTCTAATGGCTCGATGATGACGGTCGCGTTGTTGCCTTCGCGGGTTTGCTCCACCACTGTGAAAGTGGGGTTCATCGCCGGGTATTGATCAAAGTTTTGGTTCATATATTCTCCTTGTTTCTCCGCCCCTGTTGGGACTCTGTATCTGGATATTTAATAAATACTTTTATACTTTTTTACTCACTCTTTTTATCTACTATAGTACTCAACGATTAACTGTTCTTCGACTGCTTCACGAATCTCAGCCCGCTCAGCATAGCGAAGCACTTTGCCAGCTGCGCCTTTGCGCTCTAACCATTCTGGAACCATCTTGTTCTCTTCTTTTAGACGCTCAGCGATTGCTGGGCTACTAACAAAGCTCGACTTGACAGTAATCACGTCATTGACGTCCACTGTATAAGAAGGCACATTCATCTTTTTACCGTTCACTAAGAAGTGACTGTGGGTCACCATCTGACGAGCAGCGGCGCGAGTGCCTGCCCATCCCAAACGGTAGACGACGTTATCCAAACGACGCTCAAGCAGGTTGAGCAGCGCTGCACCAGTAGCGGTTGGGTTTTTGGTGGCCAACTCGTACAGATGACGCAGCTGTCTTTCTGTCACACCATAGATATAGCGTAGCTTCTGCTTCTCTTTGAGCTGAGTACCGTAGTCGGACAGCTTGCGCTTGTTTTTGGCGCCGTGCTGGCCTGGACGGTTGCTCAGTACCCGAGCGACTTTGACGGTGTTGGTCTTCAGACCAAGGTCTTCACCAATGCGTCGTTGTTGTTTGTTTTTTGGTCCTGTGTAACGTGACATATCAAATTACCTGTTGTGCTTCTGTTTGCGTGGTTTAGTACCGTTGTGTGGAACTGGAGTTAAGTCAGCAATCATCGGCACGTGAATTTTCTGGGCGCGGAGCACGCGGAGTGCAGCATCGCGACCTGGACCTGGACCCTTGAGGAACAGCTCCATCTCGTGCATACCATAGGCTTTGGCTTTGTTAATAGCATTCTCCACAGTCACCGTAGCAGCGTAGGGGCTGGACTTCCGTGAACCAGAGAAACCTGAGCCACCGGTGGAGGACCAGCAGACAACGTTCCCTTTTTCGTCAGTGATACTGACGATGGTGTTGTTGAAGGTTGCAGTAATATAGATCCGACCACGGGGAATGGTGCGGGTAATTTTAGTCGTGGATGGTTTGGATTTGGAAATTGGACTCATATGCGTTATTTCTTAGCTGCTGTTTCCATCTTTGCGGCCATTTCTTTACTGATTGCACCAACGGCCACGCGTTTCTTGTTACGGCGGGTACGGGCGTTGGAACGGGTGCGTTGTCCACGGGTAGGCAGACCCAACTTGTGGCGGAGGCCACGGTAGGAGCCAATCCGTTTTAGACGGTCAACGTTGTCACGAATCAGACGGCGAAGGTTCCCCTCGACGTTGTACTTCTCAAGTTCGCGCTGAATCTTGTTAATCTCTTCACCAGTCAGGTCTTTGGCCCGTTTATCGGGGTTAACCTGAGTGGTTCGTAGGATCTCTTCGGCCAACTTGGGGCCGATACCATAGACGTAACGGAGTGAAATCCGTACTTTCTTATCATCTGGAATGTCGATACCTGCGAGACGTGGCATAGCTGCTTATCTTTCTTATCCTTGACGTTGCTTGTGCTTAGGATTTGTAGAACAAATCACAAATAAGACACCCTTGCGGCGAATATGCTTGCAAGAGCGACACATTTTCTTGACTGACGTGCGTACTTTCATGTTTTTTCTCCCTCAAGAGACAAAGGTGAAATATACCTTATTCTCGAGTATTTGAAAAGCCTGAATTTTACTGCGAAGCTTTTTGGACTGATCTATAGGTTATTTTACACTTTTTGAGGTCATATTTAGAGACATATCCCTTAACGAGATCTCCAGGCAAAACCCGGATACGGAACAGCCGCATCTTGCCAGCCAGAGTACCCAACAGGGTTTGACCCACCAGTTGAGGGACGGCTGACGAGGTGACCTGAACTCGGAACATGGTGTTGGGAAGACACTCCTCCACTACACCCTCGATCTCGAAGGCGTCATCACGTTTTTCGACTGCGGCGCCTCGATCTTCCTGGCGTTTGGCCTTGGCTGCTCGTTTGTGTTCTTGAACTTTTCCCATATATCCTTATTGTATCAAAAAAAGAGCGATAAATCTAGCTTATAGGCTTCATTTCCGCCTGGACAGTCCTTCAAGCTGTCTTTGTCAGAATCTCGGGACCGTTGGCAGTCACCAATACCGTTTCCTCGATCATCCCACCCAGTGAGCCATCGGCTGTCCGGAAGGTCCAGCCATCCGAATCCTGAATCAGGTCTGGCCGGCCCTGTGTGTACATGACCTCAATCGCGACGGTCTGCCCCTCATACAGCTTGTTTTTCTTATCCCGTTTCTGGGCAAAGCAAGGAATCATCGGGTCTTCATGGAGCCTGCGGCCGATTCCGTGTCCCGTCAGCTGATAGACGGCGCCCAAGTTATGCCGAGTTAATCCCTTTTCCATCTGGAAGGAGATGTCATAAACGCTGTTGCCAGCAACTGCTTCGGCGATCGCCCGGTCGAGAGAGTGTTGGCCGTACTCGAGGAACTTCTCTTTCTTCTCATCGTAGGGGCCACGATAAAAGGAAGTGGTGGTATCGACATGAAAGCCTTCATAGAGCAAACCAACGTCGATTTTAATCAAATCACCAGGCTCGATGACTTTTTCTTTACGGGGGATCCCATGGCAGACTTCGTCATTCTTCATCAGACAAGTGGCCCATTTGTAGCCCGGCACCATGGCAAAGTTAGCCTTGGCATTCTGTGCCCCGATCAACTCAAATGCTTTCTGGTCGATCTCAGCAAAGTTGACCCCGATCTGGGCAAACTCCATCAGGGAATCTCGCACAAAGGCGAGCCTTCGCCCGCCTTCGCGCATCACGTTTGCTTTTTGAGTCAAAAAACTATCCATTCTTTCTCTCTTACTCCAGCGCTTCACAGATCTCGGCGAAAACCTCATCGACGTCTGCTTCACCGTTAATTCGGATCAGTTGGCCACGATCACGGTAGTGCTCGATAACCGGCTCTGTCAGCTCGTGGAAGAGCTCAATCCGTTTGCGGATCGCATGGAGAGTCTCATCTTGACGATCCGACACCCGACCGGAAATACGCCACAGAGCTTCTCTATCTGATACATCAATAAAAATTACTTTATCAACCTGACCCTCAAAAGCCTCTGCCTGGGGGACAGTCCGTGGGAAACCATCCAAAATATAGCCGTTGGTATACTCTGGCCTCTTGAGATACTCACTAATGATCTCCAAGGTCAACTTGTCGGGAATGAGCATTCCGGCGTTTAGTGTCTCTTTGAGCATCCGGCCCAGTGGGGTCTTCTCCTTGGACATCTCACGGAAGATGTGTCCTGAGGACAGGTACGGGATCTTGAACTTCTCAGACAGCATATTGCCCTGAGTGGACTTCCCTGCCCCTTGAATGCCGATTAGCACCAATTTCATAGCGCTCCTTATTTCCTTTTTTATATTTAGATGAACTTGTCGTAGTTTTGGCCCACGAGCATACCCTCGATCTGCTTAGCGGTTTCCAAAACCACCGAAACAACGATCAGCATGCTGGTTCCCCCAATGGCCAGAGACTGAATCCCAGTAAATGTTTGAGCTAATGAAGGTAGAACAGCGATAAACCCCAGGAAGAGCGCTCCGACAAAGGTGATCCGGGTGACCACGAAGTCGAGGAACTTCTTGGTCGGGCCACCGGGACGGATCCCTGGAATAAAAGCACCGCCTTTTTTCAGCTCATCGGAGATCTCTTCAGTGTTGAAGAAGATCAGAGCTGAAAGGAAAGTGAAAGCAAAGACAATCAGGAAGTAGGTGACCATATAGACTGGGGAGGTTTGGGAGAACCACACAATCAAGTTCTGCCCCAGTTGGGAGAGAGCTATGTTAGATTGGGCGACCAGGAAGCGCCCGACGAGGGAGGGCGCGAGCATGATCGAGATGGCAAAAATGATCGGTAGTACACCTGCCACGTTGATCTTGATTGGGAAGTGGGTGGTCTGTCCTCCGATATTTCGGTCGCCTCGTGTCCGCCGTGCGTACTGAATCTGAACTTTGCGGACGGCCTCATTCATAAACACCATCAGCGTAATCACCAACAAGAACACTACGCCGAAGATGGCAATCTTCAGGAAGTCCTGAGTGGAAGTCACAGACAGAATCTGCGCAAAAGCGATCGGCAGCTGACCAACGATACCGGCAAACAAGACCATTGAGATTCCGTTGCCAATTCCGTATTGGGTAACCAACTCACCCAGCCACATCAGGACCATCGCACCTGCTACCAAAGTGAAAATCATGGTAATGAAGGTCAGCGGATCACTGGCGGACAGTAAAGCCTGTGATCGCAACAGCGCTAGGACTGAGACGCTCTGGATAACTGCAATTGGTACGGACAAGAAACGAGTATACTGGTTGATCTTCTCTCTGCCTGACTCCCCCTCTTTTTGCAGCTCTTTCAAGGCCGGGAAGACCATTCCTGCCAGCTGCAAGATAATGGAAGCAGTGATATAGGGGTTAATACCGACTGCCATCACTGAGAAGTTGGCCAAAGTTCCACCGGAGAATAAGTTCAGGACGCTCAAGAGTTGGTTGCCAGCAAAGATCGATCGGATTTGACCAACTTCAACACCTGGGACCGGGATATGTGCTAAAAGACGGAAGACGAAAAAGATAGCTACTGTGAAGAGTAGTTTCTTCTTAACGTCAGCATTACTCAGAATTCGCTGGAATGCTGTTAGTACTTGGTTCATGCAGTTGCCGACTCAACTGAGCCACCAGCTTGCTCGATCTGCTTGGCTGCGCCCGCTGAGGTTGGCAGGCCGCGGACGATCACTTTCCGTTCAATCTTACCATTTGCAATGATCTTTGCACGTTGGAATCGTGAATGAATGACTTTCTCTAGCTTCAACGCATCGAGCGTGATCACATCGGCCTTCATCTTGTTGATGTCACTCAGGGTGACTGCTGCAGTCGGAGTCAAAACGTTGAAGCGAGCTTTACCACGCTGCATGGGTAAACGTTTGATCATGGGCAGTTGACCACCCTCGAACCAAGCTGGAGCTTGGCCGCTCTTGCGAGCGCGCTGACCCTTGGTACCACGACCGACAGTATGGCCACCTTTGCCAGTGCCATAACCGCGACCCACCCGTTTCTTGGGGTGATCAGTCAGTTTTTTGAGTGTGTTCAACATTGACATAGGTACTTCTCTTCAACTTACTTCTCTTCGGACTTCTTCTCTTCTGCCTTGGCCGGTTTGGTTTCGGCTTTTTTGGGAACAGCTTTACTGCTGACTTTTTTAGCTGAAGCTTTTTTCTCCGGCTTGGCGGCTTTTTCTGCTTTCTTGGTTTCCTGGGCTTCTTGGTCGTGAGCTTCTGCTTTGGCGGCTGCTTTCTCACTCAACTCACGCAGCTTCTTGGCCTCTTCACGCTCAACTTCGACGATGGACTTGAGCTTGATGCCTTTGATGGCCACCAGCTTCTGAATTCTGTTCAGGGCTTCAAAGGTGGCATAGACGCTGACTGATTGGTTGCCTGATCCCAGGATCTTGGTAGAGATATCGCGGATCCCGGCAGCTTCGACGACGGCGCGAACCGGACCACCAGCGATAACACCGGAACCTTTCGGAGCCGGCTTCAAAAGGACTTTACCGGCGCCGCGTTTGACGACCACTGAGAATGGAATGGTGGTTCCATCCAGTGGGACTGTGATCATTTTCTTCTTGGCTTTCTTGACACCTTTACGGATGGCAGACTGGACGTCGTTGGACTTGCCCAGACCGACACCCACTCGACCTTTGCGGTCACCGACGACCATCAAAATCGAGAAACCCATCTTGTTGCCACCCTTGGTTTTCTTGGAAACGCGAGAGACTTGAACGACTTTTTCGTCAAACTCTTTCTGTTCCTTTTCAGGTGCGTTGTAGCTGGTTTTGGTGCCTTTTTGATCAATCATAGTGTCTCTTAGACTTCAAATCCTTGTGCTCTGATGACTTCAGCAACGGCTTTGACACGGCCGTGGTACTTGTAGCTGCCGCGATCAAAGACTAACCGGCTCACCTTGATGCTCTTTAGCTTCTTGGCCAGCTCAGTAGCGGCGGCTTCTGCCCGTTGTGTTTTGGTCTCACCTTTCTTGACAGCAGTGCCAGTCCCGACGGCGGCCAGAGTCTTTCCGGCTGCGTCATCGATGACCTGCAAGTAAGTAGCCTTGTTGGAACGGAAGACCGTCAAACGAGGGCGCTCGGCAGTGCCACGAACTTTCATCCGGACGCGGCGTTGGCGCTTGGCTGCTTTAGATAGTGAGTGATTTACTTTTGGCATAGACGAGTATCTTACTTAGTGGCAGCCTTTCCGGCTTTGCGACGGACCACTTCATCTTCATATCGGACACCTTTGCCTTTGTATGGCTCCGGCGGACGAATCTTGCGAATGTTGGCAGCGACTTGACCGACCAGTTGCTTGTCAATTCCTTCAATGTGAATGGTGTCATTACCCTCAACACCAAACTTGACACCTGCAACGGCATCAACGTTTACCGGGTGAGAGAAACCGAGCGACAAGGTTAAGCCTTGCCCCCTGGTAGCCACACGGTAACCAGTGCCGACCAGCTTGAGGGTCTTCTTGAAGCCCTCATGAACACCCATCACGGCATTCTCGATTAAGCTTCGAATCAGACCGTGATAGGCACGGGTCTGGCGCTCTTCGTTGCTGCGGCTGACCTGAACCTTACCGTCCGCAACTTCTACTGAGATACCTGCCAGAGCAGGAATCTTCAGCTCACCTTTTGGACCCTTCACAACAATCTCTGTTGCGGAAGAGGTCAAAGTGACGCCAGCTGGTAGTGCAATTGATTTTCGTCCAATCCGTGACATACGTTCCTTACCAAATTTGACAGAGGACCTCACCGCCCACATTCTGCTTGCGGGCCTCTTTGTCCGTCATGATTCCTTTGCTGGTGGAGACGACGGTAATGCCGTAGCCGCCCAAGGCTTTAGGAATCTTTGCTGATGTCGTGTAAACGCGGCGACCAGGCTTCGAGACGCGTTTGACGTCGGTGATGGCAGGAACCTTGCCGACGTAACGCAGCTTGAAGACCAAGTCCGATTGCGGAGCTTTCTTCTCAACCTGATAGCTCTCAACGTAGTTATTGGCCACCAGAATCTTACTGATCTCCTCTTTGACTCGAGAATGTGGCACTACCACAGTCTCATGACGAGCCATAAGGGCGTTTTTAATTCTGATGATCATGTCTGCAATCGGGTCGTTCATAGTTACTTGCTTGCTTTCGTTACACCTGAGAGCTCACCACGAAGCGCCATCTCGCGGAAGCAGAGACGGCATAAGCCAAATTGGCGCATGTAAGCCCGGGGGCGTCCGCATATTTTACACCGGTTAACTGTTCTTGTCGAAACTAATCCAAGGCGTTTCTCGCCACGAACGATCAGCATGTCCTTGCGGGCTGCCAACTTCTTTGCTTTAGCGATTTGTGACTTTTTAGCCATAGTTTCTGTATTCCTTATTTTTTTTCTTTAGCAAACGGCATTCCGAGCAGTTCGAGCATGCGGAAAGCCATCTTGCTGTCTTTGGTGGTTGTTACGATGGTGGCTTGAAGACCACGAACAGACTCGATCTGATCGTAGTTGATCTCCGGGAAGACGATCTGCTCTTCAATACCTAAGTTATAGTTACCGTTGGCGTCAAAGGCAGTTCGGGATACACCTTGGAAGTCTTTGACACGAGGGAGTGCCAGGCTGATCAGCTTGTCCAAGAACTCCCACATGTACTCACCACGTAGGGTGACCATTACACCAAGTGGGTCACCAGTACGAGTCTTGAAAGAAGCGATCGACTTGCGAGCACGGGTGATGTTGGGCTTGAGGCCAGTGATAACCTTGAACTGCTCGACGACGTTCTCGATAGCTTTTTCACGATTCTGTTGATCGGTGATACCCATGTTGATAACGATCTTCTCGACTTTTGGCACTGCAAAAAGATTCTCGATGTGGAACTCTTTTTTCAACACGGGAGCGACTTCTTGCTGATATTTTTGCTTCAAACGATTCATATTACTTCTTTGGCTTCTCAGCAGTTGGAACTGCTTTACCTGTTTTCTTAAAGACGCGCTCTTTGGTCCCGTCTTTTTTGAGCTTGTACCCGATACGGTCTGGTTTGTTTTCGTTGTTTAAGATCGCAACTTTGGCAGTAGGTAACGGGCGGGGCTGCTCTAAGCGCTGACCAGCTTGACCATTCATTGGCTTCAAGTGCTTGACATAGATGTTGACATTGTCGACAACAACTTTGTTTTCATCAGGCAGCACACGAATGATCTTGCCTGTTTTTCCCTTGTCTTTGCCGGCGGTTACGATGACGTTGTCACCTACCATGAACTTCATAATACCTCTGCTGCTAAGCTTGCAATTTTGTGAAACCCTCGCTCTTTGACTTCACGGGCGACTGGTCCGAAGACACGGGTGCCCACCGGGGTCTCTTCTTTTCGTGACTGAATTAAGACTGCAGCATTGTCATCAAAGCGGATGTACTCGCCGGATGAACGACGCTTCTCTTTGTGGGTACGGACGATGACGGCTTTGACCTTGTCACCTTTCTTGACTGTACCCTTTGGATCAGCTGCGATCACTGAAGCAGTCACCACGTCACCAACATAGCCATAGACGCGCTTAGAACCGCCATGGACCTGGATGACACGGATGCGCTTGGCACCGCTGTTGTCTGCAACTTGTAATACTGACCGTAGCTGTATCATGATTAGACCTCAACCTTAGCAGTCACTTTGAATCGCTTGGTGCGACTCATGGGACGGCACTCCTGGATGGTGACGGTGTCACCTTCCTTGACCTCGATGCCTTCGATGTGACAGGCATATTTTTTAGTTCGTTTAACGAACTTTTTGTACAGTGGGTGCTGCCACTTGCGAGTTACCTCAACCGTAACGGTTTGGGGTGTCTTGGCGGAAGTGACAATACCTTGCAGAACTTTCATAGTGTTATGCTTCCATTTCTTTCATTCGAATGACTGTTTTGACGCGGGCAATGTCGTCGGCCAACTTGGAGCCAGTCCGACGATCAGTCAGCTTGCCGACGCGCTTTTCCATCTGCGCTTTGGCAAACGACAGCTCTAACTCCGCCAACTTTTTGTTCAGGTCGGCGACAGTCATCTCGTGTAGTGCTTTTTTGTCTTTACTCTTCATATCTTTACTTCTCAACGATCATTGTCTTCACGGACAGCTTGTGGGCTGCCTTGGTGAAGGCGCTCTTGGCGACTTCTTCTGTCACACCGCCAATCTCGAACAGGATCATGCCCGGTCGGACGACGGCTACGTACTCATGAATGTCACCTTTACCTGAGCCCATCTTGACGCCAACTGCCTTTTTGGTAATTGGCTTGTCCGGGAACATTCGCATCCAGTACTTACCGACGCGTTTGGTGGCGTAAGTAATCTTCTTACGAGCAGCTTCAATCTGACGAGCTGAAACCCAGCCAGCTGAAGTTGCTTTTAAGCCAAAGTCTCCAAAAGCGACAGTCGTGCCACGAGTGACAGTTCCTGCCCGGCGACCTCGGAATGCTTTGCGGTATTTTGACTTCTTCGGCTGTAACATATTAGTTTGCTAACTCACCTTTATAGATCCAGACTTTGATCCCAACGTAACCGGAGCGTGTCTTGGCAGGAACTTCATAGTAATCGATGTTGGCGCGCAGGGTCTGGGTAGGGACTTTGCCCTCAAAGTACTTCTCAGTCCGAGAGATCTCAGCCCCACCGATACGACCGGCGAGAGCAATCTTGACGCCTTTGGCACCAGCAGCCATTACTTTCTCCATGGCTTGAGAAACGGCACGGCGGTGTGGGTAGCGTTTGATCAGCTGATCAACGATTCGCTCGGCGACGAGCTTGGCACTCAGATCAGGTTTCTTGACTTCCTGGACGCGGATATCGATCTTGACTTTGTCTTTCTTCTGCTTAGAAACGTTGAGGATGCGCTCGATATCTTTCTTGATCACTTCGAGGTTGGCACCACCCTTGCCGATCACGACACCCGGGCGGCTGACGTGCAGGACAACAGTGATCATTGTTAAGGAACGCTCAATACTAATCTGAACCACACCGGCACCGGCCAGCTTCTTCTCTAAGAACTCGCGCAGCTTGTGATCCTCAAGCATCGTGTCAGAGTACTGACGAGGATCGGCATACCAAGTAGACTTCCAAGTGATGAAGCTACCTAATCGAAAGCCAGTTGGGTTAACTTTTTGTCCCATGTGTCCTTTACTCTTCTTTCGTCTTTAAGACGACTGTCACGTGACTTGTTCGTTTAATAATGTTGTGGGCGCGACCACGGCTAACGGCGTTGAAACGCTTGTAGCGTGGACCTTCATTGACTAACACTCGGTCGATGACCAGGTCGCCCACCTGGAAGCCATGATTATTCACGGCGTTGGCGACGGCCTGACGCAGCACTTTTGAGACCACCTCGGTTGATTTCTTGGAAATCATTCCGAGCTGGGTCATGGCGTCCTCCAAGCTTAAGTCTTTGATCGTGTTGGCCACGAGGCGGACTTTTCTTGGTGACTGTCTGGTATAGGTTTGCGTTGCTTTGATCAACATGTTCTTTTTCGCGGCTGGCCGCGAGCTTCTACTCTTTACGTCTTGGTCATGGTGCGTTTGACGACTTTACCGTGACCGCGGAAGGTACGGGTCGGGGCAAACTCACCCAGTTTATGTCCGACCATGGACTCGTTGACGTACACTTCGACAAAGTTCTTGCCTTGGTGCACCAGGAAGGTGTGGCCAACAAAGTCCGGTGAGATCACACAAGCGCGACTCCAAGTTTTAATTGGGGCTTTGTCGCCTGCGTTTTTTTGTTTGATGACCTTTGCCAACAGTCTTGGGTCAACAAATGGTCCTTTTGTACTTGATCTCGACATACCTTCTTTTGTCTAGCTCCGAGGAGCTAGCCATTTATTTCTTTCTGCGATCCTTAATAATGTACTTATTGGTTGTTTTCTTCTTATTGCGGGTCTTGGTACCGTGTGCGTGCTTACCCCATGGTGTCTTCGGATACTTCAGACCGACACCACTACGACCCTCACCACCACCATGTGGGTGAGAGCCTGGATGCTGTGCAGTACCACGGACGGTTGGTCGGATACCCATCAGCCGCTTTCGGCCTGCTTTACCAATCTTTTGGTTCTTCCAATCGACATTTCCGACCTGGCCGATTGTAGCGAAACACTCGGCATTTATCAAGCGAACTTCTCTGGAAGGCAGGGCGATTGTGATGAAGTTTCCTTCTTTGGCTTGGATCATTGCTGCGGTGCCAGCACCCCGAACGAGCTGGGCACCCTTGCCGACGCGAGTCTCGATATTGTGGATGGGCACACCCACCGGGATGTTCTTGAGGGGCATAGCGTTGCCTGGTTTAACTTCAGCAGCTTGACCAGCCAGTACTTCTTGACCGACTTCCAGATTCTCTGGAGCCAAGATGTAGCGCTTCTCACCATCTTTGTAGAACAATAAGGCAATATCGGCGGAGCGGTTTGGATCGTACTCAATCCGTTGGACCACTGCTGGGATGTCACGCTTGTCGCGTTTCCAGTCAATCACCCGCAGGCGACGTTTGACGCCACCCCCACGATGACGAACAGTCACATGACCAAAAGCACCACGGCCTTGGCGTTTCAAGTGACCGCCAGCCAGGAGTGACTTCTCGGGAGCACCAGTGTGAAGGTGGCCATGGCCAACCCTCAGGTAGTGTCTGTTCGAGTTATTAGTAGGTTTTTGCTTAATTAACATAGTGTTTAGGCGTTGTTGCCACCCGTAATATCAAACAAGGCAATGGTTTGACCCTTTTGGAGGGTAACGATTGCTTTCTTTTTGCGGGGCACGATGGTCGTAGTACGGCGCTTGCCGGTCCGACGCATTGAGCGACCACGCATGACTGTGCTGACACCGGTCACCTTGACGTTGAAGAGCTCTTCAATGGCTTTGGCGACTTGCGTCTTGGTTGCCGAAGGCTGCACTTCAAAGGTATACGCGTTAGCGGTGTTCGCTAAGAAGAGCGTCTTCTCGGTAATAACTGGTCGTTTGACTACGTGTGCTTGCATACTTATTTCTCGACAGGAGCTTTCTCGGCCTTGGTTTCAGGCTGTTGCTCGCTTGCCAGACGTGCCTCAAGGGCTTTGACTGACTCTTTGGTAAAGACGATGGCATCCGCAGAAGCTACTTCAAAAGTGGTCAGCAGTGCCGAGCTGGTCATCAAGACACTTGGCATATTACGCAGACTACGCAGCACCATTTGTGACGGCTTGTCCAGAATCACCAGGATGCGGCTGGCCTCTGGGAGAAGCTTGACCAGCATTTTTTGAGCTGAAGAGGTCTTCCCGTCCAGCTGGGTCAGGTCGTCACAGACAAGAATCTGGTCTTTTTGGGCACTTAAAGCCGATTTAAGGGCATTTTGGCGCTGAGAGGCACTCATCTTGAGGCTGTAGTTCTGAAGGCCGGTAGGACCGTGAGAAACGCCACCACCCACAAAGATGTTAGGCGTGCGAGCACCGTGGCGGGCATTACCGGTACCTTTTTGCTTAAACCACTTCTTCTTGGAACGGGCAATTTCAGAACGGGTCTTTGTTTTGCTGGTGCCTTGGCGTTGGTTGGAAAGGTAGACCCGGACAGCCTGGGCAATTAGCTGCTGGTTGACTGGAGCGCTGAAGACACCGTCGGCAACATTCATAGTAGTGTCTTTACCGATGGTTGAAGCTACGCGAAGTTTCATTGAGCACCTCCGTTTTCAGTCTGAGGTGTGACTTCTGCTTGAGTGGCTTCTGCGGTCTCTGTTGTTGGGGCGGCTTCTTGAGATTGCTCTGGAGCAGCTGCCTCAACGACTGGTTTAATTCCGCTGGCCTTTTCATCGAGCTCGATGTTTTTCTTTTCACCAGTCTTGGTAATGGTGACGACACTCTGCATATGTCCCGGGACTGGACCGCTCAGCCAGATAGACTGGGTGGTCGGATCGACGTATAAGACGGTCAAACCCATGACTGTCTGTGTTTCTACACCATAATGACCTGCCATCCGCTTGCCGCGGAAAACGCGACCGGGAGTGGTACGGTTACCGATAGAACCGACAGCGCGGGCGCGGTCGGACTGACCGTGAGTCTTGGGCTGACCCTGGAAACCATGACGCTTCATCGCACCGCCAAAGCCGCGACCCTTGGTCACGCCCTGGACTTTGACGACGTCGCCAACTTCCAGCACGTCTTTGACATTGATGGTGTCACCGACTTTGAGCGTAGAGCCCTCGGCAGCTGCGACCTGGCGCAGACTGGTCACACCAACTGAAAAGCCACCCTTCTCAAGTCGAGATCGGAGTGGCTTGTCCGTGTTTTTTAGTTTTTTCTTACCGTAACCAATTTCAAAGGAAAGGGGCTGTTGATCATCACGAAGTTTTTGGCCGACAACAACATTATTGACCACACTCAGCTGAGTGACGGCCATGCGCTTGCCCAGCTTGGTCCAAGCCTGGGTCATCTTCTGTTTGGTCGCAAAAACTTGAGTAATCATATCTGTTCTGTCTGTACTGCTTAGTTCTTTTTTGGACTGTCGGGCTTTGCAGCTCTTCAGTGTAGAAATGTGCCATGCACTCTCCTACTACATTTTGATTTGGATTCCTACACCGGCCGGAAGCTCAAGGTGCAGGAGTGAATCAATGGTCTTACTGGTCGGGTTCACGATGTCGATCAGACGCTTGTGCGTCTTAATCTGATAGTGTTCCTGAGCATTCTTGTCGGTGTGTGGTGAAGCCAAAACGGTGAACCACTTTTTGCTGGTTGGCAAAGGAACTGGTCCGACGATATTGGCTCCGGTTGAGATCGCAGTTTCTAGGATTTTGCGAGCGGCTTCGTCAATGACCCGGTGGTCATAGGCTTTCAACCGGACGCGAATTTTGTATTGTGCTTGTTTTTTATCAGTAGAAGCTGCCATGTTGTGAATGTTCTGTTACTACTTTTCTCGACTAGCTCATTTCAAAGACAAAGGTGGATTATACAGAGAAGACAAAAAGAAGTAAAGAGTTTATATAGAGGAAAACTCCTAGGTCGCCTTCCGTGCCATAGTACCTCCCCAATATAGCGCATACAGGTACCCCAAGGCTAGGGCCAAACCCATCAAGAAAAGAGCTGCAGAAGCCTGACTGATCCAGCTTATTCCACTGAGATCAATCGCGTCTTTCCAGAACAGATTGATCCGTTCCAGATTACCGAGGTAGGCCAAGCAGGTCAGGAAAAAGAGTGCTTTTTTGCGGGCAAGGACTGCAAACAGCCCGGCAAAAGCCAACGCAGGGTGGCTGTAGCGTTCGTGCATTTGGGTGAAAAAGTAGAAGAAACTGAGGCTCTGGAGATAGAAAAGCAAGGCAATCATCTCAGTCCATTCCCTGTCAGTGAAGCTATTTATAGCTGGCAGACGTACCTTCACTGCAGCCAGGAATCTCCCGCAATTTTGCTGAAGGAAAATGCCGGCGAAGGGCAGGAATGACAACAGCGTCATCACTCCCAGCAAGAGAACTCCCCAATGACGGTAAGTGATCCCTGCCAACCAGAGCTCAGTGTCCAGCGTACTCACGCTCGGCACGCCCAGCAGCGCCCACCAGTTATCGGCGTTAAAAGTGACGTAGGTGCTGAGAGCTGCAGAGCGCTGGATGACTAGCTGGATAATCTCCTGAGGAGGTGTGGCTGAGAACGGCAAAAAGAACAAGCCCTGCACAAGGAGGCAGATGGCTACTGCCCGTAAGGCCGCAAGCAAAAAACCCAGCCAGTCTTTGCCTTTCTGGAACACATACAGCCAGAGAAAAATCAGCAGAGCTGGCAAGAAGATAATGGCTTGAATCTTGGCATTCATCGCCAGAAAAAAAGCCAGCAGCGCCAGAGTCGCCTTCTTCTCCAGGATCAACCAAATACTCAGCAACACAAAAAAAGTATAGATGCTATCAAACTGGCCCCAGATCAACGAGTTGTAGAGAAACGCCACATTGGGAAGGAAAAGGAGGGCAACAGTCAACAGAGATGCCTTGTACTTGCGGGCAAAACTGAGCATCAACAGCACGGTAGCACAGTCAAAGAGGAGGGGGTAAATCTTGATGTACTGAAAGTGGTTGGCTAGGTCCCAGCCCAACCAAGTGCACACCACTTGCCAAATTTGCAAGGCAAAAATGTTGAGCGGCATATAGTTGACGTAGACCAGCTCGTAAATATGGGCCAGACCGTGTTCTTGGATGTACTGCGACCAGACGACATAGGAACCTGAGTCAAAGGTCGCCACCGGCAAGAAAAAACAGAGAAAGACAAAAAAAGCGACCACAAACAGCTGCCACTTGCGAAACTCGTGATCAGCCGGCGTAGGACGGAACAGTTTCTGCCAAAGAGTTACCAACATGGAGATAAGCATGGCGGAGAAGACAAGAGGTTGTCAAGACAAAACGGAAGCAGCCAGGGAAGCATTCCCAACAAAAAACCACCTCTAGATGGTGGTTTTTGACTTGCTTGCTGTAGTCCAGCTTAGCGTGATCCAAGATGCTTATATATTCTCACAGAGTGAATAAAAGGCAATAACTAAAAGGACCGTGGAGCGTGGAGGCGAGGGGTATCGAACCCCCAGGCAAGATTTCTTGGATCACGCCCTGGACCATCCAGCGCCCCCACTGCTCGACAACGTATAGTTTCAGTCTTACAAGAACTGTAGGATGAACCAAAAGCCCCGCCTTGCGGCGGGGCTTCCGTTTCGATTTAACCAGCTATTACTTCAAAACCTTGGTAATAGCACCAGCTCCGACAGTGTGGCCACCTTCACGGATAGCGAAGCGCAGACCTTCTGCCATAGCCACCGGAACGATCAATTTGACAGTCATCTTGGCATTGTCACCAGGCATAACCATCTCAACACCGTCCGGAAGTTTGATCTCACCAGTTACATCAGTGGTACGGATGTAGAACTGAGGACGATAGCCAGTGAAGAATGGCTTATGACGGCCACCTTCCTCTTTGCTCAAAATGTAGACCTCAGCCTCGAACTCGGTGTGAGGAGTGGCGGAACCTGGTTTAGCCAGCACCTGACCACGCTCAACCTGCTCTTTCTCGATACCACGGAGCAAGATACCGACGTTGTCGCCAGCTTGACCCTCATCGAGCATCTTGCGGAACATCTCGACACCAGTCACAACTGACTTTTGAGCGTCACGGATACCGACGATCTCGATTTCGTCACCGACTTTGACCTTACCGGATTCGATACGACCAGTCACGACTGTACCACGACCCTTGATTGAGAAGACGTCCTCAACAGGCATCAAGAATGGTTTGTCGAGATCGCGAACTGGATCCGGGATGTACTCGTCGACAGTCTTCATGAGCTCCATGACAGAGTCCATGTACTTCTCGTCGCCTTCGAGAGCCTTGAGGCCTGAAGTGCGGATGATTGGAGTGTTGTCTCCATCGTAGCCGTACTTGGTCAACAGCTCACGGACTTCCATCTCGACGAGGTCGAGCAGCTCAGCATCGTCGACCATGTCGACTTTGTTGAGGGCCACCACCAGCTTAGGCACGTTGACCTGTTTGGCCAACAGAATGTGCTCACGAGTTTGTGGCATAGGACCATCGGTAGCAGCGACGACCAAGATAGCACCATCCATCTGAGCGGCACCAGTGATCATGTTCTTGATGTAGTCAGCGTGTCCTGGAGCGTCGATGTGGGCGTAGTGACGCTTCTCGGTTTCATACTCAATGTGAGAGATGTTGATCGTGACACCACGAGCAGCCTCTTCAGGGGCGTTGTCGATGTCCAAGTAGGACTTGGCAACGTTAATTGGTGAAGGAACTCTCTTAGCGAGAGTGGTTGCGATAGCCGCAGTCAATGTGGTTTTACCGTGGTCAACGTGACCGATGGTACCGATGTTGACGTGTGGCTTGTTGCGGACAAATTTGTTGTCAGCCATATGTCTCCTAAAATGCGTACTTTATTTTATTTCAGTACTTACTAATTAATACCTTACTGTGTGCAGTCCTCGATTATATCCTGTGAATCGGATTTTGACAAAGAGTTTTTTAATCGTCAGGGACTCGTTATCGGACGTTGACGCCTTTACGCTCTTCGATGATCTTGGCAGCAATGTTCTGTGGCACCTCGTCATAGTGACTTGGAAGCAGCACTGAAGCAGCGCGACCTTGGGTCATACTGCGCAAAATTGTAACATAGCCCTGCATCTCAGCCAGCGGCACCAACGCTTTAATAATGACGGCTTTACCGCGATTACTTGTCCCTTGGATCTGTGCACGCCGTGAGCTCAAGTCACCGATGACGTCACCCATAAACTCTTCCGGGGTGGTGACTTCCACAGTCATGATTGGTTCGATGATGATGGCGTCTGCTTTACCGACGGCGTCACGCATACCCAGCGAACCCGCCATCTTAAAGGCTAACTCACTAGAGTCAACTTCGTGGTAAGAACCGTCGTAGACAGTCACCTTGACGTCAACCATCGGATAGCCGGCAATGAAGCCTCGCTCCATCGACTCTTGAATACCTTTGTCGATCGGGTTGATGAACTCTCTCGGAATAGCTCCACCAGTGACGGCGTTTTCGAACTCATAGCCAGTACCACGGGGCAGTGGCTCGATGCGGAGCAGACAGTGACCGTATTGACCACGACCACCGGTCTGTTTGATGTACTTGCCTTCACCTTCGGCTTGACGTTTGATCGTCTCGCGGTAGGCAACTTGCGGAGCACCGACGTTGGCCTCAACCTTGAACTCGCGCTTCATCCGGTCGACCAAAATCTCGAGGTGCAGCTCACCCATACCCTGAATGATCGTCTGGCCGGTACTGACGTCAGACTTGATCCGGAAGGTCGGATCTTCTTCAGAGAGCTTGTTCAGCGCAATACCCATCTTTTCCTGGTCGGACTTAGTCTTGGGCTCGATCGCCAGAGACATAACTGGCTCGGCGAAAGAAATACCTTCCAACATAATTTGATGACCTTCATCGCAGAGGGTGTCACCGGTTTTGGTGTCTTTCAAACCGACCACCGCAACGATCTCACCGGCTTGGGCCTCAGTGATCTCTTCACGCTGGTTGGCATGCATCAGCAGCAAACGACCAACGCGCTCTTTGGCTTTCTGGGTGGAGTTGTAGGTATAGGAACCAGACTGCAGTTTACCCGAGTAGACGCGGACATACGTCAGACGACCAACGTGTGGATCGGTCTGAATCTTGAAGGCCAAACCACAGAAGGGCTCTTCCGGGACCAAGTGACGAACAACAGGCTCGTCGGTCTTGGGGTTGGTCCCCTCGATCTCACTGATATCCTGCGGAGACGGTAAGTACTCGACAATCGCATCAAGGAGCTGTTGAACACCAGTGTTACGCAGCGATGATCCGCAGAACACAGGCACCAGCTTGTAGCCGATGGTGGCTTTACGCAACGCAGCCTTGAGCTCATTGACTTCCAGTTCTTCACCATTGAGGTACTTCTCCATCAGGGCGTCATCGAGGCCAGCAATGTGCTCGACCAGTTCATGACGATACTTCTCGACATCGGCCTTCATCTCTTCTGGGATCTCCACTTCATTGAAGTCGGCACCAAGGTGGGTCTTCTCCCACACCCAAGCCTTGCGCTCGAGCAGCTGGACAATCCCACGGAAGGTGTTCTCGGTACCAATTGGGAGGACCATGATAGCCGGGGTAACCCCAAACTTGTTGCGGATGTCGTCAACGGTCTTCAGGAAGTCAGCACCGACCTTGTCCATCTTGTTGACGAAACAGATCCGTGGCACGTTGTACTTGTCAGCCTGGCGCCAGACAGTTTCGGACTGAGACTGGACACCCTCTTCACCATCGAGAACTGTCACACCACCATCCAGCACGCGCAGTGACCGCTCCACTTCAGCCGTGAAGTCGACGTGTCCCGGTGTGTCGATAATGTTGAAACGATACTCTTCTTTGGGAAGGTGACTATCGAAGTGAGGAGTCCAGAACGTAGTGGTGGCAGCGGAGACGATCGTGATACCGCGCTCGCGCTCTTGCTCCATCCAGTCCATCTGGGTTGCGCCCTCGTGAACTTCACCGATCTTGTAGGTTTTACCGGTGTAGTACAGGATACGTTCAGTAGTAGTGGTTTTACCGGCGTCGATGTGCGCGATAATTCCGATGTTACGAATTCTGTTGAGCGGAAGGTTGCGCTCGGTGGTTTTGACGGTTTGTTGACCTGCCATAGTTTCCTCTTAATTACTCTTTATGCCATACAAGACTACAATCGGTGGACTGAGTTCTTCGCGGAGAGCATGCTCTCAACTTACCAACGGAAGTGAGCGAAGGCCTTGTTCGCCTCAGCCATACGGTGAGCAGCATCGCGTTTAGCGATCGCGCCACCAGCATTACCCAGTGCATCCATCATCTCAGCTGCCAGCTTTTCTGCAAAGCTGTGATACTGCTTATTTGGACGCTTGTTGGCTTCTTGGACTAACCAGCGAATAGCGAGGGACATGCCCCGGCGACCGCGGATTGGCATAGGCACCTGGTAGGCAGCTCCACCGACACGGCGGGAACGCACTTCCATTTGCGGGGTAATGATGTGCAGCACTTCTTCTAAGACTTCAAGCGGCTTCTTGCCGAGTTTGTCGGCAGCCATATCCATAGCTGCGTAGACTTGAGTCTGGGCAACAGACTTTTTCCCGTCCCGCATGACTCGGTTGATGACTCGGGTCACTTTAACGGACTTGAATTTTAAATCTGGTTCGACGTCTTTAATTTTTGCGCGTTTAGCTCTCATGGGAATCCTTTCACAGGGTTGTAGGCAACATTAGGCTTTTGGTTTCTTGACACCGTACTTACTGCGGCTAGTCTTGCGACCATCCACGCCAGCACAGTCATACTTGCCACGGACAATGTGATACTTCACACCCGGAAGGTCTTTGACACGACCACCGCGGACGAGCACGATACTGTGCTCTGCCAGGTTGTGTCCCTCGCCCATGATGTAGGCGGTGACTTCCATCTTGTTTGACAGACGGACACGAGCGATCTTACGAAGCGCTGAGTTCGGTTTCTTGGGAGTCATCGTTTTGACCACAGTACAAACACCACGTTTCTGTGGGTTGACGGTCTTCACTGGCTTGCCAGTCTTGTTGTTGAAGCTGCGACGCAGAGCACCAGCTTTGACGCGCTTGGCAAGGCTCTTGCGAGCACCTTTTCGGATCAGTTGGTTGATCGTTGGCATTGACCTTCTCCTTGTTTTTGTGGCTTTCGCCACATGTTCACACACTAGATGTGCTTCGTTACTAGTTATAGACAGTTGTGCGGAATGAGCGTCGTTTTGAGTGGAAATACTCGAGGAAAAAAGCAACGGTATTGCCTAATTCCTTGTATTACTCCCGAGGCTCGGGTGTCCGTGATTGAGAGACCAATCAGCGGAATCGCTTCACACAAGTTCGGGTATTGTATAACAGGGATGTAAAAAAGGAAAGTCCAGATAAAGAAGAAGGCAGCGGAGAGTATCCGCTGCCTCTTTTTGGGAACTCTCTACTCGTCCTCCAGCCACTTTCTGGCATCGTCCGTCCCAACTGGGGGACCCTTTACATAGGGACCGTTGGGCTGGGCGCTCGTCCAGACGTAACCCTGATGGACGAAAACATAGTTTGTTCCGAATGACTGAACCGTTCGCAGTCCTGCCGTCTTGCAGTCCGGGAGGTAGAGACTCCCGTTGACGGTAATAGGAATGCCCGCTTCATTCGCCCTGCTGCGACCACTGATACTCATTGTCCTTATCCTTTTCCACTGGCCCAAAACAGGAAAAACATCCTATAATATTTCTCCTCGAAAATCAACCCTCTTTTTCCAACTATCGGATTGCTTGACAGATTGCTTGTCGTCCATAGATATGTAATAGTCGGCATATGTTACTGGCACTGCGCCGTTTTTTCCTAGAGAATACCCGAGAGCTGGTGGCACTGGGAGTGGTGCTAGCTGCTGCGCTGTTTCTCCGACTTTCCCGCCTGCCTGCCGAAATCATCTGGAACGGCGACACCGCCCGTGACTTTCTGGTCGCTCGTCACCTCTGGCTCTACCATGAACCCCTCTCAATCGGTCACTCCGCCTATGGCCTGCGCATCGATACCCCCAAAAATGAGGGTGATCCCTATGGAATGTCTCACTATCCCAGTTACTACCTGCGAGCCATGTCCCTGCTTTGGGGAGTCACTGGCGACCCTACCCGACTCTCCGTGGTGATCGTGCTGTACCAAGTTGCCGGACTCGGAGCTTTATATTTGGGGCTGCGCAAAGTAGCCGGCAGTCTGCCTGCCTTGTCAGCAGTTACGGTGATTGCCCTGAGTGTCAAAGCGATCGAACACAGCCTGGGCGCGGCTATTCATCCTAGCTTGCCACTCTTTTTTACTGTTTTGACACTGTTTCTTTATGGGTGGACTACCCAAAAACTGCGCTATACCGTCAGCGCAGCACTGCTCTGTATTCTGGCTACCCTCATTCACTACTCGTTTCTGATCTGCTTCATCTGGATCTGGGCGCTGACAGTTTGGCAGCTTTGGCAGAAGAAAGAACGCCCGCAGCTGATACGCTTCGGAGCCGGCATAGCCGGGATAGGAGCGGCACTGTTTCTGCTTCTTCATCTGGAGATTATCCGCTTTTATGGTTTTGGGCCGTTTCTCGGCACTTTCACTGGTCAGCTAAACTCAGGTTCTGTCTTACTCTCACAGCTCTTCCCTCACTTCATGGACACCCTGATGTTCCGGCTCCGGGGGCTTTTCCCCCTTCAAACTACAGCTATGGCAGCATTAGTTATCGGGACAGGAGCGTTTGCCGCTGCTGGGCGCAAAAATACTCGGCCTTTGCTTCTCGGCCTGCTCAGCTTTGCGTTCAGCTTGATCTTTCTGGTGTCACTGAAGGCCTTTAACACCTACCACTATGAACAGGTGGTCTTCGTTGACTATGTCTTGATGGTCGTCTTTGGACTGAGTATCGGACTCCTTCTTCAAGAGAAGTCTCCTGAACTGCGGCTGGGAGCTGTGGTAGTGGCTGGTGTGGTACTGACTTCGTTGACGAGTAGCTGGTATCAGCATCCCCCGGTTTTCTTGACGTTGCCGATCAGTGCTGCCCGCGACCAAGCTGAGCAGCTGCTACACCAAAGCCCCACACCACTCGAGAATACCGAGTTTTATGTCAGTAGTTACTACTCCTGGGACTACGAGACACCTACCGTTCTCTATTGGCTGGAGGTGCTGAGCGATAAAAAGCTGGTCAAGCTGGTGGACGTCTATAACAACATTGGCTGGCCAGAGCCAGCTAAGCAGTACATGATCGCGTCTTGTCAGCGCTTCCCTTTGAACCCGGCCATGGAGCGAAACTCGTGCCAAGTATTCCTACAACACTTTGAAGATACGGGGAGGTACAAGCTTGAGCGCGAGCTATTCACTAATCAGTACTACCGGACGTATTTGTTTACAATTGACTGAAGAAGGGCCTCAATCTCCATCACACGCGACCCCCGCAGCTGACTGAGTTTACTCGACTTCAAGCAGCCCCTTCATCTTCGTCTCGATCTCGATGGCGCGTTTCTTGGTCTTGCCAAAGATGACGTAAGCCAAGCCCGGCTGGTCATGATGGAGCAGATTGGCTGAAGCGATCACTAATCCCTCTTTGGTTTTTTTGTTGAATAAGATAGGCTCGAGCAACGATCTGATTCCAGAGAAGGAGTACTTGCCAGGGTTTAGGCGCATGTTGCTGTTAGAAAGGGTGTAGCTTTCCGTCATGAACTCATCACCAATCAGCTCAACGGTCATTTGATAGGCATAGGTCCCGCCAGTCCGGCGGACGTTGGACTCGGAGACGTAGAGCTTGCCATTCTTGGCGGCAATAAAGTCGACGTCAAAATAGCCCCGATAGCCGGCTGCAGCATACTTCTCCCCAATAAAGAAGCCTGTGTCGATCATCTGAGTTTCCAGGCGGTCGTTGACGATGTTTTTGTTGATCTCGACTCCACCAAAGATACCCAGCTTATTTACCCGCATTCCGCAGTAGTACAGATAGTCGATCTCGCCACTTTTGCGAATCTTGAACTCGACATTCGGGAAACCACCCGCCACCGCGAAGTTGACGTTGACGAAGTCTTCAATCACGATCGGGAAAAGCTCCCAGTACTCATCCTTGTGAAGCTTGTCACAGATTGCCTTCTCACAGACAGAGTACTCAGCTGGTAGATCTCCCGGCCGGAAGATGAGGACGCCGGCACCAGAATGGCCCTTGTTGGTTTTGAGCACGACTCCGCCTTTTTTGACGTACTTATTGGCCGCAATCCGGGCGGCGTCGTCGATACCCATACAGATTAGACCATCAGCGACTAGAAAGTCCGGCTCTTCAGCTGCACTTTGTTGGCCAAGCTGGCGAATACCTGATTTGCTACCAAAAAAGTTGACGGTCCAAGCATCTTCATTTTCCGGTGATTCTGGAGTGTAGATCTTGGCGTCACTGCGTCGCAGATGTTCAGCTAGCTTCAGAAACTGAGGTGTGGTCGAGTATGAGATGAGTGAGATACGCAGTGACGGGTCTTTACCGAGCTCAACTAAGCGATGGAAGACAGCGTGGTCAGTCAGGGTGTCTTCACAGATCTGTCCTGAGTGACGCGACGGAACAAGCACTTCGACGTTCTTGACGTTCATTAACTCTTGAAAGTACTGCAGAAAATCAGACTGAATAGGGCGGGGGCTGACAAAAACAAAGTCTGACTCGTCGGCCATGGCGAACAGCTCGCGATCGACCAAGTTAGCATTCTCGGTGATCTCGTTGTCCCGCTCCTTGACGTCGCTGATAGCGGCGATAAAGGGCCAGACATCCTCAGACATGTTAAAGATATAGACGTACTTCGACCTTCTCGGAGGTTCCGTAGTTTGTTTCATGGTGGCAAGTATAACAAAACCTACACAAATAAAAGAGGAAAATTGGAAAAAGTTTGTCTCCCTGGTCCGTGGTACAGATTACTGTCTACTGGAGACACAGTATGTAATGGGAGAAGAGGAAGAGAAACTACAGACTGTACTCCCCCCGTTACAGTTACGACCGGAGAGAGTTTCCAGCCCTGTGGTTACATGGACACAAAATCTACTACTCTCACTTCGGACTTGATAGTTGCGCGTAACGCCATTTATAGTTCCCCCACCAGGCGGTCTTCCTGAAGGAAAGTACTGTCCAATCGCGCTAATAACTGTCGAGTTAGTTGAGTCTGCATTAAGAGTCGGATAGGAGTTGTTATCCTGATAGTACTGCTCCAGTGCTTTTCCAATTGCGTCTAGATCAGCTCTTCTCTTGGCATCTCTGGCAGTCTTCTGGGCGTTGGAGAATGCCACAATTCCAGCTGCCATGACTATTCCCATAATGGCAACGGTAACCATCAGTTCAATCAGTGTAAATCCTAAAAGACGAAATGCGACGAGCGCGCGCGACGAGGTGTGTTGTTCAACAGTCTTATCATATCATTTTTAGATTGATCTGTCAATCTTTTTCCTCGATCAGTTTCAGTCCGCTAACCCTTTAAACTTCTCTGTTTTCCTCAGTATAGCAAACGCTTCTGCTACCAAAAAGGCCGGTCGTGCCGGACCGGCCTTTCCTTCGTTTCTTTCGTTTTCTTAGCCTTCCAGGGCGGCGCGCTCCGGAGAGGTCGGGATCAAACGTCCGATGATGACGTTCTCTTTCAGACCTTCGAGCTCGTCGACGGCTCCATTGACCGCGGCGTCAGTTAAGACGTTCTTGGTGTGTTGGAATGAAGCAGCTGACAACCAGGAGCTGGTAAAGAGTGAAGACCGGGTAATACCCAGGATCATCACCTTGGCAGTTGCTGGCTCACCACCAGCGGCCATGACGTTGTCATTGGCTTTGACAAACTTGGCACGCTCTAAGACTTCCCCTGTCAGATACTCAGTGTCTCCCGGTGTCTCGATCTGGACCTTGTCGCTCATCTTGCGGACAATCACTTCAAAGTGCTTGTCATGAATTGGAATACCCTGAGATTCGTAGACCTTTTGGATCTGCTCGATGGTGTATTCCTGAGCGGCCAGCATACCTCGGACTTGGAGAATCTCACGAACATCCAAGCTCCCTTGGCACAGCTGCGTCCCAGTGTGGATCAAGTCACCGTCTTGGACCAACAGTGTCATTGTTTTTGGAATGACATAGCTGCGTTCCTCGACTGGTTGTGAAGTAGTCTTGATGGTAACGGTGTAGGACAAGTCGTTCTCTTCGACACTGACTTTACCTGAGATCTCAGCCATTGGGGCTGGATTCTTGGGGATCCGTGCCTCAAAAAGCTCTTCCACACGAGGCAAACCCTGGGTCACGTCGAGACCGACGATACCACCCGAGTGTTTGACACGCATGGTCAACTGAGTACCAGGCTCACCGATTGACTGAGCGGCGATGACGCCGACCGGGACACCGATCTCGACCATGTTGCGGGTTGAGAAGTCCCAACCGTAACAGGCGGCACAGATGCCTTTTGGTGAACGGCAGGTCAATGGAGAGCGCACGATCACGGACTCCACTTCCGAGTCAGAGATACTCTTGGCGATCTCGTCGGTGATCATCTCCCCGGCCTTGACCAAGGTGACGTTACCGGCAGCCACGTCTTTGACTGCTAAGCGGCCGACCAAACGGTTGGCAAAGGAAGCAGTCCGTGGGTTGCGGTGAATCTCGAGACCCTTATCAGTTCCACAGTCGTCAGTCCGGATGATCACGTCATGAGAAACGTCTACCAAACGACGGGTCAGGTAACCTGCATCAGCCGTTTTCAGCGCTGAGTCGGTCAAACCTTTACGGGAACCACGGGATGAGGTGACGTACTCGAAGATTGACAGACCTTGGCGGAAGTTGGACTTGGTCGGCATCTCGACGATCTTACCCAATGGGTCGACCACCAGACCACGCATTGCAGCCAACTGTTTGACCTGATCTTTGGATGCACGGGTACCACCCGAGCTAATCATGATCTTGACGGCGTTGTCTTCAGGATAAGAGTCCCAGGTCTTCTCAGCCACGTTGTCGGTAGTGTCCATCCAGATCTGGAAGGTCAAGCGGCGACGCTCATCGGCAGTCACCATACCATCGAGGTAGCTCTGCTGAACTTCTTCAGCTTTCTTGTTGGCTTGCTCGATGATCTCATCCTTTTCAGGAATCATCTTACAGTCACTGACTGAGACAGACAGACCAGAGATAGTTGCTGCTTCAAAGCCACTGTCTTTGATGTCGTCGATCAATTGACGGACGCGTTCTTGATCTTCAGAGTGAATGGCACTGGTGACCAGCTCTTTGATCTTCTTGGCGGTGATGGATTCGTTGACGTAGCGCAGTGACACCGGTAAGAGATTGTTGAACTGGATACGACCCACAGTGGTCTCCATGATCTGAGTTTGGCCACTTGGCAAGGTCAAACGAACCTTCACCAATTGGCGCAGACTGACTTTCCCTGCCTGGTAGGCGTGGATGACTTCGTCTTGAGAAGCGAAGATTGTCTCGATCTTTGGAGCGTTGGTGTCCATAGAAGTCAGGTAGTACGCACCCATTGCCATTTCTTTGTTGGGCACGGTGATTGGGTCACCGTTGGCCGGTTTGAGCAGGTTGCGAGAAGACAACATCAAGGCACGAGCCTCTTCCATCGCCTCTTCCGTCAATGGGACGTGAACGGCCATCTGGTCACCGTCGAAGTCGGCGTTGTAACCGGAACAGACACAGGGATGGAGTCGAATTGCTTTACCTTCAATCAAGATTGGGAAGAAGGCCTGCATACCCAGTTTGTGCAAAGTAGGTGCACGGTTCAAGATGACCGGGTGATTCTCAATCACTTTTTCCAAGATGTCGTAGACTTCCGGCTCACGGCGCTCGATCAAGTGTTTCGCAGACTTGACGTTGGGAGCGATGCCTTGCAGGATCAACTGATGCAGCACGTGAGGCTTGAACATCTCGAGTGCCATGTCTTTTGGCAGACCACACTCGTTCAGCTTCAGCTCAGGACCGACCACGATCACACTCCGGCCAGAGTAGTCGACCCGTTTACCCAGCAAGTTCTGGCGGAAGCGACCCTGCTTACCACGCAGCATCTCGGACAGAGAGCGGAGGGGCTTGCGGTTGGAGCGACGTTTGGCCTGACGGGCTTGGCTACTGTCGATCAAAGAGTCGACGGCTTCCTGGAGCATCCGCTTTTCGTTGCGCAGGATGATCTCAGGGGCACCAAGGTCGATCAAGTGTTTCAAACGGTTGTTCCGGTTGATGACGCGGCGGTACAAGTCATTCAAGTCTGAAGTAGCAAACCGACCACCCGACAGCTGCACCATTGGCCGCAAGTCTGGAGGAAGAACTGGCAGAATAGTCCAGAACATCCAGCTAGGGTCGATCTTGGCTTTGAGCAGACCTTCGGCGACGCGCAAGCGCTTGGTGGCTTTGAGCTTCTTGGCACCTTTGGTCTCCTCGACTTCGGCACGCAGCTTCTCGACTAGATCATTCAGATCAATGTCGCGAACCAGCTGCATGATACTCTCCGCACCCATGCCCACTTCCAAGTGGTCAACGGCGTTGTACTCATCCAACTTCAGGTACTCGTCCTCAGAGAGGATCGAGCCTTTGCGGATTCTTTTCAGCATCGCTTTGAGGGTCTTGTAGACTTCCTCTGTCTGAGCCAGCTCAGTCTCGAGCTGGTCTTTGAGGTTGGCTAAGTTCTGCTTGGCTTTGAGGGTCAACTCATTGATGCGCAGCTCGAGCGTCTCAGCACTCTTCACTTTTGCCTTAAGAGCTTCTTTGGACTCTTCAAGCTCGGCTTTGATGCGCTCACCGTCTTCGGTGGCTTTCTTGCGCAGCTCTTCTTGAGCGACGACCATCTCTTGATCCAAGCGCTCGATGATCTCGACTTTAAGATCGCTATCAACAGCCAAAACCACGTACTGTGAGAAGTAGATGATCGAGGCTAAGTTGCGTGGGGAGATATCCAGCAACAAGGAGAGCTTAGAAGGAGCACCCTTGAAGAACCAGATGTGAGCAATTGGGGTAGCCAAGGCAATATGACCCATCCGCTCACGACGGACGCGAGCTTGAGTCACCTCGACACCACACTTGTCACAGATGATCCCTTTGTAGCGAATGCGCTTGTACTTACCACAGTAGCACTCGTAGTCCTTCATCGGACCAAAGATCTTCTCATCAAAGAGACCATCTTTCTCAGCCCGGAGCGATCGATAGTTGATCGTCTCAGGTTTCTTCACTTCACCGTAGGACCAGGACTTAATCGTGTCTGGCGAGGCGATGCGAATTTGGAGTGCGGAAAAATCTACGATCTGTTTCATAGGGCTCCTTCTTCGACTTGTTCAAGTTCTTCTGCGCCAGGTTCCATATCTTCTGGCAGTTCGGCTTCAACTTCTTCTTCAGCGTTGTCACTCAGCTCAGCAGCCTCAGCTTCTTCGGCGTCGACGACCTGAGCATCGTCGCCGGCAACGGTTTCGACACCCAACTCCTCAGCCATCTCTGTTGCCATGGCGGCCACTTCTTTGTCAACTTCCTCGACGGTTTCGACTTCTTCGGTGCCCATTGGGACGATGTCGAGACCGAGCGACTTGACTTCACAGAGGAAGACGCGGAAGGACTCAGTGACTGTCGGATCCGGGATTTCAGTTCCTTTGACAATTGCTTCAAAGGTCTTGGCACGGCCGACCACGTCGTCTGACTTGATCGTCAGCATCTCCTGCAGCAAGTGGGCTGCACGGTGTGCTTCCAGTGCCCAGACTTCCATTTCTCCGAGCCGCTGTCCACCCATCTGAGCTTTACCACCCAGAGGCTGTTGTGTGACTAAGGAGTACGGACCAGTTGAACGGGCGTGGGTCTTGTCTTCGACCATGTGGATCAGTTTCAGGATGTATCCGATACCGACCACGGTGTCTTCGCCGAACTTCTCACCGGTACGACCATCGATCAGACGGACTTTACCGGTAGTTGGTAAGCCAGCTTCACCCAGCTCGCTCCAGATCTTGTCTTCGTCCACCTTTTCAAAGGCTGGAATGGCGACGTTGTAGCCCAGCTTCTGGGCTGCCCAACCCAAGTGGGACTCGAGCAGCTGACCCAGGTTCATACGGGCCAAGACAGACAGTGGTGAAATGATAATGTCGACCGGAGTACCGTCTTCCAAGTGCGGCATGTCAGAGACAGGCACGATCTTGGAGATGACACCTTTGTTACCGTGACGTCCGGCCACCTTGTCACCGACTGTGATCTTACGAATCTGCGCGACTTTGACCGTCACCTCTTTAATGGTGCCCGGATCAAGCTCGTCACCAAGGTCGCGGTCCAGGATCTGAACATCGATCACTACTCCGCTCTCACCGTGAGGCATGCGGAGGGAGGTGTCGCGGACTTCGCGGGACTTCTCACCAAAGATGGCGCGGAGCAGACGCTCTTCCGGAGTCAGCTCGGTCTCGCCTTTTGGAGCGATTTTACCGACCAGAATGTCACCGGAGGAAACCACAGAACCGATCCGGATAATACCGTCCGGAGTCAGGTTGCCAAGGTAAGTTTCAGAGACGTTAGGAATGTCATTAGTCAACTCTTCAGGACCGAGCTTGGTGTCCATGACCGTGGCGCGGTACTCACTGATGTGAATAGAGGTCAACAGATCTTCACGGACAACACGGTCGGAGATGACGATGGCGTCTTCATAGCCCAGACCTTCAAATGCGGTGTAGGCGATCAATAAGTTGGAACCAAGAGCCAGCTCTCCGTGATCGGTAGCCGGACCATCAAGGATGATCTCACCACGTTTGACTTTTTGGCCAACGGTCACGACCGGATTCTGAGAGTAACAAGTACTCTGGGAAGTTCGGAAGAACTTCTCGACCAGATAGGTCTCAGTGCCGGCGTGAGTGTCGATGATGATTCGTTCGTTCTCGCTGTTGGCCGCCAAAACTTTGGCGTGATCTTTTTCTTTCTTGTCGATTTCGATCACTACTTTGGTAGCGTCCACATACTTGACGACACCGTCATGACGAGCTTCCACAGTACGGTTCATGGCAGAAGCAACAGCGGCTTCCATACCAGTACCGACCACTGGAGCTTGCGGTCGCAATAGAGGCACGGCCTGACACTGCATGTGAGTACCCATCAGTGCGCGGTTGGCCTCGTCGTGAGCGATGAACGGAATCAGGGATGCGGAAGTACCGATCACCTGACGGGGAATGACGTCGATGTACTGAACTTCCGTGACCGGACCTTCAGTGAAGTCGTTCATGTAGCGCAGAGGCACCCAATCCTGAACGATCTCGTTATGGTCGTTAATCTCAACACCGGCGTGAGTGATCTTGGCATCCTCTTCGTCATCAGCAGAGAGATAGACGATCTCATCTTTGATCTTCATCTTGCCATTCTCATCGACGACTTTGCGGTAGGGAGCTTCCAGGAAACCGAACTCGTTAACACGAGTGTAGAGCGCCAAGTAAGTCACCAAACCAATGTTCGGACCTTCAGGAGAACGGACCGGGTCGATACGGGAGTACTGAGAGGCGTTGATGTCACGCATCGAGAATGAGGCGCGCTCACGCGTCACACCACCACTTCCCATCACAGACAGACGACGCAAGTTGTCGATTTCTGCCAGTGGGTTGGTCTGGTCCAAAATAGTGGACAGACGGTTGCGACGGAAGAACTCAGAGATGGTAGCGATCAGCGGACGGGCGTTGACCAAAGCGGCTGGGGTTAAGAGCTCATCTGTTTTGGTCAAAGACATCTTTTCGCGGATAGATCGCTCTAAGCGGATTAAACCGATCCGGAAGGCATTAGCCTGGACGAGCTCACCGACGCGGCGAACGCGACGGTTGGACAAGTGGTCGATGTCATCGACTTTGCCTTTGCCGTTTTGGAGGGTAATCAGGTAGCGGACTGCAGCCACGACATCTTGCGGAGACAAGACCGTGGTTTCTAGAGGAGTGTTAACTTTCAACCGGCGGTTGAGTTTGTAGCGGCCGACCACCCCGAGGTCATAGCGACGTGGGTCAAAGAACATTTGGTGAAGAAGCTGCTTGGCGTTTTCCAGGACAGCTGGCTCACCAGGGCGCATCTTTTCGTAGAGCTCAATCAGGGCTTCTGCCTGACTGGCGGTCATGTCTTTTTGGAGGGTAGCTTTAATGTAGTCTGTGTTGTCTTTAGTTTCTAAATCGGCAAAGAGGTTGAGGATTTCTTCGTTGGTGCCGAAACCCATGGCTCGAAGAAGGACGGTGACCGGCATCTTGCGGCGGCGGTCTACCTTGACGGTAATCACGTCGCGCTTACCGACGTTGATCTCGATCCAGGAACCACGCAGCGGGCGGAGCTCAGCCTGATAGAGCATCTTGCCAGTGGTGGGCTCGACGTCACCGGAGAAGAAAATACCTGGAGAGCGAACCAGCTGGGTCACCACGGCACGCTCGATACCATTAATAATGAAGGTACCGGCATCGGTCATCCGGGGGATGTCACCCAAGAAGACTTCTTGTGTCTGTTCCTCGCCGGTGCGCTTGTTTAAGAGAGTGGCCTCGACACGGAGTGGCATGTCGAAAGTGACAGCTTTGCGCTTGGCTTGGGAAGGGGTGTACTTTGATTTGCCGAAGTGATAGGCTCCAAACTTGAGACTCCAGTTCTTACCGGTAAAGTCTTCAATACCGCGCTCTGCGTTGATCTCATCGAGCGCCTCGCGGATACCTTTATCTAAGAACTCTTGATAGCTCTCACGTTGGACTTTGGTTAAGTCTAACTCGGGAAGGGCAACACCTGTGCGGCCCCAGTATTGTCGAGTGCGTTTGGATGAGGTTTTAGCAATGTGCGGCATGCAAGCTCCTTCCGTCAATACGGCCTATCTATAAATCTGCTGAGTGAAACCAAAAAAAGGCTGACCTCTACGAGGGCATCCTGTGTATCCGACTTTCTTTGGTTACGAAAAAATTGTATTTAACAAGCCAGCTCTCTTGTTTCGCCAACAACTCACTTTTCAGGGTAAGTAATTGTAACACCTTTACATTGCTTTGCAAGCGAGAGATTTGTGTTTTGCCAGAAGTAAGCTAGAATAGTTTTGTCTGCAAATTGGCTTGGTTTACAAAGCAATTTTCAGGTCGGTTTGCAGACAATAGATGAGGTGGGGTCTCTAGACAATAGGGAAGGAGCAGAAAAGTGGCCGCCGTACGAAGTGTGGAAGGACCGGATCAACAGAATCACTACCGTGCCACCTTTGACGACGGAGGCCAGATTGTATTTGGGAGGGTCAAAGAACAACCTACCCAAAGCGGCGAACGCTATCGCGCCTACCATACCAAAGGGTATTGGTGGGTAAACTTAAACGATAAGCCGCAGACTCTCTACATTATCTCTACCGCATTCATCGTAGAGGGTCAAATCAGCCTCAAGTCCGTTCGGGAAGGCCGCTCCAGAGACGAAAGTATCTGGGCCCAAGCGGCAGTTGCCGTAATTTCTTTGCAAGACCTCGTTCTTTAATCGGTAACCAAGACCTACCTCAGGAAAACGCCCCCTCGCACTTGCTGCAGGGGGCTTTTCATAGTTAATTTGATCTTCACAAGTTGAGGAAAATATCCTATAATATAAACGCTGCTTAACCGTCGCCGTTTACAACGAACGAGATCCGGTTAAGCGAAGCCACCCAAGATGAGGCCGTTCTCCAGTGTAGAAAAGGAGTAGGATGAATGGCTACGGTTCGAGGGGTCTCTGGCCCCGACCGAGATGGGCTGTACACAGCCCGCATGGATGGACTGGGAATAAGTTTTGGTCGTGTCAAGGAGCCCGCCGCCTGGCGGACGGGTGACCAGCAACACTACCACTCTCAGGGTTACTGGTGGCTCAAACACCCTGACCACCGCGGACGGATTTTTATCCTCCGCGAGGAGCCAAAAGAAGGTCGAGAGCTGAACCTGCGAGATGCAGTGGCAGAACTCGACGCGGACGTGATTCAGATTTAGCCAACGAAAACAATCTGGAAACGCCTCAGTCTTGGGAGAGACCCCTGTGGTACCGGCAGCGATGCACGGGCCCAGGGGTTTTCTGGATTTGGGCGACTCGTCCCATCAGTTCCACTGCTCTCCTCTTCCTGGCTATGCTTCTAGCTGAGGGGTATGTTGGAGAATCAGTTCCAGTTCTTTTTTAGTTGCTGCTTCCTCTATCTCCCGAGCTCGATCACGAATGTTCTGCACTGCGCGATCTTTTTGGTCAACTACGATGATGCTCCGGAAGTCTTCTTGTTGATCGAGGATTTCGTCTGCAACTTCTTGGAGGTGTTCAAAGTCAATTCGGTCAGTCACTAGTCCGATTGCCTGACCGATGATCGAGATAGCTTCATCAAATCGTGCTAACTCCATCAGTGCCAGCGCCTTACTTTCCAGGATCCACGCTAGTGCTGGCTCGTCGGCTGGGCAGAGTTGGATCGCTTGATCGTACAGCTCCATAACATGTTTAGCTCCTTGAAGAGCCCGAATACAGTCTGCTTTTCGGCGCAGTACCTGCGCCGAAAAAACCGGCGGGACATTCTTGGCGCTCAGCAGCTCCTCACAGAGCTTGAGCGCCAGCTGATACTTCCTTTGATGGTAAAAGGTATGAATCTGGGACAGCTGGGCAGCGTAGTCAACCATAGATCAGCTTATTAACGGAGATACTGCTGGACGTTGGCGTTGTGTTGATCCAAAGTTTCGGCAAAGTGAACTTGACCCTCTGTATCGTGGATGTAGTAGAGGTAGTTTGTCTCAGCTGGATCAAGGGCAGCTTTGATCGCATCTAAGCCTGGGTTGCAAATGGGACTGGGAGGCAGTCCAGCAACCTTATATGTATTAAACGGCGAGTTGATTTCCTTGTCTACTGCCAACGGTGGCACCCACCAGCTCTGCTGTGCTTGGTTATAGCCCTTGATGTATTGAAGGGTAGCATCCACGTTGAGCGCCATGCCGATGTCGACCCGATTCCAGAGAACACCGGATACTACTCGCATCTGTTGTGCTCCTTTGGCTTCGCGCTGAACTAAGGACGCCATGGTGATGATTTCATCCAGCGGTTTGCTTGACGACTCGATCTGATCAGCCAGGTCTTCCTCGACTTTTTTCTCAAACGTTGACGTCATTAAGTTGACGATGTCTTCAGCGGTAATACTTCGTTGAACGAGGTAGGTATCAGGAAAAAGGTAGCCTTCCTTGCCTACTGTCAGATCGAGAAATTCTTGTGGATCGTAGTTGGGAAGATCCAACTCGCTGAGGCTCTCGGCCATCTCTTCCCGGCGCCATCCTTCCAGGAAAGTCACCCAGATGTCATCTGTCCCTTTGGTCATCTCCTGAATCAGCTGGGCTGGGGTCATGCTAGCGGAAAGGAGAAATGAGCCTGCTTGAATAGCATTCTCGGCATTCTGTTGTTTGACTAGCAAGCGGAATACCCAAGGATTCTTAATCAGTCCCGCTTCAGTCAGTCTTTCCCCGATCCGAGCGATCGATTGCCCTTTGGGGATCACAAAACGGACCTCTTCTGTAGAAGCAGGATTGGCGGGCTGGAGCATGTTGCGGACGACGATAAAGCCAGCCACTCCACCCGCGACTATCAAGAGAACGAGAGCAATCAGGAAAAGTTTGAGCACTTTCACGGTTTCTGTATCTTACTGGGTTTCCGCGGATTGGTGAAGATCAAGATAGTCCTGGAGAAACTGCGCAGCAGCATAGTGATCGATTACTCCTTGGCGCAGGTCACGGTGGCCTGCCTGGCGAAGTTTTTCTTGGACTTCCACAGAACTGAGGGTCTCATCAGCAAATGCAAAGACAGGCGCTATCCCCAACTCCTGCTCCAGGTAAGCGCGGAGCCGCTGGGCAAACTGCCGACTCTGCTCCGCCATCTCTTTTTCCGACAGCCCGACCACAATTACTTCCGGTTGTTGCTCAGTGACCACTTTGGCCAGGTTAGGAAAAAGCTGTTCATTATTAGGCAACACAGTGAGTGGCTCGGCAAAACCGGCCCATGCTGTAGCTAGCCCTATCCGAACAGTTCCGTAATCGATCGCTAAGTAGCGTTTGTTCATTTGTATCTTTCTTGGCCTAGTTATGTCCTTCCAGCCTGGCTACGATCACACCGCGTCGCAGGAACGTTCCTTCCGGCACACAGGTCACCAGCTTCAACTGGCTGGCGTCGTAGTTCTGCTCCAGGATGAAAGTGTCGGTCGGTTTGACCTCAGCTTTTGCCTCAACCACGTAGGTGTACTTAATTCCGTTAGCAGTCAGGTAAATCTTGTCACCCTGTTTGAGCGTCATGATCTTGCTGAAGATGGAAGTATACCGCCGCGGATTTTTGAGAGAAGGATTGTAAAACTGTCGCAAAACCGAGTGACCAAAGATAACCGGCGAGCCAGGCTCCCCCGGTAAAGCCGTACCTGGGTACTGAATCAGGCTTTTATCAAGATCAGAGCCACCCACCTTGACCCTGGCTTCCTCAACATTCACTGCGGGTATGTCCAGAATGTACTCCTTCAGCTGACCCTCTTCTGGCGTATTGTTGAGCTGCTCTTGCTGCTCAGGAGTAATGTCCGGAAACCAGTTGCTCAGGTTGGTGTAATCAAGATCTTCAGCCAGAATCACCGGCGCCTCTGCGACTGCTTCGCCGGCCTCCTCGTTTCCTCGGGCCTGAACTTGATTGACTAGTGTGCGTTCAGCCGTCAGGACAGAGTCCTCAGGGACGGGTGAGAGCATGTTCTCGCCCATCAAGTCAGGGGAGGTAAAAACAAAGTACGACAAGATAGGCCAGACAGCATTACTCACCAAGAAAAGGCCGAGCGTCACACAGAAGACGGGTAGGACATGGACAATAATCCGTGTTTTGAGAGGCAATCTGCGCTGAAGCTTCTGAAGCTGCTTTTTATCGTTCTGCTCTTCTACGGTCAGTGTAATCTGCGAACGCTCGATAAATGTCTGGATCTTGGAATGCACCACATCTACTGGCAATCCTGCCGCTACTGCTTGGCGGTATAACTTGACGAGCTGGGACTTCGACACAGTCTTGGACTGCTGCTTCGACTGTGGTGCTGAAAGAGACATCTCTGCTTAATCTTAATCTACTCAAAGCATCTTTGGAAACTAAGTCGTACGCCTACTGAAGCTGGAGAGTGATCTTTGACGGATCACTGGGGAGCGTCGGATCAAAACGGGCAAACAGTGCAGGCTGAAGTGTGATCGCCGCATTGGCAATCTCCGGTTTCCCTTTGAGGATGGCTAAAGCTTCTGCTTCGGTCTTGCCTGCAATCTCCTGTTTCCATTCTTCAGCTTTGACCTGTGGCTTGGCGGCCCCGCTGATGTCAGCCTTAATGCTGACTTGGGCGCTGGCAGTAGCCGTCGTAATCGGCTCTGTTAAGAGCTGAAGTTGATCCTCAGCAATACTGTAGCCGGCCGGGACAGAGCCCGCAACGACTTGAGAGGCGAGTGCCTTCAGTTCATCGGCAGAGTATGCGAGTGCCTCAGCCTCTACAGTCAGTGACAAGCTAAAGGTATTGGTCTCCTTCCCCACTTCGGCGGAAAACTTTGAGGTGGTCACTTTGACTCGGTTGGTAGGGAAGACATACTTGCCACTGCCAGCCTGCTCCTGGAGCTGTTTGACGGCCTGGTCGTTAAGCTCTTTCTTGAGAGCAGTCAGCAGATCGTCCTGGTCTTTTTGAGAGACTGCCTTGATCTCACGACTGGTCCCACCAGCGAACTCAGTGTTGGTTCGAGCAACATAGGTATCTTTGGAGAAGGTATCAATAGTCAACTCCACGTCTTTGGCGATGTTGGACTCAGAGCCGATCGCTTGGGCGGTCGCAGTTGTCTCCAGCTGTCCAGGGATAGTCTTGTAGCTGGAGTCCGTACTGGCGGAAGCCACCGTCTCCGTCTTATCTAGCAGGAATTTATGCGTTCCGTCTGAAAAGACTGTTCCAGCCTGGAACGTCTTGGGGCTGCTCGTTCGATTGAAGATGATCACTTTACCGGTGGCTTTGTCCCCGATGATTTTTTTGCCTGTTGTTTCGGCAGTTTTTTCGCCGGAAGCAGTTTGTTTGACGATCTCGGCTTTCAACACCCCAGTGTTGGGATCGCTGGCAGCGACTTGAGGATCTAGCTTGAGCTCTAACTGCTTACTGACCGTTTGTGACTTCAGCTCAACATTGACGGCAGCGGACATCATCTTGCCGGAAGCAAAAACAAAGCCGCCCGCCAGAAGTAACAGCCCCAGTACTACTCCAATCAGTCCAAAGAGAATTGGATGATGAGGAAGAGCCAGTCCTTTTCTCTGAGTCGGGGGAGCGCCGGTCGGAAAGGCAGAAAGCTCAGAATCAGCGGCAAACGTGGGATGAGACATGGGTGGTATCGTGTGAGCAGGGGATGTTTTATTTTCGTGCATTGGCCGTGGCGCGACTGCCATGCTGGGATCAAGTGCTAGCTCCTCTGTTTCCTCCTCTACTACGGGCTGAACTAGATCCTCAGGGTCTGTAAGTGTCGGACTAGACTCTACCATTACCGGCTGGGCAGGATCAATTAAGTGGTGAGACTCGCCGACCGCTCGGCCACCGGTCTGCAGAATAATGTCCGTGATCTCCTCTGCCGTTACGACCTCAAAAGTGGGCTGCTGCATGAACGTAAACTCTTTTAAAAGATCCAGTTCGAGCAATCGCTGGCGGGCCTCCTCGAGTTCTTCTGCAGTTAAAAAGGCAGAGTATAAAAAGACGAGCGAGGGGAGAGCCCCATCCTGAAAACGGGCAAAACCTTCCTTGATATCGTCAACGACGTTATTTGAGCGACCGACCATCTCCTGCTGGCCCAGCTTACCGTTTTTGACAATCGTCATCGAGACGCGCTCAGCCAAGATTTCAATCACAAAGCACTGCAACGACGTCCCCTTGCGGTTGAGTTGGTACTGAATAATGGCTTCAGGAATCACCACAAATCCCACGGCTTCCAGGGCAAGTTCTTTGGTCAAACTTTGGAAGAGGGTTTTTTTATCGGCCAGAATACCCTGCTGGTTTACCCAGGTGGGCTCGAGCGCAAAGAGGGTCTGTTTGACCTGCTCGGACTCTTTGCCCAGCTCCTGCAGGGCGTGGTCGGTCGCGTCGACTAGTCCGGACTCTTCTTTCCAAGGATGGGGAGTCGAGCTAGTCAACAGCTCAATCTTCTGATTCTCGATCTGCCACAGTGCGGCACGCACCGTATGCTCACCGAAGTAGATCAGAAAAAAACGATGAGGAACGCTGGCTGTTTTTTGTGGAGGGAACAGGCCTGGCAGCTTCATAGATATCCATTTCGTCCTGATACCATTAAAGCAAAAAAGCAGCGCAAAAGAAAGGGCGCTAGGCGAGCTGCATGTACACGCGCCGTACTCCTGCTGAGGCTGACTGTTCTTTGGTCAACTTGATCGGTCCGATCTCGCCGGTTGACTTGACGTGTGGCCCGCCGCAGAACTCTTTGGAGATCCAGTCATGTTCCGGATCCTTGCCGATCGTATAGACCGACACCTGGTCGGGATACTTCTCGATAAAGAAGGCAATCGCGCCAGATCTGAGTGCGTCTTGCTTTTGCATCAGCTGCATCGTCACCGGCAGGTCTGCCTTAATCCAGTCGTTGACCAACTTCTCTACCTCCTGCTGTTGCTCGGTGGTCATGGGCGCATTATGGGAAAAATCAAAACGCAAACGCTCGCCGGTAATGTTTGAGCCTTTCTGCTGGACGTGGGTGCCGAGTACTTTACGAAGGGCCGCCTGGAGCAGGTGAGTTGCGGTGTGATATTTGGTTGTCACCTCAGAATGATCTGCTAAACCACCTTTGAACATCCCGGCCGAAGCTGAACGAGAGAGGTCTTTGTGTTTCTCAAACTCGGCTTTGAACTGGTCAACGTCTACCTGTTCGTGCTTTTGCTGTGCCATCTCGATCGTGATCTCTAACGGAAAGCCATAAGTCTGGTAAAGATCAAAGGCTACTTTGCCGTCAACCTTGTCCTGCTTTTCAAAGAAGCGCAGCCCCTTATCCAGTGACTTGCTGAACTTGGCTGCCTCTTCGGAAAGAACTCTGTCTATCAGATCTCGATCTACTCGACGATCAAAGTACACTCCATCATAGGTCTGCAGAACGCCTCGGTCGGCGATCGTAAACAGACTACTGGGATTCAGGCTGCCCCCCAGCTGATGCAGTTTGACGGTGGCGCGACGAATTAAGCGACGCAGGAAGTAGCCCTGAGTTTTGTTGGAAGGGACGACACCGTCTTTAATCAAGAAGACAGCAGCCTTCAAGTGATCGGCGATCACCCGCATCTGAGTCTTGTGTTCTGCTTCGTACTTTTTGCCAGTGGTTTGTTCGATCTGCGCGATAATTTCGCTAAACAGCTCGGTCTCGAACACATCCCGTTTGTTGTTCTGGACGGCCAAGATCCGCTCTAGACCACCACCGAAGTCGACATTCTTCTGGGGCAGCTCTTTGAACGAGCCATCGTCTTGTTTCTGATACTGCATGAAGACCGAGTTCCCGATCTCCAGGAAACGACCACAGTCACAGTTGACGTGACAGGGCTCGTTTTGGAATGGCGAGTTTTCGTGCAGCTGAAGCTCAGCACCAAAGTCAAAGAAAACTTCACTGTCCGGGCCGCCAGGTTCGCCGGAAGGCATGTTGGCAGGTACGCCGGAACGGGACCACCAGTTTTTCTTTTCACCATAGTAGAAGATCCGGCCGCCCTGGATGCCGTCACGCTCGGCATTGTCGACGTCTGTGGCTTCAATCCCGACTTCTTTAAACAGCTCTTTCCAGATCGCCACTGACTCGGTATCACGCGGAATCCCCAACTCCTGACTGCCGCTAAAGACCGTCACAAACAGACGCTGCGGATCCAGACCAACTTCTTTGGTCAGAAACTCGAAAAACCAACGTAGCTGCTCTTTCTTAAAGTAGTCCCCCAGCGACCAGTTTCCCAACATCTCGAAGAAGGTGGTGTGGCGGTTATCGCCAACTTCTTCAATATCCTGAGAGCGGAAACACTTTTGAGAGTCTGTGATCCGCGTACCTTTGGGATGCTTTTCTCCAAGGAGGTAGGGCACCATTGGCTGCATACCAGAGCCGGTAAATAAGGTAGTCGGGTCATTTTCAGGCACCAGCGGCGCCGACGGCACAATGGCATGGCCTTGCCGAGCAAAAAAATCGAGGTACTTTTGACGGAGCTGGTCCGGAGTCATACTTTTCCTTTTTTGGATAGATGGGAGTGTTTTTTGTGAGTCTTCGGGAGCCACCGGTTCCTGGGGAACGCTTTGGGCGGACGACAACTCACAAAAAACCACGCCCTCGTATTTTACACGCCGCTGAACCGATTTCCCCTTTTTGCCCGCCGAGCCGACGTTTTCGCTGCCTTGCGCTGCTTGCTGGAGGTCATCAGCTCATCGGGAAGAGAAGCTTGAAACACTTCTTCAAACATATTTTGGAGGAATTGACGGATCGAAACTTGCTTATTAGGGAGGACACCCTCTTTGACCATCTGATCTTTGGCGCCTTCCCACTCAGTGATCAACTGCTTGCGGACTTTGGCACCGCGCTCAGTAGCAAATAAAAAGTAGCCAGCTGCACCGGCGATCAACCCTAAACTAAAGCCAGCCACAAAGCTACTTTGCTCAGGTGGGTATAGGGTGGAGTTACTGTTCTCTGCCATCGTACTTATTGCGATTTAGCCATCGAGTAAATGACTCAAAAACCTTTAGACCGGTTCCCAAACTGGAGGTGAGCCCACCCAGACTCTGAAGCGGCATGATAATCGAGTTAACTTTGAGCTCTGCCATATCAATCGCGTTGTTGACCTTGTCGAGGGTTCGTTTGACGCTCATCAACACCTGGATGACATAGACGCCGACGACCACCATCATCACAGTCAGAACTGAAACCGCGATGGTTAAAATTAAGGGAAGAATATCTGGATTCATAGTGGGGTAACTATATCATAGTTTGACTCTGATAATCCTCTGGATCACGCTCTTTTTGCCGCGCCGATCCACTGATTCAATCGTAATAATATGGGTACCCTCTTTGGGCAGCAACACCTCGGTCTCAAAACGGCCATCAGGATAGAGAGAAACGGGCTGGGCGTTGACTGAAACGATGGCGTCAGGCAGCGTCTTGCCGGTTACTTTTACCCGCTCACCCACTACCTGGTTTTCTTCCGGGGTGGTCAGATCAAGCAATGGTGGCTTCTGGAAGCTGTACCACTGGACTGCCACATAAGAAATGAGCGTCAGAAAAATTACGCCCAGAAAAAGAAAGGTCATGGTCAGCGGCGTCCAGATTTGTTGTTTCTTTAACACCGGACGAATAAACTCCCGCGGCACAAGCTTGCCACCAGCGCTCTCTTTGAAGTCGCGACGAAGCGTAGCGAGGAGCGGTAAGGGATCCTGACCATAAAAGTCCGCTAAACTCTTGATGAACCCTTTGACAAAAGTGGCGGCAGGTAGTTTTTCAAACTGATTCTGTTCGAGTGCAGTCAGGTAGTTGGGCTGGATCTTGGTGGCGTCTACGACTTGGGCGATGGTTAAACCTCGTTTTTGTCGTTCAGTTGCCAGCAGCTCTCCAATCGTTTTTGTTTTCACAGTGAACGTAGTGTAGGGGAGATCGTCTGCCTTGCCAAGTTCGCTCAGTCAGCTTTAGCTATTCATCAGCTTTTTGACCATGGCGGAAACAGAAGAGCCTTCTGCTTTCCCTTGAACTTTGGCCATAACAGCTCTCATGGTCTTGCCGAAGTCAGACTCACCCAGCTCAGACATCACTTCTTTAACCGTTTTTTCCAACTCTTCAGGGCTTAACTGGCTGGGAAGGTAGCGTTCAATGATCGAGACTTTCTTCTCTTCCTCTTCCACCAAGTCCTGACGACCACCACGAGCAAACTCACTGATGGCGTCCCGCATCTGCTTGACCTCTTTGCTGATGATCTTGACGACATCCTCGTCAGTCGGAAGACCATGATCGATCTCCCAGTTTTTAATAGAAGACAGCAGGTAGCGAACAGTGTTTAAGGTCAACATGTCTTTCGCCCGCATGGCGTTTTTCATGTCTTCGGTAAGTTTGGCGCGCAGTTCTGACATAGAGTCCTTCTTGATTGATTTTCCCTGATGTGATTGTATCACTACGACAGCTCTTTCCGTGATGACAGACACCGCATCGACCCCACCAGCACCTACCCCAACCAACTCCGCTAAAGTCCCGGCTACTCTTTTTAGCGGCTTTCTGGGCTCAGGCAAAACCACCATTATCGGCAATCTGATCGATGACCTCCAGAGTCAGGGTGTACAGATTGCATATATCAAGAACGAGGTGGGCACGGACACTGTGGATGAGGACATTGTCCGTGGCAAGAATATCCTGACGAAGGAGCTGCTCAACGGTTGCATCTGCTGTACGTTGGTCGGCAACTTTCACGCAGCCTTGACCGAAATTGTAGAGACGATTCATCCAGACCGGATCATTATCGAAGCGTCGGGCGTCAGTGATCCTACTGCGATTGCATTGACCCTGAATGCGCATCCTCTTATTTACCGTGACGGAATTATTACCATCATTGACGTGGTCAACTACAACGGCGTGCCTGTTTTTGACAAGGTAGCCCAACGTCAGGCCGAGTTCACTGATTTGATTATCTTTAATAAAGTCGAACAGGTCAGTGAAGATCGAAAACGACAAGTGGTCGGCTATGTGAGGGAAGTGAACACCAAAGCGCCGATCGTTGAGGCTCCTCACGGACATATTCATCCCAGTTTAGTCTTTGGCCTCTTCCCCAGTGACATTGAAGGCCAGACAAAGATGTTAGAGCTAAAGAAGCGGGAAGTAGAGGAGCACCAACGGCTGCACCAAGCAGGCATCACGCATGATGAACACGGACACTTGGAGGAAGATCACATCCAAACGTTCACGATCGAGACCGATGCTGCTTTTGACTCAGAAAGGTTGGTCAACGAACTCGCCCGTCTGCCCCAGCAGCTCTTCCGCGTCAAAGGTTTCCTGAATGTCAAGACAGCCGAGGGGTCAAAAATGATGATCATCAACGGTGTGAACCAGCAGATTGCCCTGACTGACGTGCCAGCTAACTTCAACGCGGAACGTGGTAAGCTCGTCTGCATCGGTTTTCTGATCGATGAGCTGAAACCACAGGTGGAGGAAGCCTTGGCCAAAGCCAAATAAGAATAGTAACGTCAACGGAAAGTGTCCATGACAAAGTACAAACAATACTTTCAAGAAATGTCTGATCAAAATGAGGAGCTATTCAAGTCCTTTGATCGGGTTCATGCTGGCTATTTGACAGACCGCAAAGCCTGGAGCGCCAAGTTTCACTTCGTTGGTCAACAAGTGGTCGACATCATCCGCGAGTGGGAGCAGCGGCTGTGTTCTGGGATGGAGCGCGGCGCCAACGGTGTCTACTCAATGAAGTTGGCTGATAAGTTCTGGAGTGAAGTCAAGAAACGCTACTCCCACATCGAGTTGGTGGGGGTACGATCCAACTTAGACTAAAAGATACGGGTATAATATCCCTAATGCACGACGAACCCCTCGACGCAGCCTACTATCAAGATCTTCTTCGTGAGCATGAGCTCAGTGTGACGCCGTTTCGCGTTAAACTGCTGAAGCTGCTCGCCAAACTATCCGTGCCACTCTCAGTCCAGAATATCGCGGCCAAGTTCGATGAAGCGGTAGATAAAGTCACCCTCTACCGAAATCTGGAGGCATTTGAGCATGCCGGGCTGGTCTGCCGTATGTACTTTAACGGCCAAGAAGCACTCTATGAACAGCGATTTACTGATCATCACCACCATCACTTAATCTGCACCAACTGTGGTCGGATCGAGGACGTCGCGGGCTGCTCAATTGAAACACCACGGACGGGGAGTGGCTTCAAAATTAACCACCACCATCTCGAGTTTTACGGCTTATGTCACGAATGCCAGCTCAAAAAGCAAGGCATTATCTAGCCGTTTTCTGTTTACTCCTGATTTCGGGGAATCAGCACGGAATCAATTACGTACACTACCCCATTACTCTGAGCAACATCTGGTGTCTCGATGCTGGCGTTATTTCCCTGAGAATCTGTCAACGTAACAATGCCATTGATCACGTTTATGGTGATCTGCTCACCTTGCAAAGTAGTCAGCTTCTGACCATTTCCCCCATCTTCCAGTGCTGAGAAGTGGTAAATACCAGGCACGACGTGATACTTCAGCACAGCCTGCAAGGCAGCACTGTTTGTCGGCTCGAGCCACTCAGACAAAGTGCCTGGTGGCAGCTTCTCAAATGCAGCATTTGTCGGGGCAAAAACGGTAAATGGTCCAGGAGTGTTAAGTGTTTCAGTTAAACCAGCTTGCTGGACTGCAGACATCAAACTGGTCAAGTTGGGGGCGTCAGCTGCGTTAACTGCAATCGGCCGAGAGGGCAGCATCATCGCTCCCCCGACGACGACTCCCTCTTCTGTCTGAGTGGAAGGGTTATCTAAAGAAGGATCCTCCACCGTTACCATTGAGGTTCCGGTTGGTGTCTGCGGAGGGTTCTGTGGCTGACAGCCGGAAAAGAGGAGTGCTACAGCAATAGCGCCTCCTATGATCATCTGGTTTTTTTTAATTGTAGGCATGACGTCCTTTCTTGCCCTCCTTCGGCAATGCTTTTATAGTTAATCGTTTTTTAAAGAAAGATTCTTGACGCTTTTATAAGAGTGCTGCAAGAAAACCGCTACTCTGCCGCACTATCTCTCTTTTTCATGTTCCAGGATGCTTTGGGCAATCGGCTCCCCAAACTCTCTGAAACTAATAATAAACCCTGTATCGCCCGGGAACCGACCGATCACTCCTGCAAAGTATAAACCTGGTTGTTTCTTGGACTGATGATCCTGATCAATGTCAACGTGATGCTCTCTGTCCTCCACAACCTCATCTACCAGACTCGCCACTGGCTCAATATTCAGTAAGAAACCGGTACAGATGATGGGTTTTTCCGGTGAGCTAAGTTGCTTTCCGTCTTCACTTTCTAGGTAGTACCTCTCGCCTTCTTTATAAATCCGTTTAACCCGGAAGTGTTCGACAATGTCAACCAATCCTTCTCTCTCCATATCCTGCACAAACTTCATATTCTCTTTCCACAGGCAATCAATCGGCATGGGAATCTGGTACTCACGAGAAACTACCAATGTCACTTTCCGGCCGGGTCGGGCCAGTTGCATGACTACGCCGCTGGCGCCATTGGCACTACCGACGACAGTAATCTCTTTAGCGTCTATATCATCAAGATAGGGCAGCTTTGCATAGTGGATGTAGCAGCCTTCCATATCCAGGTCTTCATTTGGGGTGTAGTACATGCCTGCTGCCCAAACAACATACTTACTCGTCAGGTATCCGTCGCCGCGGAGGTTCAGCACAAACTCTTCGCGTTCCGGATTAAAAAACACATTTTCAACCGTGGTGTTTTTCTTGACCGGGATCTTCTTTACCTGGGCGACATAATCAAGATATTTTTGGTACATGAGATGACTTGGATGAGGAATGTTGGGGAAAACCTCTGAGGTGCGAACATCAGCAATCTCGTTATCATCCTTAGTCGGAGAACTTTCCGAAAGCAGATGTGTATCAGCCGGATAGTCGAGCCAAGCTTGTCCGACCTCACCACGGTCAACCACTAGGATATCTTCAGGATGAAAGCCAGCTTCAAGAAGGGCAGCTGCAACAGATAGACCACCTGGCCCGGCACCCACGATCACGACTGTGTAAAGATGATGTGACATACTCACCCATCCTAAAGTTGCAGGAACTCAAGATCAATTGGTAACTTCTCTGTGAGCTGTCTCCAGAGTTTTTCGGAGGTTGTCTGTTGAGGCTTTTTATAGAGGAGGTACGTCCCCAGTTTGGTCTGAATCTCTTCCTCGTCGCTCGGGTGAATGATTAAACGGACTTTTTGAAGCTGAGGAAACACTACCCGCAGGTAGAGCACTCTGCTTTCTCCTCTGTCTTCAAACCAAAACTGACTGACGTCGGACCAAAAGTAGTACTTCTCCCCCACCTTCACTCCTAAGGTAGTGATGGAACAGTTTAAGAATAAGGGTTTGGAGGTCATCAATAAAAAGTAAAGGCCGGACATGACTGTAAAGACCAGCGCCACCACAAACTCTCCAAGCAGGACTGCCACCAAGATACAGAAGAAGATAATCAGCGTCAGGTAGAGACGCTTAGTTCCCTGATGTTTCCGTTCGATCTTACTTGGTGCCCGCCATTCAAAAAGAATCTTTTCTTGTACCACGTAGCGATCCAAGCCCATCGGGTCCTGATAGTACTGCTCAGGAAACTGAGGTCGTTTCGCTCTCGTTGGCTGTTTTTCTTCGGGCATATCTAGATCGTAAACAAAAAAGACTTGGGAAGCAAGCTAAAGCGAAACCGAAGATTGTCTGTTCGGCCGAACTAGCTGCCCATCGGTCTTGGCGATCATCTCCGCAATAGCTCCCAGAAAAGAGTCCGGCGTATGGTCACTTTTAATAATATAGCCCAAGATACCTTTACTTCTCAGCTCTTCCTTCAGCCTGGCATGATCAAGGTTCGTCAGCATGACAGTCTGAGATGCTCTGCCCGGGATGCGCTCGATAAACTCAACCCCGCTCATTTCAGGGAGCATCACGTCCAGCAGAATAAGGTCAGTATCTTCGCCGGCGAGTGCTTTGAGGGCAGTTCTTGCTGAGGTCACCCAACGTACTTGGTACCCTGATTCCTGCAGAAGGTGGCTGTACAGCCTTCCCAGTAAATGATCGTCTTCAATAAGCAGAATGGAGTGAGGCCTGTGCATATGTGGAAGGAAAACTTGATGAGAGAGCCTTTGTCCCTCGAAGTAGCTGGGGTGCAGGTTGACGGGGAAGCTGCAGAATGAAGGTTGCACCCTTTCCCGGCTGTGAGCTGATCGAAATCTGGCCACCATGTAACTTTGCCAGTTGTTGTGCAATATAGAGGCCTAATCCTGTCCCGCTTTCCGGTGAACGGCGATAGGAGTTTTGAATAACGCCAAACTTTTGAAATAACTGTGCTTGATCTTGGGTGGATATGCCCGGGCCGTTGTCTTGGACCGCCACACTTAGCTGCTCATGGTTTCCGCCAACAGTAACTGTGATGGTACTGTCTTTGGGAGAAAACTTGACAGCATTACTCATCAAGTTATGAAGAACTTCAGTGATTTTATTGGAGTCAAAAATACAGAAGGTGTCAGCAAGGGCAACGTGCAGACGAAGTCGGACTTGCTTGCCACTGGCAAGTGGCTCGATCTCGTTGATGACCCGCTGAGTGATCTCTGCCAAAGATAATCGGTTCAGACGAAGTGGCAGACGGTGTGCCTCAAGTTGAGACAGTGTCAGCAAATCCCTGACTAACTCTAGTAGTCGCTCAGTAGCGGTATACGCAACTTGCAGATGCTCCCGGACAGTATCGGGCAATATCAGAGACGGTTTAAATAAGCACAACCACAAGTAACTGCGAATCGCAGTCATCGGTGTTCGCAGTTCGTGGGAGGCAATCGAGACAAACTCGTCTTTCATCTGATCAAGTTGATCGACATGTTGTAGGGCAAGGGCAATTTGCGGTGCTGCTACCATGCAGAAGTGAAGCTCCTCGGCTGAGAACGCGTCGCCGGAGTGTTTAGCACCCAAACAAATCCAGCCATTCACCACATGATGAACCTGGAGTGGAATAGCCACCATAATGTCTTGGCTGCGGAGAAAAGACTTGACCTCACCTTCAGGCAGCTCGTCATAAACAATCAACTGCACTGGTGCTGAGTCAGAACTTCCTTCTTGAGTCGAAAAAGATATTTTGGTTAAAGCGTGCAGCGTAGTGACCAGTTCCGAATGAGAGTCTTTTCCGATCAGAATACCTGTCCATCTCACCCCCAGCTGGGTACAAAAAAAGTTGTCGAGTTCCTGGAGTAAACCTTTCAGTGAAACTCCTCGAACAGTAATACCGGCCAGAATTTGGTGGGCTCTGTCCGGCTGAAAAGCCGTTTTGTAAAACGCGCGTTGAGTCAACCTCTGAATAAAAGTATTGAGAAAAGGAAAACTCAGGACAGCCCCAATCATCCCGACTGCCATGGCTGTGCGTTCCGACAACGCTGGAAGATATCCTTGCAACTGATGAAACATATCACTCAGAGCGAAAGAATACAGGACAGTGATGACACCAAGCGTAACAACGTAGGCAGTGCAGCGCAGAACAGCCAACCTTAGATCAAGGAGTCGATGTTTCAGCATCGCATAGCTAATGCACCCAAGTAGAAAGAGCGATGAAAGTGGACCAATAGCCACAAACTCAAAGCGTTGAAAAAGAGTGACTAAGAGAAAGTTCGTTGAGAAACCAATCAAAACTGCCACTGCTATTCCGAATAACACATACGCACTTTGTAGTCGGGCCAGTCCTTGCTGGAGCTTATAGGTACGGAAGATTAACCAAGTACTGAGCGTAGAAAGGACCAGGAAAGTCAGTCCATAGGCCTTCGCTGCAATACCGACCTCTAGATGAGGCTGTCCTCCTTCAAACCAATAGCGACGAAACATCAACGGTGTAAAGGAAAGAAGCATCAGCAGCACTGTCCATGTCCCAAAGACCAGCATGAGCTTCTTAATTTTTTGGTGCCAAGTTTGAGAAAGCTTGGAGGCTTTACTGATCGGAAAGTGCAAGGCGAAACGTAAAAAGAACCAAGGAATCGGAATAGTGACCATCATCACCACCCGGATCCAAAAGAATCGTTGTTCGAGCGAGAAATCTTGAAGCGATAGCCAGTTACTGACTGCCCATGCTGCCAGTAAAAAGCTGAACATCGAGATAGATTGGTGAGCCGGGTGATGAGGGTTTCGGCTATACACTAAGATCGCCATAGTCAAACAAGCTGCGGCGGTGAGAAAGGTAAGAAGGAGTGTCATAACGGTAAGGGTAAGGAAGATGCGTCACTTTCGTTTGAAGCGTCATTTGACGGCTGAGTCGATAGAGATAAAAAAGCTGTAGCCTGGGCAAACTCAAAGTAGGAGTTGGTGATGGCCAGCGCTTCTTCGACTCGTGTCGCTTGAGGAGTGGGTGGTGTTCGCTGAAAGTAGTGGCCATGGATACTCTCAGCCACGAGCTGGGTCGGCCGGATCGTCTCTGGCTGACTAATTACTCTGGCGGGCAGGCCCAGCTGCTTGATAACACGGTGGAGGGTCATTTGCGTATTAAAAAGTTCCCACTCTACTTCGGGTAGGTGGTGTTGAACTGCGTGGTGAATAATGAACATCAGAGTCTGGCTGAGCTGGCCACGCTCTGGGATTCCCAAATGTTGGCAAATATGCTTGGGTGCGACGTTCAGACGAGTGATCTCAACGATCTTATTCTCAGGAACATCGGCCAGTTCCTGGCCAGCATCGTTGAGTTGGTAGTTGAGAGCGTTATTCGTAGGCAGAGAGCTGAGTAACTTCTCTCGGGCAGGAGTTGCCACTGAACCATCCCAGCCGATCGTATCGGCAAATGAGTAATCTGTGCTGCCCCGGGCGGCTCCGATGGAACCGACTAAATGTTTTGGGCCGGTAGGCCCTTCAGGAGTGGCAAAAGCAATTGCCAAAACATACTCAGGACGAAACGAGTGCGCCATCGCCAATAAGAGTTTCGCTTCTAACTGCGCTTTCGCTTCAGCCACGTGGTTGAGATAGTTTTTGGAGCTGGGCGTCTCCCCTGCCTCTTCCACAATGTTCTCTGCAATAAGCTGCGTCTGCAAAAGATCCGTAGCATAGACCTGCATTGCCATATCGACTACCAACGCTCGTAGTCCCGGATCAAAACTGGAAAGAAGTCCTGACCAGACTTCCAGTTGCGGAGTGACTTGAGTAGTAAGAATGCGGTGGCCCATGTACTGGTACGGAACTTGCCAGTATGGAACATCAAAACGATGAAACTCGGGGACTTGAATGGGCGAAAGTGGGTGAGAAGCTAAGTAGAATAATCTCTGATGGTAGGCCAAGTAATTTGTCCCCGAAAAAGTTTCTAGTTTATTAGTAGAAGTTCTTAAGGCTTCGAGTTTCTTGATTAGCTCTTTTACTCTTCGGTTAAGCTTGCGACTTTCTTTATTAGTCTCTTTCTCCCCTAGCTCAAAATACCCAGCACCTCCCCCCTCCACATGTGGAGCTTCCCTCACCACTGGTCGGTGTTCATAGCGCGGCATGATGCTTCAGCAAAGTCACTACAATTACTGTAATTACTACAATTCTCTATTTGGTTTAGATTTCTACTTGCCTGAGAACATTATAGAAACCATATCAATGTGCATCAAATATGCACAGAAAACTGTTGCATCCAGCCAAACAGAGCATAAAGGGAAAACGATACTCCCCTTTTTTTAGTAGTACATCACTACTCGGAGGAACATCCACATTCGAGGGAAGAAAATAATTAAGCCAACGATTGCAGCGACGATTGCCAAAATAAGAACAGCTCCTGCTGCCACATCTCTGGCACGTTGACTTGACTTGTACGGCAGACCAAGCTCGTCACGCATACAGTTGCAGACTTCTTCAATAGCAGTATTGATCAGCTCAGCAGACAGTACTAAGCCAATCATCACAATGACGAGGATCCACTCGAGCAAACTAATCCGAAAGAAAAGCCCCAAAAACAGGACCAGGACCGTCAGGAAACCATGGACTCGCATGTTGCGTTCCTGAAAACCACTGGCAATCCCTTTGCCGGCGTAGGTAAAACTCTTCAGAACTTTATACAGAAAGTGCGCCATTACTTTCAGTGTACGGGAAAACAAGCGGCAAATTCAATGCCAAATTAGATAGCTAATTGAGTTCTTCTGATCCTGAGATCGGAACTCCGGATGGTACCGGAGAGATTTCGATCATGTCTGGAGACTGCTCGACGGGAGCAGGACTCTGATCCAGATTTTGCATCAACTGTGGCTGACAGGCAGTAACCAAAAAACCCAGAACGACTGAACCACCAATGATGACCAGGTGAGGATTAATACCGGAGGTTTGTTTACGTTTGCTCGCCATGTATTCACTTTCCGCGCATTCTTCAGTACTGAAGTGCAGCTCTCCAAGATCTCTTCAGTTCATCTTACCCCAAAATCGCCGGCGATAGGAAGGGGCTGAACACTTCAGCCCCTTCCTCGAAGTATCGTGAGGGGGTACAGATTCTGGATATTCTCCAAGAGACCTCACAATGTTACTGGGTTCGGAGAGCAAACATTATCAAAACATAATACTGCCCCAACTTAAGAAAATCCTAAGAACCACGTAACATCCGCGCGGGCATGGAATACTGGAGAGTTATGAAACTTTTGGAAAACGGAGGTTAACACGGGTTCCTACCCCCATCGTACTGGCGACCTGAATATGACCGTCTGCATTCTCCACAAGCTTATGAGCAATCGTTAAACCCAGACCAGCTCCTCTTGTCGACGAACTATCAAAACGTTGTACCCGGTAAAACCGATCAAAGACATGCGGCAGATCTGCCGCGGGAATACCCACGCCAGTGTCCTCAATACTTGCCAGGACAGTACGGCCTTTCTGGTTGGTGGTAATGGTGACACTACCACCTTTGGGGGTGTACTTGATCGCATTATCCAACAAAATCAAAAAGAGCTGCTTCACTTGATCTGGCGTAACATGTACCAGCAACGGATCTTTGGAGAGTTGGGTCTTGAGGGCGATATGTTTGTCCTTGGCTAAAGGCTGCATCTGTTTGACTGACTCAGCCCACATTTGGTTAAGATCTATCAGCTGGCGTCCTACCAGCTTATCTTGATCGTCACGCACTAAAGTCAGCAGGCCATCGACAATCTCCTGCATTCGTCTGACTTCTTGCTGGACACTTTGCAAGGTCTCTTTGACGGGTGCTGGTAATCGTTTATGGGTCTTCTGCAGAGCAACAATCTCCATCGAGATGGTTGTTAGGGGTGTCCTCAACTCATGTGAAGCATCTGCAGCAAACTCTTCTTGGCTTTCGACATTCTCCCGGATCGAACGCAAGCTGGCACCGCTCAAAAAGTAACTGGCGACACCAGCGCCGATCAACAACGCAATGTTGACCATTAACAGCCGTTGCTTGAAGGCCAGATCAAACTGCTCAAGTCTTTGTCCGAGTAAGCTCGACACTAACTGGCGCTCGGTAATTCCGGCCCGTGATTCAAGTACACTGAGCACTCGATCCACGGCGTAGCGCTGAGCATTCAAGGCGGCAATTGAAAAAAGAATCACAATACAGCCACTAATTCCCAAGTACAGCAGCGTCAACTTCAAGCGCGCTCGATCAAACTGGGTAGACAAAAATGACTTGGGAGTAGGCATCTGCCTCATGGTTTTTTCTCCAGCTCATCAGTTAAGGTGTATCCTCTCCCTTTGAGCGTCTTTAGCAGCTGTTTTTGACCGGGAAATGCTTTGTCAATTTTAGCGCGGACATACCCGATATAAACATCAGCAACGCCGGACAGCGGATCGATCTGGCTATCCCAGACGTGCTCAATTAGCTGGGTTTTGGTCAGCACCTGGTGCGGATGACGAAGAAAAAGCTCGACCAGGGCATACTCTTTCGGTGTCAGATTTAAAATCTTGCCAGTGCGAGTCACTCGTTGGGTGGCAGGATCCAACACTAAAGTGTCGAGCTGGAGGACTGGTTGCGCTTGGCTTGGACTCCCCCGCCGAAGCAAGGCACGAAGGCGAGCAAGCAGCTCTTCAAAGTCAAACGGTTTGACGAGATAGTCATCTCCACCGATATCCAATCCCTTCACTTTGTCCCGGGAAAGATCGCGAGCAGTTAAAAAAATAATCGGTGTTTTGACTTCCTCTTGACGAAGTTTTTCTGTTAACTCGAAACCATTTATCTTTGGCAAGCCGACATCCAAGATCAACACGTCATAGCTTTCGACCGTTGCCTTCTCGTACCCTTCTTCACCGTCAAATGCTACATCCACAGCGTAGCGCTCCGCTTCCAGTGCTTTTTTGATGGACAGAGCCAACTTTTGTTCATCCTCGACAATCAATAGCCTCATATCACCTCGTCAGGTAATCCTACACTACTGCAAATAAGCCTAGCAGAACAAGGAAGGTGTAACTCCTTCTTTTGGCCGGAGAAAAAAACATGTAATCTTAATGGTAGTATGAATTTTCTTTCGGGTACTTTTTTACGGCTACAGCGAGTACTTCCGCACTTACGTGGACGTGCAGACCATTCAAAGGGTGCCTCGCTTCTGGAGATCATCATCGCCACCGGAATTGTTGGCTTAGTCATGACGAGTACTGTGGCTATCATGACGGTCTCGTTAAAGACGACCAGTCTCTCCCGCAACAAATCTGTAGCCACCAAGTACACCCAAGAAGGTATCGAGTACTTTCGCACCCAGCGCAACATCATGGGCTGGGAGACTTTCTTTGAGACCCTTAACTCAGGTGGAGTGACTTCAGAATACTGTATGGCTACGTTGCCCTACACGGAAACTGGTGGCTTAGAGGAACTCCCGAATAGGCCATGTACTTCATCGGAGTATGTGGACGAGAATGATGTCTTTCAACGCTATGCAGAAGTTACTACAGATATCAGCGGGGAGAACGGAAGTGTCCATGTCACCGTCTCCACTGTCTGGGAAGATAACGGCCGGGAGCTCACGTCTACAGCCACGCTCGAATTAGGAGATATTTATGTAGCTTCCAACTTTGAGCTGACCTTCCCCTCCCCTCAGATCCCCACGCCTGTTCCGACACCTTCTCCGGTACCGTCACCGGATCCTTGTGAGGTAAACATTGTCCAAGGAAAGACCACTTCTCAGTCTTCTTCTCCAATAACTCCCGGTGCTTCTTCACTTGCTGCCGACGGGAATACGGATGGTGACTGGAATAACGGCTCTGTCAGCCATACCGCTGAAGAGGCGAATGCATGGTGGCAAGTCGACTTAGGCCAGTCTTACAATCTTTCTGATGTTGATATTTATAATCGTACAGATGGCACTACCGCTACTCGCCTCTCGAATTACCATGTTTTGATTTCCGAGTTTCCATTCATTTCCACTAACTTAGCTACCACCATCAGTTCTTTCGGGGTAGATGATTTTCACCAGACTACTACTGCTGGTAGTCCCACCACAATTGCCGCTAACACTACCGGTCGTTACTTGCGTGTCCAACAAAGCGGCACGAACTATCTGCATATGGCTGAAGTCGAGGCTTTCGGCTGTGCCACCGATTCGTATTCAAATGTTGCACTTAATAAATCGGCTGCTCAATCTTCTACAAACTCAGGTGCAGATGCTTCCCGAGCCGTGGACGGCAACACCAACGGAAACTGGTCCGGAAACTCAGTTAGTCATACCAACAGTGACGCCAATGCCTGGTGGCAAGTAGACCTAGGCGCAGTCTACGACTTGAGCCATATCAATATTTACAACCGGACGGACTGTTGTAATACTCGTCTCTCTAACTTCTATATCTTTGTTTCCGATGTTCCTTTCACTTCTACCAACTTGAGTACTACTCTCGCTCAGTCTGGCGTATCCAGTTACTACATAAGCGGCGCAGCTGGGTCTCCGACGCAACGGGCCTTTGGTAGAACCGGACGATATGTACGTATCCAGCTGAGTGGGACTGACTACCTTCATATGGCTGAGGTGGAAATTTATGGAAAGAACCCTGGCGGATCACCAGGTCCTTCACCGTCACCGACACCTAGCCTAGCTGGTTACTGGAAGTTTGATGAAGGAACGGGTAGCACTGTGGCTGATTCCAGCAGTAACGGAAATACCGGTACCTGGTTAGGTTCTGGCGTTCACTGGGCAGTGACTGGCCTCTTGCGGTCTGCTGGTAGATTTAATGGCAGCGGTGACACGCTTAATATTGGGACCAGAGACAGTTTGAACTTTGGCAACAATGGTCCCTTTACGTTTGAAGGCTGGGTAAAACCGTCCACCTTGGTCGACTATGCTGGCTTTATCAGTAAGGATGCGTCGAGGAATACTCCGTATTCTTACATGACTGCCTTTATGGCAAACGGACGGATGGTTGCGTATAACGGGAGTGCTTGGGCAGATCTCTGTCCGGCAGGTTCTGTTCAGGTAGGAGTCTGGCAACACGTTGCCTTTTCCTATAACGGCACAACGCTCACCGGGTATATCAATGGTAGCTCTTGTGGCTCCATATCCTTCACCTATGTCGATAATCCCGCCCATACGGTCGTAATTGGGAGTTGGTACAGTCCCTCCTCAGTTTATGACTATATTGGAACGATGGATGAAGTGAAGATATATCGGGGAGCATTGACTGCTGATGAGATCTTGGATGAGTACGACTCTTCTGCTGACACTATGTTGGCACCGACGGCGGATTGGCCATTTAGTGAAGGAAGCGGAACCACGGTGGCTGATATCACCGGCAATGGCCACAACGGTACTTGGAGTGGCAGTGGCACACGCTGGACCACAGCCGGAGTCTCCGGAAATGCTGGTATCTTTAACGGCACCAACGATACTATCTCAGTACCACTAGCCGGTATCTACGATAACTTCACTCTTGAGATGTGGGTCAATCCTACCGGCACAATTACGCTGAACAGTGAAGCGACCAGTGGAACCACCGGAATATCTGGGCAACGCTATGCTTGGTGGAATGGAAATCCTGGTACAACGGGTGCATCAGCATTACTTTCTGTAGGGACAAATGGGCTATCAGTCTACGAACACGCTGCCAACTACATGCCGCCACTGGCAGTGTCATCCAATGGTGTAAGTGGCTGGAAACACGTAGCAGTTGTCTACAAGAGTAAAGTTCCCTCGATTTACGTCAACGGTGTTCTGGTCCGGACTGGACTTACTTCTCCACGCACAACGGTTGAGCCATTTGCTGGCGGTGTAGCTGCAATTGGCGGAGGCGCCTATGGATACTTTTCGGGTAAAATTGACGAGGTAAAGCTCTACGATTACGCCCGTTCTGCCAGCCAAATTGCTGACTCATACAGTGCCAACGCCGGCTCCGGCTCTCAGGCTTTCGATCCCGTTGCGAAGTGGTCATTCAATGAGGGGACAGGTACTTCGGTCGCTGACTCCAGCGGTAATGGAAATACAGGGACGTGGTTTGGCTCTGAGCCTCACTGGGGATCTCTTGGGGTTTCCGGTGGAGCCGGGCGTTTCACCTACAGTAATGGTGTCAACATTGCGGTTTCCAGCACTCTCAATATGGGAAATAACGGTCCATTTTCGATCGAGGGTTGGGTGAGGCCTAACTTATCTGACTATGCTGGCTTTGTTAGCAAGAATACCAATCGATTCACACCGTATGCCTTCATGTCCGCATTTATGAAAAACGGACGCCTGATGATCTACAACACTACCATAGGCTGGATACAGGTCTGTCCACCCGGATCTGTCAGTGCCGGGACTTGGCAGCACGTAGCTCTTACGTATGACGGCGCGACTGTCCGTGGGTATGTTAATGGCAGCTTGTGTGGCTCGAATACTTTTTCTTACACCGACGTAAGCACGGCGAATGTCAACATTGGGAGCTGGTACAGCGGTGTTAATAACTACGATTACTTGGGCCTGATGGACGAGATCAGTTTCTACAACTACGCCCGTTCAGCCAGTCAGATAGCGACGGATGCTAGCGCCTTTACTCCACCTGCTGATACCTGGGCCTATCGAAGACCGATTACGATCGCCAATAGTACCGGCACTACTCTGACGAACTATCCAATCCTAATAACGATGGATACCACCTCCCTAATCAACGCAGGCAAGATGAATGGTGACTGTTCAGACTTACGTTTTAGTGATGGTTCGAGTAAGTTGTCTTACTGGCTTCAGGAGGGTCAACTCTCCTGCATCGCAACCACTAAAAGTGTCTGGATTAAGGTGCCGACCATCCCTCCCTCAGGAACTACCATCTATGCCTACTACGGAAGTCCGGGAGCGGATGGGGAAAGTAATGGGAGTAATGTTTTTGAGTTTTTTGATGACTTTAATGGTGCAGCCCTAGATACCACAAAGTGGACAGCAACTGGCGCCAACAGTATCACCAATGGCTCTCTAATCATTACCACAGGCGCAGTGTATTCCAATAGCCCGGTAGCTTCCACCACTCAAAACCGCATGTTCGAGATGCATGCAGCCTGGGCAGCAACCCAAACTGCCTACGCAGGAATCCAGATTTCCAACGCCCAATCTATTGCAGGAAGCAATGGGAATTCTAATAAACTGGCCATGTTTATGTCTGCTGGAACAATTGCTCAAACAGCTTGGGGAGCAACGGGGGTAAGTGCTAGTTACAATATTGTCGCTGGTACAGCCTTATATACCCCCACTGCAAATACCTACACTCTTACGGGCTTTGGGTACTCACCTTCAGCCTTAAGCTTCTTTGGCAATCGCGCCCAAGTAGGTACTTACGCAAATACCGTTCAGTATGCTCCCTACCTTATCCTCGGCTACTTCACAGGATCTGCTGCAGGAACCACTGATGGGACAGACCTTTCGGTTAACTTCGTGATCGTTCGTCAATACGTGACTCCGGAACCAACCCCGGCCTGGGGAACTGAGACATCCGGCAGTTGGAGCGGACTGTAAGGGACTGTTTAGTTAGCCACCTGGGCCGAATTGCTGGCTACGGCTGACTCTGTTGCATTCTGGGGGTTTCGCAATCTGGTCAACTCATCTTGGACCCACTGATGGACAACACCCCAATTATTGAGTCCTTCTATGGAAGTAACTATACTCTGGCCGTCGGGACTGCGGCCAATAGTCAAGACGTTATCATCGCTTAGTGCCCCAGAAGTAATCTTGTATTCACTTAACTCGTCCTTGTAGCGCAAGAAGTTCTGCATGTCTGCCAACGTGTAGTCGGTCTTGAGGTCCTCGGTCAGGCTAGTGACAAAGGGAATAATCTTGGGGAAGAAGTCCAACCGGAACACCTTGTCACGAACAGCCAAGATCAAGTTTCGCTGCCGGGCAGCACGCCCGAAGTCACTGCCGTCTTGAGCAGAATGCCGTGAACGAACATACTTCAAGGCTGTCTGGCCGTCCATATGCGTAATCCCCTGATCAAAGTGAAGATGTTCGTAGCGGCAAGGGAAGGCTTGTTCCTGCACCGCAGCAGACATCGTGGCGTACATCTTCAACTCTTCTTCAGAATGGCCGCAAGGATCGTCCTCCTTGCCCTCCAAGGGATAGACGTAGTCATCAAATGTTTTCTCGACATTGACATCTACCCCACCGAGTACGTCAATGGACTTGCGGAAGCCAGCAAAGTTGATCGTCACAAAGTTATTAACGTCTAAACCGGTGGCTTGTTTGACCGCGTACTTGGCAAGCTCACCACCTCCCGCAGGACCGGTGAACTGCTCCGGTTTATAACGATAGCCACGATCATCAGAGCCAATTGCATATGCAGCATTAATCTTGTAGCCGGTCAACTTGTCACCGCTGACCGGTAACTCTACCCAAAGGTCGCGTGGCAAGGAAAGCAAAGTAATTGTCTTGCTAGGTGGATCGATGATTACGATCATCATTGTGTCAGTGAGTAAGCCACCTTGATGGCCACCACCACCATAACCCATCAACAGCGCAACGTGTGGCCTTCCCCCATTGAAAGTGTCCGGAATTGGGGAACTGGTCGGGGTAGGACTAGGACCCTTGAACCGGGAAACGACCGAAACCTTGTTATACATTCCATAGATAAAAACCGCTCCGGCCACCACCAGAGCTAAACCAAACAAACCAACGGCAATAAGTACTTTTTTCCACATAGGTATGGCTTCCTTTAGTACGGTCGGAGGTGTTACTGGAGTTGGAATCGAGCCTTTTGCAGTTTTTGAAAGGCTTCTTCGTGAACGAGATTTACTAGGCATGGCGAGATTGAAATATATCCATCAGTAAGCGCCCGAACATCATACACCTGATCGAGTGTTTTAGAGAATACCCGACCGGAATCTGCGTAGCTAAAGTGGCCCGATTCTCCCGAATGCTTGAACGGCTGATCATAGACTTGGCGGACGTCTTCGATTAACCGAGTCACCTTGACTTGCGTCGTTGGTTTCTGGGGGAGATTGATATTTAAAAACTGTGCTCCCCACAGTTTTTCCTTGATACATTGACGAAGTAAACGGTCAATGACCTTGCCGGGGTACTCCAAGTACTCGACGATAGAATGCTCTTTATCATGGTGCATGGTATAAAACTCAGGTGGTAAATCCCAGCTGACCGCAATGGCCTGCTTGGTTAACTGTCGGACCAATGAGCCAATGGCCGCATTGACCGTCCCCGAGTTGGCCAGCGTCGCTCCTAAGTTGGCTCCCCAGTTGATTCCAGAGATAACCACGTCAAATGGCTCAATTTCAAAGTTGGCTAATAACTCGATCGTATCCACCGGCGTTCCCTCTACCCAAAAAGCAGGAATCCCATCCACTTCTGCTCTTCCCCAATTAAAACCTGTGGCAATCGAGACCTTGCCCCCGACTCCACTCTGCTGGGCGACTGTTCCGGCGATCGTCAGGTCAAAACCCTCTCGCAGGAAGTGAGCTAAGAGGCGAGTCCCATGAGACTGGTAACCGTCATCTCCTGTCAATAAAATTCGTGGTCGATGCGTGGTAGACATATCGCTCAATTGTATCGAGCTAATCTTTTTTTAACAGCCGCTCTTAAGATCCGAGCTTGTACCTGAGAACTAGCCTGCTCACATCTGGGAGGTATGGCTTTTGATCTTATTCGGTATAATAGGGGTAAAGCTCGCAGAAAGAGAGAAGGGATGATTGTGAAAGGATTCATCGATTTTATCCGAGAGCGGGGCGTTGTCGGCCTGGCTGTCGGTTTCATTATTGGAGGTGCGATCACCAAGTTGGTCGGCTCAATCGTCAATGACTTAGTGAATCCGCTGTTGGGAATTCTGTTAGGGGCCGTGGGTAATCTTGATAGCTACTCCATCCAGGTCGGGGGCGCACAGTTAATGTATGGCCGCTTTATTGCTAGTTTGATTGACTTTCTGATTATCGCTTTTGTCGTCTACGTAGGCGTCAAGCTATTGAGACTGGAGAAGATTGATCGTAAAAAAGACGCCGTGACGACAGCATCGGCAAGCGAGTCTAAAGGATCTAAAGAAAAAGCCTCCAAGTCCTCAAAATCCCCCACTAAGCGGGGAAAGCAAGCTTCGAAAAAGTAACCCAATAATGCTATCCTGAATAGCTATGTGGTTGTTATTCAGTGCTGCCTCAGCCGTTTTTGACGCGGGCAAACATATCCTGTCCAAGCAAACTCTTTCCAGGGACAAAGTCCATCCTGTGACGGCGGCTTGGGCGTTGGCGTTCTTCTCCCTACCGCTGACTCTTCCCCTTGCACTTTGGAACTGGCCGTTTGCCCTGGATCAAGCCTTCTGGCTGGCAGCCAGCATCGCACTCGCCATGGATTTCGTTTCCATGTTGATGTATGCCAAAGCTATTCAGTCCTCTGATATCTCGCTCAGCATTCCGATGTTAGCCTTTGTTCCGTTGTTGCTACTGGTTTCGGGCTATCTGATCAATGCAGAATCACCCACACTCTTGGGAATTACAGGCGTATGTATGATCGTAGCCGGAGCGTACTTCCTCCATTTCGACTATCGACGTATTCATCCCCTCCAGCCCTTCTTTGCAATCTTCAAAGACCGAGGGACCGCATTGATGTTTGGGGTCGCGATTATCTGGGGAATCAGCTCAGCCCTTCATAAACGGGCCATCGTTCACTCTAACCCGTTCTTCTATACCGGCTTTAGTGCCGTAGTGTTAACCGTGGCCCTGACTCCATTAGCTGTAATGTTCGGACGCAAAAGTTTAATCAAGGCTTGGCGAAAAAAGCAACTCAAACACTTGGCAGCAATTGGTCTGTTTGACGGCGCAGCCATCCTGATGGAGTCTTTAGGACAAAGCATTGCCTACTCTGCCTTTGTACTGGCGATCAAGCGAACCGGGATTATGTTAACTGCTATCGGTGGTGCTGTCTTTTTCCAGGAGAAGATCAAGGATCGTTTGCTACCGATCGGCGTTATGCTAGTCGGAGTGTTGGCAATCGCGGTCTCAAAGTTTTAATACCCCAGTTATTGAAACATGCCTGAGATGTGAAAAACCGGTCACCTTGTGAGTGCCGGTTTTCTTGGGTCGGGTTGATTCAACTAACGGAAACGAAGCCAGTAGCTCCATGACCGCCGCCCGTAGCGGAGCGCAGCACGTGCATCCCGTTGAATCAGCCACTTAATGTACGCGTCCATTTTTTCACCTCACAAGAAGACTATTGGACGGACAAGCAAGAATTATACATATCCGATATGTAGAAACAAGAAGCATTTTCAGTTGACAACATACCAATTTTCTTTTGGGTTAAAACTGTCTAGGACGAAAAAACGTCGGACTAAAAAAACTTTTTGGCTTTGAAGTAGGCAGCGATACAGATGCTGCAAGTAAAGACATTTTGATAAATCAGTTCCTCTAACTCTTCAGGTGTAAAAAGAACTACTTCCAAGAACTCTGCTTCATCCTCGTTGGGTTTTGCCACTTTAACGCAGTTTCTAGCTAGTAGGACATGCGCGGTGGTAATCAAACGGTGAGGAGCGGGCTGAGTGTCGCCGATGTACTGCCAGTCTTTGCAGCCAAAGCCAGTTTCTTCCAAAAGCTCTCTTTGGGCAGCCACGATTGGATCTTCATCCGTACCGGCTTCTGTCTGATCAATCGCCCCACCGGGAAAGTCCCAACTAATGGTGTTTAATGAGGGCCGAAACTGCCGCACCAGAATTAGTTTCTTACCTGGAGTCAGCGCTACCACAGTGACACCATTGGATTCCTGGGCTAAGTAGTAGTTGTGGTAGAGCCTACCATCCGGGAGCTGATAATCGCGCGCCTCCACCGACATCCACGGCGACTCAAAGAGCCTTCTCCTTTGGAGCTCCTGCCAGCGGAGGTGGGAGTCGGGGACGTTTTTTTTCATAGTTTGCGTTCTTACTTCTTAAACAAACTTTGTCCAGTCATTTGCTCAGGCTGAGACAGCTTCATTGCTTCCAAAATAGTCGGTGCGATATCTGACAGTCCACCACCTTTCCGTAAGGTAGGGTGCAGCGTTGTGTGAATGAAGATACACGGCACCGGGTTGGTGGTGTGGGCAGTATGGGGTTCACCTGTCTCTGGATCACGCATTCTCTCAGCGTTGCCGTGATCTGCTATCACCAGTAGTGCTCCGTCTCGTTTCAGAACAGCCTCTACTAGTCGGCCTAGCTCACGATCAACCGTCTCAATGGCGGTGACGATGGCTGGCTCATTGGCAGTATGGCCGACCATGTCAGGGTTGGCAAAGTTAATAAACATAAACTTCGCTTTATCTAACCGTTCAATTGCGGCGTCGCAGATCTCCCGTGCTCGCATCTCCGGGGCTTCATCGTGAGTCTTCACTTTCCGGCTAGGGATCAAGACGTCTTCCTCACCTTCATAGGGCTCTTGACGTCCACCGTTCAAAAAGTAGGTGGCATGAGGGTACTTCTCGGTCTCAGCAACCCGGACTTGAACTAAGCCTGCTGCGGCTACCACGCTGCCCAGAGTTTGGGAGATCTCTTCCGGCGTATAAGCCACAATTGCCTTGATCTCTTTGCCGTAGTTAGCCATGGTCACAAAGCAGAGGTCGCGGTCCTCAGCCAGCTCGCCAATCTTGATTGAGAGTTGTTTGGCACGATCCGAGCGGAAGTTCGTGAAGATGATCGAGTCATGGTCTTTCACTTCAAGCACACCATGCTGCTCAGTCTGGAAGACCATCGGTTCCATGTGTTCGTCAAAGACTTCCTGGCGATACCACTCCCGGATGATCTGAGAAGGCTTAACGCTGGTGTCATAGACGTGATCTGCTTCCCCGCTAAAGATGGCCTTAAATGCCTTATCTGTTCTGTCCCAGTTAGTATCTCGATCCATCGCATAGTAGCGTCCCATCACAGAACCGATTGCACAGCCATCGACAGCCTCGACTACTTTTTCCAACTTCTCAAGTGAGTCAGTGCCAGCCGTCTTCGGGGAGTCGCGACCGTCGAGGAAAGGGTGAACGACGATCTGTTTGACACCAGCATTCTTAGCAGCTAGAAGAGTTTCGATAAAGTGATCCTCATGCGAGTGCACCCCTCCGGCAGACAGCAAACCGATAATATGGAGAGTGCTGTCATTCTCTACTGCATGACGAAAAGCCTGTGCCATGGCGTCGTTATGGCTAAACGCGCCTGTCCGAGCATCTTTAGAGATCCGGACCAGATCTTGATAAATAACTTTTCCAGCCCCGATCGTGGTATGGCCAACTTCACTGTTTCCCATTTGACCGCTGGGAAGTCCTACATCTTCTCCGGAAGCCTGGAGTGTCGTAAATGGATACTTCTTGACCAAGGCGTCGTAGTTGGGGGTTTTTGCCAGGGCAACGCCGTTGTGTTCCAAAGTCTCCTCGAGTCCCCAGCCATCCAGTACCACCAACACCATCGGACCCGTTACTTTTGTCATACTACTCCTTTTGATGCTCTTTATGAAAAGCTCAACCACGTCTTTGCCCAACTCAAAAATCGCTTCAATTATTCTACAGATTTCTCCTAAAACAAGTCAGTCATCACTCCACGAAGGAGCACAAATTGAAGCAAGAATGGGTTTCCCAGTGGGATGTTTCCGATTTCTTCTCTGCAGCAACTTTTCTAGTACTGCTTTAGCCAGTCGTTCAGCTGCACGAGTTCTTGGGCTTGATCGACGATAATGGTATTGGCCAGTGATTTGATCTCCTCCCTAGGAGTGATCTGGAGAACAGCCCTGGCCAAACGTAAAGCTTCCTGGTGATGATCCATCATGCTCTGGATATAGAGCCTGTCCATTTCTCTGCCTGAGAGCTGACTTAAGTCCGGCATCATCTGCATATAGTCTTTGTCGCCCGGATATGTCTTTCCAAACCAGAGCTGGTAAAAACCGATTAAGGCCCACACCTCTTTGCTCTGTTCATCAATGACCTTTTGGGCAAACTGTTTTAATTCTGGATTGTCGCTATGCTCCACAATGTACCGCGAGGAGTCGATCGCCTCCTGGTGATGTGGAATCATCTCCAGCACGAACTCTTCTTCACCCTTACTTGGTGGCAGATCTTCCTGTTGTTCTTCGCCAGCTGGAGTTTGTGCTGATTGTTTGGAACCCATACCCCATTTTTTGAGCCCGAGACCCGTCAGAAGTACCACCACAATCAATAGCGCCAGCCAAAAAGCCCTTGGCTGTTTCAGCGCGATCTTTGGCGTCTTTTTGTGTTGTGAAGATTTTTGGGCAGCTTTCTCTTGCATACTTTCCTTTGACGACTCCGTCCTTTGCGCCATCTCTATTTTATGTCTATACTATCAGAAGATCACTCGTTGGAGGAATGGCTATGAAAACCAAAACACTTCTTGCAACAACCCTTGTGGGCATAAGTTGCTTTCTTCTGGCAGGATGTCAGCCAGCTACTCAAGAAGCAGCTCCTTCTCCTAGCCCGGTCAGTACTATTCCTTCGACCATTCCTGAGACCAGTATTGTTCAGGGTGAGATCTGTGGCAAGCTGCCAGCCGATGTGGTTGCCTCAGTCACTGGCATAAAGGTGGATGCGCCATCGGTCACCACTATTGAGTCAACCACTGGTGCAAAACGTCATATCTGTGCCTATCCTAAAACAGGAACTCCTGATGAAAACGTCGTCTTTGTCAACGTCACGTTCCGCAGTGATACTACTCCTGATGCCTTCCAACAACTCTGGGCTAATCAGCAACAAGCACAGCAAGCATTCTTCCAGCCAGTCACCGGCGTAGGTACAGAAGCCTTCATGGGCCAAGTAGACAACCAGCCTGTGATCTATATGCTCGTGCCAGAAGCACAGTACTGGATCAAGATGGGTGACGCTTCTCTGAGTGCTGCCCGCCAGACTGAGTTGGTCCAGCGGCTGGCCCGCAGTATTGCCGGACAAGAATAACTATCCCCAACTCTCTAGCCTGGTATCCCCAATCGGAACGTGCGCAACTAGCGCGGGCTGACCACCTCCTCAAAAATTTGACCGTCACGCGCCCCGCGCGGGGCGGTCATTTTGTTTATATGGGACTTTAAGTCGTCCCAGCTAGAGAAACTAAAACCCAAATTCTAACCAGGTCGTCATCGCCAGGAACGCAACATATACTGAGACCAAGATCATGCCTTCTTTGACGCTCAATCGATGCTTAGTACGACAGAACCACCAGAAGATCACGAAGCCGACGGCAAGTAGCACAATAATCGGGATAAGTGGCTGCGTCACAAAGATCGTGCCCTGTGTAGCCAACACTAATACTGACCACAGCAAGGTATTCATCGTTGCCGATCCGACATAGTCGCCTAAGACAATCTCGCGCTTGCCGCTCAACGCGGCCCGAACAGCCAGACTGAACTCAGGCAGGTTGGTACCCAGTGCCATAATTACCATACTGACTAAAAAAGGATGTAGGTGTAAGTGCTCAGACAGAGAGCTGACGCTGCGGATAGAAACTTGGGTCGCTAAGAACAGAACAATCACAGACACAAGCACTTTACTGATCTCCACCAAAGGATTCATCTTGGTGTGATTTTTGATAACCCGTGTGATCCGCTCCATCAGGGTCATTTTCTTGGAGAAGATGACGACAAATGTCAGGTATAAAAATAAGGTCAGAATACCTTCTCCCAGTTGGACTCGTCCGTCCAGTAAAGTCAGAAGCGGAGCTGCTAATGTGGCTAAAATCAGGATCAGGAAACCGCCTTGCATTTGGGACTGCAAGCGAATACCTTTGCTGATGATGGCAAGAAAGGGAACGACTAAAAAGACTAAGAAGATCTGCCCGCCAATCAAGTTGCCCATCGATACTTCCGGCTGCTGGAGTACCAAAGAGTTCATCAAAACGGCGATCTCAGGGAAAGAAGTTGCGGTTCCCAATAAAAAGAGTGAGAGCGTGAACTGAGAGATACGGAGGGACTTGGAGAGCTTCTCAATGGCTCCGAGGAGCACTCCGGCACCCAGCCAGACAACCACGAAAGAAGCACCTAAAAAAAGAATGTCCTGGATAACAATCGAGGGCAGCATTAGGAAAATATATCAGTTTCCGCAGCTCATTTGAATACTCTCTGAGAAGCCTGAATAATCTTGGTCACTTCGACAGTCGGCACACTGTGCCTGAGCATATCTGACAAAGTAGTTCTTGGTATTTTCAAAGTCCACAATAATCTTTTCTTCGTTGGTCTTGGAGCGGTTCCGGCGTTCGTTATAGATGTCGTTTTTGCCAGCAGCTGAGCCGACTTGGAACCAATAGGAGTTGGCGTTCTGAGCGTGGTCAAAGACAATCTCCGCCGGCCACTTGCCGTCTGCTTTTTTCGTGCCACAGGTTAAGAGACGCGGTTGACCTGGAGCATCGAGAGAAACATTGGTGTTGATCCGAAAGATCACGTTTGAGGCTGGGGCAGTCAAGGTGACCGCATTGGCACTGGAGGTATTTTCTTGGTTAACTTGCAGAGCAGCGGTCATTTCATATTGAGCTCCTGCAGCAGCTTTATCAAAGCTCCATGTTTGACCGTCACCAGCCGGAATGCGAGCCACCACCGCATACTGGCTTTCACCCGGCTGACGCTGCAAAATCAGGATTGAACTGTTATTGGCGACTGGTCCATTCAAGTCGATCTTGCCGGTAATGGCAGCGCGTTCGTATTGAGGCTGGGCTGGCGGCTGGGCGCTCGACACGAGCTGAAGGTATTGGTTGGAGGCTGGTGCCGCCACTACAACAGGATCAGAGCGACCCAGAATCACATCACCGTCAAGCAACTCAAGAAGCAGTTGGTATCTACGACCAGGCTCAGCGTCACCCCAGATCCAGACAGCACTATCCTTGGGTTCGATATCCGTTGTAACTACCTGGAAGTTATTCTCTCCCTCAACCGAGGCTTTCAGAGACAGACGGGCAGTCGCTGGAATATAGCCGCTCAAGTTGACCCGACCAGAGACCGACACAGGCTGGCGGTCTTGAAGATTCGCGACAGTGGCGCTCTCACTGGCTGGCGGTTGCAGGACGATTAAGCGAGGTGTCGGCAAGGCTTCGTTGGTTAAGTTTCCGTCCAGCAACTCACGCTCTAGAGCAATGACGTCGTCCGGGATTTGGTCTTCTGAGACGTTAAACGTCAACTGTTCACCACTAGCTGGTGCAGTCACGATGATGGTGTTGGAACGAGCAATCTCCCGCCCCAAAAACTCTACGCCCGCTTGTAACTCATACGTCTCTCCACTCTCTGCTCCATCCCACGACCAGGTGGCCATTGAACTGAGTGGCACACTGACCGGCAGTTGAACAAAATCAGGCTCGCTGAGTGCTCGTTTGTAGAGGACGACTCTGCCACTGTTTTCACTGCCAGAGACAGGACGGATACCGTTATATTGAATTGAACCGGAGATAATCGCAGCATTTGTCTGCTGCATCTGGACTGGCGGTTGTTCCTGATGAACAAAAAAACGATATGCCATCATGCCGGCAAACACACCGACTGTGATCACTAGCAGCAAGCTACCACCCACAAGAAAAAACTGAATCACTTGATGTCTATTCATGCGCAGGTCACGTACCTTGTTTATTCTTTTGCTGAAACTTTTCTAAGGCGTCTGCTAAGGGTGGAACGTTATACTTTATGCGTTCTTCATCCGGGATCGACCGATCAATCGGCTCGGCAAACTGCCACTCACCTTTCTCATTCAGTACAAACTGCGTCCCGTAGACCTGGGATTTTCCAGAGGCCAACTGCCAGCGGTCAAAAGTTGAAGCAAACATCCATTTGGCAGGTTCGTACGCACGATTCATGGCTTCGCGAGCTAGGTGATGAGCCTGTTGGAAGTCGTCAACGGTATCTCCGTGCTGGAAAATCAATGCTGCGTGGTAGTAGTCTTCAGCTTCGGTGAGCTGTCCATCGCGAATGAATTGACCTGTCTGCAAGCGCCGGGTTTTGTCACGGGCTTTCAACTGAGTCAGTTGCAGTTCGTTTCTCCAGTCTGTTACTTTCTCACGATCAGCAATGTCCTCCAGATAGAGTTGACGCAACAACTCATGTGGCATATTTGCATTGTAGACTACTTGACCCTCTAACTGCTAATTGAGCAAAACGCCGCTGGGCAGGTTTCCAAGCGGCGTTCCATAAGACGCTGTGACGGATCAAACTACTCGCAAGTAAATCCAACGGTGGTGGACCACGGCGAGAAGTTATTGGGATCAGTACAGTTGCTGCACTCTGCGTAGGAGTACCGGACAAAGCTCTGTTGACCTCTGTTCACACCCACTGTGATCTTCTGCTCTCCGGAATTAGGACTGACTGCAATCTGTGTATTGGCATAGCTGCTGTCACCCTGGTTATTATTTCCGACTTGTACCCAATAACGAGCAGCATTTGAGACGGCAGGTAAGACAATCACTGCTTGGTTATTGTTGATACAGGTTTGGAAGACGGGCTGAGTCCCAGGTGCAGGCACCAGGAAGTTAGTGTTCAGGGTAAAGTTGACATTGGCAGCCGGGGCAGTCACTGTCACCGGCTGGGGCGCAGTAGACGTGTTGTTGCCATTGACTTGGAGAGCAGCCTGAATCTGGTACTGTTGTCCAGGAACAGCGTTATCAAACTCCCAGCTGGTTCCTGAGTTAACAGGATTGTTGTAGCGGTTGATGACGTTGAAGTTCTGTTGACCTGGTTGGCGCCAGAGCATCAGGAGACTGGTACCTTGGTTCATCGGACCATTCAGCACGACCGTTCCTGAAATCTTGGCCGTTGGTGGTGGAGCCGGAGACGGGCTAGGCTGCGCAGACGGCTGGGACGAGGCGACTGGACTAGGAGCTGCAGCCTGAGGTGACGGTGACTGAGCCAGCTGTGAGAAGACCCCTGGGGTTGGGGAGGCTTGTACCGTAGGCACCGCCGGAGGCTGAGCCTGTGAGTTAATAATCATGGTTACTTGTTGGTCCGCTGCCTCAACGTTCACGATCTGCTCGGACTCGCCAATTTGGTTGCCTGAGCTGTCGTTCAGGACTGCACGGAACACATACTCTTGGAGTGGCTGAGCAGCGCTCCAGCTCCACACATTAGCATTGGTGGGATTCGAGATAGATTGGACGACCTTTTCGTTATCTTGCAGCTGGTCACCAATATTGAGGGCTTCTCCATCTTGTGGCGTGTTTTCCACTGCCATAATCTGAAGTTGACTTCGAGCCGGAATGTAGCCATTGATGTTTACTGTGCCACCGATTGAGAGATTACTGTTGGCAACGACGTCGCTGGGTAAGTCACGCCAGTTTACTTTAATAGCCAGGTCAACATCTGAGGCGGGCGCTGTAACAGTCTCGGTGTCGGAGCGTTTCACCACATTTCCGTCAATCACAACAGCCCCTTGAAGTTGATAGATCTTCCCTTCTTCAGCACCAGCCCACTCCCAGGTTTGATTAGGCACTAAGGGAATGTCGATACCTGCATCCTGAAAGTCGCCTCTGCCTCCTTGTTCCTTGTAGAACAGTCGGACGGTTCCTCTATCACCTGGATCCGGCTTCAAGGCAGTGTAGACAACCGTTCCAGTAATTGAAGCACGTCGGGTATCAAACAAACCTACTTTTTTACCGAAAATCAAAATCGCTCCAGCAATAATCAGTCCGACGATGATCATCGCAATAATCATCATCAGTGAAGGGACTGAACCACCACGGCGGGAGGACTTTCGGGAAGTTGTATTCAAGGAAAGGGGGCGTGTTTTTCTTGGCACACAATTACGCTATCTGTTTCTGAGAACGCGAACAAGAGCGCAAACCGGTACAAAGTACAACAAATAAAAAGCTTGATCTTTCGGCTACAACTTCTTTAAGGTATCAATGTCTTAATATTGGTTCGCATCTTGCTCTCTTTCTGTTTTATAAGCCTAGACGGGCTCCGTACTGCTCCAGAAACTTGGGAAACTGCGAGTGCATCGGCTCCGGGAAGTCTTTGAGTTTGAACCACTGGAGTTCATCAAACTTTCTCGGCTCGCCGTTTCTGACTTTGCTCCGATCAACCAACACTTTGAAGTCCATTGACAGCCAATGAGTCAGCTGACCGTTTTGTTCGCGGAACACATCCCGATACCCCAGGAACTCAAAATCCAAGACATCAGTGCAGTACTCTTCTTTGATCTCTTTGCGGAGCGTTTCTTCGATCGTCGCTCCGAACTCGACACTGCCACCACCGATGTCCCATCGTCCGTGTTCATCACGGCAGTTCTTGCTGCGTTTGTTTAGCAAGATGTTGCCATGCCCATCGTGACACATAAAGCTAGTCGTAATGCCGATGCAATCGACACCTTTGCGCAGAGTCTTTTCCATGCCGCCCAGTATACAAAGATTTGACAGAAAAAACAGCGCCTTCCCAGGCAGAAGTTTAGACCGCTTCCCACGGAAACTCAGCGCGGCCAAAGTGCCCATACGCGGCAGTCGGCAGGTAGAGGGGTCGTCGCAGATCCAAGGCAGTAATGATTCCCCGCACCGAAGTATCTAAAGCCTGATCGACAAACTCACGTAACACTCTTTGTGAACCTCTGGCTGTACCGAATGTCTCGACAGTCTTCATCACAGGCTGAGCCTGGCCAATGCAGTAAGCCAAAGCAACTTCAGCTTTCTCTGCCAGCCCCTCAGCTACCAACTTCTTGGCAATATACCTGGCAGCATAGGCACCGGAGCGATCAACTTTGGTCGGATCCTTGCCACTAAAACAACCGCCCCCTACTCTGGCGTACCCACCATAGCCGTCGACAATAATTTTGCGGCCAGTCAAGCCGGTATCGGCGACTGGGCCGCCGATGTGCCAGATACCTGTTCCGTTGACGATCAGCTGTGCAGGATTAATAGTCATCTCATACGCTCCAAGAGTCGGACCGACTACCTGATCCAAGATGTCATGTGCGACTTGCTTAAGCGGGATGTTTTCCTGATGAGGAACTGCTACCACCACTTTCTCGACCGCTACCGGTCTGCCCTCTTCATACTTGATCGTGACCTGAGTCTTCCCATCCGGGCGTAGGTACTTCAGTTGCCCTGACTCCCGGACCTGGTCGATCTTGCGGGCCAACTGATGAGCCAGCACAATCGGCAACGGCATCAGCTCCTCGGTTTCCGTACAGGCAAAACCAAACATCATTCCCTGATCACCTGCACCATCCTGATCCACACCAGCTGAGATCTCACTAGACTGCTGGTGAACGTGAATATCAACTGGAGAAAACTCACCAAACCCAAATCGTTGATCTGTGTACCCAAGTCGCCGGAGCTGCTTCTGAACAATGTCGCCAAGATCAAGGTGGGCATTTGTGGTCAGTTCTCCTGCCAGCACAACTCGGTCAGCCGTAACCAGTGTTTCGACTGCTACTCGGCTGTGGGGATCCTGGGCCAGAGCAGCATCGACCACGGCATCCGAAACCTGGTCGCAGATCTTGTCAGGGTGTCCGGCGCAGACAGACTCTGAGGTAAAAAGGTGAGAAGACATAAAAGCCTCCCAAGTGGTATTGAGAGGCGATACCCTAACTTTATACATCTTTCCTCTCGGTCGGAGGGAGCACCTTGATGCATCAACATCAGGTTGCTGAGTAGATCACTGAGCCGAATCTCTCCCTACTCTCTGGATGTACTTTTGATTATATCAATTTTCCTCAGGATATTCTCATAAACATTCAGTACAATGGCCTCTCCATGACTCCGTGGAAGAAGTATTTCTGGCTGCAGTTGTTGGTGGGATCAGGGCTCCTTTTCCTAGAGACCTTCTTTTATGACGGCTTCCTTAGTAAAAAGCTCTTTCTCTCTTTCCCGGTCGTGGCAGGACTCTCTCTATTGATTACTGCTGTCTTGGTGGTGTGGAAGAGAAAAGCGTTTAGCACCACCGATACCTTCATGACTGCGGTCGTCGCCGGGGGCGGGTTGATTTTGGCTACAGCCTTGGGCTATGCCGATCAAACACTCTACCCAAATGCCGTCTTTAGTTCTTTTCATATCCATCCGGAGATCTTCCGTTTTTGGGCGATGTATTTATGGGGAGTAGCAGTGATTTTGGTGGTGCCACTGTTGCTTCGGCAAGAGAAAAGAGCCTACTTCGCTCTGCCTGCCTATGTGTTGGTGCTTCTCTTCTTTGTACGGTTCACTTTTGAACCCTTTTTTCCTGAGGTAGGAATGGAAGATGGTCTTGTTGAATGGGCAACCTGCATCTTCTTTCTACTTACCACTCCGCTTGCGGCCTGGATATCACTCAAAAACGGATATAAGAAGCAGTTTCTGTCAGCACTCTTTTTTGGAATACTAACCCTGGCGGCCCTATTCTTGTCCGGTGAAGAAATTTCCTGGGGTGAAAGAATCCTGAAGTTTTCTTCTCCTGATGTCCTGAAGGCTAATAATGTTCAACAAGAGACCACCCTTCACAATATCGACCCCATTCAGAAAAAGATGTCGCTGGCCTATATCAGTGTCGGTTCGTGGGGAACTTTTGGCTGGATGGTCTGGGAACATCTTCCGACTAAGTTTATTGCGCGTTACCGAAAAGGTGGCGAGTCGTTTACGCCAACGTGGTTTCTTGGTCCCTTTTTCTTTTATATCCTCTGGTATGGCCTCAACCGGGCGCTGCTGGGGCCGCTGCACTACAAAACCTGGGAAGAGACTGCTGAGTTGGTCTTCTCAGTGGGACTATTTCTTTTTGTGGCGATGAATCGCTACTCTCCTTTGCGGAAGTACTTACCAAAAAAATAAGTTTCTGGGAAAAAGTTGGGGGGGCGACCCTCAGATCGCCCCTTGTCCAAGTTAAAGATGTAAAGCAGAGAAAAAAGAGCAGGCTGGGCGGCCTGCTCTCTTGTTTCGCGTAGATTTTGTACAGAACGAAGCGCCATTTATTTCACTGCAAACGGAAACTTGGCATACGTACTCTGGCCGTTCAGCTCTTCTTCGATCATCATCAAACGGTTGTACTTGGCCGTCCGCTCTGAGCGACAAGGAGCGCCTGTCTTGATCTGGCCGGTCCCCATTGCCACCACAAAGTCAGCAATAAAGGTGTCCTCGGTCTCACCACTACGGTGGGAGACGATTGAACTCATCCCGTTCTTGCGGGCCAGTAGAATCGAGTCGATGGTTTCAGTCAACGAACCGATTTGATTGAGTTTAATCAAAATCGAGTTGCTGGCTTTTTCGGCAATTCCCTTTTCCAGGCGTTTGACGTTGGTCACATACAGGTCGTCCCCGACGATCTGAAGATGCTCACCATGCTGAGCTGTGAAGTTCTTGAAGCCTTCCCAGTCGTCTTCTGCAAAGATATCTTCCATCGACACAATCGGGAAAGCACTAGCCAGACCAGCTAGGAACTCTGCAAACTCGCCGCTACTTAAGGTTTTGTTCTCTTTTTTCAAAACATATGCGCCATTATCAAAGAATTCAGAAGCAGCAGCATCAATACCCAAATAGATATCTTTACCCACTTCGTATCCTGCGGCCTGAATTGCCTCACTCATTAACTCAAACGGCTCTTTATTGGAAGAGACTGCCGGAGCAAAACCACCCTCGTCACCAACTGCGATTCCATAGCCTTTCTTCTTCAACAAACTCTTGAGTGCAGCATAGACCTCAGCGCCCATCCGGACGCCGTCCCGAACACTCGCAGCCCCCAGAGGAAAGAGCATGTACTCTTGGATATCTGTTGCCCAGTTGGCGTGTTTGCCCCCGTTCATCACGTTCATTTCGGGGATCGGCATCACAAACGTACCGTTGTGGTCGGGATTGAATTTAGAAAGGTATTGATAGAGCGGTTTTTTCTGACTGGCAGCTTCAGCGCGGGCGGTAGCCAGAGAAACAGCCAGGATTGCGTTTGCACCCAAGTTACCCTTATTCTCTGTGCCGTCGGCATCGATCATGGTCTGATCGATGGCTCGTTGATCCTCGGCATCTTTCCCTTTCAGCACCGACTGAATAGTGGTGTTGGCATTTTCCACGGCCTTACGTACACCGAGCCCGCTGTACCGTGCTTTGTCGCCATCGCGTAGCTCAACTGCTTCGTACTTACCGGTAGAGGCACCGGACGGAACAGCCGCCCAACCGGTCGAGCCGTCTTCCAGAGTTACCACACACTGGGTAGTGGGGTTTCCGCGACTGTCCAAAATTTCGCTGGCATGGAGAGAAGAGATCTTCATAGACTCCCTTTGATTCCTAATAATTTGTATTGCACTGGCATATTTTACTCTACAAGATCATCCAGAATAGATTGAAGATATTCTGAGAGCGGCAGGTCACCCAGATTGATCGCATATAGCTGCGCGGTCTCCAGCTCTGAGCGAGCATCCTCTGCTCTTCCACTCCGGTACACGACTGCAGCTTCAGCGATTAAGACGCCCAGCTGGTCTCCGGGATCACTGGCATCAACCGGTGATTGAGTGGCTTCTCTGGCTAGGTTTTGATACTCCACGATCAGTTGAAGGCTGTCTGCTTCAGGCAGTAACGGACTGACTGTCTCTCGCAGCTGACGCAGCTGCTCCGTCTCAATAAAGCCCAGTTCTGTTGCCAGCTCCATCAACTCTTCTTCCAGCGTCAAGGGAACTTTTTCTTGTTCAGTGTGACCCTGATCGGTGGTCTGTTCCACATCAGGTTGGTCATCTTCAGGCAAGTAGTGTGCATCTTTCTCTGTTGTCATCGTCGTTTCATTGTATTATCCACCTACACTACACTTCTATAGACATGAATACTCTTCAACCGACAATTCCATTAACTGCTGAGTTCTATCAGCAACTTAAAACCAAGCTTGCTCAACTGACCAAAGAGCGGGCCGAAGTGATGAAGCGCCTGCAAGCTGCTCGGGAAATGGGAGATCTCTCTGAAAACGGTGCCTATAAATATGCTAAGTTCGAGCTTGGCTCGATTGGTCGGCAGCTTCAACAGCTTAGGTTTTTACTGGAGCACGGAAGAGTCGTAGAGAAACCTGTCAACCCATCTGCAGTCAGTTTTGGCTGTGTGGTAACTGTTGCCACTCCTCAGAAAACACTTGCCTATCAGCTTGTCTCCCAGTACGAATCCAATCCCAAAGAGGGCAAGCTATCTATGGAAAGTCCGATCGGCGCAGCCTTGATGGGCAAAAAGGTGGGCGACTCCGTGACTGTTGAGATTCCGACAGGATCGGTCCAGTATACCGTCACCAGAATCAGTTAGGCTGTGCTCCGGCACCGGGACGCTTCAGTTCTTGATGTACTTAATCCCCAACTCCGGGATGACGACTTCCTTGGGTAACTGGAGAACGGCTTCAATTATCTCTGCCACATACACTGGATCAAGTGCGTCGCTGAGATCCTTCTTGATTCCTACTCGGTCAAAAAGGTTTGTCACCATCTTGCCTGGGTGGATATCAGTAACACGAATGCCGTACTTGGCCAGTTCCGGCTGAAGCGACTTGGTAAAACCAGTGACAGCCCACTTGGTCAGCGTGTAGACCGTCCGTTTCTCTTTGGCATAGAAACCAGCTTGGGAGTTCACGTTCAGGATGGTGCCATATCCTTGCTTCTTCATCACTGGAATTGCTGCTTTAGTGAGAAAGACCGGCCCCAGCGCATTGACTCGGACTACCTGCTCGATCCAGGTCGGGTCGTTTTCTTCCAGTTCGCCCTCAATCCAGATTCCGGCGTTATTGATCAGATGATCGACAGTGCCGTATTTTCGGACCACATGGCCGACCACATCACCACACTGTTGGTACTGACTTACATCACAAACCTGGTAGTCGACCCCCAGCTGCTGCGCCACCTTTTCTACCTTGTCCGCAGTGGGTGAAAGAATGATCACCTGATACTTTGCTTTGAGCTGCTGCGCGAGTGCTCGTCCCAATCCGTCGCTTCCCCCAGAAATGATCACTGTCTGCATACTTTCCCTTTCATTAAATTGATACAGCCTAACATATCGGCGCAGGGCAACCCACAATCTATGTTACTATTAGCCTATGAAACTTAATCCGCTCACCCCGGAAGAAAAGCGGGTGATTGAGGATAAAGGCACGGAAGCCCCCTTCACCGGTGAGTACGATGACTTTTGGGTAGAAGGGACTTATATCTGTCGACGGTGTGAGACGCCACTCTACGTTTCCAATGCCAAGTTTCACTCAGGCTGTGGCTGGCCGAGCTTTGATCAAGAAATTCCCGGTGCAGTAAAACGTTTGCCCGATCCTGACGGTCGCCGGACTGAGATTGAGTGTGCAACCTGTGGTGCTCACTTAGGTCATGTCTTTGAGGGTGAGGGCTTTACCGAGAAAAATACCCGGCACTGTGTTAATTCGATTTCCCTGAAGTTCGTTCCCAAAGAAAAAGAAGGATCAATGAAATGACCGATAAAAAAACAGAAGTCGCTGTATTTGGGGGAGGATGCTTCTGGTGCACTGAGGCGGTGTTTTCTCGGGTGCGAGGCATACTGAGTGTAACTTCTGGCTATGCTGGTGGGAAGGTTCCCAATCCGACCTACTTTCAAGTCAGTGAAGAGTTGACTGGCCACGCTGAGGTGGTACGGCTCGAGTTCGATCCGAGCATCATTACCTACAACCAGCTTTTAGATATCTTTTGGCATGTCCATGACCCTACTACGCTCAATCAACAAGGAGCAGACGTAGGAACGCAGTACCGCTCTATCATTCTTTACACTACTGAAGAGCAAAAAGAACAAGCAGAGGCTATGCGCGCTGCGCTGGTGCAGTCCAACGAGTTTCGGGCACCCGTCGTGACTCAGATTCAAGCACTTGACCAGTTCTTCACTGCTGAGGAGTATCACCAAAAATACTATGAACGTAACCAGGATCAACCATACTGTCAGGTCGTCATCACTCCCAAAATTGAGAAGCTATTACAGAAATATGGCAAACTGATCAAAAAAGAAGAGTAAGCAAAACGGCCTGGCTTACTTCTACTTAATCAGCATCCAAGTCGCGTACTCCTCCGGGGAGAGTTTAATATCATCGGGGAGTTTGTCACTAATTAAGCGCTCAAAGTGTGAGACCAGCTTTTTTTTGGAGTACTCTTCAATAACGAGGGGATGAATATAGTACTTTCGGCAGACATTGACTGTATTCCCCAGGTGGTGGGAGACATCCTTGACCGCGGTTCTGACGTTCTTCTTGAGCTGAGTATCACTCTCCGGATCACCGAGTTGATAGAGTGTCTGACCAGCTAAGGTCGTCCCACCCCAAGTTCGGAAATCCTTGGCTGAGAATGCCTCTCCCGAAATCTGCTGGAGGTATTCGTTCACGTCACGAGAGTCCACTACTTGGCGCTCACCGTCGTCATCCAGATACTTAAACACTTCGTAGCCGGGAAGTTCGATACACTGGCGAATGGTCTTGGCCACCCGAGGATGGGTAACATTCAGCTCGTGATAAACGCCGCTTTTACCTTTAAAGCTGAAGCTGATCGTGTTGCCTTCGATGTCAACATGTTTTTGACGGAGTGTAGTCAGCCCATAGGACTTGTTTTCTTTGGCGTACTGTTGGTTACCGATCCGGATAAAAGTATGGTCAAGCAACCAGACCACGGTGGCCAGCACTCGATCGTGCGTCAGCGTATGTTGGCGCATGTGACCGGTAACGGTTTCCCGAATCGTCGGCAAGACTTCACCAAGCTTACTCATCCGGTCAAACTTTTGCTCCTGATTCGCCAGCATCCATTCTTGGTGATAGATGTACTGCTTGCGGCCTTTGGCATCAAAACCGACTGCTTGGATGTGGCCATTGGGATCCGAGCAAATCCTGACGTCGGTCCAGGCCGGCGGGATAACTAGCTTCTTGACGCGCAACACTTCCGAAGATGGCAGAACTTTGCCAGTGTTAGACAGGAATCGGAAACCCCGACCGCTCCGTTGACGGACATAGGTCAAGCGTGAGTCATCAACATAGTGAAGCTGTGAGGACTCAATCATGGGGATGCCACTGTGAATGATGAAGGTCTACTTTGTCGCCGCTGAAGATCACTCCTTCGGCAAGAAGCATTTGTTTCTTTGTCTTGATACCCTCTCCAGCGGAGTAGCCCACTAGACTCCCATCCGACGCGACAACTCTGTGGCAAGGCACAACAGGGGCATAGGGATTGGTTCGCATGCACATGCCAATCGCGCGCGCAGCGCGCGGACTTCCCACCAATGCCGCCAGCTGTCCATACGTCACTACTTTCCCTTTCGGGATCTTACTGGTGAACTCGTAGACTTTTTCTTTAAATGTCATAGTTTGTTGTTCTAGTGTACCGCACTCCAAAAGAAAAGGAATGCAAAAAGGGACACCACGGTGGATGTCCCTTTCAACGATGGCGCTACTCCGCAGGTTCAGTGCTTTCTGCTTTCTTGCGGCGGTAGCTCACTCTAAATGTGCCGGGGATCGATGAGGGCGGTTGCGGTCCACGCGTCCGCTCCCACGCTTCTCCCAGCGCCTGTTCGATTTCTGCCTGCGTCATCCCCACCCAATTGGGTGGCAGGTAGTTCTCGCCAGCGGGGCAGCCCCGGGCGCGACCCGTGTTGTTGTCCAGTAAGACTGAGACAACGTCATCTGATGGCAGGTAAAAACCGACCTCGTTTTGGGGGTTAATCGGCGGCTGTGGATTTAGTTCATCAGCCAAGAGGTTTTCTCCTTGTGTAGCCCTAAAACGAAGGCTCTAGTATAGCCGAAAAGGGGAAAATAATCAAATATTATGGGACTTTTCCAGATAAAAATGCCCGCTCACTTGTCAAGCAACATCTCACTTTGAGGCTTTCCGCCGAGCCAGTTGTGCTTTTTTAATATTCGTTGACTGTGCTCGACGTTGGGCCAAAGTAGGTTTTTCAGCCTCAGGAACATTCTTTCGTGGATGTCCTTTGAAGATATCTCCTTTGACATGGGTGACTGGCCCAACCACTTCCAGGATCTCACCAGCGTCACGATCATCAGTCACTAAGCTATCACCTTCGAGATGGGCGATGTCTTTATCGATTAACCACGCGTGGTCATCCCACGAACCGCTGGAACGCTTCCCAGCCAAGCGCAGAATCTTGCCTGGCTCTCCAACATCATGGTAACGAAAGGTCGTAAACTGTGACTTGGGTCGTACTTCGATCCGATAGTACTCGCCTTCGCCTTTGCTTCCTGGTTTAGCACGGCCTCGTCCCTCAGGTTGCGCTAGGGCGCGTTGACGCGGCGTCATTGACTGCCACGTTTTCTGCGCCTTTCGGATATTTTTGCGAGCGGCTTTTTTTTGAGCTGTGGTTGCGGGCATCTCGACCTTTACTCCTTCGCTCAACTATAGAAGAACTGTATGAGGAGCTCATCACTGTACTGTTATAAGAGAGTAAGTTAGTCCCATGTCATTTCGGGGTGAGCATTGGCAATGTCTTTTTGAGCCGCCCAACCTTTGCGCGCAGTCCAAACACCATATCGCATCAACGTCAAACCGTTCACACTGTGCGCATCGGTATCGATCACGAACCGGACACCAAAGGTCAGTGCCTGCTGAACTAATGGTGAAGGCAGATCTAAACGGTCCGGAGATGCATTGATCTCTAGATACTTGTGATGTGCAGCAGCAAACCGGAAAACTTCGTCCCAGTCACACTCGATCTCTTCCCGATGCGGCAGCTTCCGAGCAGTCGGATGACCGAAAATCTTAGCTTTGGGATGAGCCAATGCAGCGAGGATGCGCTGAGTATTGTGCTCGCGGACCGATTCACCATCTTCAGCTCGAGGATGAAACTGGGAGTGAATCGAGACAATTGCATAGTCGAGGAGCTCAAGCGCTTCATCTTCCAGCGCCAGCTTGCCACCGGGCAAGATGTCTACTTCGAGTCCCTTGTAGACGAGTGGGAGATGTCCAGGATTTTTTTGGTGAAACTTTTCTACTTCCCGATCGATCAACTCATTGCGCTCTCGGACTACTCGCAGCCGTTCGCTTGCTGACAGCTCTTGCTTGGGATTGTGATCAGAGAAACCGATGAACTCATACTTGAGTTCCTGCGCTTGGCCCAGGAGCTCTTCGATGCTGCTGACACCAAGGTCATGACTGGTGGGGAAAGGCAGATTAGTATGGACGTGTAGATCGCCTTTAATATCCTTGAGTTCGACCAAATCCGGGATCCGATCTTTCCGGGCAGCCTCGATCTCGCCATGATCTTCACGCAGTTCCGGTGGAATATAAGACAAACCAAGCGCCCGATAGAATGAGGCTTCATCCGTGTACTTAGCCGTCTTCTTGCCTTTCTTGATCCCATTCTCAGAAAGTGACAAGCCCATGCTGTTGGCGTAGGTTCGCAGGTGAATATTATGCAGTTTTGAACCGGTGTAGTGTTGGAGCATGCTACCCCATCGGTCAGGAGTCTGGGTTTTGATATCCACCTGCCAACCAGTGCTGTGAACAAAGATTACCATTTTGGAGCCGGAAGAAATCAGCTTCTGAAGGCGGGGAAACTGAAGGATATGCTGCTGAACGGCTTCAGGATCTTTAGTCTTGACCGCGATGTCGATGTCACCGATGGTGGGCGCCCGGCGCCGGAGGCTGCCGAGCGCCTCAGCATCCAACGTTGCGGGTGACTGCCGCAGGTAGCTGAGCACATCTTCCGAGATCTGCTCAGCCTCTGACAGCAAAAGCCTGTGCTCCTTGGGCTGCAGAAACTGTTCAATGGCCCGCAGAATTTTCTGTTGGGAGATTTTAGAGAAGCCGCTGACTTTCTCGATTTCACCTTTTTGGGCCGCGCGGGCTATCTTCTGCACTGCGGTTTTGGGATCATTCAAATGAAAGAGCGTTGCTAACTTAACGGCTGTCTTGGGCCCGATTCCCGGAACTTCCAATAACGGGTACATTCCCGCCGGTTCGGTCGCCAGAACTTTATCAAAGTGTTTGATCCGACCAGTCCGAAATAACTCGTCCAAGTACTTACAGAACTTCTCGCCAATTCCGGGAACTTCTTCTAGCTGTCCGGCTTGCCACATCTCTTTCAGGGGGGTAGGAAACTGCTCGATACTGACGGCCGCACTCAAGTACGCTTGCGTCCGAAATGCCTCGACACCTCGGATCGTATACACTGCTGCCACTTCACGAAAGAGGTCAGCAATCTCTGCGTTCGTCATCTCTTTTAAGCGCCGCATAGCTTCATTATACGTCTATCCCTGCGCAGTCATATCCTGCAACTTAGCAATGGCAATCTGTACAGTTACCGGTAGCTGAGCAATCTTTTCGCGATCGGTAAGATCGATGAATCCTGTCCACTCCATATCCGGATCATGCGGCTGCTCCGGTTGACCTACCAGCTCTGCTCTGTAAAAAAGCTGTAGGGTCTGGTAGAAAATCTTCTTGCGTCGGTGAAAGAACCAATCAACTTTACTATGAATCAACTCTTTGACTGCAATATGGGCTCCGCCCTCTTCCAGCGCTTCTCTATAGAGAGTATCTTCAACTGTCTCACCAAACTCCACTCCGCCACCCAGCACATCCAGTAACTTCTCTGCTTTATTTTTAGCAACGAGCAGTTGATCGTTCTTCACCACCAATGCATACACAGACACCCGCCACTCAATCTCCCCAGCTGTAAACTGAACAATATCCTCGTCGGCATCCCGGAACGTCCGCTGTTGAAGTGCTTGCCCGGCACTCAGCCAACCCAAACGCAAGAAGAGCGAGATCGACGGTGGCGTGAGCGGATACTCCGCAATTCTGTCCTGGGAAACCCACAACAGCTCAGAGAAGTCATCGCCAGCTTGAGCGTGGATCTGGTCTGCTTTTTCAGAGAGCTGGACCAAGTAAACAAAAAACTGCATCTGTAATGGTACTACTTCGCCAGTCGGCAGCTTTTTGAGAGTTTCAGATGATCCCAAAGAATCTAGTTCCTGAATTGCTGCTCCTTCAATCACTATCCCTGCCTCTTCAAGCACTTCGCGTTTGAGCGCGGTGATTCGGTCTTCCCCTTGTTCTATTCCTCCTCCAGGAATGTGCCACTTATCAAGATACACACCTCCGCGTTGAGGGTTCTTTTTTCCAAACAGAAGTTTGTTATCTGCCGAAAGAATAACGGCTGAGACGATGTCGCGATGTAACATAAGCTTCTCCATTCTACACAATACAAAAAGTGGGTAGTTTCCTACCCACTTTACGAAGCTATCGTTTTTCAGCTACCCTTCGTTACTAGCTTTGACCACCCTTGCGCCCTGCTTCCGAAACTTCTGACTTTGATCTGTTAGCAAAGTTTCCAGGGTTACTACTCTTTCCTTGATTCTTCCCTCTGTTATCACTAGAAGTGTTGTCGGTGGAAGAACCCTGATTTGATGAGTCTGGCATGAGTGCCTCCTTTCTGTATCTTTTATTTAAGTGTAGGATATTCAAGATCACCGCTCAGGCACGTAAAGAAAACGTAAGAGATCGAGGCTGTTCTGACCATCCTCGGGGTAGACAATCTGATTGGGAATATGTCAGTATGAGGGAATATGAAACAGATAACTCCTAGAGACTTCTATCTGAACGAAGAAGCACTCAAACAACTTAAACTCGTAGCCGTTGCTTACTCCCACGTTGATCGTGCCGACTTTGCCACTGAAGGTGCTTACCACGCGGAGGTCGAAGTCGAAGAACGCGCTGAAGAAGTGATTAAACTGATCGAAAAGATGGGTATTCCGGTCAAGGGCTATCCTGCCAATCAGTACTTCTTCACCAACATCTTGGTCGATAAACCAGACTTGGTGCTCAACTTGGTCGACACTGTTCGCGGCCGGGATAGCCTCCAACCAGCCATTCCAGGAGCACTCGAACTTTCTGGTATTCAGTACACCGGCGCTGGCATGAGAGGTTTAGTGATCGGTAATGATCGGCATTTATTCAAGCAGTTGCTGTTGGCGCATGATATTCCGACACCTCCCTATAAGTTCATTCGTGATCTTCGCTCGAAAGTGCCTGAGGACATGGGGACACCGCTGATCGTCAAACTCAACGAAAGTGGTGGCAGTGTTGGCATCGACAACCGCGCAGTCAAAGAAACCCAAGCAGCAGCAGCCGCCAAAGTGCAGAAGATGATCGAGACATACAAGATTCCTGTGATTGTTGAGAAGTTTATCGGCGGACCAGAAATCACTGCTGCTATCTATGACGACGGCTTGAAGAAACATATCTTCTTAGGCCAAAAAGTCTTTGGCATCAAGCCTGACGGCAAGCATGAGTTTACCAGTTTAGAGAGCTATGAAGACCTGAAATCCTATCGCTATAAAGTGCCCGACCAAGCTGTGATTGATAAAGTTTCTCCACTGATCGCCCGTGCGTTTGACGTGCTGGGACACCGTGATTATGCCAAGTTTGATATTCGCTGGGATGAAGAGACGAACACTCCGTACTTTATTGACTGTAATCCGAACACTGCCTTTGGACCTGACAAGGGGCTACCCATGACAGAAGTCTTGTCACTTCATGGTGTTGAGTTCTCTCAGATTCTCAAGAGCATGCTCTGTAAGCACGCCAAGTACTTAGTCAAGAGCAACGCGCTGTGACCTAACTCGCTATAATGAGTGAATGCAGCTTCAACGATTTCAACAGATCTCTGAGTCACACTGTGGGCCGGCGGTTATTCAGATGCTGCTGAATGCCGTTGACGTTTCTACTACTCAAGAAGCAATCACTAGAGCCGCCGGAGCTGAAGAAACCATCGAGGAAAAAGGAACGCGCATTGATCAGCTAGCCCGCGCGGCCACCATCATCGCTCCTCGGCATATTTTCTGGTACAAGTACTACTCTTCAATTGAAGATATCGAGTATGTCCTGCAACGGGGATACGGAGTCGGTGTGGAGTGGCAAGGTCTCTTCTACGATACGATTGAAGAGCAAGAAGAAGAAGAGGACTATGGTGAGTCAGGCCACTACAGTATCATCTCGTTTCTTGATCAGGAGCTCGAGCAGTTAATTTTAGTAGACCCGTATAAAGACTTTGCCCGCCAAAATCGGATCCTACCGATCGAGATGTTTGTCCGCCGTTGGTGGGATAAAAACGATATCTATGATCCTGTATTGGGAAAAACGCGGACCGTCATCGACGAACAGTTGTTGTTTTTTGTCACACCGGCTACCGAACTTTTTCCTGAAGAGAGAGGCTTTAAGCAGTTCAACTCAGTTCGGGCAAGTGGGGTCGGGAGCCTCGGGTGGTAGGATGTACGGCTTTTTTGTCCTGCGTAACATGTGTTACCATGAGCACAAATGAATAGAAAAACTCCTCAAATACTCTCTTCTGGATTGATTTTTGCAGGCATTGTGGCTGCCGGCATCCTCCTGGCTGGCTGCCAGCCCACGCCACTTGATCTCAACAAACAGTCTGCAACAGATGTTCCCCAGGAAGAGGGAGCTATTAGCGCTTTAAACATGACTTACTCCCCTGACACTCTTACTGTCAGACCCGGAGCAACTATTCTGTTCACTAATAGAGATGTGGCTGATCATTCCATCACTAGCGACGATGGCAACTCTTTTGATACGGGCTTGATCGCTCAGGATGGTATCGGCGAGTTTACGGCTCCTACTATCCCAGGAACGTACCCTTACCACTGTACCTCTCACCCTACGATGAGAGGTACCCTGATTGTGGAGTAAGTGGTAAAACCTGCGTTTTTAGAAGCCGAGCTTCTCTTTGACCAAGATCAGTCGGACTTTTCTCCCCATAATAGGATTCTCATGTTTGAACAGTACGATCTTGGATAACAACGTCCCAACTCCGTACTCTTCCTTCATTCGCTCGTCCTCAAGCGGAATAACGTGTTTTTCCAACCGTTCGATTGCCTCACTCAAAGTAGGGACAATCTTTTGAGTGCTGACGACGAAGATCAAGTTTGGCGAGCTAAATACTATATGAGGAAGTTGACTGCCTGTGTTGGAGGCAACCACGAACTCACCGGTCTCGGCCAGTCCATGTACACTGCCTAAGTAGTAGTCGGATAGGAGAGCCTGCTTGCGGAGCTCTGCCTGCTTTTGGGGATCTTGCTCTTTGACAATGGCTTCATGGAGGTTATTCCAGCCGTGCTTCCCTGACTTTAGATAATCGACAAAACCGATTTCCTTAAGCGTCATCGAAGCACCATTCATGACCGAGGCTCCTTTGGGGATGAGCTCTTTAATCTTGTCCAATGCAGCATTCCCATCTTCAACCACTATTGGCTCAATTCCGCGTTCCTGGAGCCCAGCAACCGTCCGGTTGATGGAGTCCTGAGAAGCAAGTGTGTCAAAAGGCATATTTAGCCCTCCTTATTCACTAGGTTTATGTTTATCTTTTTGAACCGATTCCGAAAGACTTTTGAGCAACATCAACATATATTCACTGTTGACCTGGTACTCTACCTCTTGACCCTTGCGCTCGTCTGAGACAAGTTCACATTCCTTGAGAGTCCGAAGATGTTGAGAAACGAGTGGCTGAGAAAACCCCGTCAACTTGACTAACTCGCTGACAGTTTTGGGCCCATTCAGTAAAGCCTGAACAAGACGGTAACGGGATGCGTTTCCGATACCTTTTCCTAGCTTCTCAATCTCTGTACACAAGTCTGTCATATAAATATATTAGCATATACTTATATATTTACAATCTTGATTTAGGGAGTGGACTATAGAGATGAGAACCGCTTAGGAAATAAAAGTCAGTGCTTTCCCCAGCTTTCCGGCACGACCGGTTCGGCCAATTCGATGAATATAGTCTTCATATGACTGGGGCTCATCGTAGTTAATCACGTGGGTAACGTCGTCAACATCAATGCCACGAGCTGCGATATCAGTAGCGAGTAACGCTTGAACTTTCCCTCGCTTAAAATCTTGCAATGATCGCTGCCGAGCGTTTTGATTTTTGTTTCCATGAATAGCGCTGACGCGAATACCCCGCTTTTGTAGCTGCATCTCCAACTTATTGATACCGTGCTTGGTACGTCCAAAGACAATTACTCTCTTAAACTCGTCGTGGAGCAAGAGATCATGCAGAACATCAACTTTGTTCTGACCATTTTTGACAGTCACAATATCTTGTTCAATATGCTGGCTGGTTTCTTGTTTCTTCACTTTGACGGTCACGGGATCTGTTAAGAGTGAACGCATGATTCCGTCTGTCTCTGCTGTCATGGTGGCGCTGAAAAAAGCTGCGTGACGTTTCTTTGGCAGTTGAGAGATTAAAAACTGGATATCTTTACGGAAACCGATGTCTAACATGCGGTCAACTTCATCCAGTACTACATTGGTAAATTTTTCCGGATGAAAGGCTCCCCTCTGGATAAGATCTTTGATTCGCCCAGGAGTACCAATCACAAAGTGCGGATAATTCTTCAGCACTTCAACTTGTCGGAACAGGCTGGTGCCTCCGATACACAAGACGACACTCAACGGTAGGTTCTTGGCAAAAGTTTTGAACTCTTCATGAATCTGGAGTGCAAGCTCTCGGGTGGGGGCCAGGATTAATGCCCCTTGTGTCTGGTCGTTGACTAGCTTATGAATCAGCGGCAGTAGAAAAGCTGCCGTTTTACCGGTTCCAGTATTCGCAATACCGACAATGTCTTTTCCTTCCATCAGAATCGGAATTGCCTGGTCTTGAATAGGGGTAGGTTGGGTATACCCATGTTGCAGGACATTCTCAACTAAGACCGGATTGAGACCGAACTCCTGGAAAGTATGAGTGATAGGGATAGGCTCCTGGTTAGCCGGTGGAGTGGCCGCATGAACATAACGTGAATGTAAAACAGCACGTTGTTTAGGCGGGTGATATTGGGAGTGCTGACGTGCACGAAACACGCCAGAACGTCCCCGAGATGCGTAGGACATAATTCCTTAACTAATTTCTAGACAGCGGAGAGAATCTCATTGTTAGCCGCGAACGCGGAAAACTTCAAACCGAGGAATGTTAGTATACCAAAAATATCCTATAAGTCAAAGATTCGGGCGAAAACTCAGGGAAATCCAGAAGGAAGCTTGAGGTAATCCGAAAAATAAAGATTGCTAAAACAGGACATTTGGACTATAATCTTGATATGGCATTAGAACAACATCCACGTACCGGTATGTCCCTTGTTGAGTTCCGTCGTCATCTCCAACGTCAGGAGACTGCAGCCGCTGCTCCTGAAGCTGTTCATGCTTCTACGGAGACAGGAGTTGACAAGAATGCTCTTCGTGAGCGAATGAAAAAAGTCTCTTCGGCAGAGGTTTTCCAGGATTTTGATGAGATGGCCGGAGCTGCGGGTAAGATTGTCGAAACTACCGACGATCTCTTGAAGTAAATTTTCTCTAGAGTTTTTTAAGTTTCCTCGTTGGGCGAGTTCTGCTACTCTTTATCGAGGTAGGCGTTAATGGCTGCTTCAGCTGCCAGGTAAGCTGCTTTAAACTCTTCACCTTTTGCGTCCATCACCCCCCGAACACGTTGGTAGTCGCGATTAATCAGCTGAATATATTCTAGAGACTGTTGGTTGATTAGAGTCTGTTGACCGGCCTGCTCCGTTTTAGCACTCGCCTCTTGAATCAAGGTTGAACACTCCTGGATAGCCTGCGTCACTTGGTTTCCTTTTTTCAGAGTCGTCGCCGTCTGCTCAAGATACTCGACTGCTGCTGTGATTGTTTCTTCAGTAAGGTCCTGCGTGAGCTTCTCTAAATCTTCAATCAGGTAATGAAAGAAGTCTGTCTGGAAGGCAATGTTTCCCAGTTCCTGGTTCAGGAGATGTAGGACTTCTTCAATTTGGCCTGTGACTTCGGCCCGCTTTGCCAGTTCATCTGGCGGAAACTTATCCTCTCCTGGGTGAACCATGTCCCGAAGTTGTTTTAACTTATCAAGGTGTCCTGGATTAAACTCAACCATAAGATATCCTTACTGCCTGGAGTTGACCAATGCATTTTGACTTGATGTGTCACTGGTATGTAATAGTAACACATGTTCTGTTCAGACTCTCTCAGCCTTGTTCTTATTTTACCTAACAAATGACATTCTATGGTAACCTTTTTGCCAGGTGATAACCTGGATGTGGAAACACTGACCAAGCGATTGATGACTGCCGTGTTTGGTTCAAGCTAGACTGTATTCCCTTAATCTCTTACCTAGTTCTCAACCCTATCCCAAGTTCTCCTCATCTTTCTTTTCTATAAAGAGTGGGTAGTAAAAAGAAAGGATGTTTATGTCAAATATTTTGCTGGGCTTGTTCAAAGATAATAAAAGTGCCGGAATGGCCGTCAGTGAGTTAAAAGAAAAAGGCTACACAAAAGAAATTTCGCTGCTTGCCCATGATCCCAAGTATGAGGATCCGGACATCCACGAAGTAAAACAAGACATCACTACGGGTACAGCCACAGGTGCCACAGTTGGCGCAGTCGCCGGTGCCCTGGCTGCACTCTTTAGCGGAATCACAGCCGTGGGAATCCCTGGAGTAGGATTGATTGTGGGTGGTCCACTGGCTGTTGCACTAGGGCTAGTTGGTGGAGCAGCAGGCACGTTGGCGGGAGGGCTTGTAGGAGCTCTGGTAGATCTGGGTATTAATGAGGCTACGGCTCAGTTATATGAAGAGCGCATCCGTCAGGGTGAGGTATTGATCGGAGTAACTACTACAGAAGGAACAGAAGAAAACGTGAGAAGAGTCTTTACAGCTCATGGAGCTGAAGAGATTACCACGGTCAGAGAAGAATAGAAGACTAAGACCGTCCGCGTTGCCAAGGCCAGCGGCCGTCCACTTCCATCTCAAACGTAACACTCAAGAACGAGCGAACGAGAACGATCACCACTAAAACGCCGACCGTAGTAAAGTCAGGAGTACCAATAATGGAGCGAATGATGTCGCCTGCCACTAAAAACTCCAGACCTAGCAAAATACCCTTGCCAAGATTCTTGCGGAAGGATCGGTACATAGCGTCGCCACTTTTTTGATCAAGAAACTCTTTGAACGCGGTCAGGAAAGACGCTACTGCTCCCATGACAATTACGAAAACACCGACCAGATCCAGCAGGGTGCCAATAGTCTGAGCTAGGCTAAGTGCATTCATCATTTACTCAGTATGACACGGTAGTCAGTGACCTTGTCAAGGGAGTCCCCTCAAACCGTGGAGAGGTCCCTTGCGTAACTCTTCCTTCTCTCTTAGGATGAGTTATATGGAACTTAAAAAACTTCTTACACCGCCCAAAACTATTGCCGTCGTAGGCCTTTCCGACAAACCGGATCGACCCAGCTATCGAGTCGCATCATACTTACGAGAGCACGGCTTCACCATCATTCCCGTCAATCCAATGATTAAGGAGTTTTTGGGAATACCGTCCTATCCTTCAGTCCGAGCTATTCCAGAAGAAGTGCATATTGATATCGTCGATATCTTTCGTCGATCCGAAGAGGTGCCAGCACTAGTCGAGGAAGTCATTCAAACTGGCCGAAGGCCAGTCATCTGGATGCAGGAAGGTGTTATCTCCGAAGAGGCGAAGCAATCAGCGAAGATGCAGTCCATGGACGTAGTTATGGATACCTGTTTGATGAAGAGCCATCAGGCAGTGGAATGAGTTAGCCGAAGGTGAAGGCGTAGATCTCTACGTTATCGTCCTCAAACTCTATTCGTAACTCGTGCCTGCCCGGCTCCGACAGATTGATCAACTTATATAAACGATCAGTGTCTACAGTAACGACTCCATCTTGGCTATCTTCTCCAAGTGCCTGAACCTGATTATCTAAAAAGATTTTGATAGTACCGGCCGTACCGTTCCCATTTTTGGGACGGGCAACTAAGAAGACCTCTTTTGCCTCAAAGTTGAGGTGGAGACGTGCGCCTGCACTTGGTGCGGAGTACTCGGTCATTACCGTCCAGTTTCCTTGATAGGCAAATGTATTTGGCGACAACACTGTCGGGAGAGAGTAAACAGCTTCCCTATTCGGTTGGACCTGCTCAGGTGAAGCAAGATACTCCATTCGACCATAACCCAAGTAAAGTTCTGGTGTGCGAGCATAGATACGATACTCCGGGTTGGAAATCTGCTCTGCTGATACATCGGAACCACTCTCTTTCAGCAGCTCTTGAATTGCTTCTTCTGTCTGATCGTACTGCCCCTCTCCAAAGTGGGAGTAACGAATATTGCCGTCTTTATCAATCAAGTACTTCGCCGGCCAGTAGCGATTGTTGTAGGCTTGCCAGGTTGCAAAGTTATTGTCTTGCATGACTGGATAAGTTAAACCGAAGTCACGTAGCGCTTGTTCTACATTCCGTACATTTTTTTCAAACTCAAACTCCGGACTATGCACCCCGATGATTACCAGACCTTTGTCTTTGTACTTTTCCCACCAGGACTTCAAATACGGGAATGTCCGTTGGCAGTTGATACAAGAGTAGGTCCAAAAATCAATTAAGACGACCTTGCCGCGCAGGTCGGCGAGCTTCATCGGCTCGGAGTTAAGCCACTCGCCCCCGGGAATGAGCTCAGGAGCAGGTACGCCTTTACCGGGCAGAACTTCTGACAGCGGTTTGCCGATCATCTCTTCATCCATGGGTTGTTGGTTGACCTGCTGCAGAGCAGTTTTGACTTGCTCATTATCTTCAAACTGAGTCAAACCTAACCCATAGCTGGGAAACGTTTGCAAAATGAAGGTTTGAAACCTTCGATCAACATTAAAAAAGATACCGATGGCAGTGGCGATCATCAGCACTCCAAAAGCCTTCTGAATCTTTGGTGTATTTCTGACTAGCCATGGGACTCGCTGCAAAGCAGTCGAGCCGGCAGACATAATGGCAAACATCGGCAGTGCTGTCCCGATGGCATAGGCAAGGGTGATCAAAAACGCTTGCGCAGTCACTGTTCCTGTCAGTGCCAAACTGATCACTGAAGCCAGAATTGGTCCGACACAGGGAGTCCAGAGCAGTCCCAATGACAGCCCGATCACCAGCCCGCCACCCAAACCAGTTTTGTTTTGAGTGCTGGGAACGAGATTAGCAAAGCGGCTAAAAAGTATCTCCAGCTGGGTCTGAACTTTCGGGATCAGCAGACTTGCTCCGAAAACAGCCAAGATCAGAATCGAAAGTACCCGCAAAGCATCAGCTGGAATACCACTCAAGCGGACAATCGTAGAAAGAAACAGCGTAAAGAAGGTAAAGCTGGCCACAAATCCCAGGACGACACCCAACGGTTTTTGCTTTCCCGTTCCGTCAGCTGAGGAGAGGATGACTGGCAACAACGGCAAAATGCAGGGTGAGAGGATCGTCACCACTCCGGCCAGAAAAGCAAAAGCAATCAGTAAAAGCATATCTAGTTAGTACAACTCGTACTCACTCAATAGTTTCTTATTACCTTCAATTTGATATCTGAGCAGCTCAGAGTAGAGTCCTTTACGCTTGGCCAACTCCTTTGGCCGACCGGCATCCGCAACTTTGCCGTTGTCCAAAACCACAATCCGATTCACATTTTGAATGGTTGAAAAGCGGTGCGCAATAATGATGACTAAACGATTTTTGAACAGCTTCTCCAGCGCGTCCTGAACGAGTCGTTCCGACTTTGAGTCTAAACTGCTGGTTGCTTCGTCCAAGATCAGGATCGGTTTGTTGTGCAAAATAGCGCGAGCAATCTGAATGCGCTGTTTCTGTCCACCAGACAGCTTAACACCCCTCTCTCCAATCTGAGCATCTAGTCCATCTTTAAACTTCATCACAAACTCATAGGCGTTTGCTTGTTTGAGTGCCCGGATAATATCTTCCTCGGTCGCGTCTTTTAGACCATATGCAACATTCTCACGAATAGTTGAAGAGAAGAGTTCATTATCCTGGAAAACGAGCGCGATATGTGCACGGACCCAAGCATGATCAACGGTTCTGTAGGACTTGCCGGAGAGTTTGATCTCTCCACTGGTTGGCTCATAGAGCTTCAGGATTAAGTTAATCAGCGTAGTCTTCCCTGCTCCGGAGTGTCCAACCAGCGCAATTGTTTCCTGTTTGTCAAACTTCAAGCTGAGGTCGGAGAGAACTGGAGCCTCCTCATACGCAAAGCTGACATGATCAAACTCCACCTCGGGTTGTTTGAGAAGCTTGGTGGCTGGCTTTGTCTGAAAGACTTCGGTCGAGGGCAGGTCAAGTACTTCAAAGAACGCTTTAGAGTCGGCTTCAGCCTGCTGGACCTGTTCCAGAATATAGCTCATTCCAAACAGCGGCCAGCGCAGCTGATTCAAGATCTGAATAATCAGGATCATCTCACCCAGCGTTAACTGACCAAAGAAAGTTCGCTGAAAGATCATGAACAAGATGAAGACAAAAGCGATCTCCAGTCCGAACCCGCGAATAAAGTTCAGGATGTGGTACTCGGTGGACTGCCGATCATAGATAGAGTTAATGGTGTTGTACTTCTGGGAAACGTACTGCCACTCTTGATTTTGAGTATTGTAGGTTTTGACCAGCTTGATGTTACTGATCACTTCCTGGATTCGGCCACGGGTAGAGTCCTCATGAATATTTTTTTCGAACTGAAGCTTGCCCCAGCGGCGAGTTGAGTAGCTGGAGATAGCGATGTAGATGGGAAAAACCGCCAGAGCTAGTAAGCCAATACCTAGGTCAAAGTAACTCAGAACTAAGATCCCAAAGATGGCTTGCAGAAGGGCTGGTGCAATAAAGTTGGTCGCGGATCCCACGAACTCACGAATCGAGATAATGCCTCGGTTAAGCTGGTTGACAATCTTGCCGGAGATCTCCGAGTCAAAGTACCGCTGGGGCAGCGAGAAAATCTTCTGATAGTACATCTCCGTCAAATACCGACCGAGACGGGAAGAAATATAGTCACCCAACCGCTGGCTCAGGGAGCCTAGGAAAATCAGAATGATGTTGATTGCCAGTATTAAGCCGAACAGGAGTGTCAGCCGTTGATAGTCGCCTGTTCCGGTGCTGATTTGTTGGGTAAGTTCATCAACCACATACTTCAGCGTTACCGGCATTGCTTGCTGGAGAATCGCTTGAACAGTGATCAATACGCAAGCGACAGCGATCAGCTTGTGTTGTGGCTTGGAGAGTTTGATGATCTTGAAGATGTTATTCACTGCTTCATTTTAGCAGAATGTAATCTAGATCTTGTCAGTAGATTGAACTAAAAATGCCAGCACATCTTCGAGTTCCTGCGGAGAGACTTCGTGGCCGCCGTCGTATTCTTTGACTGTTAGCCGAGCCTTGGCTTTTGTGAGCGTCTCAATCAGTGCTTGTTGTTGCTTGGGGCTGACTAAGGGATCATTGCTCCCGAGGCTGATGAATAGTTGGTGTGTAGAAAGATTAAGCTCTTCAGGCTTCACGGTGAACGGCAACATGGCATGGAGAAGCACGAGCCGCTGGAAGAGTTGTGGAGTACGGAAAAGTCCGGCTATCAATATATTGGCGCCGTTGGAGTAGCCGAGGAAGGTCAATCGCTCTGGAACTGTTTGATACTCCACACACCATGCTTGAACAAATCGTCCCAACTTTTCTACTTCTTCCTGAATACTTTCCTGATCAAAAACTCCGACATGAAGCCTGCGAAAAAAACGGGCGCTGCCAGCTTCATCAACATTCCCTCGCAGTCCGACTAAGTTATAGCTACTTCCAAGAAACTGATTGAGAAAGAGAAAGTCTTCCTTACTCCCGCCTGTGCCATGAAGCAGAAACAGCGTCCGCTCGGCGTGATTGTCAATGAACGCATGATCAAAAAGTTGGAAGTCGCTCTTCATAGATTACTCGCTTGGAATAGGCTTGAGGTGTTTCTCGATTTCTTCGCGGTGAGGCTGAAGGAATGGTGGAAGAGATAACTGCTTTCCGAGCTCGACCTCATCCTCGTCAGCAGTGAATCCCGGACCATCTGTTGCAATCTCGAAGAGAATTCCTGCCGGCGTCCGAAAGTAGACCGACTGGAAGTAGAAGCGGTTAATAACTTCAGTCGGGTATAAACCAAGCTCGAGTACGGCATTTCTCATAGTCTGTTGCTGTTTAGCATCCTTGGCGCGGAAGGCGATATGATGGACGGTTCCCGCGGCATTGAATCCCGGCGCGGCCGAAGGCTCTTCACTGACTTCAAGATACTGTGCTCTCTGAGAACCGGACAGAACGTACTGGCGGATATGTCCATCAGTATGGTGAAGTTTGTATCCAAAGACGTGAGTCAAAACTGGCTCAATTGCGTCAATACTCACCACAGACAGCGTTGCTGCATAAAAGTTTCGGATCGCATGCTCCTCTGACACTTCAGCTGTCCACAGATCAAGCTCTGAGTCAAACTCATCTTGAGAGAGTCCAACCAGCTCCAAACACTGCCCATCCTTGTCAAAGAACGAAACTCTCTTTTTACCACATAACTCTTCAATTTCTTCGTGCCGAACTTTGTAGTGTTGAAAGCGTTCCAGCCAGAACTGTAGCGCAGATTCTGGAACAGCCAGCGAGATTTTGGAAACTAGACCAGTTCCGATCTTCCCCTGCATTGCCGGCAGAAAGATAAAAAAGGTCAAGTCCATGCCAGGATGGCCCAGCCGATCTCCAAAAAACAGATGGTATGTTTCCGGATCGTCCTGATTGACTGTCTTCTTCACCAAACGAAGTCCGAGGATCTTGGTATAAAAGTGAACAGTCTCGATTGCGTCTGAGGCAATCGCAGTGATGTGATGAATACCTTTTGTCATAGACTTCCCTCCTTTACTCAAAATATCTGCCTTTAAACCGATAAATAAAGAGCCAAGCGAGTACAGCGAGTGTGGCAAAGATCAGCCACGAGTTCAGCGAGATTGAGATAGCCAGTAAGTAAAAAATAGGCAAGGTCGTGATGAGATGGGAGATGGCGTACCCGATAATGAACGGCCCGTATCGGAAACCAATTAGTCCACTTCCCCAAGCGAGTCCGTCCGAAAACAGCCCACCAGCTGCTAGTCTGAAAAAAACAGCTGCCTCAACTTGATTCTTTTCCTTGAGCCGAATACCGGCGATCTTGTCCGTAATCTTATCCCCTACCATCCGTCGCAACAGAGAGTAGCCGTACTTTTTGCCGAGTGCGAAAGAGATCGTTGCTCCAGTTGCCCCTCCCAGAATATCGACCGCATACGCCAGCTCCCAACCGATCAACGGAATCGATGCAAGGGTGAGAGCTACCCCAGGCAACGGTGGGTAGACCACGCTCAGTGACTTGGCAATAAATAATGCCAGAAGGTACAGCATCAAGTGTTGTTGAATGAACTCGACAAAGGTTTGGAAACTCCGGAAGTTGAAAACCAGCTGCAGGATCACGGCAGGGACGCACAGTAGGAGAACGACGATGAGTGTAGTCAGATACTTGCTGGGTCCTGATGCCATGGATTTGTCCTTCCGGCGTGCATACAGTGTACAAACAAAATTATATATTGCATTGTTTCAGGAAACTCCGTTACACTGAAGCCCAATGATTGAGCAAGAATCATTGGCGATCGCAAGATTCACCGCTGGGCTCAATCGTTCGTATCCTCCAATCTTCCCGTACTTTGTTTTAGCTGATGGGCAGAGCCATCCAGGAAGAGCTGTCACTCTCTTTTGCGTTGGAGCACATGGTCAATTTGGCTTTGCGCGTTCCATTTGAAGAGACGGGCTTTACCGTCCAGCTCTCGCCGCAAACGCTTGAACGCAGCGAACCAGGACAAAAAGGAGTTGATCTACTGATTTGTGACAGTGAGAACCTGATCTACCTGGGCATCGACGTCAAACTGCGAGCCGGTCATTCCAGCTATCAGCGGGATGGGTATGGCTGGAATCCAGGCGTCCTTTCGCCCTACATCTACCTCGCTTTAGGTAACTTTGTGGTCAATATGCGCGAGCAACAGAATATTTCAGTGCGGGAGTGGCTGAAGCGGTATGCAATTCCCAAGATCGGCTCGACGGGCAAGATTCCCCAGCTGGATCTTTTCCGATCGTACTTAATTGGCCGTATCGAACGGAGCATTAGTGGCTCACTGGAGAGGCTTCGTGATCCTTACAATAATGACGAACGTCCGATCGGTTTCCCGCGGACAGCTCAAGAGTTAACAATAATGGAAGAAAAGCTCTCGATTATGCAGAGCTTGTTTTTTGACCTCCGGCAAGTATGAGGTCGATGGGACTAGTCGGCTACTCTTGGGACTGAGTCACTTTGTAGACCTTGCCTTGTCTATCGTAGGTGGTCCACTCACCTACTTGCTTTCCGGCTTTGAAGTAGCCGGAGCGCATCTTTGTTCCGTCCTTACGGAACCATTCCCAGTACCCTTCAGGGGTGTCGTTCTCCATCTCACCCCTCGCCCATACCGTCCCATCCTTATGGTACTCGGTGTGTTGTTTGTTCATGTGTCTATGATATCAGATGCAAATGAGTATGGTATCTTAAGGCTAAGTGAAAAACAGCTGTCCTCACATTGAACAACCTGCCCCTGCCACCAAGCCTACGACCCCTAACGGCTGTGAAGAATGTCTAAAGACGGGCGACACATGGGTTCACCTACGCCTCCGTCTCACTTGTGGTCACGTCGGGTGCTGCGATCAGTCAAAAAATAAACACGCTACCAAGCACTTCCATGCTACACACCATCCAGTTATCCAGTCTTTTCAACCAGGAGAACATTGGCGATACTGTTATCTTGATGACCTCCTGGTCGACTAGATAAAAAGTCATTCAGGAAGTTGATCCTTCACGAATATCTCTCTTTCAGTGTTTTGACTGATCTTTCGATAAGTTTTTCCAGTACTGCTCTATCAACGTCTGCAAGCTTCTTAATATAAAGACAACCGACACTTGTCTTGTACTTACCTAGCTTTTTCAGTAGATCCTGACTTTCCTCAAATCCGGCAGTGATATAGACCGAAATACTTTGTTTTCGCGGTGAAAAACCTGTCAAACAAGAGTCTCCCTCATGGCCAGACGCATACTTGTAATGATACTGACCGAACCCCACGATACTTGCTCCCCACATCACCGGCTTCTGGCCAGTTACCTTTCCCATCATCTCCACCAACTCAAAACTGTCTTCACGCTTTTGCTCATCTTCTACCTGGTTTAAAAACTGAGTAACGCTTTGGGGGGTGGGTTTGGTTTTTTGCTCCGGCATGATATGGGTAGTATAGCAATCAATGAGACTGGACTGAAAATAAGCTTTGATGTCAACCCAAAAACGTAGTACGCTATTTAGTAAATATAAGGAGGATATATGGCGAAAACACAATCTATGCCGAAAGACAGAAATCCCGGAATGATGCTTTTCTTTGCCTATGTGATCGTGACTCTTGTCTCCGCGGTTGTGATTTATCTAGGGAATATGTTCTTCCCTGATCAGATCGTCTTAGGGACTGTCAGCATTCCTCTGATGTGGGCAGTCGCTCTCAGTGCTGGCAAGCTGGGACTGGTAACAACCTTTGCGTCAGTCTTCTTCCGAGAGTGGGAGCTGCGACGCGGCAGAGATCTATCATCAACTGAGATGATGGGTGCCTACTTTGTAGTCAACTTCGCGACGCTCTGGTTTATCTCCCGCTTTGCTGAGATCTTCGGCCTGGGACTTGCTTCCTGGGTAGTGGTGCTTGTCTTAGCAGTGGTCCTGGACGTCTTGCAAGGAGCTGCGGTCGTTGGCTTCCAGAAGATGTTCAAACAGCAATAAGAAAGCAAACCGGAACATTACTTCTTTGCTGAAGTGATGTTGACCATCCAGTTGATACCGAACTTGTCTGTTAGCATACCAAAAGTGTCACCCCATGGTGCTTTCTCTAACGGGACAGTGACTGTTGCACCAACTGAAAGCTTCTCCCAGTAGCCGCGAAGCTCGGTTTCGTTGTCGCCACTCAGGGACATATGGATGTTTGTTCCGGGGTTGTAGTCCATATGACTAGGAGTATCAGCAGCCATGAAGGTAATTCCGTTGTCAGCCTCGAGTACTGAGTGCATGATCTTGCTGAGTTCTTTAGGATCATCAGAGTCAGTTGCATGGAAGTCGGCAAAAGTATTAGTGGTCAGCTTGCCACCAAAGACAGTCTGGTAAAACTCCATTGCTTGGCGGGCAGTATCACGAAAGTTTAAGTATGGATTAAGTCGCGACGGCATGATGTCTCCTTGTATTCTGTATTACAAGGTCTAATCCTACCATCCGCCTCACTTTTTTTGGTAATAATCCAAACTATAGGTAAAACTCTCGTGCGGAGTTCTGAAAAGCCTCTCTATCACTTTAAACTTACTTTGTTCCTTTTAAGGCATCAACGTCTTTTTGGAGTTGATTTAGCTTTCTCTCAATGCTGTGCAACAGCGTGGCCACATTTTCATCGTGCCGATCCTCTTCTTCGTCCTCTTCCTGGATCTCATCAATGTCCTGCTCGATCTCTTTGATATCCTCGCCGACGTCTTCGATATGTTCGGACGTTCGATTGACTGTCATCTGAATAAACAGCGCTAAATAGATAGCCTCCAGTGAGACGATCGTGGTGAGAAGAAGCATCATCTCCTCAAAGTCCACACCTATAAACGGCAGCAAAAACATGCCCACAAAAAAAATAGTATGTCCAATCAGTGACGCCGGCGTCCCGATCTTTTCAGTCAGCACAACGGAAACTCGCTCAATGGTTGAGGATGATCTTTTCATACACACACTCTGAAATTAAATACTACGAGCCCGAGGGGCTACTCAGGATAACATATCTTCTCACCACTGGGAACCAGAGAGCGTTACATTTCCTGGCTATTTATTATCTCTTTAACTTTTTTTGCGCCAGCCTGGGCAATACCAGCCCCCACATTGAGAGCCACTTCTGCAGCTTTTTCTCTGGGGTGCTCTTTGAAGTCTGTGATCACTGACTGGACTTGCCGTTGCAGCTTACTGACTTTTGCTAAGATATACAGAACTGAGATGATAATCGTCAGGATTCCCAAGAACACTAGAGTCATAAAGACAATAGCCATGGAATAGTAAATGGTTTGTAAGGTTTGCAGGTCCATCTTTTTCCTTGATTTTTCTATAGTATTTCATAGCTTGCGAAAAAGTAAAAGTTCGAGGATTGGACATTGGAGTGCTGCAGGTAACCTGTTACAACTTACATACCAAACGATGAAAGGAAGATATGCCTGAGACTAAGTACACAGTAGATGAAAACTCAAAAACGGTTGTCGTGGAACGGGAGTTTGCCGCTCCTAAAGATCGGGTATGGCAAGCATGGACCGACAGTCAGTTATTAGAAAAGTGGTGGGCGCCAAAACCGTGGACTGCTGTTACAAAAACGTTTGAATTCAAAGAAGGTGGCCGCTGGCATTACTACATGAGTGGCCCGGACGGTGAGAAAAGTTGGGCCCTCGTAGAGTATGAAGCAATTCAGCCGACAGATCGCTTCTCTGCTATTGATGCGTTTGCTGACGAAATGGGTAATAAAAACAGTTCGATGCCGATTACTCGCTGGCAGATTGAGTTCACAGAGAGTAACGGAATGACCAAAGTTCGGGTCACTCTCTTCTTCCAAGATTTAGAAAGCCTGAAGAAGATCGTCGAAATGGGCTTCAAAGAGGGCTTTGCCATGGCTCATCAAAATCTGGACGAGCTATTAGCCGGGTAGAAAACCTACAGGGTACTACTTCCCTTGATACGCTTCTCGGAGCGCGGCCAGGTCGAACTTTTTCATCTGAAGAAATGCCTTAGTGACGCGCTCGACTTGCTCTGGCGAACCTTTCTCCATCATCTCGCTCAGTGCTGTAGGAGTAACTTGCCAGGAGACACCAAACTTGTCTTTCAACCAGCCGCACTGTTCAGATTCGGGAACCGCAGAAAGCTTCTCCCAATAGTAATCAATCTCTTCTTGTGTCCCACAGTTGACCATCAAAGAGATGGCTTCGTTAAAAGCAAACTTATGATCTTGAGCGCTATCCATCGCCGCGAACCACTGCCCTTCCAGCATGAAGTCAGCAAACATGACCGTGCCTTCTTTGTCAGGCTCCATGCCTTTAGGATAACGCGCCAGTTGTCCCTGTCGTGAGTTCTTGAATACAGACAGATAGAAGTTGATTGCTTCCTCTGCCTTGCCGCTCACGGCACCCACAAAGAGAAGTGACGGAATAATAAATGGCCGCTCTTCTCCATTAGGATTCGACAAAATCAGCTGCCAGGAAACTCCATACTTATCCTGGATCCAACCATAGTGTTCACTGAATGGGTACTTGTCCAACTCCATCAGCGCAGTACCACCCTCCGAAAGCTTCGCCCAGAGTGTATCCAACTTTTCTCGGGCATTCGCGTCTTTGGAGGGATCGAAGTTGACAAAAAAGGAGATCGACGGATTCAACTTGAAGATCGGACCGGCACTGATGGCCATGAACTTTTGGCCAGCCAGCTCAAAGGAAACTGTGTCGGCATCGCCAGATGGGGTGTCGTGGAGCGTGTTGACCTGAGTGACTCGAGAATCCGGGAACAACGAAGTATAAAACTCGGCAGCCGCTTTTGCTTCTTTATCAAACCAAAGGTGGGGAACGATTTTTTGCATAGCCTCATTCTAGCAAAGATTCTGCGGAGACACACATTTAAGCTTTTTTTTCTTTTTTTCAACATATTTGCTACTCATCGCACTGGTATTTTTTTTGCTCTGTCATATAATCTCGAGCCGATGCCAGAACAAGACAAATACAAAGAGATTCCTAAAGAGATGCGAGAAGCCAGCATTGGCTCGTTTCCGCTTTCCCCAGCCACCATGGAAGGTCACTAGTTAGTCTGTGACTTGTACTGGTACTTTCGCCAGAGTCTTCTTGGTGATACGACGATAGAAGAAGTATTTGGGACAAAGAAACCTGAGCCCCCCAAAATCGTTATCCCTGCTGGCCACATTCCTATCTCTAAACCTGGTGGAGTCAACTCTACAGTCTGGGAGAAGATCCTTGATGTTACTTTCAAATCGAGACCACAGATTAACCCTGAAGCGAAAGTTCAACAGCTCGTTTCTGTGAACGCCAAAAGCGACACCTACAACTTTGAGGCTCGACTCAGTGGGCAGAAGTCACGGATTGCTCATGGTGCGGTTGCGCCAAGTCTACTTCGTGCCTTTGTTTTTGAAGGCAGATTCCCTTACCGCGATAACCAGTTTTTCCAGTGGCTCATTGCAGAAATGGCTGGACAAGTTACCCAAGCGTATGACGGCAACTTTGACGAGTTATGGAATGATGGATTGAAAGGCTTGGTACTGCTTTGGAATGCAAAATTTCCTGGAGAAAGCTTTATTCCGGGAAAACCAACGAATAAAAAGTAATCATCTTTTAGAACGATCCGGTTTTAACGTCGCCGGCTCGTTTGAACGACGCCACGATCACTCCCTGGGGTGACGTTTGAGACTCGAACAGTGTAAAAGCAGCAGGAATAGTTCCATCCTCAAAGAGACGTTTGCCTTTGCCTAAGGTGAGGGGAAAAATCTTCAGCCAGAACTCATCGACTAAATCATGTTTCAGTAAAGTCTGGATAAGGTTTCCGCTTCCATGGACCTGTAAATCAGGCCCTTCGTGGTGTTTTAACTTCTCCAATTCTTCAGCAACGTCACCCTTTAGAAAGACTGACTTTTGCCATGGATGTTGAACCATGGTAGTAGAGACAACATACTTGGTAGCGTTGTTAATCGTCGCACCTTCCTTAGGATGATGTGGCCAATATCCCGCAAATATTTCAAACGTCTTTCTTCCGAGTAAAAGATCAAAGGGCTTGGCCATCTGTTCCGCCATCACCTGTCCCATAAACTCATCAAAGTACGGGACTGTCCAACCACCATACGTAAAGCCACCACTGGTATCTTCTTGTGGCCCACCCGGCGCCTGCATGACCCCATCGAGAGTGAGAAAGGTAAGGACAATAATTTTTCGCATATCAACTTATCTTTCCTTCTCATGGTACCATGAAGTTGTGATTGTCAAAAGAAAAGATGGCTACTTCGTTCTTTCCAAGAAGACCAAGAGAAACTTGGGCGGTCCCTACAAAACAAGAGAAGAAGCACTTAAGCGGCTCCGCCAGGTAGAGTTTTTTAAGCATCAAAAGTAGAACCCGACCGCTCTCTCTCCCCATGCTCTCTTAGTGAGAAAGCATCCCACTCGCCGCAGCTTTGTGAGTTGCTGGCTTTGTTCTGAGATACCGTGCGCTAATTGCCCCGGTGATAACCATTAGAGTGGTGGCAAAGATATATGGCACTCTAGCACCTAAACTTCCGTAAAGATAAGTTCCCAGCACAGGTCCAATCAGACGAGCAATACTAGCCACTGACTGACTAATACCCAGAATGTTGCCCTGTTCGTCATCGGGAGACAACCTGGAAACCAATCCGTATAGGACAGGGTTTGCTACGCTGTTGCCGAACGCCAGGAAGGTCAGCGCTACAAAAAGGGCCATCATGCTTCCACTTAAGGCAATTAAGCCTAAAGAGATTGCCATCAAAAAAATGCCAATCGTCGCAATCGTGTGTTCCGGAAGCTTTTTCAGAATAATACGTAGTCCAAACAACTGAATGATGATTCCGATCAGCCCGAGGTAGGCAAACAGATAGCCGTTCTGTTGGGCAGTGGAGTGCAAAATATGCTCAGTAAAGAGAGCAAATGTTCCTTCCATTAACGAAAAGGCAAACATCACCAAGAATGAAAGACAGACGATCAATCCGACTTCGGGATGAGTCAGGACCTCATAGAACTCCTTGGGCGTGAAGAACTTCTTTTTGTTTTTCGTGAAGGCCGCAATATTTTTACTAAAATCTCTTGACTCAGGTAAGAAGAAAAAGGTTAAAACTGTGGCCAGTAACGACACGGCAGCTGCCACTAACGCCGGGACACCATAACCAAAACGGGATAAGATTCCACCCAGCGCCGGACCTAGAATAAAACCTAAGCTAAAAGCCGCAGCCAAGATACCCATCCCCTGAGTGCGATTCTCTTTGCTGGTAATATCAGCGATGTAGGCCTGGGCCGTAGAAATATTGCCGCCGGATAGCCCGTCGATAATCCGAGCTGCGAATAACAACGGAATTGTGTTGGCAATGCCTAACAGTAAGAACGAGATTGCTGTCCCTGCCAATGAGAAAAGCAACACCGGCCGACGGCCAATCTTATCTGACAGCTCACCCAAGATGGGCGCTGACAGTAACTGGAATAATGAATAGCTGGCAGACAATAAGCCAATCGTTAATGCGCCGGCACCCAGACTCTCCACATAGTACGGCATCAACGGCAAGATAATGCCGAAACCTAACAGGTTGACGAAGACAATCAAAAAGATAATCCACATTCGACGATCTGGCATGTTCTTCCTTTTGGTTACTGCTCCAACTTTTCGATCAAATTGGAGTAAATGCGAACTAAGTGTTGTTGGTCTTCTGCCGAAATGACTGACAGAACACTCTTCATTTTTTCAAGTTTTTTTTGTCTCAATATGTCAAGCTCACGCTCACCCAGTTGTGTGAGTTTCAGGCGGGTAATCCGTCGATCACTGGTGTCCGAGAATCTCTCAATAAATCCGGCTTTGACGAGCCGCTCTGCTAACTGTGTCGCTGAAGAAGGAGAGAGACAAAGAGTATCAGCTAACTGACTATTCGTCATCCCTCGCTCTTCCGAAACTGCAGTCAGTGCTGCGTACTGCAGCATGCTTGCCACCCGGTCTTCATGGCTTTCAGATGACTGCTTCATCATCAGTTTTTGGAGCCTGATCAATAAGCCAAGTAAGAGCTCAGTTCTTGCTGGTTGTTGCATATGAGCATGTTTGATTTGTTTATGAAGTAAATATTTTATATGATAAATTGTTTTTTGTCAAGCTAGAGGATGCTTCTACCCCACCGACACTCTCCCCCACTGTCGAACATCAAATAACAATAATAATTTATTGACAAACGATAAATTATGGAGTAGTATACCGAGTACAACTATGTATGGGGGACATGTTATGAAACGTGGTTCAACATTATTTTTAAAAGTTGTTATTTTAGTTATCGCACTCGGCGTGCTCGCTGGGTTACTTTGGTTCCCTCAAACCGAGGGAGTCGCTCAGAACTTAGACTTAGTCAGTATCTATACAAATCCATTTATTGTCTATGTTTATATAGGTTCAATCCCATTTTTTGTTGGGTTATACCAGGCTTTCAAATTATTAAACTTCATTGAAGCGAACAAAGCCTTTTCCCAAGGGGCTGTTAACACCCTCAGGAATATGAAGCTTGCTTCTCTCAGTCTTATCGGTTTTATTGCATTAGCACTGCTTTATATCCGTTTCTTTGCGCAGGGTGATGACCCAGCCGGTCCAACAATGCTTGGAATTATTGTATCTTTCGCAGTCGCTGTTATTGGAACCGCAGCTGCTGTGTTTCAAAAGCTTTTTCAGAATGCTGTTGATCTAAAATCCGAAAATGACTTAACAGTCTGAGGTTGAACTATGGAAATAATCATCAACATCGACGTCATGCTCGCTAAACGAAAGATGACCGTCACTGAACTTTCCGAGAAAGTTGGCATTACTATGGCCAATCTTTCTATTCTCAAAAACGGAAAGGCCAAAGCAATCCGCTTCTCTACTTTGGAAGCAATTTGTAAGGCGCTTGATTGTCAGCCCGGAGACATCCTGGAGTATAAAAACGGAAAATAACTGAGGAGGATCATGAAAACCAAAAGCGAATCTATTACCTTGCCAATGGAAAGTGTTGTCCGCACTGCGGCTGTGGTCGGGCTTATTTTACTTATCCCGGTGTTTGGAAATATATTTATGGGCGGCTGGAACTGGGGTCCGATGGACTTTGTGGTGATTGGTGCCATGCTATTCGTCGCCGGCCTTGCAATTGAGTTTGCTATTAACAAAATTGCCAATCCCACGTATCGGTGGCTGGCTGTCCTGGCCATCGTGGCAGCATTTCTTGCGCTGTGGGCAGAGTTGGCAGTGGACGCAGTCTCACAGGTACTCCTGTATATCTAATAAAAGGCAAGTCCTTTCCACCGGAATCGTGTTACGTCTCGTTTATACTTAGTGTATTCTCAATTACAAAGTAAAGGAATCACTATGCCAACGAATAAGCAGACCAACACCACAGGTAAAACCTTCACTGATGAAGAACGCGCCGCGATGAGAGAGCGTGCTCTGGAGCTAAAAGCTGATAAAACAAACGGCGAAAGCGCAGTGCTAGCAAAAATTACTGAAATGCCGAAATCGGATCGTGACATGGCGCAACGCCTCCACGAGATCATTCGGCAGAACGCGCCAGAGCTCACCCCAAAGACCTGGTATGGCATGCCCGCCTATGCCAACAAGGATGGTAAAGTGGTCTGCTTCTTCCAGAGTGCAGATAAGTTCAAAGCGCGATATGCGTCGTTGGGCTTTAACGACACTGCAAAGCTTGACCAGGGAAATATGTGGCCCACTGCTTTTGCCCTGAAAAAGTTAACTGCCGCCGAGGAGATACAGATCGTAGAGTTGGTCAAAAAGGCAGTGAGCTGAAAGTGTCTCTCGACGCTAGCAGTTAGGACTTACGTTCTTTTAGTAGATTTTGATGGAAATACTCGGCTAATGCTACTGCATTGTTATGTTGCGTATCTTTGGCTGCATAGACAAGGGTCACCACTGGCTGTTTAACTAGAATCTTTTTAACTGTCTCTACCGCGTCCAGATTCTCCCCTAATTCGTCTTTATACTTTTCCAAAAACTCTTTCCATTTTTGTGGATCATGCTGAAACCATTTGCGGAGTTCTCTTGAGGGTGCGACTTCTTTTAACCAGAGATCGATTTTTGCTTTTTCTTTCGAAATCCCACGGGGCCAAAGCCGATCGACTAACACTCTGAAGCCATCACTCTTTTCGAACTCGTCGTAGATTCTTTTCGTTTTGAGCATAAACAATCTTAGCTGCTAGTTGACCTCGATGAGTGAGAGATCGGCATGTGATTCCAGTCAGGAACAACTTCCCGGACATCACTGCCGGGTTCGTAGAGTATTAAGTCATCTGAGTGGGTACTCCAATACTTCTGGATCGGGTCAAGAATCCGCCAAGTTTCGAGCACTTCCTCGCTACTGGTAAAGAGGGTGTGGTCAGAACCAAGGCCGCTAAACAGCACCTGTTCGTATGCCTCCGGGAACAATGCATAGTGATCTTTGAACGAAAACTGAAGTGAGTGTGGGCTGACGATATGTTGATAACCTGGTCGCTTGGCCCACATGTACAGCTCAATACTTTCATTAGGCTGGAGATGGAGGACGAGCTCATTGGATTCATAGCCTTCCTCTCGTTTGTACAAAATTCTGATCTCAGTGAACTTTTCCCTGAGTGCTTTACCGGTAGTCAGCCGAATTGGCACGCCTACCCAGAGTGGATCAGTTGATTCAAGCTGCAACGAGACGAACGTTTCGACAGTACTGCCTGGATTGTTAACTGCTTCGGCATAGCCTCGATACTGTCCTCGTTGCACCACTGACTCAATGGGCTGGTTCTTAGGAAGCTGTAATGCCCGCAGTGCTTCCAGCCGCCGTTGCGGAATATCTTGGAGCTTATCCGCTTTGGGAGGATGCATGAGAACGAGTGCCGCGAGTTGTAATAAGTGACTTTGTACCAAGTCGCGCAACGCTCCTGTCTGCTCGTAAAAGGCAGATCTGCCCTGGATGTCAATCTGTTCACTGGCAATAATCTCAATGCGTTCAATATGCTTGTTGTTCCAGGTTTGCTTAAACAGCGAGTTCTGTTCGCGAAAAACAACAATATTCTGGGCGGTTTCTTTGGCCAAGTAGTGATCAATCCGATAGACCTGGTTGGGAGAAAAGTACTTATCAATGTCTTGCACTAGCTCTTGTGCACTGGTCAGATCCACGCCAAAGGGTTTTTCGAGCAAGATCTTGGTATTGGGGTGTTTGGAGAGCTCACTCATCCCCAGCCGCTCAATGATTGGCTGAGCGACGGTGGGCGGTACGGAAAGATAAAAAAGCCGTTGGGCTGTGGTGCCAAACTCTTGCTCTATCTGAACAAGTCGATCCTTGAGCCTATCGTAGGCTTTGAGGTCCGTCACATCGAGCGTCATGATCTCACTGTGATCCACCAGAAAGTCCAAAGCAGGGACTTTCGCGATCAGATCTTCGGCAGTGACATTCGGTTGACGGGTAATTCCGACCAAGCGGAACTGGTCCGAGAGAGCTCCGGTTTTGGCAATCTGTTCGATGGCCGGCAACAGCTTTCGTTTCGTAAGGTCACCAGTAATTCCCACGATAACCAAAATGGTTGGCGGAAGCTTTGGAGTCATAGCGTTTAAGATTCCTTTGAATCAGAACTTGGTTACTAAACTTCTCAATCAGTCACTTTTATCATACTTCTTCTCAGGAACAAAACACATTCAAGAAGTCCAATGCCGAGCTGACTTTGCTTCAGAAAGTATGCACACAATCCGGGGTATACCTAGAGTGATATACTCACTTTATATGTTCAACTCTAAAGAAGGGACACCAATCCCACAGCCACAAGTAGACCGACCTGCCGCCAAAGATCGTAATTTAATGGCAGAGCTGGGTGAACTCTTTCCTGCGAACGAGAGTACGGGCACTCACGATGTCGTGATTCAGATCGTCAACTTCGGGCGATCATCAACGAGTCACGAAACCCACACTCTTTGTATTGTCGCTGAGGCCTATGAAGGGGCAGCTCCAGTCAAACATATCGTGAATACCATTAAAAATTATGTGGAAAACATGGTCCCATTTGAGTTTGACTTCCAAGAGGTGCGTGAGCTGGAAGGTGGTGTATCCGGTCAGGAGATCGAGCTCAACTTCCGCATCAAACGCGGGGCTGTGTTCCACGGTTTGAGCTAAGGTAAAAAGCCTCTAACTAGCCTCGGAGAAATACTGCGTTTCACGCTCTCGGGTACTTCCGCTCCAAAGCTGCAATATACTTCTCGCCGTCTTTCTTTTTGAGTGCTCGCAGTATCTCATCAAGCTTTTCTTCTTTTCGGTCATCCCCCTCTTTTGATTGGGGCGACCCGACATACCACAGGAGTGAGAGTCCCGCCACCTGCCAAATAAGCTGTAAAAACTCTGACTGCCAGTTCTCAAAGGTATCTCGTGCTGTTTCCACTACATAAGGAGCTATCTCAATGGGCTGTTGATGAGCCTCCTGCTCGTCCACATAGGCGTACCAAGCTAGCAGCCAGTGGCCAATAATTGAGAAGAGAAACAAAAAGAGAGTTACCCAGAGATAGCCATACTTTTTAGAGCTAGAAAAGTTTTTCATTCATCCATGCTAACAACCCCTCAGAAGGCCAAAGTAAGAGTTGGGAAATAAAAGGATAAGATGGGCTCAGGAGTATTATTAGCGTGACCTGGTGCGGGTACTTCTACCTTGTTTGCTGAGCACATACTGCACCGAAGGACTAATCGCCTTATCTTTGCGGTGGATACAGCCTATCCAACAGCAAGGTCGGCGGACTCCCTCTTTCAGCTCAGTGCGCACTCGCTCAACATGCTCTTTTCTAGTTTCCGGTTTTTTGACTGAGATTGTCCAACAGATCCATTCATTCCGCGCAAGCGGGGTCAAGCTTTCCCATAGTGCCAGCGCTTTAGAATCAGAGAGTAACGCTGCCCGTAAATCTGCAGGAACTTGGTGTACAACACCGCCGGAGATAATTTTCCCATTCATAAGATTAGGTCCGTAGAATTTTCTCCATTACTTTTCCCTTTGCCAGTTCATCAATCAGCTTATCCAAGTAGCGGACTTCCCTCATCAGTGGGTCTTCGATATCTTCTACGCGGACGCCACATACCACGCCTGTGATTAAGGTACGAGAAGGATTCAGCTGAGGAGCTTCGGCAAAGAAAGTCTCAAGGTTCGCCTGTTTTTCGAGTTGGGCGTCTAACTCTTTTTGACTATATCCTGTCAGCCACCGAATGATTTCGTCGACCTCTGCCTTTGTCCGTCCTTTTCGCTCTGCTTTGGCGACATACTCAGGATAAACTCTGGCAAAACTTATACTGTAGATCCGGTGTTTTGGCATAGGAGTTCTTTTTATTTTAGCAGGCAGATTTTTCTTTTTGTGGACTCGATTTTTCAAATACACAAAGAGAATTACTGAGAGTGAGTACGACAGATACTACCAATCGTTCCGAGAGCGTCAGAGTGAGCTAGACACGCAATTAGCCTTACTGCAAGAAGCAGAGGATACTTACTATCTCTCGGCTAAATACTTGCTTGAGCTAGCTCAGAAGGCTCATCAGCTGTTTGAAGTAGCAGAAATTGACGAACGCAGACAGCTCATCAAACTTGTACTATCGAACCTGAGACTTGAAGGAAGAAAATTGCGATACGAGGCAATAAAACCGTTCAAGACAATCCTTGATTTTTCGGATTGTCAACAATGGCTCCCCGGCTAGGATTCGAACCTAGAACCTTCTCGTTAACAGCGAGCCGCTCTACCGTTGAGCTACCAGGGAATGAATAGTTGTTAAGCTCTGCCGCTACACTTTTCTGCGTCAGAACATCCCGTATTGTACCAATTTCCTCTGGTTTTTGAACAGGGGAAGCGCGCCGGCGCCCACCCAGACGCGAACCGGTTTTATCCCTCCTTTGGGAGTGAGGTATTCTCCTTTTCTTACCGAAAGGAGAGTTATGAGGATATCTTTAGCTCAACGCCTGGAAATTGTACAAGCGGTTTGTGTCGGCAAACTCAATAAACGGCAAGCGGCACAGCTGTTGGGATGTACCACCCGAACTATCGATAACTACTGCCAACGGTACTCCACTCAGGGCGAAGTAGGCCTGAAGGACGGTCGGCACAGCAACTTTTTTAAGCTGACCGCGAAAGACAGGGAGCGAATTATCGCCCTGAAGACGGCTGACCGCTGGCGGTCGGCGCGCAATATTGTTGATAAGCTCCAACTTGGGGTCAGCGAGGCGACGGTGTGGCGGATCTGTAAACAGGCCAACTTGGCCCGCCAAAATGTCCAGCGGGTCAAAGCGCTGCAACGCTTTGAGGCTCAATATCCCAATGACCTCTGGCAAACAGATATCATGGGTCGTATCGACTTTCCCCGCTTGGGATCGCTGTACCTGATCGCGACGATTGATGATCACAGCCGTTTTTGTTTGGCCGGGAAGTGGTTTGGTTCGCAAAATAAAATTAATGTCTTCGTGGTCTGGTACGAAGCACTCTCTCACTGGGGCTGTCCGAAAGCGATCCTGCAAGATCAAGGCAGTCAGTATAAAGCTCGCGCTCGTTTTGGGGTGGCTGATTATCAGTGGTATGCCCATGCTCTTGGCATCAAGCTGTTGTGGGCTCGTCGCGCCCAACCTAAAGGGAAAGTTGAACGGTTCTGGAAGTTTGTCCAAACTGACTTTGTCAGAGAAGTTTGGAATGCCACCAGTCTTGAAGAAGTGAATAGGGCATTTGCCAGATGGCTCGTCCGCTATAACTACCACTTCAAAAGTCGCTATTTTGGCCGGCAAACCAGAGCTTCCCGGTACTCACCTTCTAGTAGACGTATCGATCAAGTGACTTTACGAAGTGTGCTGGCGATTCAGGAGCAACGAAAGGTGACCCGTCAATCAACGATTTCTCTCTACGGTCGCCAGTACCTTGTTCCGTCGGCTTTCATCGGCCGCAGGATCTGGATCAAGATTATCGGGAACAAGCTTCTTTTTGAAGGAGAGGGACGCGTGATCTGGAAAACTGAGATGATGGACTACAACTTTTTACTCTTCCGGAATCACGATCCACATCACCAGATATGGCAAGAGGCCTGGCAGTCCTCCTGGAATAAACAAGAAAATCCAGAACAAGCGAACAACGGTGACATCGATCCCGAGGTAGTCGGCTAGACCCATTGCGACTCCACCTAACCAACGTCCTTCTCGGGGACGAACGAGCCTTTTGATAGCTTTATCTTTTTTCATAGCTCTATTGTACGCTACTGCGCCGGCGGCCCTGATTAATCAAGGAAGTCCTGCAAACGCTTGCGCTTGCTGGGATGGCGGAGCTTGCGGAGGGCTTTAGCCTCGATCTGGCGGATACGCTCGCGCGTCACGCCAAACTTCTGCCCGACTTCCTCCAGGGTCATCGGCCGTGAACCATTCAGACCAAAGCGCATCTTCAGCACCTTGGCCTCGCGGTCACTCAAGGCGTTGAGGACTTCGTCCACGTTCTCCTTGAGCATCCGTTGACTGGTGGCCTCATATGGCGAGATCTGCGTCTCGTCAGCAATGAAGTCACCCAGGTAGCTGTCGTCTTCATCACCGATTGGCGTCTCAAGGGAAGTTGTTTTCTGAGAAATCTTCAGGATTTCGCGAACCCGATCGGGCTCCATCTCCATGGCCTTGCCGATTTCTTCGGGGGTCGGCTCCCGGCCCAAGTCCTGCATCAACTTCCGGGAAGTCCGCATCAGTTTGTTGATGGTCTCGACCATGTGAACCGGGATCCGAATGGTCCGGGCCTGGTCGGCAATGGCGCGCGTAATAGCCTGGCGAATCCACCAAGTAGCGTAGGTGGAGAACTTGAAGCCTTTGGTCCAGTCGTACTTTTCGACAGCCCGAATCAACCCTTTGTTGCCCTCTTGAATCAGGTCAAGGAAGGTCATGCCGCGGCCAATGTACTTTTTGGCAATTGAAACTACTAACCGCAGGTTGGAGGCAGTCAGCTTTTCTTTGGCTTTCTTATCTCCTGCTTCAGTACGCTGTGCCAGGTCGATCTCCTGTTCACGGGTCAGCAGCGGAATTCGGCCAATCTCCTTGAGGTACATCCGGACCGGATCAGTGCCGGCCTTGGACTCGATACTGCTGGTCAGCAGGTCAAGCTCACGCTGGACGTCTGACGGCTGTTCGTCTTTGTTATCTTCAGAGACGGATTCAAAGATATCGATGTTATTCTTGAGGATCTGGTCGTAGAACTCATCAAGCTGACTGATATACAACTCGGGCTCGATGATGGTGTCGAGGACTTCTTCCTGAGTCACATACCCGCGGCCAATTGCCCGCTGCAGCAAGGAGTCAAAGTCTTCCTGCATCGAAGCCGGCATGGTGCTGACTTGAGGGTTGGCAGTGAGCTGGACGAGCTCCGTGGTCTCCGACACTGCAGGTGTAGCGGTAGGTTCAGGAACCGGAACAGCCTGGGATTCTGCGGCTTTACGAGCTTTCTTGGTTACTGGCTTCTCGGCTGCAGATGGAGTTCTCTTTGGCTTGGCTGAGGGAGCTGCTTTGGGTGTTGTGGTTTTCTTGGCCGGAGCAACTTTCTTGCTTGGCTTGGAGGTGGTTTTGGTAACTTTCTTTGCTTTGGTGGCAGCTTTAGTGGTCGGCTTGGCTTTGGCTGCTACTTTTTTGGCGGCGGTTTTCTTGGGCATGAGTTTAGGGGTCGACTTTCTGACTACTTTTTTAACTTTTTTTGCTGATTTAACCGTCTTTTTGGCGATAGCTTTTTTGACCACTTTAGAAGGTTTTTTGGTCGATTTGAGGGTAGCTTTCGCTTTGGTTGTGCGGGGAGTTTTTTTTGGCATTGTCCTCACTGATTTGTCGGTAATTCCGAGCAACGCAGTTACTAACCGTACAGATCTCAGTATTATACACAGTGCCTACTAAAAAAACACTCCGTTTTTCTCAGGTTCGCGGGAATGTACACCCCACCCTCCAGATTGAAAAGGGGCAAATCGACCAAAACACCCTCCTGACGGAGGGTGTTTCTTTTTGTCCATCAATCAACTTACTCTTAGCTGTTGAGTGCGTTCTCGATCTCAGCCTCGAAGACAGTGTAGTCCTGGGCACCGACAACCATCTTGCCATTGATGAAGAAGGTTGGAGTTCCGCTGGCTCCGACTCGGGTTCCGAGTGCAGAGTCATCAGTGACTTGCTTGTCAAACTTGGCGTCTTTTACACACTGGACCAAGTTGTTGCCGTTCAGACCAATGCCTGTAGCCAGCTCACCGAACTTGGTAACCGCGGCGTCATTGGCCAGGTTAGCCCAAGCGTCTTGGTTGGTGAACAGAGCGTCGTGCATGGCTTCGAACTTGCCTTTGTTCTGGTCAGCCGCACAGCGAGCTGCGAGCGCCCCGATCTTGGCGTTCGGGTGGAACGGAAGGGGCTGGTCACGAAGCACCAACTTTACTTTGCCGGTATCGACGTACTTCTCTTTAATCTGCTTGTAGGCAGTGTTGAAGTGACGTGAACAGAACGGACATTGATAGTCAGTGAACTCAACGATCGTGACAGGCGCGTTATCTTTGCCGATCACTCCGGCCGGGTTCTCTTGGACAGTTTTCCAATCTGCATCTGAGAGTTGAGTGGCAGCAGCGGGAGCAGCTGCACCTGCATCAGCAGTAGTAGGAGTTGTGCCTGCTCCGGTAGGTCCTGCATAACCAGCTCTCAACATTGAGTTTTCGCGCCACATCGCGCCACCTAAGAATCCAACAACTAATAACGCTACTCCCAAAAAGAGCAGTCCTGCGTTATTCGTCACAAAATCAAGCATGGCATTCAATGAGTATGGTGCGTTGGCTTTTTCGCTTGCCATAGGTTCCTTTCTCTTTTGTACTTCAGCCCTTTTCCTAACCTAAGATTTACTATGTATACGATAGAGTAATCAAGATCGCAAGTCCAGCTTTTGGCGCAGTTTTTTCAAACTTGTCCGCGCATGATCATCGCGTCGATGACTCTCTGCACTGCATTCATGTACGCCGAAAGCCGACCACTCTGTCCCGTTTTTTCGTGCATAGTCCATGTTTGCTGAAAGGCATTTTCCATCAGTGGTTGCAGCCTGCCCACAACTTCCCGATGTGTCCAGCTGTAGCCTTGTAGATTCTGCACCCACTCAAAGTATGAGGTGGAGACACCGCCGGCATTAGCCAGGATGTCGGGGACGACAAAGACTTTTTTGTCATGCAAAATTTCGTCGGCTTCCGGTGTGGTTGGACCGTTCGCCATCTCGACAACAGCGCGGGCATGAAGCTTGGACGCGTTAGTAGCATTGATCACACCTTCGAGCGCCGCCGGCACCAAGACATCGACCTTCAGCTCCAGGAGCTCTTCATTTGTAAGCTGTGTAAAACCATCACTGGGCAGTGAACCATGCTCTCTTTTATATGTCAGCACTTCTTCCGGATTCATTCCTTTGTCGCGGTAGATACCCCCTCTAGAATCCGAGATCGCGACCACGGTGTAACCCAGAAGACGAGCGTGATAGGCAAACCAGTAGCCGACATTGCCAAATCCTTGAACGGCGATCGTAATGTCTTTTTTAGCCTGACCCTTGAAGAGCTTTTCAGCTAACTTCTCCAACACCACCACACCGCCGAGCCCGGTCGCCTCTTCCCGTCCCTCCGAACCTCCCAACGTAACCGGCTTGCCAGTGAAGGTGGCTAGCGGATTCTCCCCCATCCCGGTCGTATTGGTTAATACGGCTCGTTTGGACAAAATCTGCTGATACTCGTCCACCATCCACGCCATCATTTGAGCATTCGTATTGACATCCGGAGCGGGAACATCGGTCCACGGACCGATAAAGTCAGCAATCAATCGGGTATAGGCACGACTGAGTCGTTGGAGCTCTACATCGGACAGCTTTTTCGGATCAACCACAACACCGCCCTTTGCTCCACCGTAAGGAATGCCGGTGACCGCGCACTTCCACGTCATCCAAGTGGAGAGTGCTTTGACTTCTGCCTCGCTGACGTTGAGGTGAAAACGAATACCGCCCTTGTATGGTCCCCGAGCGTTGTTATGCTGGGAACGGTAGGCCAGGAACTTCTGGGTCTTCCCTCTGTCCAGTTTGATCTCGATGTGATCTTTAATTAATCGGTCCGGCTCTTTGAGGCGTTCAACTGCGGCATCGAAACGAGTCTGGTCATCTCCTTCGTATTGGGAACGAAGAAACGTAGAAACCTTTTCAAGCTGCAACACAGCTTGTTGATGTGCATTCATTGACACGACTATCCTTTCTTTCCGGCAGCGATAATGGCGTCGGCAATATGCTCTGCGAGGTTGGGCTGGAATGGGTCAGGCAAGATCAAGGTGGGATGGGGTGAAGGAACGAGCTGAGCAAGCGCTTGGGCAGCAGCGTACTTCATTTGAGTGGTAATTTTGGGAAGTCGGGCTTTGACCACGGCGCGGAAGACTCCGGGAAACGCTAGAACGTTGTTGACTTGGTTGTCAAAATCACTGCGGCCGGTGGCCACCACCAGCGCCCCACCCTGCTTGGCATCATCCGGATGGATCTCCGGGGTGGGATTTGCCATGGCAAAGACAATCGCATTTGGTGACATACTCCTGATCATCTCTGTGGTAATGATGTTTGGTCCGGAGACGCCGATGACCACGTCGGCTCCTTTGAGCGCTTCAGCCAAGTCACCTGCTTGGTCAGGAGTGTTGGCAAACTCTAACAAGGCGTGCTTGAAGCGGTTATGCGGATTGAGGACGTCCGGGCGACTAGGGTAAACGATCCCGCGCGTGTCGACCATCTTCAGTTCAGCAATTCTCTCAACATCGGCGAGCTGTCGGAGCGCTGTCCAAGGTCCGTCCAGACCGAGCAACATCTTGGCTGTTGCCAAACCAGCAGCGCCAGCTCCGACCAGAACTACTCTGAGCGAGGAAAAGGATTTTCCGGCAACTTTTGCAGCATTTGTTAAAGCTGCGGTTACGACGATGGCAGTACCATGTTGATCATCGTGAAACACCGGAATCCCGATTTCCTGGAGTGCGTCCTCTACTTCAAAACAGCGCGGGGCAGCAATATCTTCCAGATTGATCCCCACAAATGACGGAGCGACTTGCTCCACAAATCGAATAATCTGATTCGTGTCTTGAGTATCGATGACCAGAGGAATGCTGTCCACACCGGCAAACTCCTTCATCAGCAGCGACTTACCTTCCATGACCGGCATGGCAGCTGCGGCGCCAATGTTACCTAGACCCAGCACCGCAGAGCCGTCGGAGACGACTGCGACTGTCCGACCACGGAGAGTAAGAGCAAATGATTCAGCCGGATCTTTGGCAATAACGCGGCAGGCCTCGGCTACCCCTGGCGTGTAAGCAAGCGAGAGCTCTTTGCGGTTTTTGACTGAAATAAGTGACTGGACACCCAACTTTCCTTGATATTTGCGATGAAGCGCAAGAGAGTCTTGATAGACGTCAGACATTGGCGCTCCTTTCTTTTACCTGCCTTCCAACCAACGTTCTGCGTCGATCGCGGCCGCGCAGCCCTGACCGGCTGCTGTCACTGCTTGCCAATAGCGGACGTCTACGGCATCACCACCAGCAAAGACTCCTTCCACAGAAGTCATAGTGGGGAATGCCACTTTTCCAGTCTCATCGAGGGCTGCTTTAGCCATCTCGACACCTTCGGCGGTAATACTTTGTCGGGTCAAGATAAAACCGTGAGAATCGAGCTTGAGCTGTCCTTTGAAGATGCCAGTCGCGGGAATATGGCCAATGGCAATAAACACTCCATCAATCGGAGTCGCCTCTTCAGCCTGGGTGGCAGTGTTGAGCAGGACGGCTTCCTTGACTGCACCCTCACCCTTGATCTCTTTAATGGAAGTGTTATAGAGCACCTTTACTTTAGGGTGTGCTATCACCCGCTCCTGCATGATCTTACTAGCTCGCATCTTGTCGCTGCGAACTAAGACTTTGACCGAGTCGGCAAACTTGGTGAGTGCCAAGGTGTCTTCCATGGCCGCATCACCACCCCCGACTACCAGAGTTTGTTTACCTTTATAAAAAGCCGCGTCACACACGGCACACGTACTGACTCCTCGACCCAGAAACTCCATCTCGCCAGGTGCTCCCAACATGCGGGAACGGGCGCCGACAGCCAGGATCACTGCGTCAGCCTCATAGTCATGAGGCTCGGCTTTCAGCTTGGCAGACAGCTGCGCAAAATCTTCGTCTTTGCCTTTTTCCAGAACCTCCGGATTGGCATCAGCAGGCAGATGAGTCCACAGTTTGAAAGGACGAACCGAGAAGTCAACCGCGTACACATACTGGTCGACGATCTTGGCTCCGAAACGCTCCGCTTGCTGGCGCATCTCGATCATCAGCTCCGGCCCATTTTTCCCCTGAGCAAAACCGGGAAAGTTCTCTATCTCGGTCGTCAACATCAGTTGACCACCACTTTTCTGGCCAGCAAAAAGAATCGGCTCGAGACTTGCCCGGCCTGCATAGATACCTGCGGTATAGCCAGTGGGGCCACTGCCAATAATCGCAACGCGCGTTTTCGTCATAAAGTTTCCTTACGTAATCAGGCTGCAGCGGTAGCTGGGACTACCTGAGCAATCATCTGGCGATAACCTTCCTCGCCCGGGAAGCCGATCTTGCGATCAACTTCGACTGCCTTGTCGTCTTTCTTTTGGAAAACGATTACAGTAGGAATACTCATCACGCCGAACTGCTGAGTCAGGCTGGATGCTTCGTCCGTGTTGACTTTAGCAATTAGCAGCTTTCCCTTCATCTCTTTAGCAATCTTTTCCAGCACTGGAGCAGCCATCTTGCATGGGCCACACCAGTCGGCGTAAAAGTCGACCAGAACCGGGACAGTTGCCTCGTTAATTGTTTTTTGGAAGCTGGCTTCATCCAGGTGGATGATTGCCGGCTCGGCTGCTGTACCAGCAGTAGAGGCTGGGGTGTTTGTCATGTCAGTCATCTTTTCCTTTCCGGGTGAGACACTCACCAAGATTCATACTTTATGTATTACTAGTACCTGAAGAGTTCTTTTAGCACCTCTTCTAGTTCTTCCACATTCCGCTCTTTTGTGCAACGGCTGGCTTCCCCTGTCAGCAAATCCCGCGCCACCCGTCCCAAGGAGTTCCGTGCGGCGATGACTTGGCGAACCACGTCAACGCAAGCCTGCTCATTTTCGTACATTCCGATGATGCCGTCGAGCTGGCCCTTAATTCGCTTCATTTGGAGTAGAACTGGATCACTTGGCACGTGTTCTCTTATACCCCTAGGGGGTATGTCATGTCAATAGATCAAAGAGGTGTATTGGAAAAGAAAAAATCTATTTTTCTCTGGATACCGGGAAACCTACACCTTTTTCCCGCGGAGCTGAACGACCTGTTGAAGAAGTTGTATCTGTTCGGCTTCTTGCTCCGGCGTCTTTTCCGGCAAGCCGTCAAGTTCATCCAGACGGGCTTGAATGGCAGCAGTCTGTTCACTGACCTGGAACTGCGTCAGATCTGCCAGCGCCTTCTGCCACTCTTTGGCAAACTCTTTCTCCCGATCTGTTTGGTCCATCTCGGCAATAATCTGCAGGAACTCCTCTTCAGCGGTGATCTCGAAAAGGCGCTGCTGGAGGTCCTCGGCCAAGCCTCGGGCAAAGTTTTGAAGAGACCAGTGCTCATCGATGGGATGCTTAGCCAGTGCGACTACCAAGTGCTTAGCCGCAGGTAGCTGCCACTCAAACTCCAGGACTTGTTTGAGAAAGCTGGGAATCGCTGCTGCATCGGCCTGAAAGAGCAAGAATAGTAGGTAGTGCTCCAGGCGCGTTCTGCGACTGGGCTGAGGTGCTGCCGCTTGCTTGGGTTCAGCTTGAGCTCCTCCGGAAGAACGAGAACCACCTGCCACACTCTTGGCAACGCCGAACTTTTGTAGATCGAGCTGAAGGGCATTCTCTTTGACTTCCAGGGCTTCGGCAAGTTTGCGGACATAGTACTCCCGCTCAACTGCATGGCTAATTTGGCTAAAAACCGGGGCGAGTTGATTGACGATCTTGCGTTTGCCTTCAGGAGTAGCTGGGTCGTACTCTTTGAGCGCAGCCCGCATCAAAAACTCATAAACCGAGACAGACGACTTGGCAATCTGACGCCACAGTTGGGGATTAGTCCTAGCCAGTTCGTCAGGATCTTTTTGTGCATGATCACCAAAATCAAGTACTCGTAGCTCTATACCAAACGGCTTGGCTACCGCAATTGCTCGGCGAGTAGCCTCAATTCCGGCGCTGTCCGTATCGAAACAGAGCAAGACCCGCTCCACAGTCCGGCTGAGCAGACGCATGTGTTCTTCGGTCAGCGCAGAGCCTTTGACCGCGACGACGTTATTGACATGTGCCTGGGCTGAAGAGATGACGTCAAACTCTCCCTCTACCACGACGACCTCATTCTCTTTCCGGATCTCTTGATAGAGTTGTGAGTAGCCAAACAGCAGCTGACTTTTGTGGTAGAGCATCGTCTCCGGTGTATTAATATACTTTGCTTCTTTGACCGCGGGATCCAACACCCGTCCTGAGAAGCCGACCACCCGACCTCGGTGGTCAGTCAGAGGGAACATAATGCGGTCCCGGAATCGGTCATAGCTCCGGCCACCTTGTCCCTTGATGATCAAACCAGCAGCCTGAATGTCTGCCAAGCTATACTTTTTTTTGCCATGGAGGTATTTGAGGAGACCATCCCACTGCGATAGCGCATAACCGAGCTGGAAGACCTTGATCGACTCCTGAGACAGACCCCTGTCTTTGAGATAGGCCATCCCCTTTTTGCCAACGTCATGCTCAGTCAATAGAAAATGGTAGTACTCCCGACTTAAGTTCAAAATCTCGAGCAACCGCTTGCGTTGTTCGTCTTCGTCGGTAAAGGTCTGTTTGGTTAAAGTAATCCCGGCTCGGTCTGCCAGGTACTGAAGCGCCTCCGCAAAGGTCATTCCCTCGTACTCTTCCAAAAAGGTAAACGCATCGCCAGATTTGCCACAGCCAAAACAGCGATAGCGCTGGAGCTGTTCACTGACAAAAAATGAGGGAGACTTCTCAGAGTGAAATGGACACAGCCCACGCCAGTTGGCTCCGGAACGCTGCAAGCTGACGCGTTCGGAAATCAGCTGAACGATGTCAGTCGCTTGCTTGACTTCCTGAATCTGGGACATGAACACTCCTCACCTGCCAGCAGTATACCCGAAAAATGTCCGCAGAACAGAGGGCAGAATATACTCAGCCTCAGAGGGCTAGTCTTGGGTAGGATGGGCCTCTTTTGCGCCCTTTTTGAGCTTGGATTGAAGAAGCTCATAGAACATTGGAATGACTGAGATGGCGACGATCGCAAACACTACAATCTCGAAGTTATGTTTCACCCAAGGAATGTTGCCAAAGAAGTAGCCCGCCATAGTAAAGGCGCCGACCCAAATCACTCCACCAATTACGTTGTAAGTAATGAAGGTGCTGTAGTGCATCTTGCCGATTCCGGCCACAAACGGGGCAAAGGTCCGCACAATCGGCACAAAGCGAGCCAACACAATCGTCTTCCCGCCATGCTTCGCATAGAAGGCTTGCGTTTTATCGATGTGCTCTTGATTGATGGGAATTCTAGGATTGTTGATGATAGCCTGACCAAAAAAGTGGCCGATCCAGTAGTTCACCGTATCACCCAAAATAGCTGCCAGCATCAGGATGGACAGGACCAGAAAGATGTTCATTGAACCCAGAGCAGCCAGGGCGCCTGTGGCAAACAAAAGCGAGTCACCAGGCAGGAATGGCGTAATTACAAAACCCGTCTCGGCAAAAATAATGAGAAACAAGATGACATACGTTAAGGTGCCGTACGTAGAGACGATGTTCACCAGGTGCTCGTCCAGGTGCAAAATGAAGTCGACAAAGAAGTGGATAACTGACATATCGATGTATGCTAACACAGTCTTCGCGGGCAGAACAGCTTAAGTAGGCGACTTCTGAAAGCAGTCGTCCTGCAAGTGTAGAAGTTGCCGACTGATGTTAAAATTGAGCACCAGGGAAAACGGGAGGTGTCGCATAGTGGTCAATTGCACACGCCTGGAAAGCGTGATCCTTCACGGGATACGAGGGTTCGAACCCCTCCACCTCCGCCAAGGCTTATTGTTAGCTTTGGGACCGTATTGCCTGAACAAGCTGGCTTGCTTCTTCTTTGGATCGTTCCGCAAAATTCTTCTCTCCAGAAGCAAAAATGACGCTCCTGCCGACGTTGAGGATCAACCCTTTCCCGGCTGAGTTGGCCCCGTTCACCACTGCCTCCTTGATATCTCCGCCTTGTGCCCCGATTCCCGGTACCAGGAAGACCATCTCATCTCCTACGATTGTACGGATCTCCTTCATTTCCTGAGGATACGTTGCTCCCACGACCAACATACAGTTGTTGTTCCGGTTCCAGCTGCTACTGACTTGCTCGGCGACTTTCGCCCAGAGTGGTTGACCATCCACACGTAAATCTTGAAACTCACCAGATCCCGGGTTAGAAGTCCGGCAGAGAATAATCGACACCTTGTCCTCTCTGTCTAAAAAAGGCAGGAGCGCTTCTCTTCCGAGATATGGATGGAGCGTCACTGCATCAAAGCCAAACCAATCAAAGATGCTGGTAACGTAGTGGTCATTGGTGGAACCAATGTCTGCCCGTTTGGCATCGGCAATGGTGAGGATGTCAGGATAGCTGGCTTGGAGATACTCCAGCGTCAGCTTCAGCTCGTGTAATCCCTGCTCTCCGCCCGCTTCGTAGAATGCCAAGTTCGGTTTGTAAGCGCAAACATATTGGTGAGTGGCGTCAATAATAGCCACATTAAACGCAAACTGGGGGAACTGCTCATTTTGCAAATGTGACGGTATCTTCTGTCGGTCAGAATCAAGTCCCACGCATAGCATCGACTGAACCTTTTCCACTCGTTGTCGGTATTTTTGGAGTGCTTGATTTGCCATTACTTTCCTTGCCGGCTCCCCCAGCCATGCGGGTCGCGTAGCCAATCTTCAACCAGTTCTCGATTTGCCGTAGTGAGAGTTTTGCCTTTCTCTGCCTGCTGCAAAATCGCAGAGAATGACGTCAACGTTTCCAGCATTACGTCCGCCTTCCGAAAGTTTTCAACTGCTTCGGCAAACTCGTAGCTGGTAATCGCCAAGCAGTGCGTGACAGTCGCGCCTTCTGCCCGCAATGCTTCCACACCCGATAAACTACTTCCGCCAGTAGTAATGTGATCCTCAATCAATAAGACTGTTTTTCCCCTGACGTCCCCGCCTTCGACACGCTTTTTTGTCCCGTGGTCCTTGGTTGCTTTGCGGACAAACACCGAGGATTTTTGGCTGGCAAATCCGAGTGCTGCGCTGTGGGGAATCCCAGCAGTTTCGATGCCTGCAATCACGTCAAAGTGAATACCTTTTTCTTGGATGACTTGTTGAAACGCGGCGATGACTTCTCTCCATTCGCCTGGATAGTATGGCAAGCGACGGTTATCGACATAGACCGGTGACAGAATTCCTGATTTAAAGGTAATCGGGCGGTCTGGAGTAAAACCCACTGCCCCGATCTTGAGTAAGCTTTGGGCAACATCAGCTTTGACTGAGGTCATACCACTCCTTCCGTGCTAGCTATTTCTTGTGCAAGATATGGATTCCATATGGCGCCGGTGGCGCTCATTACCAAATCGGCACCGACTTGCCGGTACTCCTGATAATCAGCCACTGTCGTTACCCCACCCACACCGACAATTGCAAACTGCAGGTTGTGCTGTGCACGTAATTCTTTTAATCGCTGCACCATCTCCAGACCGGCCCACTTAATTGCATGTCCGCAGACACCACTAACTGCGCGACCTTTCCCAGGCAGTGCCTGTTGACCTGTGCGATCAACTACAGTTGCCGGAATCGTGTTGATAGCACTTAGCCCCTCAACTAATGCTCCTACCCGCGTCACGAACTCGACCAGCTGTGCCTGATCAACAAAGTAGGCAATCTTGAGAACCAGCGGCTGATGGACTTTGGCTTTGACTGCTTTTACTACCTGTTCGACCCGGTCGATATCAAAACATAGTAAGTTACTTGTTCCTTCATTGGGGCAGCTTAAGTTCATTTCCAGCACCTTAGCACCGGTCTGCGCTACCAGTACCGCCGTTTCAACACAGTCTTCTACAAATGCTTCAACGCCTTCACCTTTTGATGTCCCTTGAAAGCTACCGATTAAGAGTTGCCCAGGACGGGCATCTTGAACAGCCAGATTGAGATCAGCTTGCCAAACATCGGGTGTCTGGGAGGGAACACCAAAAGAGTTCGTGATTGAGAGTGGCTGCTCATAAGTGGTATCAGCAATCAGTGGCTGCTGAGCTTTTTCTATTGTTAAGTCTCCATCCAGCTTGACTGCCATCACATTTGGATAGGGATGGGAAGGATGAGCGTGTCGACGTACTGTCTTGTAGGTAGCCACTGGGAAACCTAAACGAAAAGCAGCATGAGTAAACTTCCGATTTAAAAGTGGGCCAGCCGGAATTCCGAAAGGAAAATCGAGCGGCTGACCTAAGAATTGGAATCTGGGTGGTTGTTTGGGCTGCCAGATCTCTTCACTCGCAAAGTCACCAAAAGGGCCTTGGTCATAGTTCTGATCATACGAGAGATCTGGGTTATAAAAAGGTGTCCGCAGTTTTGGTGCCTTTGACATACTAGTTCACCCCTAAAATCTTTCTGCCATTGGTCGTGGCAATCTGTACCAGTTGGTCAATGTCATAGATTCTGGCGGCTTCTAACAGGACCCTCAGGTCCATCCACATATCCCCATCGTTCCAAGGCATCCAGATGTCGGCAATATTATCGGTGCCAATCCCTACCGGAATTTGGTGGGGCAGCAGCTCATCAACTGGAGTGATCGGGTTATGAATGGGTGAAAGTTCTTCGCTCCGTCGCTCATTTAGCCAGGAGACCGGACAAGAAATTACCATCATGCCGGCTTTTTTCATCAGGGTATAGATCGCCTCCCGCTCGGTCTTGGGTCGGGCGTTCAGCGAAATCCCGTGAATGGCTACGACTTTCCCCTGCATTCCGTGTTCAATGGTTTTGTGTGCAAGTAACTCTGTCTCTCTTTCTTCCGGTAAGTTCAACTCGTCAACATGGACGTGTAACATCTTGCCTTTGGCCTTGGCGGTAGAAAGAAGGATGTCAAAGTGCTCTGGCTCACGGTCGACATCTGCTTTAACTAAGCCGCCAATGATATCGACAAAGTCGGCTGCCAGCTCGAACCACTGTCGAGCTTCCTTCTCCTGGTTAAAGAGACCATTACTGGATTGCATCAAGTACTTGATGGTGATTTGATCTTTATACTTTTCTCGAATCTTGATTGCTGCCTTAATGGCTTTGTCTTTGGTTAGATAGTCCACATCAATAAAACTGCCCAGTACCGTGACTCCCTGTTCCAGCATCCGCTCAACAGCTTGGGCCATCCGGTCGTAGATTTGGTCTACCGTGGACCTACGACGCAGCTCATCATTGAGTGTCCACTTCTCAGAACGTAAGGCCTGACTTTGATAGAAGTTCTGGCGGGTGATGGTGTAGGCCCGGTCGATGTGCGCATGACAGTTCACCCATCCGCCGTGCTTCTTAATCTCACTGAGGAGCTCCTCTTTGATATTCCAGTACTTCACCATCTTATCCCCTTCTCCGGATCACCATTCTTTTTTTCATCTTTTCAACTAACTTTTTGACAGTTTCCAGATCCTGTACCAGCATCACCTCATTCTCCACTGCCCACTTTTTAATCACAGCCTCATCAGCCTTGGCTTCGGGTAGCTGCTTCTCATAGGGGATATCGATAATCAAGTCCAAAACGTCTTCGCGCAAGATATCTTCCAGAGTCGGAAAGGATTTTTTGTATATCTTATGGACCAGAACTGAGTCGATGCCTTCTTGCTTGTAGAAACGATGGGTGTTCTCAGTGGCGTAAAACTTGAAACCAAGGTTCTGGAGTTCTTTGACTGTGGGCAGGAATGCTTTCTTGTTTTTGTCTTCACCGATCGTCAACAAAGCAAAACGCTCTTTGTCTTGGGCTAACCGCATCTGCAGCGTGTAGATCTCGGTGAAACCTGCTGAGGCATTCTGGTTAAAGGCAGAGCTCTTCATAAACGTCGCTAGCTTTTCATCGAAAATTGTGTTCGGTGTTTCAACTGCCACAACCTCCGCTTGGCCTTTCAGCAGTTTGACTGTCACTACCCCGCTGACTTTGTCATTAATATGGTCAATCAAGGTATTCAGATCATCCATCAACGGCTCATACCAGAGTGCTCCGTAGCAAAGGTATGCCCACTTTGTGTCGACGATCGATTTAAACTCATTCTCTTGACGGGTACAGACGTATTTTTCCAAGTTAAAGTGCGCCTGAATAATAATTTCTGCGGCGGGCGCTTCATATAAGCCACGTACTTTCAGGCCGACTAAACGATCTTCTATATGGTGGGTGACACCAACCCCATGCTTAGCGCCAACTTTATTCAGATGGTCGATCACTTCTACCAACCTCATTACCTTGCCGTCGACTTCCACAGGCAACCCTTTGACAAAACGGAGCTTGAGATACTGGGGTTTATCTGGCGTTTTTTCGATGGTTTGGCAAACTTGCAGAATTTTTTCGAGTGGAGGAATAAGGGCCGGATTCTCGATCTCCCCACTCTCTCCAGTAACTCCCCACATGTTATCGTCATAGGAATAGGGGCTGTCTTTGGTTTGTTTGACTGGAATTCCGTTTTTCTTGGCATACTCCAACTCTTCATCACGACCCATGCTCCACTCACGGACCGGGGCAATAATCTTCATCTCAGGAGCCAGGGTAAGTACGGAACCTTCAATTCGGACTTGGTCATTGCCTTTTCCGGTGCAGCCGTGGGCGATACAGTCACAGCCCTCTTCTCGGGCTACTTGGACGGCGAGCTTGGCCAAAAGTGGCCGACCCATAGGCGTACTCAAGTGGTACTTTCCTTGGTAGCTGGCGTTGGCTTTGATACCTTTAGCCAAGTAGTGATAAGCAAACTCATTTTTGGCATCAAGCACGATGGCTTTGACGGCGCCAAGCTTCACGGCCTTTTGGCGGATTGCTTCCAGATCATCAGCTTGTTGACCAATATCAATGGTCAGGGCAACTACCTCCGCCTTATACTCATCCTGAATCCACTTCAGCATCACTGATGTATCCAATCCTCCTGAATAAAGTAAAACGACCTTCTTAATCTCACCTTTGCGACCCTCATATGAAGCAACTTTGGTATATGGAAGACTAGACATAGAGAGTCCTTTCACTGTGAGTTGTACCTAGAGTTGGCAAAAAAAATCCCCTGGAAGGGGAATGGAAAACATACTCACTGCTGGGAGACTTGCAGCTCAGAGGTGGTTTGGTCAAAAAAAATCTAGTGACTGGCACTAGAGTCATTAGTGTATTATCGACCGTTTGAAAGTGCAAGTGGAAAAATTGCTTCAATTCTTGATTCGCAGTCTTAGTATGCAATAATCGCCAAGCAACCATTTTTTTACAAAAAGGCTGTTTAATGAGCTACGAACACTTCCGACGCTTGGGTCTTCCGGACAGCTTTCAAAACGGTAATGGCAAAAATCATCACACTGAGCACAAAGCCTCTGATCCAAGTACTCAGGTACAGGCCGAACCTCGTTATCAGCCCGCAAGTTTGCGGCTCGATACTTCCTGCAACCAAGTTATTGAACAGCCGGAAGAGTACTTTCGGTACCTGAGCGCCCATGTCTTTCCCGCTTTTAGCGGTTATCAGGATGCCACTCGCGTAGTGGACAGAGCGATCGTTCGTCATGGTCTGGAGATTCCCCCAGATATACTCGAATATCAACCTATTACTGAAGCGGTAGTTCCCCTGGGGGGATATTGGGAAGGATATGATTGGATGATCAACGGACTGAACTTACCAAGCCGCCAGCTTTCTCTTACCACCAAAGTAGACTTGATCTCTGCAGCAGCAGAAGCCAAGAAGTATCTCTATCAACTACCAAAACCCATCGCTCCCGGACTCAGGCTTGAACGAGTCAGTGCCCCCCACGCAACCAACGATACTCTGTCTTTGGTCGTTCGCAATGCTAACAGGCGGATCGTTGCTACGATCGAAGGCGTTGGTCGGACACTCCAGCTCAATCAAGGCCTCTTTCGTTCTTTCCAGATGGGAGAACCAACAATTTCTGCACGGTATCAGACTACTGCACTCTATCGATATATTAAACATGCATTGTTGGCGGAAGCTGTCAAAGCGGGGTATGACTGTATTACCGCGGAGACCAGAGCTGATCAACGGTTATCCAACATCGATCACGCCAAAAACGGAATGACTCATCACGGAATTTTGTGGCAACATATGGCTGTTCCCAGCGAGAGCGGACTGACAGAAGCTCCCGACCTAGAACACTCTCAGCTTCCTGATCATCCGACAGATATGGCTAGTGTTCATCTTTGGGCACTGACCCAGCAAAGTCTGTTGTGGGATCTTTACCTGGAGCATGAAGAACATCAGGATCTCCTCTAATCAACTTTGCAGTGACTGATCAAGTTCTGTTACCATGAGTAGGTAGCATCATGCATCATCCTTGGCGAACACTTATTATTACCTGGCTTTTTCTCCTGACTTTAGGACTAGTTGGGATGGGATGGCTGTACTTAAAGGTCTTTCCTTCACTGACACAGCCGACCACCTCTCCCAGCCCGACCCCATTGAACGATGCTCATTTCCAAGCGGAAGTGTGGGATGCAATGGCTGACCTCTCCGATCGGGTGGATACGCTGGAAGTCCAAGCTACTGCGACCGGCAAACCTCAAACAACTGTTATTAACAGTACGACCACCAATACCATCACCGTCCCGGCCACCCCAGCCAGCAGTGGCAACGGAACCGGCAAGATTCGGGAAGTGTTCTTACCGATGGGCGGTGGCAACACGGATAATCGTGACTGGACCACCATGACCGGAGCACAGATCATGTTTGATCCCCGTAAGTTTGGCCAAATCGTCAGCGTTCGTTTTGAAGCAGCTGGCTATATTATCGGAGGTGAGGTTCACGCCCGGCTGATTGATGTGACAAATAACGTTATTTACTACAATACTGAGCTAGTGTTTAACCAAAGCAGTGCCGACTGGAAACGGAGCAGTAGCTTTGCTATTCCTAACTCACCAGTGACTTACCAGGTGCAGCTTCGCTCTTCCAGTGGTGAAACGGCCTATCTTCAAGACTCGCGGCTAGTGATCGAAAGTCGCTACTAGAGATTTGGATTAAATAAACTCAAACACAATTTTCTCAACTTGGTCCCGGACCGTCCGCGCGGCGGTGAGTTGATCTCCCTGAGCCTCTGGGATGGAACGGAACACGACACGGCGGAGTTTGAGCAGAAAAGTCGGACAGAGTGCCCTGTCGCAGAGCACTACTACCCGGCGGGCTTCCTGACACATGTCGGGAGTGAGAAGCTTAACTTTGTGGTGGCTGATGTCGATTCCCCGCTCGCGCATCACTTGAATGACTTCAGGGGCAGGTTTGGTGAACTTTTTGGTGACGTCAACGACGCCAGCGCTGGCCGCGAACTGGGAGTTATTGAAAAAGTTAAAGAAGCCCTCTGCCATCTGGCTTCTACCTACATTTGCCTGACATACAAACAAGATATCTTTCATGCTTCCCTTTTGTAAAAAAAACACCTCTTTGGAGAGGTGTGGGTGCTGTGCTTTCTTTTTGCTTATGCTGCCAACACACCACACGTCACGCAAGGCTTCTTACCGTTTTGCTTGGTCATGATGACGGTGTGTTGCATCTCTCGATTATATGCGAGGAAATCTGGATGTCAAAAGCTTTTTTCTAAACAAACTGCCTCCCGAAGGAGGCAGTTTCCATTTCTTCTTGATCGCTTCTAGAGAGCGAGGAAGCCGACGATACCGAGGATGATCGCAAGGACTCCGATACCCAATGCCTTGATGATGTCTGAGCTTCCGGCCACCGGCAGCTGGCTAGGCTGTTGAGGCTGAGACTGACCTTGAGCGACTGTCTGTCCCGGAGCGGAGCAGCTGTCACTGGTAATGTTGGTCTCTAGGCGGCAGCGGCGGCCACTGGAGGTATCTACACAGATGTGGTTGCTGGACTTACAGTCTGAGTTGTTGACACAGACATCGTTACAACCGAGCACTGGAGACGGGACCGGTGACGGAGTCAACACGGTGCACTGGTTGCTGTCACAGCTTGATCCGTTGACACAAGCAGTCAGCTTGCAGGTTCCGCCATTGCAGGTATGGTCATTTGGACAGTCTGAGTTGCTACTACAGCTGCTCCCACATGCCGTAACTCGGCAAGCGTCTGAGCTACAGCTGGAGCCATTCAGACAGGCGTTCAGCTTACAGACACCATTGTTACAGGTATGGTCATTCGGACAGTCTGTAGAGGTAGAGCAGGTGCTACCACAGGTGGTGACACGGCAGCTACTACTGTCACAGGTCGCTCCGTTGACACAAGCAGTCAATTGACAGGTGCCGTTGCTGCAAGTGTGATCTTGAGGACACTCACTGGTAGTGCTGCAACTGCTGCCACAGACTGGTGTCGGAGACGGGCTAACCTGTGGGCTTGGAGTCACGCCTGGGGTCGGGGTGACCTCCGGGCTCGGAGTTACTCCTGGGGTTGGTGAGACAACTGGACTTGGAGTCACACCAGGAGTGGGGCTCGGCTGTGGTGAGGGTTGAGGTGATGGGTCAGGCCCACCAGTTCCAGGCGAGGGTGTCGGATTGACAGGTGCACATGGAACATTCGGACAGATGTTGGAGTTGCCAATTAAGGTCGACGGGTCACCGTTAATATGTCCGTTCACACAAGAGTTATTCTGGCCGTTCAGGACGTCGACTTGGACACATTTACACGTCTGATTGGCGATCTGTTGGGCATTGACGGTACCAGTTGTTACTTGAGGATTCAGCACTGTGCAGTGACCATTTGAGTCGAGCTGGTCACAGGTATGAATAGCGATACAACCACCGCCGGGACTGGTACAAACGGTTCCTTGACAAGAGCCGCCTGGTGTCGGAACGGGTGAACCTGAATCCACACAGGCTGCGTTGGGTGTCCCGGCACATCGCTTGCCTGCTCCACAAGTCAAATAGTTGACTAAGGCACCGTTTTGACACTGTTGGATTGTTTGGAATCCGGAACAGATAGTCTGACCATGTTTCAAATTCTGATTGGGACAGTCGGCGTAAGCGACTGCAGCTTGTTGCCGGATTTCTTGTTGTTGTTGAGCAAGATAAAAACCTACACCTCCACCAATTAACAGAATTAGCAGCACTAGTCCTGCCAGGACGTACTTCAGTTTAATTTTTTTCAGTCTTTCTGAATTAATTGTGGGTAGCTGCATAGGCTTGCCAAATATTACCAATATTAAATTTATACTCTGGTTTTTTTTGCAGAGCAACAGAATCTTTTCTTGTACGTTTCAGCATAACAGAAATAGAGCGCAAAATGCCAACAGCAAAATCAGCAAACTCTCAGCTACTCAACAATCAAACGAGTGAGACACCAGAGGACAACGATACCGGTAATGAAAGGGATCGTCTGTTTCCAGCGACGAGCAATCCGAAAGTCCCGGTGAAGCTCAGGAATTAGATCCGAACTGGCGATGTATAAGAACATGCCGCCGGCAAATGCTAAGAAGATCCATAAATACTGTTCAAGCTCATGGAGGAAGAAATAGCCGAGCACCGCTCCAGCTACTGCAGTGATACCTGAGAGAAAGTTCCACAGCAGTGCCTTGCCCTTTGCCATACCGCCATGAACAAGGATAGAGAAGTCTGCAATTTCTTGAGGAATTTCATGAGTAGCGATGGCCAGTGTGGCGGCTACTCCGATTGCTGGTGAGGCTAGAAAGGCTGCTGCTATGGCTATGCCGTCAATGAAATTGTGAAAGCTATCTCCGACCAGGACGAGTACTGAAGTCGGATGTGCTCCATGACTTTCGTCATGGTGGTGAAACCACAAGACGAAGCGTTCCAGGAAGAAAAAGACAATCATGCCAGCAAAGACAGCCAGGAAAAGTGATGGCTCCGGATTAAGCTCCAGTGCTTCCGGCAAGATATCAAAAAAGGCAGCTGACAACATGATGCCCGCGGCAAAGCTGACCAAGCTGGAGATGTAGTCTTCCTCACGGAATTTTTTCTTGGCCAACAACGTCAAAACGCCGACAAAAGAAACAATACTTACGATCAGGCTAGCCAACAGGATCCACAGGAATGTCATGATTTGGGTATTATCTCAAGCTTGCAACTATTTTGCATCTATCAAACTAACACAGAGACATGCGAGGCGCTACGCAAGCTGTTACGGATCCTGGCTAAAGTATGAGATATGTCTAGGTCGAACTCTCTATCACCCCGAGAAAAGCTTTGTGCTGATGGAGTTGCCCGCCTTACCACCACGGAGCTAGTCGCGCTGGTTTTGGGAACTGGGACCGCTCGGCACCCGCTGGAAGAGATCGCAGCCAAAGTTGCAGAGAAGCTCCACCAACCGCATCTTACCTTAGAGAGCCTCCAGGCGATTCCCGGTATCGGCCTGGCCAAAGCCTGTCAGCTGCTGTCGATGATTGAGTTCGTCGAAAGAGTTCGACCTAGCGGCTTTCCTGCCCTTGATGAACTGCAGAAAGTTCTACATATGGTAGGTGAGCTGCGGACAATCCCACGCGAGCATATTGTCTGTCTTTATTTAAACGCTCGCTTGCAGCTGCTATTAAAGGAAACTGTAGCCATTGGTAGCGTCAATCAATCTGCTGTGAGCGCCCGGGATATCTTTTCAGTCATTAAGTACCACCCAGTCAGTTACCTCATCCTGGTTCACAACCACCCCAGTGGTGATCCGTCTCCCTCACCGGAAGACTTGACCTTTACGACAAGAATGGTCGAGGCTGGACGACTACTGGGGGTAGAGGTACTGGACCACGTGATCGTGGCAGAAAGGGGGTACTACTCCTTCAAAGAACAAGGACAGATTACTCACCTTCAACGATTTGACTGAGGATCTCGTGCAGCTCTTTCAGTTCGGTTTGGAGTTGTTCAACCCGGGCCAGCGCCTCAGCGACTTTTTGGCCAGTGAAAAAATGGATAGGTCTCCCGGTATGGTACGCAATCTTCTCGATGTGCTCCCTGGCGGGTGGAATACGGCCGCTTTCAAAAGCAGAGATTGATTGGGTAGAAAGACCGACCAGCTTACCCAGGTCTGACTGTCGCAGGTTTTTGCCTTGTCGAGCCTGACGGATTCTTTCGCCAAGCTTCTTGGCTGCTCGCGGAGAAAGGGAGCTACTCATATCAACATCTTAGCATTTACGGAGATTCTACTGAGAAAGGCCGTGCAGAACGCTGCCCATTTCCTGCAAAGCCTAGTGCTTCTAACTGCTGGCAAGCAGTCCAGACTTCTTCCGGAATCTCCTGGGAAATCTGGAAACCAAGCGCAGGGTAGTCATGCATCCGATGAACGTAGCCCACCATGGCAGTCACTACCCGCTCGAAAGTATGCTCTTCATTCAAGTACTGTTGAAAGGTGAGCGGGATACTGCAGATAGTCAACTCCTGATCAGGCCAGACCTTTTCAAAAGTAGCCAGAGCGCGACGTTCCATGTACGGCTTGGTAACTACTAAAAAACTGGCAGGGACTTTTAGGCGCTGCTCCAGAAGTTGCTTGGTGAAAGTAATGTTCTCACCAGTGTTCAGAGCCTGGTTCTCCAGCAAGATCTTATCGCGATCGACACCTTTCTCGATCATTACTTCCGCAAACTTCTCTGCTTCCGAACAAGGTAAAAAATGAGACGAGTGGCGTCCCGCTTGTCCTGTAGCAACTACAAACTCTGCATATCCTTTGAGAAAGAGCTCAGCCGCGTACTCGGCTGTCCGAAGGTCGTCGTTTCCCAGAACAATCATGCACTCGGCTTTTCGGAGCGGTTGAGCGAGCCGGTGGTAGTCCCAGAGCACTTGCGCGAGCTGTGCCGTTTCAGCTGTATACACTGACATCATCTCTATTGTAGAGGACACTTAGAACACAATCCCTTGTTCGCGTTGCGGCCCAGTGGTGATCATCATCACCGGAATACCGATTTCCCGAGAGATAAGCTTAAGGAACGCTTGTGCTTCTTTGGGCAGTTGATCATATTTCTGGGCGGCTGCCAGCTTCTTTGCATCCCATGATGGTAGCTCTGTGTAGACAGGTGTGACATCATTTAAAAACTCCTGATCAGGGCGGTACTCAACTGTCTCTTTCCCCAACTTATAAGCAGTGCAGACTTTGACCGGCTGATCCGCATAGATCACGTCCATGTGAGTCAGGATGAGAGTGTTGATCCGGCCGACCTTCTGGAAGAAACGAAGTGCCGGCAGATCCAGGTACGCAATATCACGCGGCCGTTTGGTGGTGGCTCCATACTCATGCGCATCCTGGCGGATACGGTCAGCCAGCTCGGACTTCATTAAGGTGGGCAGCTTGCGCGTTCCCACGCTCGACATATAGGTGGCCTTTATCACACCGGCCTTGATCTCGATCATTTCTGGATCGACCACTCCCTCCGTGGCCGAAAAAATTCCTCCAAATGTAGTGTCAGATGCAGTCACATCAGGATAAACACCCCAACGGTAGTCAAGTCCGACGGCCTGTGCTTTCTCAAACACAAAGCCGCACTTGTGGTCGCTCCACTGCTCTGCCAACCAGTCATGAATATCCGCCACTAACGGACCGAGCTGATCGGCTTGCTGTTTCAGACGATTGATGAACTCTTTCTCTGTTCCTACTTTGATCTTTGGCCCGCTGAGGGTAGAAACTTCCAGCTCTGCCAAGTTTTGGCCCAATCCTTGAATTAGAGCCGCGTACATTTGATAGTGCTGACTGACTTTGGCCTCATCAAAATGGACTAGGTCCCTCATCCGTAATGGATGCCGTAGCAGTACATCGGCATAGGCTGGCGAGATTCCCCGACCAGTCGAGCCCTTCCCGCCGGACTGCCAGTCTTTCAGGACTGCCTCAAAAGCACGGTGTGTATCCAGGGATAAGATAGCCATCTCATCAATCTTAATCTCAGCCCGATCAGCTGTCGCTTCCACTTGGTTAACTTGGGCAAGCTCTTCCAGTAAGTCACCGGGATGCAGCACCATCTCTTTACCGAGCACAACAACTGCTCCCTGAATAAAAACGCCGGACGGGAGTTGATGAAGTGCTACCCGCTGCCCAGTGGGGAACTCAACGGTGTGGCCAGCATTGGCTCCCCCATTATCCCGGTAGACCACGACTGGTCCTTCTTGGCTCAGTTGGTGGACGAGCATGTCGACAATTCTGCCTTTTCCTTCGTCTCCAAATGCTCCTCCACAGATCGCGTAGCTTCGTGGTCGCAGCTTCATGACTCTCCTTGCAAGTAATTTGTTACGTCTTTGACTGCCTGGTGGGTAAGTTCAGAAGCCAAACCAAGGTAGGTGGTTGGCTGAAGATTATGAAGCGTTGCTTTTACTTCCTGAGACGCGGGAAGGGAGTCAATAAACTCCTCGACATCATGTTGGGTAAGTCGTTTCCCCTGAGAAAACGTTTTCAACTTTTCATAACCCTGTGCGTCCCCGTGCAGGCGAAGAACAACTTGCAGTGCCTCTGCCAGCACTTCCCAATGTTGGTTCAGTTCCCGGCCGAGCTCCTTGGTGTTTACCGACAGTTTTGCCGCCCCTTTTCGCAGAGAAGCGTACCCGAGCAAGCAGTAACCAAAAGCTGAGCCGATGCTCCGTTTGACAGTACTGTCCGAAAGATCTCGCTGAAGACGAGAAACAGGCAGTTTTTGAATGAAGAAACCAAGCAGACTATTGGCCAGTCCTAGATTTCCTTCACTGTTCTCAAACTCAATTGGATTCACCTTTTGGGGCATGGTTGAGGAACCGACTTGACCTGCTTCCGCTTTTTGAGAAAAGTACCCGTCACTAATGTAGCGCCAGATGTCCTGGTTCAGATCAATCAAGATGCTGTTCACTCGCTGAAGACTGGCAAATAGGCGGCTGTAACTTTCAGCCGGGAGGATTTGAGTCGTAAACAGCTCAGCCGTCAACCCAAAAGACTCGACGAACTCCCGACTAAGTGCTTGCCAGTCGTGGTCAGGAAACGTCACCACGTGCGCGTTGAAGTTACCGACAGCACCCGTCAGCTTCGCTTCAATCTGGATATGCTCAAGCTCTCTTAACTCTTTCATCAGCCGTACCGCAACATTGGCAAACTCCTTACCGACTGTGGTCGGCACTGCCGCTTGGCCATGCGTGCGAGCCAACATCGAAGTCTCGGCCTGCTGGGTTGCAAAATCGGCCAGCTGCTCCAGGAGTTTCTTGAGCTCCGGAAGGAGGATCTCTTCTCTAGCGGCCTGGATCATCAACGAGTAAGCCAGTGAGTTGACATCTTCACTCGTCAAAGCCAAATGAAGGTACTGCCCGCCAGGAAGCTGGCGCTGTGTAAGCTGCTGCCGCAAGAAAAGCTCGACTGCTTTGACGTCGTGCTTCGTTTGATATTCAAGCTGCTTGATACTCGCAGCATCCTCTAGACTGAACTTCGCTGATACTTCACGCAACTGTTGTTTCTGTTCAGAAGAAAGCGACGGAATACACTGCTTCTGGCTGAGGAATATCAGGTACTCAACTTCTACTTGAACTCGATACCGGAAAAACCCAAACTCGGAAAAAAGGTTTGCCAGAGCCGTAAGCTGGGAGTGATAGCGCCCATCCAATGGAGACAGAGCGGTAAGCGTAGACTGTGTGTTTGGCAACGCGGTCGTATTATTACACACCTTTAGAGAGATGACGAGCTGCTTGGTGAGAGATAGCCTACCAGGCTTTGACCGTTATAGGTTGGGACCACGCACCATCATCTTTACGGACTTGGAAGCGATAGTTTCTTCCTGGCGTTAAACCACCGATAGTAATAGTACCGTTATCGCAGCCGGTAGAAGTTTCGTAGTTATATCCGGCGCTGCCCGCTTCAGTGTAACGAACGAAACAGGTGCCCCCACGCATATCCCAAGTCAAGCGAACTTCACCGCTGCTGGCGGGCTTTGCCCACATTCCTTTGTTTCCTCGTCCTTTAGAGTGGCCATAGGGCCTCATCGTGTAACCAGCACCATCGTCGATGACTACTTTTTGAGACTGTTTGCCCCAGCTCTCACTCTTGGCTTCTGCCTTGAAGTCACCACTGACACTAACGTTGCTGCCCTCAACTTTGACACTTGAAGAGTTACTCATCTCCTGGCTTTGCCGAACGACTAAAGCCTGGGCAGGTGACGAAGAGGCAACAAACAGTGTAGCACTCAGAAAACTGGCAGAAACCAACAGCATCTTTTTAGACATAGTGCTCCTTTGGTGTAGTAGTACAGAGAAGACTACTTCTTTCCAAATATAAGTTGTTTATAGCACATTATGAAAACTGTAAGAGCTACTCCATCGGTTCCGTACTCTTGGAAAAGAGTAAGATCAGGCGATCTATCAGTAGAATGATCAAATAGTACATGACAATCCCCAGGAGCGCCGCCGTATCAAAGTAGGAAACTCCTTCTCTGATATTGGGAAAGATACCCCGAAAAGGAATGACAAGAACGTTCGTAATGTTATAGATGAAGCGGACGATACCCGTCAGATTAGCACCGAGAATCAGAAAGATAAACCGCAGCACCAGCAAGGTTGCAATCAAGTGACCAATAAACCACAGAAACTGGGAGACCTTAGCCAGCGCAAACTGCTCAGCTTCCACTTCCTCTGAGGCAGAGACGTCTTCCTGATAGACGTCGGTGTTGCCCAAACGCTTGGTGGTAACTGTCTTACGAACTTTTGTTTCTGTCATACAATAATTGTAGATCAGGTTGATTGTTCAAGACAAGCAAACTCACACAATTCTTACACTTTTTTAGACATTTTCCGACACTAACTCAGCCGATGGCTCTAGGAGATGCATCTGCTGTGCGCGAAAAGCGACAAACTGTTCATTAGGCTCAAACTCAGCTAAAACTTGAGCTTCTCCTGGAGCCAGATGAATATACAAGGTCTGATGATCTGCACTAAAGGAGATCCCTGTGCCTGTTTCTGCCAAAGTGTTGCGAATATCCACACCAAAGTGCGGTTCCTGTTGAACGAACGCGTTGCCGTTTTTGCCGTCAATAAAACCCCAGTTAAAACGAAGAGAGTAGTAATCTCTTCGGAAAGTCAGTATTACTCGATCTGTATCCTGAGTATCCATCTCAATCTCCAGCCGGAGTGTCTCAGGCGGTTCTGTGGTCAGTGGGAACTGGAGTTCTAGCTTTTCGCCCAATAGAAGCTGCCGCGATCCTTCACTTTGATGAAGAATAAACTTTCCCAAGGGAAGTCGCTGTTTGTCAGGAGGTGACTCGTCCTGAAGCTCGTTCTGCTCTCTTCTCAGCTGTCTACTCCTAGACCAACGACTGCCTCGCCGCACTGCATAGTAAGTAGCTGCAATATCGGCCCCTAACACTAGAGTTGCACAACAGGCAATTGCCCATAGGGCTTTTGAGTTTTGGAAAATCTGCTCTCTATTCACGAACGCCACCCCATTCAGCCACACCAGGAAGAGCAGTCCAGCCAAATGAATACCCACTTCAGAAGCAATCCGCTCAGCCCGTTCGGAATATTTTTGCAGTTTAGCTCGGGTTTCTTTGTCCATAGAGAGGGACAGGCGTCGGTGTATTGTAACGCAACTACCTCAGCGTTTTAAAACAGCTGCAGCTGTTGCTTTCTGCGGGCACTCTTTGCTCGTTTTTTTAAGATTGAGTTCAGCTGTGGGTCGTCCAACGTTTCCAGTCCTCCACGAATCAGTTCTGTCTGGAAACGGGAGGTTTTTGCCGGGCTCTCTGCACGTTCTGTAGATAACAAGTACAACCCGCGTTTGGCTCTGGTCAGTGCCACGTAGAGCAGTCGACGTTCTTCCTCCAGCTCTGCCGCGGTCTCTCCCTTGCAGTACGGCACTAGTCCTTCCTCAAACCCTAATAGATAGACATACTCGAACTCCAAACCCTTGGCCGCATGCATAGTCAAAATCGTGATCATCTCTGCTTGAGGGTCATAGTAGTCGTGCTTTGCCAACTCCTCGACATACTTTAAGAGCGCAACAACTCCCTTCTTAGGCTCCAGCGAACAGAATTGATGAGTGCAGCTAAGTAACCGAGCAAAAAGTGAGCTAGACGTGTCTTTCGGATCTACTATCGGCCGGAGCACTGCAATCAGATCAGTCAAACTTTGGAAGCCAGTCAGATCTTTGGGTACTTGCCGGAACTGTTCTCTAAGTTTCTCATCCGGCTCCAGCTTGTCATCATCTATCCACCTCAGACACTCAATGAGTGAGGCGATAGCAGGCTGTTGGTAGAGCGACTCGCTACCCACGACTTGAAACGGAAAGCCTGAATCGAATAACTTTTCTTCGATCGCATGTCGCAAACGATGCGTCCGGTATAGGATTGCAAAGTCACGGAACCTTGCTCCGGAGTGTTTTTCATCAAGTTCAGTACGAAGGCGTTGTGCACTCAAAAGATCACTCCCACCGAGCTTCTGGGAGATATCCCGCAGGATCCAGTCTGCCTCAGTCCGTCGGCTAAGTGTCTTGAGAAGCCTTGCCTCACCAGTAGTATCCCTAGTCGCTACTAAACGCTCGTCCGAGGGGAATAAAGACTGACTAATCTCTAGGATCTGGGTGGCACTTCGATAGTTTTTTTGTAGCGAGATCTGCTGCGCTGCCGGATAGTCGACCAAAAAACGAGCAAAGATGTCTGCCGATGAGCCTCGAAAACTATAAATAGACTGCCGTGGATCTCCAATTACTGCCAGGTGGATAACATCACGGGCCAATAGCTTGAGCAACTGATACTGAACTTCGTTAGTGTCCTGAAACTCATCAACGAAGATATAACGTGGTAGAGTCTGAACTGAGTGTTCAAGTACCTCTTGTTGTAGAAGCGTAAGGGAATGAAGAAGGAGGTCATCAAAGTCGCGCAGTTGTTCATTCGCTAAAGCATCGTTGTAAGCCTCCACAAATTTCTGCCAAATTGAAACATTCTTCTCATTTTCCGCCCAGTTCTTGAAGCGTGATACTTTGAGGCTGACTTCAGCAAGAGAGAGCTCGTTGAGCTCTTGCCACTCCTCTTGTTCAAGCAGGGACTTGAGGAGCTGCAGCCGCTGCGGCTCTGTAACGATCTGCAGGGAGTTGCCGGGTTCTTGTTCCTCCAAAAACTTCAAACACCAACCATGAAAAGTAGTAACCTGGACCTGATGCTCCGGCAGACGCTCCCGCATCTCCCTAGCTGCCCGTTGAGTAAAGGTGAGTGCCAGAATCTGCTGAGGTAGGACACTGTGTTCTTCTACAAGGTAATTGATCTTGTTGATCAGAGTCTTCGTCTTGCCTGTCCCGGGACCCGCCACTATTACAAGTGGTCCTTCCGTGATCTTTACTGCTTGAAGCTGTTCCTGGTTGAGGGAACTGACCTGATGACTGGGCATACTAGACCAGTGAGAGTTGTCCTTGAGCACTCTGCATCTCATCCTGCGTAATCACTTTGATTGTCCCGAACACGCCATCATACCCTGGCTCTCGCGTCACTTTGCCGGATCGCATGTTCCCGATGGCAGTTGCCACATCCGGAAAGCCCGCATCTCGAATTGCTTGAAGCTCCACTGCACGCAGAATCGAAAACTCGTCACCCAGTCGGGCACTCAAGTTTTGATAAGCCTGTTGGACTGGTCGGGTATGTTCACTTTTTACTCCGTAAATCTGCATCAAGATTTCTGGTAGTGGCACAATATACTCGACGGTTTTGCGACGGGGACCTTTGGGGATAAACTCAGCAGGCTGAGTAGCAATGTCTTCTACGCGGTGTTCAACTCCTAACACCAACGGTTTACCACAAACCGGGCAGATGTTTCCCAACTTTTTTGCTTCGCTAGGTGACAGCCTGACATTACAGCTGCGGTGACCATCATAGTGATACTTCCCTTCTTCCGGATAAAACTCAATCGTTCCTACAAACCGTTCATCACCAGTCTTGATTGCATCGATCAACTGACGGTAAGTGAGCTCACAGTTAACGATGTTCGCCTCTCGTCCGAGTTTGCCAGGTGAGTGGGCATCGGAGTTAGAGATCATGGTGACACTATCCAGATCTCCTACCCGCCAGTTCATATAGGGATCTGACGAAAGACCCGTTTCAATGGCTCGAATGTGCGGACTCAACTCTTCAAATGCTTCTTCAACGGCATCAAAACCAGACTGCGAACCAAACATGCCAAACCATGGCGTCCAGATATGCGCCGGTACAAATAGTGCATCCGGATCTGTATCTAAGGTAATCTTGAGCAGTTCTTTACTATCCAACCCGAGGATAGGGCGACCATCTGAAGCCAGGTTACCAATCTGTGACAGTCGTGCATTGAGCTTTGAAGCTGCCTGGAAGCTGGGAACAATCACCAAGTTGTGAAGCTTGCGAACTTTGCCGTTTTTACTATAGATATTGCTGATCTCTACGGTCAGCAAGAAACGAATGGGTTTGCTTCGTATGTTACTCGGTAGATACTGCTCTTGTTCTTTGCTGAACTCAGGTTTGAGTGTAAAAAGACCGTCCTCTGCTGGCTCGAGTTTTTCCTGAAGCTCGGCAAACCACTCTGGATGAGTAAAGTCACCCGTTCCCATGACGGTCAGACCTTTTTGTTTTCCCCAGCGGTGTAACGCCGCAATGTTCATCTCTTTACTGGTGGCGCGGGAGTAGTGGGAGTGAATGTGAACGTCAAGAATGAGCTCCATACCTCGACTATACATCACGTCCTCAAGACGTAGTAGTGTGGAAAGCGTGGTTGATGATACAGTTACAGATGGCATGTGTAGGGGGGATAGAAATCAATGCAACGTTTGTTTAAGCTCTCGTTTCACATCAGCAAACGGGAAAGTTGGATTCTGTTAGGCTTGCTTTTTTTGATAGCGGTGTACCTGCGACTCGGTCCGATGGTGCACCGTGAGTTTTGGGAAGACGAACTATTCACTATTTCGTTCGCCAGCAAACCTTACCCTGTTCTCTTTCACCTTCTTCACCCGCTCGACGATCGCCCGCCGCTTTTCTATCTATTTACTAAAGCCTTGCTCATCTTTACCAGAGATGAGTTCTGGCTGCGTCTTCCCAGTTTCCTTGCTTCACTAAGCTGTATCTGGCTAGGGTTCGTCATGTTTGCCAAAAAATCTCGGTCTTTGGCGTTGATCGTGGCTGCCCTTTTCACCTTTTCGCCCTTCACGATTGAGTATGGTTGGCAACTGCGCGACTACGGAGTACTGTTGCCAATCTCTTTGATCAGTATGATGGTCTTTGCCCAAATTGCAGAACGGCTGTGGCAAAATCCCGACTCTCGACCGTATCGTCTGTTGATCATTTTTGCGCTGCTCAGTCTGATAGGCTGCAGTTTGAACTACATTTACGTCTGCTTCCTTCTCTCGTTTTTGTTTGTCGGGACTATTGCTGTTTGGTGGATGGGCAACCGAACTCAGAAAATTCTGCGCTCGGCTCTCTATATTTGGCTCTTTCATCTCCCGGTACTGACCCTATCGGCTCAGTACATCTATCAGCAACGTCAGATGATGATGAGTACTACAACCTGGATCCCACAGGTCTCTCTTCAAGGTATCGAAGGGCTGTTATCCGCAATTGGTGGGCTAACCTTTTCGTTAGATGAGGTCTATCAGTTGGTGAACACATGGTTATGGAAAGAGTCGCTAGTTTTCCTGGTAGTCAATCTGATCGGAGCACTCTGGTTGTACTCCCAACGGAAAAAAGTCTCTAAAACTTGGAAGTTTTTCACGCTGGTAGGAATCGGAACACTGATGGTGAACTTCCTGATGATTATTAGCATTTCATTCAGCGTTGACCGCTCTTTATTTCTTCCCCGCACTTTTTTACCGGCGGTCATTACGTACTGTGTAGCGTTTGGAATCTTGATGTACAGTGTCTTCAAGGCACTTTTCCGCAGGCCATGGTTACTAGTAGCTGCCGTGTTAGTCGGAACAACACTGTGGTCGGCAAGTTACTGGAAGAGTTACTTTAGTCGCTATCCTTCCCTTGTTTTCGATCAACGGATCGACCGATTCCAAAAAAATCGACCACTTGTAGACCTTATTAAATCTCACTTACTGCCGACTCAACATATTGTTTTCTTACCAGACCACTTTCAACAGTTATTTTTGACTACTTACTTTCCTGACCACAGTATGCTTTCCAGCCGGCTGGCAGTGGCACTGCAGGAAAGGGCAAAAGGAACCTCTGCCCCTCTCCCACTCAGGCTGGGTGGACCAGTTCAGTACATTATTTTGATCCGGTCGAAGAACTACTTTTACCAGGATCTCAGCTATTATAGTGTGGAGTACTTTGAATATAACCAAAAAATTGAAAAAGAGTTGATGCGCCTTTGCGGAGGGAACCTCAACAGAGTTGCTGAGACAACCGATTTTTTTGTTGATGAGTGTCTGTGGAACAGTTACGAGAATTAGGAGATGTCCGAATGAAAAAGAAATTGAAAGTAATCGTAGTCCTACCTGCCTATAATGCCGGGAAGACTTTAGTGAAGACCATCCGCGATATCCCTCCTCATATATTGTCAAGCGCCCCTTTTCGTAGACATGGATTCTAAATAGCAGGCGTGGAATTTGGCTGGTGGCATTTTAAGTGTGGAGTGGATTCTGGTGTGGTTGTAATCGTAAAGTGTGTGGTGGATAGCCTCCAGGAAATGTCCCTCATCTTGGAAACGATCAAATTCCAAGCCAAGGTCAGTTTTAAAGTTGTTGTAAAAAGATTCTTGGTAGCCATTTTCCCATGGAGATGCTTTGGTGCTCATGGAAACGGTCACGCCAAATTGCTGTACTAAATTGGTGTAATCTTGACTGGTGTACTCAACTCCTTGGTCAGAATGGATGTAATGCGGCTTGTGGAAATCGCGGTTAACCAGCCCGTCAAGAAAAGCTTGCATAACCAAGTGTTTGGTGTGGGTATTGAAGATGTGCCAGCCAACAATCTCTCTGGTGAATAGATCCATAAAGGTGGCTAAATAAAGAAACTTGCCTTTAAACGGTAAATAGGTGAAGTCTCCCACCCAAGTGTGGTTGGGGATTATGGGAAATTGGTTTCTAATCTGGTTTTGGAAAGCAGCGGGAATTCTCCTCTCATCCCGTCTTTTTCGCCACCTGGCCCTTCTTTTGTACGGCTTAATGCCATAAAGTTTCATACAGCGGCGCACCCGCTTCTTGCCAATTCCAAGCTCAAGAGCAATTCTGCGGTAACCATAGCTGGCTTTGCTTGGATGAGAGCTCCAAACAGAAAGTATTTGTTCTTTTAACAGCTCATCTTTGCGCTGTTGTAAAAACTGAGTCTTGTATAACCACTGCCTGGAAATTCCCAAAGTGGCAGCAATAAATTTTTTGTCTAACTCAGGATGGACCTGGCCAACTTCTTTAGCCGTTTCTGTTCGTCTTTTTTTTTGCCTTCTCCAACTCGAGTGTCAAAACTCCCAAAATCTTTTTTAAGTCCTCGTTTTCCTTCATCACCCTCTTGTACTCCCTCCAGTTAACTTGTTCTGTCACTTGGCCTCGCAGCCACCCATAGATCGTTTTGTCACTTACCCCATATTGTTTGGAGAGTTCACTCACTTTTTGACCAGTTTTAACTTTGGCCAAAATTTCGGCTTTAACTTCGCCTGCTATCCCTGCCATTTGTCCTCCTTTCTCGTTAACCAATTCTAAAGAGAATCTGTGTCAACTATAAGGGGAGCGGGCCAGTGTTTCGGATTTCCGACTTCATAGTTTACGGCTGGTAGTCATTTTGTCGCCATAGGGTACAAAATTATTGTGCAGAAGGGAGGGATTCGAACCCTCTTAGCCTAGCGAGTCCAAGGTTTTCAAAACCTGGCCTTTCACCTCTGGCTAATGGGCTTATTATATTCAATTTTATTCGAGAAGATAGCAGACTGTTGTACTATTTTGTATTTAAAATTTGGTTATAGATCTCTTCATACTCCTCAACCATTCTTAGATGTGAGAAATTTTCTTCTGCCCATTTGCGGCAAGCTTTTCTTTTTATACCTTTGATGTTTTTAATTGCCTCTACCATTTCTTCCTCACTATCCACAACAAATCCTGTCTCATGGTCTTTTACCACTTCTGGAACTGATCCTTTTCTAAACGCAATAACTGGCGTTCCACTTGCTTGGGACTCAGCCATCACTAGTCCAAATGCTTCCGGCCATAAAATAGGATTCAAAAAAGCCTTAGCATTTTTAAATAACTCTGAAATTTCTTTTCTTGTTAGTTCACCTACGTAGATGATTCTTTTTCCATCCACAAACGGTTTTACTTTAGTTTCCCAGTAGTGAAATCTTTCTCTATGATTTCTGTCAATTGGGCCTGCGAGGATTAACCGTTCATTACTTTTTAAGGCTGCTTGGATAGCAATATCTACTCCTTTTTCAGGTCTAATTTTTCCTACCCATACTAGATAATCTCCCCCACGCGAATCAAATGGAAACCTCGTGATGTCGATGCCGTTGTAGATCGTCTTCAACCAATTTAGATTTACCCACCCATCTCGTTGAGCATCAGATATGGAAATATAGTTATTATTTGGATACTTTCTTAAAAGGGTTGCCTTTTCGGAATCTGTTTCATTTTTGGTCGGTAAGACAGACCGAAATGTATATAGTACTTTTGAGCTGACGAATCTGGATAATGGTAGTGAAAGATAGTCTTGCCACAAACAAATATGCAGGTGAATGACATCATATTGTTGTGAGCTCTCAAAAGCTTTTAATTGATTAAGATAAGGGTACACAAAGTTATTCCAGGAAATGCCAGCCCTATACAGGGGTTCAGGATAGCCTGGGATAAGTGTGCCCCTTGTTTCAGAAGTACCAGCCGCAAACAAAGTGACCTGATGGCCTCTTTTAATTAATTCTTCTGTGAGCAAATGGACGCCCATTTCAATTCCTCCATATTTAGGCGGAGGTACTCTTTCCCATAAAGGAGCGACTTGGGCGATTCTTAATTTTTTCATTAGATTAGTTTTTTTATTTTTTCCACTACCTTATTTAAAAACTCATTTGGAGGATGATACGCAGTTTTGTCCTCTACTTCAGCGAGTTGAAATTCCTCTTTTCTTACCTCACACACATCACAAGTTCCGCAATGAAACTTATGACCACTATTACATGTTCTTGTCTTCTCCAGCGGAATGTTATTCTCGAATCCCCAACGGATGAGGTCTCTTTTTTTTAGGTGAAGTCCCATTTCTTTCTCAATTGGTAAAGAGGTGAATTGCCAAGAGAAGTCCTTTAGAGAAGTGCATATTTCTAAATTAATAGTCCTATGGGTAGTAAGCGATTCATAAGAAAACCAGTCGATATTGGTTGGTAATGTCGCTCCAATAATTGTTTTTACATTTATGCTTTTTTGTTCTTTTAAATAAAATGCATATAAAACAGCAAGCTGCGCATAAATTGATATCAGTCCTGGGATACCTCTTCTATGATTAAGTTTTTTATTTAAGAAAATATGACCCGAGTTTGGCAGTAAATACTCGGCTAATCCTTTTGGTGGATATTCAATGTCTATTTCAATTGGCTTGTGAAATAAACTCCCATATCTTTCAAAGAAAAACTGGGTGAAAAAATCCACGCTCACTCTATCGTAGCGACTATGGATAAGATGTCGATTAAAGAAGATGGGAAAGACCTCTAATTTGTACTTTTCCATCAGCATCGCGGTCACGACAGTCGAATCTAGTCCGCCAGACATAAAAGATATAACTGGTGTGTTTTTGGAGGGTATCTTAAATACATACCCTCTTTTTTTAGTGAGGATATTTTCTACTTTCTTTAAAATTGTCAGGTCCTCCAACGGACTTGATTTTAATATTCCATGCAGTTCGAGATCGTTTTTTGTTTGAATGTCGCGTTTCATTTTACAAACCATACTCATGGAAAATATTTGAATAACGGTCAATTTGTTGAGCTATAAAAGGTTCAATTTCTCTCGGCGATAAATCTTCAGTTTCGTTAATAAAGGTGGCATGCCTAGCAAAAAAGAGACATACGCTTGCCGATAGAAGTTTCTTGTTTTTAGGTTTATTCTTTAGGGAATAGCGGCTGTAGAGATAAAAAATTATCTGTCCCCAGTCATTTGCAGTAATTTGTATTTTATCTCGAGCACTAAATGCATCATTTAAACGAGAAAGTAAACTATGTGGAAAAATTTTCTCAAAATATTCTCTGTTTAATTGGTAGTGAAAAGAAGCATGTTCAATCAAATACGCTCGCGTTGACTGAATCTCCTCGCTTGAGGCTCGATCAATTATTACAGATGCATTATCTACTTTAAATTTGGACTGTTCAGTTTTAAGTAAACGATTACTGGCTTTGCATAAGCTGAACAACGTATCCACTACTTGTACATACATTGTTTCTAACTTAGGCAAACTCGGATTATGAATCTTTTCATCTAAATACACTTGAGTGACATTAAGGTTATTCAGTAAAGCATTAAACGTTAAGAAAATATCTATACCGTAATCAGTAGGCACATTCGAAAAGCCGCTCTGAGCCAATTTTTGAATATAGGTATCTGATAATGCAAAATCTCCTCCGATAGGCTGTTTTAAATCCAATCCAAATAAGTATCTTATGGATGGTCGGCAAACATGATTAGTGATAGAACCATCGTGTGTCTTACGCGCATATACAGGTAAAACAAAATCATATCCGTCTATTACTTTTTGGATATATCGGTCCACCCATGCAGATGAGAGATTCTGATTGTCTCCATCGAATAATAATAGAATCTTTGCATTTAGTTGCGCAGCAATTCTTAAGATATTAAGTACATTCTGCCCTTTACCAATCGTATCTGGATCGGACGCCATGTATTTTTTACTTGCTTTTGTTTCCGTGGAAAGAAATGCTTGTTTTGTGTTGTCTAGAGAATTGTTATCAGCATTAACAATCACGCTTGTGAAGGCTTTCTCATACTTCACTAAACTAGTGTCGATAATCTTCACCAAAGCCGATATCGTTTTAGCTTCACAGTAGGTTGGAATTCCAACAACTAAATAAGGTTTATTTTTCATACATCAGATCACTGATAAATTCTTCCAACACATTCTTTTTTATATGTGGGAGGAAAAAGCACTTGTAAATAACTTCCTCCTTTTCTTCTTTTGGAAAAAACACTAACTTTGTTTTCCCAGGGTATAAACTGTATTTTTCTTCAATCCACTGAGGTAGTCGTTGTTTAGGCAAGTCTCTAAATATCAACCCGCAGGAAAGGCTTGAAGGATGAGTGATAACTTCGGTTTTGGGAATGGTCTTTCTAATTTGTTCAATCAAAAAAATTTTATTGGCTCTTTGTTCTTCGGCGAGCCTTGTATATCCGTTCTTTCCAAGACTGTGAATCATCGCCCATATACTGACAGCCGGAATGCCGGACCGTGATCCCAAAAGTGTTGCGTCAACTTCGGATAAATAATCAATTGGCTGCTCAATCATTTTTTGGAGATGCTTGTTGTATAAAATAATGCCAGCTGGATATGGCACTAAGCCAAATTTGTGAAAATCAACCACATAGGCTTGAATTAGAGGTGAGAGAAAGGGCTGAAAACTAGGATTCAGGAATGGAGTAACCAGACCATTAAATGCTGCGTCAATCCAGAAAAAAAACTTAATACTCTTTAATTTTTCTTTCAGCCGCTCAGCTTCATGGACTATGGTGTGAATATCATCACATGTACCGGTTGAGGTGTATCCCAATGTCAGTGGAACGATAAAGCCACGATATCCATCCTTATAAAGAGATTGAATGGCCGATGTAAAACCTTCTTTATCCATATTCCAGTTCTCTTTATTGAGAGGCAATAGATATTGGGGAATGTTACATAGCGTCCCAGCCTTCCTAACCGAATAATGCGTTAAACTCGTTTTGAGTAAACAGATTTTGTTCGCTTTATAGCTTTGCTCAAGAAAAGTTCTACCCAACCACGCAGCAAAAATATTTCCCTCTGTGCCTCCACTCGTAATATATCCACCCAGGGCGTCTTGATCTCCGTTAGAGAGATCAATCATTTTATGGATGACCTCATATTCAAACCTGGTAGTAGCGTATGTGTTAGCTGAGTCATCCGACCAATTTCCTAAATTGCCAGGGTTATAGTCTATAAATCGTTTGTATATTTTAGTCGCAATTGAATGAGGTAACGTGTACAGCGAGCCTAAATTATAAGAGATGAGACGCTGCCGCAGCTCGGAACGAAGTCCATATAGTTCTGCTTCTATGCGAAAAGAGTTTGGCGGCTCGTTAGGAAATATATATTGATGTATTCCTTTATAGGGTAATGACAGATAACAGAATAGATTGAATCCCTTTCGAGCTAATGTTTTAAGACCTGTGCGCATAGTAATATCATGCTTTTTGTAAGTACCCCAGACCAGCGCTCTGTGGTACGGGGAAACTGATCGCATGTTTTTTACTAACTTCCCGCCAGAACTTCCAGACGCCGAATACACCTTTGTCTAGGTATCCATGCTCGGTAATATCATGAAAAGACATAAAACCATCTGGATCCAGCCTTGGCCAGAAAAGTGTATAGTCAAGTTTGACTCCCTCATATGAATGATCGCCATCGATGTAAATGTACTGATACCGCTTTTGAGGAAACTTATCGGCATACTCCTTTGTAGTCATGACAAAAGTTTTAATGTGGTCGCCACAGCCGATACCAGCAAAGTGTTTTGCGGGATCTACCTTCTTCCAAAAACCAATGCCACTCCAATGTTTTTCGTGATGGCTCTCGTCATACCCGGCATCAACAAAGTCAACCATACCAAAACCGTTATCCTTACATGCCAGTGCCAGGATTGCTGGAATAAAGCCTTGGCGTGAACCGACACACAAAACTTGTCTTGGTTTTAGATTACGAATAAACGCATAGTGAATTAGCCCAAAACCCAAAAAGTATTGAGAGAGATCAAGATTGTGCCCATCACAGTCACCGTTGTATATCTCGATGAGTTTTCTGCTGATAGGCCGTTTAATGAGAGATTGCTGGAATGATGGATAAATGTATCCAGCATTGATAAGGGCTTCGGCCAACCACTCCATGCGATGGCGAATGATCCAGTAGAGTTTACGAAACCCAAACCATCTCGCTTTATTCAAAAACTTAAGTAGCCCGTCGGTAGTCACAACCATCCCCCAATTTTTTTGTACTCTATTTCTCAGGAAGTAATCGCCTCATGATTTTTTTGTTTTCCACAAACAGAATGCTCTTTCCTCCTCTTTGTGAAAATTCAGGTCTTAAAAAGGCTAGAAATTGAGATGTTGCTAGACATGAAATCTTAGTATTACTTAGCAAAATAATCAACAGCTATTTCAAGGCTATTTGCTTAGTTATATTTTGCGTACAAAGATTACAGGCTTATGAGAGTAATCTCGTATGCCTAAAAGTACTGCAAGAACGCTCAAAACGTTGGGTTGGAAAATTCAAAAGCTGCGAAAACAAGCTCATCTAACCCAAGAAGAACTTGCAGGCGAACTCCGAATTAGTCGAGTCTATATGGGATATATTGAACAGGGCAGGGAAAGTCCATCACTGAAGCTATTAATGAAAATTGCTCGCAGATTTAAAGTAAGCATTCAAGAGCTGTTTGAGTATCGGGTTCCGAAATAGATAAAACCCTGTTGGAAGCAATTAAGGGCTCTCTGCGGAAGGGGAGGGATTCGAACCCTCGATCCTTTCGGATGCCGGTTTTCAAGACCGGTGCACTAAACCACTATGCGACCCTTCCATGCCTTGTTGTTGTCTTGGATTTGACAGGCTCTTATTTTACCATTGATTCCCAAGTAGAGTTGGTCACGTAACAATAATCCCCATCATCATAGACACCCTGACCATGGTACACTTAATATATGACTGATTCTCAGGCCTACTTGGGGCAGAATCCTCCCCAAGATGACACGCAACTGCCCGTAGAGCCACAGCTTCCCCCAGCTCCTCCTGTCGAGGAGTTTCCGTCAGCTGTCGACCCACAGACCCAAGCTTTCCCTCAGCCACAAACTGAGACAGCACCTCCCGAATCAGCACCCACCCAGCCACTGGAACCCAGCTCTCAAGCTCCTCAGGCTCAGGTCCCCCCTCCTTCGACCGATACTGCTGAAGACACTGCCGACTCTGATCAGGATAAGCAGGAGGATTTTTCGCAATCTTTCTACGATAACCAACCCCAACCGGAGGAAGTTGTCCTCGAGTGGCAAGCACCCAGTCGTCCCTTCAAAAAACGGAACCGTCAGTACTACACCACCGTCGGCATCATCGTCTTTCTCATCTGTATGATCCTCTTCTTTGCTGGTCAGTTCCTACCGATCGCCGTAGTGATCGCAGTGGCATTTATGGCCTATGTTCTCTCTGCAGTCCCACCGGAGATGGTTATTAACCGAGTGACTACCTACGGTATTCGGACCGATGATACTCTTTACTACTGGGAGGAACTGGGGCGCTTCTGGTTCTCCGAGAAGTACCACCAGAAGCTCGTCCATATCGAAGTGGCCCGCTTCCCGAATGTCTTGACATTAGTTCTGGGAGACCAGGACGGCAACGAGCTCGCCGAAGCGCTGAGCCTGGTGCTCCTCAATGAAAAACCCCCGCTCGGCGCCTTTGACAAGGCAGCCCAGTGGCTCCAGGAAAAGATTCCACTCGATACGGAAGCGTGATACAATTCATGCCTGGGAAATTCGCGCTGAGCGAGTTCTGGCACCCATAGTTTAATGGATAGAATAGCGGTTTGCGGAACCGTTGATCCAAGTTCGATTCTTGGTGGGTGCACAAGTTTTAGCAACCAGCAGATAGCCAAGGTGTGGTATCCTCCAAGCATGCGTATTGTCTTGACCGGTTCTATCGCCATTGACCGAATTATGGTTTTCCCTGGCCGTTTTGACGAAGTGATTCAGCCGGATAAGCTGCATGTCCTGTCTTTAAGCGTTCTGATTGATCGACTCCAAGATACCCGGGGCGGCGTCGCAGCCAATATTGCCTACTCACTGGCCTTGCTTGGTGAGCGGCCAACTCTCTATGGCAGTGCTGGCAAAGACGCGACGTCCTATATAGAGGATCTGGAAAGTATCGGCGTGGACACTAAGTTTGTTCACTTTTCCGAGCTGCCTACTGCTACTTTCACGGTCATGACTGATCAAGCTAACTGTCAGATTGGGGGTTTTTATCCCGGAGCAATGAGTGACGCCGAGCTGCTTTCGTTTACTGAGTTTGAGAACGACGCCTTTTTTGTGATCTCCCCCCATGATCCGCGGCAGATGGCAAAACAAGTAGAGGTCTGTGCCTCCAAGAACTATCGACTGTTCTATGACGTCGGCCAACAAGTCACCAACATCCCTGCCAGTGATGTCCAAGCCGGGATTGAGGCTGCAGAGCTGTTGATCGTCAATGACTATGAAATGGGTGTGCTCGTAGAGAAAACAGGCTGGTCTCAAGAAGAGATTGTTTCGAAAGTACGCCTGTGTGTAGTGACTTTAGGTGAGAACGGCTGCCTGATTTATCAAGCTGGTCACCGGCCTGTTGCTGTTCCTGCCATTTCCCTGAAAAAAGTGGTCGACCCTACGGGCGCCGGTGACGCATTTCGAGCAGGCTTTCTCTATGGATATGTAAGAAACCTACCCGCGACCGAGTGCGCAGAGCTGGGCGCTACGGCCGCAGCATATGCTATTGAACATCATGGTACGCAAATGCATCATTTCACCAAGGAAGTATTTCTTAAACGCCACCGAGCAAGTTATCCAAAGGAGTAAACATGGCAAATAAGAAGGCCAATCAAAAGTTACAGCATGACTACAAAGTGAAAGATATTTCACTCGCTGAGTGGGGACGCAAGGAGATTGCCTTGGCCGAGAAAGAGATGCCAGGGTTGATGAGTCTTCGCAAAGAGTTTGGCGAGAAAAAACCGCTCAAAGGTGCACGAATCGCCGGTTCTCTGCACATGACAATTCAGACGGCTGTCCTGATTGAGACGTTACAAGCTCTGGGTGCAGAAGTCCGCTGGGCTTCCTGTAACATCTTCTCCACCCAGGATCATGCAGCGGCCGCTGTCGCAGCTGCCGGAACTCCTGTCTTTGCCTGGAAAGGTGAAACTGAGGAGGAGTATTGGTGGTGCACCGAGCAAACGCTCAAGTTCGGCGACAAAGGCCCGAACATGATTCTTGACGACGGTGGCGACTTGACCGGCTGGGTTCATGATAAACACCCCGAACTCCTCAAAGAGATCAAAGGTGTTTCCGAAGAAACCACCACTGGTGTCCACCACCTTTACCAAATGATGAGAGACGGCAGACTCAAGATTCCGGCTATCAACGTCAATGACTCTGTCACCAAATCCAAGTTCGATAATCTGTATGGCTGTCGTGAGTCTCTGGTCGACGGTATCCGCCGAGCTACTGACATTATGCTTGCTGGCAAGGTGGCACTGGTGGCCGGCTTTGGTGACGTAGGCAAAGGCAGCGCTCAGTCACTGCGACATAACGGTGCCCGCGTGATCGTCACCGAGGTGGATCCCATCTGTGCCTTGCAGGCAGCCATGGAAGGCTACGAGGTCAAACGGATCGAAGAGGTTTTAGATGAGGTAGATATCTTTGTGACCGCTACTGGCTGCAAAGACGTTATTACTATTCAGCACATGGCGAAGATGAAGGACACCGCCATTGTCTGCAACATCGGCCACTTTGACGTTGAGATTCAGGTGAAGCAGCTCAACGAATACCCAGGAATCAAGAAAGAGGCAATCAAACCACAAGTGGATTTGTACACCTTCCCTGACGGTCACCGGGTCATCTTGCTAGCTGAGGGACGCTTGGTAAATCTTGGCTGTGCGATGGGTCATCCCTCCTTTGTGATGTCGAACTCCTTCACCAACCAAGTCCTTGCCCAGATCGAGCTCTTCACCAAGAAGTATGACGTCGGCGTGCATCGTTTACCCAAGCACCTTGATGAAAAAGTCGCAGCGCTGCATCTCGAGCATATCGGAGTTCACTTAACGGACCTGACCCAGGACCAAGCTGAGTATCTTGGTATTCAGCACGGCGGCCCCTATAAAGCTGACCACTACCGGTACTAGGGCTCACGGACTCCGTCGATTACCTCTCGGCAAGTCTTTACCTCAAGACGAAATCCAGATATGATACGTCCATCTGGAAGCGTGCCGGAGTGGCTGAACGGCCAGGTCTCGAAAACCTTGGGCTCGCAAGGGCACGAGGGTTCGAATCCCTCCGCTTCCGCAAAACTAAATGGAAACACATACTCTTTCCATCGTTCATGATAACCAGCTTAGCGAAAAGCAACGCGCAGAGTTCTTTGCCTTTGAACAAAAGTGTTTCGAAAAAGACCTGACAGCTCACCGACGTTTACTCTACTTCTCGCAACCGTTTGCTCATATTTTCATAGAAGATCACGGAAAGCTTATTTCTTATCTTCGCGTCTTCGTACGACAGGTCCAGTGGAATAAACAATCTATCCTGATTGGCGGCGTCGGTAGTGTTGCTACAGAGCAGTCCTATCGTGGTCAAGGGATAGCCACTCAGCTACTACGGGAAGCGATGCAGCTTCTCCATCAGCAACACGTTTCCTTTGCGGTTTTACAGACCTATATACCAAAAGGTGGAAAGTTGTATGAGCGGGTCGGTTTCTATCCGGCTCAGAAAGGCTACACCTTCCTCGATAGTAATAATCAGTTACACACTGTGAAAGCCCAGGATGTGATGGTCGCTCCCGTTGAGAATCCATCCCTTCTAGAAGAAATGATCGGAAGCCAGGATCTGCTCCACCTTGGGAAAGGTGATTGGTAGTTTTGATCTGCCAAGGGTAGCTTCCGCCATTTTGAGCTTTTGACGTAGGACTCTCGAGAACCTTGCTCTTCTTACAATGTGTTACAATTCAATTTTGTGAATCGAGAAAGCGACACGGATCCTTTGTTACCACAGCTGACAGAGATCCAAAATACTTATATCTTGCTTCGACACGGTGAAACGGATTTTAATGCGAAAAGACTTTTCCCCGGTTCACTTGATGTTCCCCTAAATAATACCGGTATTACTCAAGCCAGAGAAGTAAAACTTCCGTTGACCCCTCAAAGAGTGTTGGCTTCCCCGCTAGGCCGTGCTCTACATACGGCCAGGCTGGTACTGGGTGCACATCAATTAGATGTCAGCATCCATATAGACTCCAGATTACAAGAAAAGCACGGCGGAGTAGCTGAGGGTCTATCCCTTCAGGAGCTCCAGACTGCATATCCCGAAGTATGGAGTGCTTGGGATCTTGAAGAGTTGCCCATAATTGCCTCGCGGACTAAGTATCCTCACGGAGAATCAGATCTTGATGTGGCCATACGTTTACAATCATTAATTCATGAGATTGAGACAAAGGTCCATAACGAAGTCTTTCTGTTGGTAACACATGGCGGAGTGATGAGAGCTATGCGTTTGTTGGCAGGTCTAAGTAAGAAAGATATCTATCCTGGTAGACATCTCCCTAACTGTGCAATTGAGATATATCGACCAGGTGAACAAGAAGGAATTATTTATGAATAACTCTTCGGGTTTTTTTCTTGATTCTGGAAATATTGCTGACGTAAAAAGGTGGGCTTTTCTCGTGGGAGGGGTGACTACTAATCAAGTCATCCTTTTTTCAAAAGATAAGGTTACTGACATTCCCAAAAGGATTACTGAGATTGTCAGTATCATTAGCCCAGAGAAGTCACTCTCCATTGAGCTCCCTGACAGTGAGTGGAGTGAGGAGAAACTCTTTGAGTTGGGAAAAAGGTATCACGCGCTCAGTCCGGAAAATGTTGTCATTAAAGTTCCAATTACTACCACCTGCAACAAGGGTCTTGTACTTATTCATAAGTTTGCTCAGGAAGGTATTCGCACTAACGCTACTGTCGGTATGAACTTCGGACAACTGACGATGGCCGCTGAGGCGGGCAGATCCCATACCGATACCCAGCGCCCCAACTTCGTGAGTCTCTTTTGGGCGAGAACTCAGGAATCAAGAGAAAGGCATGGGGAAACAGTTGAACCTGCAGACTTACTGCGGTCAGTAAAGCAGTATATCCAGGAACATAACCTACTGACCAAAATTATTGTCGGTAGTATCCGTACAGTAGACCAAGTCAGAGAGGCCTTCTCCGCCGGCGCAGATATCGTTACTATACCTCCTACTCTCCTAGATGAACTCCTGAAGAATAAAAGAGCCGAAGAAACCATTCAGGAGTTTGATCAAGCTTTCCGAGCGACGGAGAAAGATATTAAGCTGTTATGAGAAATCCAGAACTCATCAATCTTCTTCAAGATGACAGCAGATACAGAGATCTTGCTGTTCCTTTTAGTCTAGAGAACGGCCCTTCTCAGATCAAAGATGCTGAATTTTTAATCAGAAATGACGGAATTATCTTCAATGTTGAGGGTTACTCCCATCCAGCTACCTTTGTGGTGGGAGAAGTTCTTTATGCACCCGATAAAGACGGAGATAAAAATATCTTCGGCCAACCATATAAGAAAGTGACCTTGTACAAAGGTACCTACGAGCCTGTTCCGTACTATGACAGAGGTCGACTTCTTCGAGAAATTGATCCCGCCCTAGATCAAAACGGAGCTAATCCCTACTTTGCTCACTTTAAACAGATTCTTCCTGCTTCCGACTTTGTTGCGCATTTACCATCGGCTCGAGGATTAGAGCGAGCCCTTTCTTTATCCGGTAGGGGCAGTGAACGCTTCCAGCAAGACTTCCATAATTTGATGAATTTACTCGATCTTCGACCAGAAGAAATTTCGCTTGGGCTGACTGGTGCGCCGCTTTTAGGAAACACTGAGGTCTTCCATGACTTAGACATTGTCTTTTCCGGATCGTTACAAGAAAACTTACGCATCGCAAAAACGATGAGAGATCTTGCCAGATCCGAGCCAGACAGAAGACTGTTTGAAGGAGGAAAAGCCTGGCAGATACGGTTCTTCAATGACCTTGGAACCCTGATGTGTACCTTTTTCACTTATCCTGACAGGTCAATGGCCCCTTTACATGATTTTTCCATGGAGGTCCTAGAACATGGAATCACTGTTGAAGGGATAGTCTCCGATGATAGTCACTCAATGTACACCCCGACTATCTTGGAGTTAAAGGATGTAGCTATCAGCAAAAATGATCAGTTAGTTGAACGATTCACAAGCCTGCCACTCATTGTCTATCACACTGCTTCCAGAGGAGATTGTTTTAACGAAGATGTTGTCAGGGCAAAAGGTGCACTAGTCAAAGTGACTCAGGATGGCGGAGACTTTCTGGCAGTGTGTGTCATTGATAGAGAAGGCGTGAGAAATCTTACTCCACCGTGGAAAGGATATTATGCAGCCTAAAACATCTGCACAAACAAATGGTCAGCCCGACAAAGTTATCCGTTACTCACCTCCAGAGATTGGGAAAACGGTTAGCGTTTCTTTTTATCTTCACCAGCCGCATTCCATAGTTTCGCCAACTCTGGAAAAAAAGAAGTCGGCCCTTCTAGTGGTAGATGGCAGCTTAGATAAAGCTAAAACCGATTACGTCGTCTTCCTGCTGAAAAAACAGCTGGATAACATCCACATCTTAAATATTGGATATGGTCCGAAAAATCTGGCTCGAGTAAAACAAATCTGGACCTCTATGCTCAAGGTCCATCCGGATGTTGCAGTCGCGCTGGGTGGGGGAACAACCTGTGACTTAGTCGGGTTCGCTTCATCGTGCTACCACCGAGGACTCGACTGCATCCTCTTCCCAACCACCCTACTCAGTATGGTAGATGCCTGTATTGGAGGCAAAACCGGGATCGACTTTGGCGGCGTGAAGAACTCGATTGGCCAAGTGCATTATGCAGTAGAAAGTCACTGTATCTTTCCATTTTTAGACTCACTGAACCAGGAAGAACTTATCTCCGGATTTTCTGAAGTCATTAAAGCTGCAATGTTATTTGATGAAAACCTTCTCCAGTCAATCGAAAAATTAGAAGGTAGTTTCAATCTGGGTCAGGACTGGTTTTCCGTAGTAAGCAGAGGTGCCGAACTGAAAGCTCATTTTAGTGAACAGCCGTTCTCTCAGCGCTCCAAACTCCTTTACGGTCATAACATTGGACACGGATTAGAAACCCTTTCCTCTATCCACCGACGACACGGTGATTGTGTGGCTGTAGGAATGAGCTATGAACTGGCCATCGGTGTAGTCTCAGGCTTGGTAAAACGAGAAGTATGGGAACGGCAAAACAAGATTTTGAAGAAGTTCAAGCTTCCTACGCAGCTTCCTGCCAATGCTAGTTTTGCAAAAATGAAAGAAAAAATGCGTAAGTACAAACTATATAAGGACGACGCATACCTGTTTGTGATTCCGGAACGCCCGGGTGTGATTATTGAAGACGGCTCTGGCTACTACTGCCGTTTGTCTGAAAAACAACTTGATACTACATTCAAAGAAGTAAATAAGCTATTGATCTGACATGTGTGCTATCTTAGGAATCTTTTCCAATACGGTTGTTCCGCCCTCGTTCAAACTGAGGTTTAAAAAAACACTTTCCTTAACTTCCCACCGAGGTCCGGATCAGAGTAATGAAGTCTTCCTGAACAATGCTCTCTTAGGATTTAACAGGTTGTCCATCGTCGGGGTAAACAATGGTCTGCAACCGTTGGCGAATGAAGACTCCACTATCTTTGTGCTCTGTAACGGAGAGATTTATAACTATCCGCAGCTACGGGCCAAGTTGGAGGGAAAGCATTCATTTTCCACTGACTCGGATTGTGAGGTGATTGTCCATCTGTACGAAGATGATCCGGATGGTTTTGTTTCTCAGCTAAAGGGCCAGTTTGCCTTTATTATTTATGATATGAAGAAGAAGCGGGTTATTCTCGCCCGCGACAGATTCGGGATCAATCCTCTTTTTTATGCTAAAAAAAGCGGCGTGCTATTTGTTTCATCTGAGGCAAAATCGATTCTGTCCCTCGACAGTACAGTCTCATCCGAACTTGACCCCATCGCTTTGAAAGAAATGCTGTTTTTGTATGGGCCGACACCACCGAGGACTGCTTTCCAAGGTATCTCTCAGGTCATTCCAGGACACATCCTCACCTTTAATGTGAATGAAAGTAAGGTGATCGAGAATCGAAGATATTGGAACCTTCCGGAAAAAGTTGCTCGTCCTGAGAGTCAAATCACGAAAGAGTTTCTGCGTTTATTCTCAGCAGCAGTAGAAAGAAGGACGCAGGGAGCTGATCAGAGTGTCGCTGTCTATCTGAGTGGTGGCATGGATTCGAGCGCTGTCGCTGCTATCTTGAAAAAAACGGGAAGTCCAGTGGTGACTTTCTCTGTTAGATTTCAGGATCCTGCCTTTGATGAGTCTAAATATCAGGATCTGGTCAGTACTTTTCTAAAAGCTCCGAACTTTTCAGTAACCGGTGATACATTATGTGATTCCAATATATTTCAGACAGTCTGGCATACGGAACATCCGCTACTCAGAACGGCACCTCTTCCCCTCTATAGCTTGTCTCATCTTGTTCACAGCAAAGGAAAGAAGTTCGTTTGCTGTGGAGAGGGCGCTGATGAGATGCTTCTCGGATACCCTGTCTTTTTGAAAGGCGCCTCCAGCATTCAGGATAAACTACACGATTACTCCAGTATTGATGATCTGTTTGTATATTGCCAGCAAACGGGTCAGCAGATGGTTGATTCTCTTAAAGAAAAAACGTCTAAAAAATGGAGCATCCCAATTGACTCGATTCGGCTTCCCCAAATGTTGGAGGTTGAGACTAAACTGTCTCGCTATCTTCTAGTACAGCAAGGGGATCGGCAGAGCATGAGTCATGGTATCGAGCAACGATTCCCCTTCCTGGACGAAGATCTTGTTGACTATCTCTTCTCGCTGCCTGATGAGCAGCTTAATAAGTGTGTTTTAGGTAAAAAAGTCTTAAAAGAGAACCTACGCACTCTGCTGCCAGCAGCTGTGATCGACCGCAAAAAGCAGGGTTACTTATCTCCAATGGCCCAGCAGCTCTATGATTCGTCCGTCATCCAGAATCTCGCGGCTACCAGTGAAACTGTGGAGTTTATTAAGATCATCAAGAGATACTACAACCTAAAGAAAGTGCAGCAGTTGGTTAACAAGTTTCAGAACAAGAAACTTAGTGACGTAGAAACAATAGGCTTGCTCCTTGTCCTTTCTACTGTTGTTCTCCATGAACAGTTTTTTGGAGGACCCTCATGAGAGAACACTTTATCCTTTCCAACTATCTCAAAGCATCGAAAACCTTTGATATTTATCGGGACGTTTTTGAAGCAAAGTCACTAGAACATCAATATCTGCCAGTAGAAATTCCGACTCAACAGATGATTGAGGTTTCCGAAACTGAGCTTCGATCCTTAAGAAATTTTTTCTCTGATTTCCGCAGAAACCCTAACGCAGTTAGTATCGTCGTTTCTAACCCCTTTAAGCAACTCGTCCTCCAGTTCTGTGATGAACTTTCAGAGGAAGCAGCCAGAATGGGAGCTGTCAACTTAATCGTTAAGCGAAACAATAACTTGATGGGATCAAATATTGATGGCGAAGCCTTCTTCCTCGGTCAAAACAGAACGACTGGATACGATTTTCCAGGAAAGACAGTCTTGGTACTAGGCTGTGGTGGAGTCTCGACAGCGGTTGCTTTTAAGCTTGCGCGTGTTGGAGTCAGAGAACTCAGATTGTTTGATATCCAGAAAAACAAGCAGGCACAGCTACGAGATAAATTGGAAAATCACTTTCCGCTACTCTCAGTCAAAGAAGCAGAGTCTCTTGATGAAAGAGCAATCGCCGAGGCTGACGTCATCTACAATGGAACTGGTGTGGGGAAAAAGAGTGATAACCCTTCTTCTGTCTTAGCTACTCCCTTGCCTGATCATCTACAAGTCCCGGCAACTGCTTTAGCAATAGACTCCAACTACACTCCCTGGTCGACCCTTTTTTTGGAACAGTGCGCCAAAAACGGCTGCCAAACAACGAACGGCTTTTCTCACATGATTGCTTTTGTCGCACTTCATTTATCTAGTATCCTTGACTCTGAGATAGATTACGGTTTTGTCAGAGAAATAGGAGAAAGGCATATATGAAGCCAAAAATCATCGGACACCGAGGCTACCTAAAGCAGGCACCTGAGAATACTCTTTCCTCTTTTCGGCAGGCGGTCAAAGCCGGAGCCGACGCAATTGAGCTTGACCTTCACCAAACTGTGGACGGAGAGCTCGTCATTCACCACGACTATACGCTGGGTCGTCCTGATAATGGCTCGGGGAATATATTTGAAAAAAAATTCAGCGAGATTCAACAAGTAGATGCAGGTTCCTGGTTCAGTAAGGAATATAAATCCGAAAGGATTCCGACATTGGAAAATGTGTTTGCTCTTTTTGGTGACACGATTGAGTATGAGATCGAGCTCAAGGAATCAACTTTGGAGTTTCTTAATAAGGTTATTGCAGTTGTTCTACGGTATAACCTGCTCCAACACATTGAGTTTACTTCTCCTCACCTTTTTGTGTTGGGGAAACTCAAACAACTCTGTCCTCAAGCCAGGACCGGGGTATTTTTCAAAACTTACCCCGAGTGGATGAGACCGGAGCAAGGCGAAAGAATTATCCTGAATACTTTAGTAGTTCTTCCTGCCGACGTGGCACACCTACCGCTTCCCATCATTAATAAAAAGCTTGTCCGCAAGTTGAAAGAGCATCATAAACTTGTCCACGTAGCAGACTGTAATGAATTGAATTCAATACGTAAAGCAGTAGAGCTTGGGTGTGATCAGTTCTCTACTAATGAAATAGAACTTGCCCGCAAAACACTTAGTTAGGATCCTGATGAGAGAAAGATTCGGTTGGGAAGACACTGCCATATCAAAACAATATGTGGAAGTAATCAATGGTGACATTGAGACTGAGAACTATTACTGCAAGCACTTTTACCATGATCCATTTTTATTTTCGCTTCTTCCCGCTTTGGATGGGAAGAATGTGATTGAGCTGGGTGCCGGCAATCTGTACTTAGCAAAAAAAATAAAAGAACAAAATCCAAGTTTAGGTCAGTATTTCGCTACAGATCTAGCCAACATGTTAGTTTTTGCGAATACAACAGAAGCAGGAGTAACGCCTGTCGCGGCCCGAGCTGAAGAACTACCTGCTGCAGATAAGAAGTTCGATGTTGTTATTGCCTCATTATTACTCCAGTGGATTGCAGACAAAAAAGCTGTCTTTTCAGAGTCCTACAGAGTGCTTGCTCAAGACGGTGTACTCGTTCTTTCCGTCGTCCATCCGGATATTTACAGATCGGGAAATTACGTTGAGCGAGATGAGCAAGTTTTCTTTGAGCAAACAGCAGACACTTCCGTGGAACGGGTCTTTGACGTGATGTTAAGTGACGTCATCGGACCAGTTACCTATTTTGGTACTCCAGTAGATAGCTATGTTCGACTGCTTTCGGAAGTAGGTTTTAAAGAAGTCGAACTTTTTGCTCCCACTGTCTCAAATCCAGAAATAGCAAAACTACATCTCGGATTGAGAAAACATGTCCATCGACCATTATTTTTATTTATCACAGCAAAAAAGTGACAACAATAGAACACGCCCGTAATCTTGAAGTCTCTCAGGTACTTGCAGACCTGCAGTCTCACTACTCCATTGGTAAGGTTATCCACCTAACAAGAATGTCGAATGCTGGTCAGAATGACGCGTATAAGGTCGAGAGCGATAAAGGTGTTTTCTTTCTCAGAAAGTATAGAAAAAGAATCGATCAAAGAACTGCTGTCAATGAGACACAGCTCTTGCAGTTTCTCCGACAGAATGGTCTTCCGGTAGCCGGACTTACATTGAATGTAAGAGGTGAGGTTTTAACACAAACCGAACACGGAGATAGATTTTTTCTTCAGGAATTTTTTGAAGCAAGTTTTTTTCCCTCTCAAGGAATCGAACTGAATAGTGAACAGATTGGCGCGAGCGCAGAAGTATTGGCAGATTATCATCGCCGCGCTGTCAACTTTCCTTTACTTGCAGCTCCCGCAAATATCGATAACTTTACAGTTTCCCGTTTCTTTTCAAAAGAGAAAGCGCTGACACTGTGGAAAATGGCAATGGAGCAAGCTGCTCACAATGATGATCCGGTGAGTCAAACAGTTTTAGACATCACTCCCATCAAAATCGATCAGATCATGGGTCTAGATGAAACAGCTATCGACCAGCAAGTCAGAGAGCTCCCCAGTCTACTGGCACACGGAGACTTTACCCCTCAAAATTTGATTTTTCAAGAAGATAGAGTTGTTGCTATTACTGATTGGGAGCTGGCTCGTTATCAACCCAGAGTCTGGGAGGTAACTCGGGCTCTGTGCGCTTTTTGCAGGTCCGACATTTCGGACTTCTTTAATACTCCTATAGATCTGGAACGAGCAAGAGGCTTTTTACTCCGTTACCTCCAGGTTAACACTCTCTCCGACGCTGAGCTTAGGGCCATTCCTTTTTTTGCGTACTTAGGCTCTCTGCTTCCGGAGTACATTCTTACTTCCAAGTATCTTCACTCTAGAAATGTTGACCATTTCTTCCCTAAAGAGGCCCGTTATTGGAACTGGTGGAAAGACTCAGGTGCACAGTTAACGGATTTTTTCTTAACACAAGATTTATAGGCTTGCGTACTTAAAAAGAACTATCTATGCTATACAACTCTCCTAGACTATAGAAAAATGAATTAAAGGAGCTAAAAATGTCTCGAAAAGAAACAGCGTTTATCACCGGAATAACAGGACAAGATGGCTCGTATCTCGCGGAGTTTCTGCTCGACAAGGGTTATGAGGTAGTTGGTTTGACCAGAAGAACGACTCATCAACGATTTGAAAATATCGAGCATTTGGCAGGGAAGATCATCTTGGAGTTCGGGGATTTAATGGACCCAGAAACAATTGAACATATTGTGGCCGAGTACAAACCAAGCGAAGTGTATAACCTGGCAGCCCAGTCTGTTCCGGCAGATAGCTGGAAACATCCTATGGTCACAGGGGAAATAACTGCGTTAGGAACTGTTAGAGTGTTAGAGGCACTGCGAAAACATAAGCCTGACGCCAGGTTCTATCAAGCCACCAGTCGGGAGATTTACGGAGGGGTCAAACAGGAAGTGATTGACGAACAGTCTCCCGTGTTTGCTAACAATCCCTACGGTATCGCTAAGCTCTACTCTCACTTAATGACGTTAAACTACCGTGATTCTTATGACATGTATACAGCAAGCGGAATTTTGTTTAATCATGAAAGTCCGAGGAGAGGCTTACACTTTGTCACCAGAAAAGTAACCAGCGCTGCTGCTGCAATTAAGCTAGGAATCACCAATCCCCCATTAAATGAAAGAGGCCGCCCATTGATAGAAAGTGGAAAGCTAAGACTGGGAAACTTGGAAGCGATGAGAGATTGGGGCTACGCAAAAGAGTATGTAGTAGCTATGTGGATGATGCTTCAGCAAGATAGACCAGAAGACTACGTCATCGCCACTAATACAATGTACAGTGTTCAAGACCTTTGTCAGTTAGCATTTGGCCATGTCGGACTGGATTGGCGTGATCATGTTGAGTCAGATACAAGATTCATGCGACCGACCGAGATTGAGGTACAGCGTGGAGACTACTCAAAGGCTCAGAGACAGTTAGGTTGGGAACCCAAAACTTCTTTCCCAGAACTGGTCAGACTGATGGTGGACGCAGACGTAGAAAGATTTAAGGGTGGATCGTTTCAAACAGAGTAAAATACTCAGAGATCATGCATCTGATCAAAACGAGAAACTTTGAACTCGCCGTGTATTCCAAGGGTGACCAACAGTCACCAAAGCTTGCTTTAGTACTCCCGGGAAAACTAGACACCAAAGACTACCCTCACATGCGGGGGCACGTTGATTACCTAGCTACCCAAGGATACTTTGCACTCTCATTTGACCCGCCAGGCTCGTGGGAGAGTCCCGGAGATATCTCTCTTTACACTATGGCAAATTACTTAACAGCCATCAACGACTTGGTTGAGTACTTTGGAAACCGACCAACCTTTGTGATGGGTCATAGCCGTGGAGGTAGCATGGCTATTTTAGCTGGCACTCAGAATCCTCACATCGCATCGTTTGCTGCGGTTATGTCTTTTTATTCTTTTGATCCAGGTATGCATGGTGGATATCCCGACCAAGCATGGCAAACCAGAGGATATCGTGTTTCAGTCCGAGATCTTCCTAACAACCAAGGTACAAGAAAGTTTCAGTTGCCCTATAGCTTCCTGGAGGAACAAGTCACCTATGATCTGTCCGAGCACTTGAAAACCAGTAGGAAACCGAAGATGTTTGTTGTGGGAGAAAAGGATACGATCGTTAAACCAGAGTTTGTACGCCAAGCATTCGAGATTGCTGCGGAGCCTAAATTTCTCTATACGTTGGATTCAGGCCATGACTATAGAACTCAACCACGACTCATTGAGAGGGTGAATGAGTTCGTGGGTGATTTTTTAGAGAAAAGCTCCACTTTGTAGGGGAGGACAACCTCCCGTTTTACTCCAGCTCGCACCGTTCTACTACAAACTCGGGGGTTTCACCTAAATACTCCATCTCTCCGCCACACAGCTCCCGGACTTTGGCTTCGATCCGATTGTTGGACTCAAGGTAACTACTGGAGTAGTAGTTTAAGCTGGGATCAATATAGTTTTTCAGGCGGACAAGAATGATTTTTTGACCTTTTCTTTTGAGGCTGATTGGCGCATCAAGTTGGCGATCTCTCTCTAGTTGATCCAGCTCTGCTGCTAAACGACTGAGCGAAAGTTTGTCCTCCGCAAAGTACGCGGACAAAAAGATGGACTGAAAGTGAACGGGCAACAGTACGACATGCAAATCTGAGCTTAAATTCTGCCTGATAGCGTAAACAACCGGACGGAACGTTTGAAAACGTTCAAAACGGGACTCAAACATCAAAGACGGATATCGGTCAAAGTAACTCATCCAGTAACTGCCTGACCACAGCGCCACGATAAGGGCTGTCAGCAGTATTCCCCCCAGCGAAAGTCGTCGAAGCAGCTTCAACTCTTCATACAGAATAATCCCCCATGAGCAGGAAAAAACGACCGCCGCAGGCAGAAAGGTCCGCGGTAGAAAGAGTGATCGTCCCAAACCCCAAGAAATCGCTATGATCAATAGTAAGTTAAGTACGACTGTCCCAATTCCTACCCAGACATACCACTGTAACTCTTTGGAGACTGTCCGGCGTTTGAGAAAGATCAGGGTTAACCCGACTACGATCAGAGCAATGGCAGCCAGGGCCTCTTGCCAAGGCCAGACACCCACCATTTGATTAATCTCATCCAACGTAAATCTAAAACCTGCCAGTGCAGCTACAAAACCTTCGATACCTTGGATACTCACCTGTGGGATCCAAGTAGTTGTTTTCTGAATTAACTGCTTCTGTCGAAAAAGATATGGAAGCCACAATACAAGGATCGCAAGATGAGATATCCAGAGTAAAAGGAGCGGACGCAGCAACTTTCGGGAGCCTAACACGATCATCATCAGGCTCCCCATGACCAACAGAGAGAACACAAAACAGAGATAGATATAGTTCAGCCCGCAGCCAACTAAGTTCGTCAGAACTAACCCAAACAGAAGTGGGTAAGGACGTGCATCGGGATCTGCCCACCATCTGTTAGCCAGCTGGCTGAATAAATACATACTCAATAACGAAATGAAAAGTAAGACACCGTAGTCGCGCAGCTGCCAGCCATACTCCACCGCAAAGGGTGAAAAAGTAAAAACTGCCGCCACGATCAACGCCAGCACTCTCGATTTTTCTGCGAAGATCTTAAAAGCCAGCAAGATACAACTCAAAGATGCCAAGAGGCTCGGCAGGCGCAGCACTACCGTCTCCTGACTCACGCCTAGCAGAAATCTGACAAAAAGATAAAAGAGCGGGGGTCGGTCATCAAGTGGATAAAGGAGCTGCGAGATCACTGAGTAGGGCCGACTGGCAAAGTCGATACTAAACAGTTCGTCTTCCCAAAGGTCACGATGAATTACGGGTCCCAGCCGTAGGTAGAGCCCGACTACGAATAAAAGAGCCAAAAAAACTAAGCTTTCTGTCTTAGAGATATGAAACGATAGTGACAGGCGACTTTTACGTCCTTCCATTTCCGCTGACTATCGTACCCTGTTTTGGCCTGCAATATGAAGACCATGGTAGAACTTCAAGAGGTCTACCGGTACTCTTCTGAGGATTCTCAGAGATTTCTCAGGATGAGGAACTATAATCAGTTGTATGAGAATTCTGGTTGTCGAAGACTCACATAAGATTGCGGGATCTATCAAAAAAGGACTTGAGCAAGAGTCGTATGCAGTAGATTTGGCCTATGATGGCCAAGAGGGACTCAACCTCGCCTCAACTGAAGAGTACGACGTGATTATTCTCGATATCATGTTGCCCAAGATGGATGGCGTTGAAGTCTGCAAGTCGCTCCGCGAACAGCAGATTCACACCCCCATCTTAATGCTGACTGCCAAAGGACTGACGAGTGACAAAGTTGCCGGGTTGGATGCAGGAGCAGATGACTACCTTACTAAGCCATTTGCTTTTGAAGAGCTGCTGGCTCGTGTCCGCGCTCTTGCCCGCCGACCAAAAGAAACTATTCACTCAGTCTTGAGCTATGAGGACCTGAGCTTGAATACTATCACTCATCAAGTCCAGCGGGCTAAAAGGCTTCTGTCACTTTCTGCTAAAGAGTATGCCCTGCTTGAATATTTACTCCGTCATCCCAACCAAACTTTAAGTAAGGATCAGATTATTGCCCATGTCTGGGACTACGACGCCGATATTTTGCCGAACACTGTGGAGGTTTATATCGGCTACTTACGAAACAAAATTGACAAACCCTTTCCGACTAAGCCTCCACTTATTCAAACTGTTCGCGGTTTTGGGTATCGGGTCGGTACAATAGACTAAGCGTATGTTTCAATCCGCACGCATTAAGCTGACTGCACGTTATCTGCTGATTATCATGATCGTCAGTTTGCTGTTCAGCTTCGCTATCTACAGCGGTATTAATGTGGAGCTCAATCGATTTGAGAGGCTGCAGAAACTGCGGCTGAATCAGCTGGGACAGGCTGGACAAGCAATTATCATTCAGCCCTCCGATCCGCAGATGGGCGTTAGAGGACAAACTATTCAGCGTGTTTTGATTCCTCCGCCTGACTATATTGATCCTGAGATCGTCAATCATGCCCGAACGCGGATTATCCTTATTCTGGTGATGATCAACCTCTCTATTTTATTCTTCTCCGGAATTGCCGGTTATATTTTGGCTGGGCAGACCCTGCAACCTATTCAAGAAATGATGGACGAACAAAACCGGTTTGTGACTGATTCGTCACACGAGCTGCGTACTCCGCTGACGGCTCTACGCTCGGAGATTGAGGTACATCTAAGAGATAAAAAACTTACGCTTGCTGCCACCAAAGCTCTGTTGGAGAGTAATCTTGAAGAGGTCAAAAACCTGCAAAGACTGTCTGATAATCTAATTCGACTGACTCAGTACGAAAGTAATCCTATCGCAGAAAAGTTTGAGAAGGTCTCGCTAACAGCGATAGTCGAGGATGCAGTCAAAAAGGTTCTGCCGCTAGCAAAGAACAAAAAAATAACGATTAAACAACAACTACCTGATGTTTCTTTTGAAGGAAATAGTGCAACGCTTTCCGAACTATTTGTGATCTTGCTCGACAACGCCATTAAGTACAGTGAGCCTAAGACGATCATCGAGGTGACAGGACAGCGTACTGACCACCATCTTAAAGTCGAAGTGACCGACCACGGAATGGGGATTGATGCCAAAGATCTGCCATTTATTTTCGGACGTTTTTATCGGACGGACAAATCCCGCACCCAGTCACAAACACAGGGATATGGCCTAGGGCTCTCAATTGCCAAACAGATCGTCGAACGGCATCATGGCACCATCTCAGCCAATAGTGTCCCTCAACAGGGTACGACTTTCACCATCCAACTCCCGCTCAAACACCCTTCGGCTCTCCTCTAGAGCTTATCAGCATTTTCTCAGTATTCCCGAGTACGATACCGGGCATGACTGAATCAAAAGCTATCGGTAAATCGAAAAAAACTCTTCGCCAGCGGCTCGTGCAGTTGCCACTTTGGCAGAAAGTCGCGGGTCTTATCGCCATCCTTGGCATCCTCATACTTGGTGTTCGACTGGTGCGTCCGACTCAGTCCACGGAACAAGGGTACCAGACAGCAACTGTTGAACAAAAAAATCTAGTTAGCTCTCTTTCGGTAACGGGTAACATTGTGATGGGCAGTCAGTTTGGCGTCTCATCCTCTGTAACCGGAGTCGTTGACGAAGTGTATGTTAAAAATGGGGATGAAGTAAAAGCCGGACAAGCACTTTTCAAAGTCACCAGTACTGCATCACCACAAGAAAAAGCTTCAGCTTACGCCAGCTACCAAAACGCCAAAAACTCGGTCCAAAGCGCTGAACAGAATAAGTCTTCGCTTGATATATCCATGTGGCAGAAGCAACAATCACTGCTGACTGCAGAAGATAAAGTCAAAGAGATGGAGGACAACCTCGATGACTATACTGATCTTCAGCGACAAGCTATCTACTCTGCCCGCGTTCAAGCACAGAAAGACTATGCACTCGCCGAGGAAAAGTATAAGACTTCTGAGAATGGAGTGACCTCCGCCAAAGCATCTCTGAACTCCGCGCTGCTCGCTTACCAAGCTACTCAAAATGCGACGATCACTGCACCGACGGCTGGAATGATTGCGAACCTGGCCGTTCAAAAAGGTGATGCAGTGACTGCCAGCAGTAACTCCACCACTACCAATGGCTCAACAAACTCAAATGCCACCACGGCAATGTACGTGACGAACTTCAAAGATGTGGTCATGAAAGCCACTGTTAACGAAGTTGACTTGCCCAAGGTGCAAGTGGGTCAAAAAGCGACAGTTACCCTTGATGCTTTCCCTGACAAAACATTTGTCGGTACAGTCAATCGGATCGATATGATCGGCACCAACTCTTCGGGTGTGGTTACCTTCAATGTCTACATCTCCCTTCTCTCTCCGCCAGAAGGCATTGGTTCTGGTATGACTGCCTCTGGCGTGGTTCAGCTTGATAGCCGTGAGAATGTGTTGACCGTACCATCGAGCGCTGTTCAAGCTCAGAACGATCAACAGGTCGTCCGCGTACTAACTAACGGCAACCAAGTGGAAGAACGGGTCGTGGAAACTGGACTTGAGACAGATACCGAAACAGAAATTACTTCAGGACTGCAAGCCGGTGAAACTGTAATCACCGGAACTGCTGGCTCATTAGGCGGCTCAACTAGCAGCACGGGAGGAAACTCCGTCTTCAGCGGAGGTGGCGGAATGAGAATGATGTCAGTCGGCGGCAGACCTGGTGGATAAAACATTCAGCTATGTCACAACCAATTATCAAAATCACGGACGTTCATAAGATTTATACAGTCGGCGGTCAGGAGATTGCTGCACTCGATGGTGTTTCTTTTGAAATCTGTAAAGGAGAGTTTGTTGCCATCATGGGTCCTTCCGGCTCCGGCAAGTCAACTCTGATGCACATGTTAGGCGCGCTCGACATCCCGACTTCAGGCACATACGTCCTAGATGGCGAAGACGTAAGTGCAGCCAGTGACGATGAACTGGCTGATATTCGCAATCAAAAGATCGGCTTTATCTTCCAAGCGTTTAACCTCCTCCCCCGTACTACCGCTCTCAAAAATGTCTCTCTGCCTATGATGTATGCAGGTATTCATAAAGATGAACGCGAACGAAGAGCCAAAAAGTATTTGGAGCTTGTTGGTCTTGGAGATCGAATCTTCAACACCTCCAATCAACTTTCAGGTGGCCAGCAGCAACGCGTTGCCATTGCCCGTGCCCTAACTATGAGTCCGAGCATCTTATTGGCAGACGAGCCTACTGGAAACTTACCGACCAATCAAAGTCTGGAAGTGATGAAGATCTTTCAAGAGCTTAATGATGAAGGACACACTGTGGTGATGATTACCCATGAGCCGGAGATTGCAGAACATGCCAAACGAATTATTGTCCTGCGGGACGGGAAGATCATCTCCGATCAGCCTAACTCAAAGCGACGTTCTCAAGATGGGCAGAATAACAAAAGTTCAAAAAAGAAATCGTAACACCTATGGAGTTTACTGAACTACTACTGGAAAGCCTAGGCACTCTGACGCTGAACAAGCTGCGGACTGGTCTGGCTATGCTGGGGATTGTCATTGGCATTGGCAGTGTGATTGCGTTGATCTCACTCGGGCAGTCCAGCCAACGGATGATTGAGTCACAGATCCAGTCACTTGGCTCCAACTTGCTCACTGTGAGTCCTGGAGCCCAAAACAGCGGTGCCGTCCGAGGCGCGGCTGGCAGTGCCACCTCGCTAACGAACGCTGATGCCGAAGCAATCAAGAACTCAACCTCCATTACGACGATTCGAAACGTTTCTCCGGAAGTCACAACTCGGCAACAAGTTATCGCTGGCCGCAATAATACAAATACCCAGGTCGTGGGGGTGACTCCGGCATACGCCGAAGTACACAAAATCAGTGTTGATACTGGAGCTTTCATCAGCGAGCAGGATGTCTCAAGCTCCAAAAAAGTTGTCGTCATCGGTCCGCAAGTCGCAACCGACCTTTTTGGTGAAGGAGTCAATCCAGTCGGTCAGACACTGCGCATAAAGAATGGAACGTTTACGATTATCGGCGTAACCGCCTCCAAAGGTGGCTCAGGCTTCTTTAATCAGGACGACATCATCTTTGCTCCCCTGCCTGTTGTCCAGAAACAGATTATGGGAGTAACCTCTCTCGGTTCTATTGCCCTGGAAGCCAACAGTGCTGAGGTCATGACTCAAGCGCAGGATGAGGTCGGATACTTTCTGCTAGAACGCCATAAAATCAGCGACCCGACCGCTGCAGACTTCTCGATCTTTTCCCAAAATGACATTCTGAGTACTGCCACTCAAGCGACCGGTACCTTTACCGCTCTGCTGGGCGGAATTGCAGCGATCTCGTTGCTCGTAGGTGGAATTGGCATCATGAATATTATGCTGGTGACCGTGACAGAGCGGACGCGTGAGATCGGTCTGCGCAAGGCACTTGGCGCCAAGAAAAAAACAGTCATCACTCAGTTTCTGATCGAGGCAATTGTATTGACCTTCATCGGAGGGTTAATTGGTGTGGGCATCGGTATCGGAGCATCACTACTGCTCTCCAGCATTTTGTCCTTGCCATTCGCCCTCTCTCTGCCGTCTATCGGACTGGCCATCGGAGTTTCCGGAGCTACCGGAGTTATCTTTGGTTGGTATCCTGCGCAGAAAGCAGCCAGCTTGCAACCAATTGAAGCACTACGATATGAATAAAAACACATCTCAACAAGGAGGCACTATGCCACAGAAAAACTACATTATCGTGGCAGTCTTAGTACTGCTGGTAGGAGCCGGTGGATTCATCGGTGGCGTGAAGTATCAACAGTTCAAAACAAGAACCAATGTAGGTAACTTTGTCCGGGGAAACATGGAGTTTAGAGGTCAGGTTAATGGTCGGGGCGGCCAGAATGGTCAAGGCATGATGCGTACTGCAGGAAGTGGCCAAGGTTTCAGACCAGTAACGGGTGAGGTCATCAGCCAGGATGAAAAGAGTATTACGGTCAAACTTCCTGATGGCAGCAGCAAGATTGTCATGTTCAGTGAACAGACAACTATCGGTAAATCGACCACTGGCACCAAGGATGACTTAAAGGTGGGCGAGAACGTCATGGTCGTTGGGAATGAAAACTCAGATGGAAGTGTGACTGCCCAAAATATCCAACTCAACTCACCCGCTCCACAGATGAACTCAGCCCAGCCCACAGCTACTCCGCAACCACAGAACGGGCAGAACTAGACAGTCACTCAGGAACTACTCGGTTGTTCCAAAGATTTGTTGCCGAAGACCGGACTGTTCAACTTCCTGATTAATCTGAAGACGCTGCTCAAGCGGAATGTCATTACACTGCAGTACGGAGAGCTTGCCGGAGAGTAGCGCATCATAGACATGGACATAGGTAAGTGCCCCGTTCTCGGACTTGATTTCGAGGACCGGAACTGCAGTGCCCTGAGGAGCTGACTCGTCGGTGATGTAGAGCGTTGGCGTATTGGACGCGACCGCCTGACAAGCAGCACTCAGAAAGCCTGAGTCCCACACCTTCAGCGCATCGATCTCTACGGTATGTTGGAATCCTGAATCTTCGAGGGGACCAAGCACTGCTTGCTCCTGATACTGACGCGGATCCATATTGGTGTAAAAGGCATAGAACATAGTCGGATCAGAAAAGAACGGCTTCACCAATAAGTGTTGATCACCGTACTTTTCTTTTAAGAGAGGGAAAAGCTCGCGCAGATAGGACTGATACATGTAGTCGTTCTTGATGGCATGAACAGTGTAGTAATCAACAAAGTACGAGAACGTGGCTGTTGAAAATAGCACCACCACACCCAAGGCTACCCCTCTTTTGGCCCACACCAAAGACAGCTTGGGCAACTTGATCTTTTCCAGCCACACATTGCAGGCGTGTAACCCATAGAGCACAACCAAGATTAAAAATGGCAGCAGCTCAGAGAGGCGAACTTTTTGCGGCTCGCCTGCCAGAATAGTTGGCAGCGGACAAACTACTAAACCGATCAGAATCAACCATTCCACCATCCGCAGCTTTTTTCTCAGTAGTAACAGCTCTGCCAAACCCAACCAGATAAACGGATAGATAATCAGGACGAACTGACCAAAGTTTTTGACTGTCAGGAACGTCTCGTTAGCCTCTCCATCTGTTGCCAAAAACTCCGGAGAATAGGTGTGTACGAATCGGACAGCCACCCGTTGCACCGCCAGTGTACCTTTGTTCCAGACCAGACTACAGACAGGCAGGGGCAGTTGCATGTCACAAAATGTTCGGTACTCATCGATCACTGTGGCGTCATGACTATCGCTAAAGAGACCAACTTGCTCCAAACGAGCGGTGTTGGCTTCCCTGACTGATGGGAGGAAAAAAGGAGCTACAAAGATAAGAAAACTTAGCCAAACTACAGCCAGCTTTTTTAACAGCTGCCGCTGCCGGATAACGCTGACAGCTGTGACTAAGACCAACACGCCCACGCTCACTGGCCGATAAGCAATGTAACAGTACCAAGTCGCCGCAAAAGCGACACCTGCTGCGATGGCCAGCAGCCACTCCTGCAACTGAGTCTTTTTTCTAGCACTTTTTTCAGTACTGGCTTTCAACACTGATACCAATCCGATCAAACCCAGAATCCAAAAGAAGAGTGCTAAGTTTGATTCAAACCCAATCCGACTGAGGAAAAATGGCCAAGGGCTAACGGCCATCAAGAGTGCCCCGATCCAGGCCGTCCAGTGCCGGAACCCAATCTGTCTTGCCAGAATATAGATCAGCACCACACTCAGCGAGCCAACCACGACCGAGGGTAAGCGGATCGTCATCACCGACAGGTCAAACACTGCCACAAACGGAATTAACAGATAGGCATACCCAGGCAATTTTTGGTCACCAAAGCCCTTGAACACCAATGGCCAGGAAACTCCGTGCTCATCTTTGCCTGTCAGCAGCAGCGACTTTGCTAGGTATCCAAAGTGGGCCTCGTCGATCAAAGCGCCTTTGGGTGAAAGATCCAGACGATACAGGCGAAGAACAACTGCCAGTAGCAAAACCAAGAAGATACTTATAATTGGTAAAAACTGATCTCGATATTTCATTTTTGATAGCGTACTATACTGGTTTATTGTATGTGGACTGTAGGGGTAATTGGTATTGGCAGTTTTGGACAGAAGCGTGTTGAAACGCTCCTTGGTTTGACGGATCAAGTCGAGAAAGTCGTTATTTTTGACCAAGACCTCAAGTTGGTCGATCAAGTTGCCCAAAAACTCGCCAATTCCAAACTTACCTCTGTCCAAACCGCTGAAGATATTTTCAATGATCCCAACATAGAAATTATCTGCATCTCTTCTCCAAACTCTACCCATCCTGCTTACTGTCTGGCGGGACTTGAGCATAATAAGCACGTTCTTTGTGCAAAACCCATTACGGCGGATATGCAGATCGCACGTGGGCTTGTCCGTACAGCCCGAAAGCACTCACGCTTGATCATGCCGGGGACCAATCATCGGTACTTTCCGTCAATTCAACAGGCACTGGCGCTCGTCAAAGACGGCAAACTAGGAAAACTGTACAGCCTTCATGCTTCGATTGGAACGAATGGCAAACGGATTCAGAAAAGTTGGTTTTGGAAAAAAGAGCTGGCAGTCGGTGGCACGATGATTGACAACGGGCACCATCTACTTGATCTGGCCTTGTTGTTTTGTGGACCGTTTGAACAGTGCATGGGACATACGTCACGCCGGCAGTGGCAAGACTCGGAAGTTGAGGACTATGCCGTTGCTATTTTTGAAGCAAGTACCGGCCAGAAAAAAAACGGCTACGAAGCTGTTCTACGATCCTCATGGCGACAGCCAGATGGCTACCTTGAACTCGAGTTATGGGGAGAAAAAGGACTGTTAAAGATAGTCGCGGGGGCCGAAGAGAAGCTGACACTGGTCACTGACACAGAAACCATCAACCAAGACTTCAGTACCTTTCCCAAAGACTCGCTCCAAAAAGAAGTGGAGACATTTTTGGAGCTTTGCCAGAAACCGGAGCAGCATCTGGAAGAAACTTCCCAGCTTTTACTTTCCCTGACCTCGATGATCCAGGGCTTCTATCACTCACAACATACTGGCCGAATCTCAAAACTTCGTCTATAACGCTTGGTATGATACTTGTAAACGCTCCCCTCATTGCCCCCAACGCCAAAAAATACTTGAATGAATGCCTCGAAACTAACTGGTTATCAGGAGAAGGTCCTTTTGTCTCTCGTTTTGAAGAAGCGTTTGCCATGCGGATGAATGTTGGCTACGCCATGACTACCAACTCCGGGACTGCCTCTCTGCACTTAGCCTTAGCAAGCTTGGGAGTTGGACCTGGCGACGAAGTTATCTTACCGGCCAGTACAATGGGTGCCTGTTACTTTGCAATCTGGTACTGTGGAGCCAAAGCTGTCCCTGTCGACGTCGACCCTGTTACATACACGATTGACCCCAAGGCAGTCGAACGGGCTATCACCCCCAAGACGAAGGCTGTCATGGCAGTGCATCTTTTCGGACACCCGTGCGAGATGGACGCACTACTTGCGCTCAAGAAAAAACATCACTTCTTGCTGATCGAAGACTGTGCCGAGGCCCACGGAGCGACATACCATGGACAAGTCGTCGGTTCATTCGGTGAAGCTGGATGCTACAGCTTTTACGCCAACAAGATTATCACCACCGGTGAAGGTGGAATGATGACTACTAATGATCCTGAGCTGGCCACCAAAGCCCGCAGCATGAAAACCTTTAGCTTTTCACCAGAAAAACGTTTTACTCATATCGGTATGGGGTATCGCTATACCATGACCAACTTGCAGGCTGCAGTGGGGCTGGCCCAACTGGAGATTCTGGACTCCTCTATTAAAGCGAAGCACAAGATGGCCGCCTTTTACGCTAAGCATCTGCAGAAGATCCCAGGTATTGTTGTTCCCACTGAGAAAAAAGACTGCCAGAGTGTGTTCTGGATGTATGCGATTCTAGTCAAAGAAAAGGAGTTCGGAATGAGCCGCGACCGGCTGATGAAGGAGCTCCTGGAGAACTTTGGCATCCAGACCCGTTCGTTTTTCTTCCCGCCACAAGTCGCGTTTGCAGAGATGCACGTGTTTGATGGGCTGACGTTCCCCGTAGCTGACCGCATTGGTGAAGAAGGACTCTATCTCCCCTCAGGGCTGGGAAATACTCAAGCAGAGTTCCAACAAGTTGTTGATGCTATTGCCCAGATCTCAAAAAAACGTCGCACTGCTCGATAACATGCTGACTCGTGCGAGCCACCATCTTGAGCTCGCCCCCACAGATTTGTAAAACATCTGAGCGAACTTCTTTATTTTCCTTTAGGTAGGTATCTGAGTAGTATCGTTCGGCACTAAGGTCGTCAAACATCAAGGCGGTTGAGACCACTACGATCTTTTGCATTCGGACAAACGGCCGGACGTGGTTAATCGGAACATCCGGATTTACAGCCTTCGTCATCAGATAAGAAGCCAGGACATCCTTCCTTCCCACTTCCTGTGGTAGGTAGTACTCCATGATCAGATCTTGCATATTAAATGGCAGCACAACTAACTGCGTTTGATCAGTCATGATACGGTGAAGAATCTCCATGGCCTCCGTATAAGACTGATACGCCTCAACTCTCGAATCCCCTATTACAAATGGATATCGTTCAAGATAACTTGTGGAGAAGGATCCCACTGCAGCCGCTCCAATCAGACTTCCTACCACCAGCAACGTCCACCAACGTTGGGCCAGATACCGAATAATTTCACTCAGGACAACTCCCCCTCCCACTAGAAAGAGAACCGCTGACGATACAAACGTATTAGGCAAGAAAAAGGATGTATCCACAATACTCCCTAGAGCTGTCATTACCAGAATGTTGGTAAAAAAGACGACGGTGGAGACGATTGTCAGCATCTCCAGCACCTTTGGTAACTTATGGCGGTTCTTCCAAAAAAGAATTAACCCCACCACTGCCAGTACTCCCAGAAAAATAAGTTGCTTGACATAGAGATATGGATCTGTAGGAAGAATGGCATCAAAAGCAAAGGTCAGTCCACCGACAGTGGTCAGGAACCCAATCAATGCTTGCCACGAGAACTCAGGAATCCAGGATGTTGTCTCTTGAATGACTGAACGTTGGATAAGAAGATACTGGATGACAACAGAGTAAACCGGCAGTCTGAGTAGATAGAGTTTTTTGCAATAATCCAGAAAGAGTTTCCGTTGCTCTTGGAAGAAAAAGAAACCAAGAACAGTAATCACCAACAGCAGCAGCAATCCATAGACGAAGTACGAATAGTTCAACAAGGAAGCAGCCAATGTCAAAAAGGTAAGCAGAGCAACTTCCCGCCACCTGACTGGTTTTCCTCGGGTAATCTTACTCATCTGCTGATAGTACAGATAGATCACCACGGCGGTGAGGGCCAACAGGGGGCCGTAATCCCGAACTTGCCAACTATATTGAATCAAAAATGGTGAGAACGCTGCCATTCCAGCTACAGTCAAGGCCGTAAGCTTATTCTCTTTCTGAAGCATGAAGTAAAGCAGCCAAATTACAAACATCGAAGAGATCAAGCTAGGCGCCCGCAGGAAAAATTTGTTAGAGCTGATGAGCAACTGCGCACGGACAAATAAGTAGAACAGAGGCGGGCGGTCATCTAAGGGATGCAGAATCTGGTAGACGACCGAATAGTCTTTTGAGGCATACATGACGCTGAACAACTCATCCTGCCACAGATCACGGTGAATAAAGGGACCCAAGCGCAGGATAAGACCAGTCGTCATTAACCCCACCAGGACGAGTTCAGCCCAGTATCGAGGTAACCGAACTGGCCTATACATTATTGAACACAATCGGGTAAACACTTTCACACCTTTTTGATCCTCATCACTTTTTTTTGGCCACGATCAAGATACTACTGCCTGCAGGCAGGTTGATGATCTTCAGTAGGCGAGCCTCGATTTGACCGAAACTCTGCAACACCGTATTCAAAAATCCTGGACGGGCTTGGTCCTCACTAGTCTTTCCACTGAATCGATCAGCAACTCTGGCCATGATGAAGAGCGGAAACGAGAAGCCGAACAGGTAGGAGCTTCGGAGAACCCGACCACCTGCTGACTCGACCTTTGACTGAAGTTCTTTGAGCGTATAACGCTGCCGAGCCATGTTTGCTTCGTCATGGGGCCCAAATAGCCATGGGTGGGCACAGTCGGTGATGATAAGGTAACCGCCTTTCCGCAGGCCAAGTAGGGCTCTGCGCAGGACGGCTGTGTCATCGGTAATTGCTTGATGATAGAGCACATCCAGGATGGTGATCACGTCGTAGTGGTTTTTGGGCAAGGTGAGAGTGTTGAGGTCTCCCGCCTTCACTTTTTCTGGATGATTTTTTTGCGAAAGTTGGCGCCCAAGGGTAGATTGCTCTACCCCTTCAACCTGGCCAAACCTCCTAAGCACCGGGAAGTTTGCTCCAACACCCGATCCGAGATCAAGGATCTTGGCCGATGGAGGTAGTTTCAAGGTCGAGAGTACCTGATCCAGGTACGCCCGTTTGGTGCTGTACCACCAGTGCCAGCGCTGTTGATCAGCCATGAGTTGATATTCTTCTAGCTTCATACCATTACCAGTCTCGGCAGGGTCGAGTAACAAATGACCATCTTATACTACGAGCTTTCAGGGAGAGAGTCTACCGAAAAAGACTACAGAAATCCGGGCTTCTAAGGTACAATCGCACTGCTGTAGGCTGTAGCAGCAGCTTGGAAGTGTCGCCTAGTGGCCAATGGCAGCGGTTTGCTAAATCGCGACCCGCAAGGGTCCCGTGGGTTCGAATCCCACCACTTCCGCCCCTACCTCTTCACCTCATGGCCGCCAAACTCATTTCGCAACACTGATACGACCTGCCCCGTGTAACTTGGCCTATTTTGTGAGTCGATTCTGAACTGCAGCGAGCCCTCGATAATCGGCACCGGCACCTTCAGCTCTTTCGCTGTTTCGACCGTCCACTGTCCCTCACCACTATGCTTGACGGAGCCGGAAATATTCTGTAGCTCGATCCCCTGCTTTTGGTAACCGCTGATTAGCCAGCCGATTAAGCGTGACTCAATCACACTGCCTTGATTGTAAAGCTGAGCGACTTTGAGCAGGTCCAAACTGTATGGAGAAGCTTTCATGACTTCAAAGCCTTCCCCAATCGCTTGCATCATGCCGTACTCGATACCGTTATGGACCATTTTGACAAAATGTCCGGCGCCAGAACCAGGAAAAAATTGATATGCCTCAGGGGCAGCGACGTCTTTGAATAGCTGTTCAATTTCAGGCGTGGGCGGTTCATCACCGCCCGCCATTACGCATGCACCGTGACGGGCGCCAGCCGGCCCTCCGGATATGCCGGCATCATAAAAATGGATACCAGCTTCCTTCAAAAGATGATTATGTTCTTGAGTGTTCTTATAGAAATTATTGCTGCCATCAATAATGGTGTCACCCTTTTGTAAAAGAGGGATCAGTTGCTTGATCATCGCTTGGGTAACTTCTCCAGCTGGGAGCATCAGCCAAATCAGGCGTGGCGTTGGCAAAGCCGAAACCAACTCTTCAACAGTAGCTGGAGTAACGCCGCCGGCGGCGGCCACTTCCTGGCGAGGTGCTTCGGAGCGATTCCAGGCGACTACCTGATACCCTCGTTCCACTAGGCGGAGCACCATATTCTTTCCCATCTTACCAAGACCGATGTAACCTAGCTGCATAAGGAACTCCTTTACTGAGCGCTGTACAGATTCGCTTAGCACCACTTTATCACACCATCTTACTTTGCCAGACTCAACCTCAGCAACGGATAACCCGCCCGGCCCAGCAGCTTCATAAATGCATAACCTTCGCGCAGCTGATCCTTAGTAAAGGTGCCTTCTGTGACTGCGATTCGTCGCCCGCTGGACGACTTAGCCGGAACAGTAATCATGTGCTCTTCAACTTTCCCGTGTTCTCCTTGGTACGCCATAGTCTGACCCTGCAACATTCTCGCCACTTCAGTCCGGAAAGAGTCTCCCTCTTTATTCAGTTGCGGAAGGACTTGCATCCGCAGCCTACCAATATTAGCCATCAGACAAGCGTTGAGCTCTTGCAGAACACGGTCATCGTAGGTTTCACCTCGTGCTACCCGCCAAACCCTCCGCAGGTAACTGGGGTCTAACGCATGCAGCCGTTTAATTCCCTGTATAGTTTGTGATCCCATCTCAGCAATTTTCTGGGCAACCTCTTCTGGCACCAGACCTATTCCCACGAAGTATCCTTCAAAGCCAGTCGCGCCTTGTTCTTCAATAAAGGGATTTAAACGCCGAGTAGCATCCCAACGATTCCAGGCTCTCTCATATGGCTGAAGTTTTGATTTTTGCTCAGGGGCTGGTATCGAGAAAAAGTCAGGGTACGGGACAGGCTTCGCGACCTGGATTAAGTGGCTTCCTCGTTCTGGGTTGGACATATCTCCCTTTCTGTCTCAACGCTTGAAGCGATGAACAGAATAAGATACATCCATCTCCGTTTTATTTCGGTAATGAAAATCACAACCGGGGGAAACCCGGTTTATTTTGTTAGCCTTATCTAATTAGCTTTTTGATGATCGTGATGATTAAAGTAAGCAGGGGGTGTTTGTGTCCATCGTGGTCGTCATGCTCATTATCCTCTACACACTTTCCGATTTCAGATCCACGTCCAGAAGGCTGACAGACTAATCCCGTGCAGCACTTCTTATTACTTGAGTTGATCTTACACTCAGCATTCTTTGTCTTACAGACCGGTTCTGGAGACGGCGAGGGGGAGGGGCTGGGTGTTGGCAAAGGAGAGGGATCTACGCTTGGTGAAGGGACCGGAGAAGGTATCTGGGAAGGCGTTGGCTCAGGTGTAGGATCCGGCGTTGGCGAAGGTTCGGGAGATGGTGATGGCGAAGGAATTGGGCTTGGCACAGGGCTTGGTAACGGTGAAGGACTTGGCGATGGACTCGGGCTGGGAGCCGTGTACTCTACTTGGATAAATGCTTCATGATAGTTCCTGGGCGTCTGGACAAAGCAGTTAGTGATTCCCCGGACCACTTTCCACTCGGAAAAGTTATCGATGTCAATCTCGGAAGAGTTCCAGATGGTACTGTTCCGGGTAGGTGAAATACCAAACTCAAATGTTGAGTAAAAGTCACTGTCTATAAACGAAAACTGGGAAATATGGGTCCCGTTAGAGAAGTCATTCCTGGTAATCTGTCCCACTAGCGTACATCCTGGCTGGTTAAACACATTCTGAGTATGCAGTCTGATGGTGTACCCTGTAATCGTCGCTTCCGGAGGTAAACTGACATCGTCGTTGGAGAACTGCCACGCTCCGAAGATCCCAGTCGTATTAAAAATACTGGCATAAGTAAAAACATCACCATCAACTGCCAGCTGGGGATTGGTTATTTCCTGTGGAGAAGTAAATGATCGCGCTGGAATCCAAGGAGTCGTCGCCGCAAAAGCTTTATGGGCAACACTGGTAAACAACACAAAAACTATTACGAAGAGACCAAGAAACTGGGCAGTTTTTTTCATGTACTACCCACAATAGCATGTTTTTTCAGACCGCTACAGAACTACCAAAAAACACTCAAGCAACTACAACATGAGGAAGGTGCCGTTGAAAAATAGCAGCGGCGTCACTGACTGCCTTGGCTGTAGGCGGAGCAAGTCCTTCTAGTTTGTACGGAAGACCCATTGCTTTGTACTTATGCACACCAAGCGTGTGGTAAGGCAAGATCTCTACCCGTTCAATGGTTTTATAGGTACTGAAACGCTGCGCCCACTCCTCCAGGAACTGGGGCTGATCGGTCCAACCCGGCACCAGAACATACCGCAACCACATCGGTTTGCCTGACTTCTCCCGGTACTCTGCATTTTCCAGGACTGCTGAGTTCCCGACTCCGGTTACTTTTTTATGATGTTCGCTGTTAATGTGTTTGACATCCAAAATAACCAAGTCTGTCACCTCATACAGCTCGTGCACCTCCTCCGAGCAGATGACTCCATTCGTATCCAGCGCAGTGTGAAAGCCTGCTTCTTTGGCAGCCTTGAAAAGCTCCAGTAGCCCCGCTGCTTGCATGGTAGGTTCACCACCAGAGACAGTTAAGCCGCCTTTCTTTCCAAAGTAGGGCTGTTCTTTCTTCAACAGCTCAATGATTTGCTGACTACTCATCTGCCGGCAGCTTTCTGACCATTTTGCTAATGTATCCGGATTGTGGCAGTAGACACAGCGGATCGGGCAGCCCTGCAAAAAGACCACCATCCGGATTCCCGGGCCGTCATGAGTACCAAAGGTTTCAATCGAGTGGACGTTTAACATGGGAGATCCTAGTTTCAGACGTTACATCTGTTCGTGGAAGGTACGGGCGATCACTTCTTGCTGGTGTTCGCGGCTGAGGCGAACAAAGTTGACCGCGTAGCCTGAGACACGGATTGTTAGCTGCGGATACTTTTCCGGATGACTCATCGCATCCAGCAGTGTTTCTCTCTGCAGGACGTTGACGTTTAAGTGGTGTGCGTCTTTGGCAAAGTAGCCGTCCAATAGGGCTGCCAAGTTCTCCACCCGGTCTGCTTTCGCGTTGCCCAGGGATTTAGGCACAATCGAGAAGGTATTTGAAATACCGTCTCGTGCGTCCAAGTAGTCCAGCTTTGCTACTGAGTTGAGAGAGGCGATCGCTCCAGAGTGATCGCGACCATGCATCGGGTTGGCACCTGGGGCAAATGGCTCACCCTTCTTGCGACCGTCAGGAGTGGCTCCGGTTTTCTTGCCATAGACGACGTTCGAAGTAATAGTCAGCACTGAAAGCGTCGGCGTTGCATCACGATAGATATGATGTTTGCTCAGCTCTTGATTAAAGTCATGTACAAGATCATGGGCTAAGATGTCTACTCGGTCATCATCGTTTCCGTATGTGGGATACTCTCCCTCGACGCGGAAGTCCACAGTCAGACCTTGGTCGTTACGAACTGGTGTCACACTGGCATGACGGATAGCAGACAGCGAGTCGACGACAACACTCAAGCCGGCAATTCCGAATGCCATGTTGCGATGAACCTTGGTATCCATAAAGGCGAGCTGAGCACGTTCGTAGTAGTACTTATCGTGCATATAGTGAATGACGTTCATCGTATTCACGTACGCTTCAGCCAGGTAGCTCATGGTTTTATCAAAACGGCGGCGAACCTCGGTGTAGTCCAGCTTCCCTTGTGGCAATGGCTCGATCCCAGGAATAATCTCGATCCCACTGAGTTCGTCTTTTCCCTCGTTCAAAGCCAGCAGGAGTGTTTTAGCTAAGTTACAGCGTGCTCCGAAGAACTGCATTTCCTTGCCTGTCTCCATCATCGAGACACAACAGGCAATCGAGTAGTCGTCACAGTGCCCCGTCTCACTCATCAGGTTGTCGTTTTCGTACTGCACAGAAGAGGTATCAATAGAGACTTGGCAGCAGAACTTCTTGAATCCTTCTGGCAACTTTTCTGACCACAGCACAGTTAAGTTCGGCTCAGGCGCTGGACCTAAGTTATAAAGAGTCTGCAAAAAGCGGAAGCTTGTCTTGGTAACCTTGTGCCGTCCATCGCGGAAAACTCCCCCGATTGACTCAGTTACCCAGGTGGGGTCACCGGCAAACAGTTGGTTATACTCATCCATCCGAAGATGTCGGACTAACCGCAGCTTCATCACAAAGTGATCAACAAGCTCTTGGGCTTCTTCTTCCGTCAGCAGACCGACCTGCATGTCCCGTTCAATATAGATGTCAAAGAAGCTGCTGACGTTGCCTAGACTCATTGCCGCGCCATCCTGTTCCTTAATTGCAGCTAGATAAGCAAAGTAGGTCCATTGGATTGCTTCCTGGGCCGACTCTGCAGGGCGGCTGACATCAAAACCGTAGCTGGCCGCCATCTCTTTGATCATTTCAAGCGCCCGAATCTGTTCCGATACCTCTTCCCGCAGCTGAATGAGCTCGCTGGTCATTGCACCGTTCAGCGAGCGCTTATCGTTCTGTTTTTCTTCAATCAAGCGATCTACTCCATAGAGCGCCAGACGGCGGTAGTCCCCAATAATCCGGCCACGACCATAGTTGTCCGGCAAACCAGTAATTACACCGCTTTTGCGGAGCTTCCTCATCTCCTCGGTGTAGGCATCAAACACACCATCATTGTGCGTCTTACGATAGTTTTGGCAGAGCTCAATAACTTGCGGGTTTAGCGTATAGCCGTATTCTGCACACGCTGCTTGCACGACCCGCCAGCCGCCGAACGGCTTGATAGCCCGGCGGAGTGGTTTGTCTGTCTGGACACCCACGATCTTTTCTTTGTCACGGGAGATGTAGCCTGGCTTATGGCTGGTAATAGTAGGGATAGTCTTGGTGTCAATGTCGTAGACACCTTTTTTTCGCTCCACTGCTAGCAACTCCTGACAGCTCTGCCAGAGAGAGACAGTCGTGGCAGTCGGCCCTACTAGAAAAGAGGCGTCACCTTCGTAGGGAGTGATGTTTGTATAGATAAAGTCACGGACGTCGATGGCCTCTTGCCAGTGACTTTTCTTGAAGCTGGCTCTTGATGTGGATGGGCTTTTAGGCATAGGCTGATTTTACCTGCCAGAGGTAGAAAGCTCGGTAATCCAGATTACTGGCTTGCTCTCAGGCTTCCCTGTGACCTTGCTCAGTCTACACATCCAGTCATCTTTCTATATACTCTTTCACTATGAACGAACGTCCAAAACCTGATACCCGGGCATCAGCCAACAACGAGGTCACTTCATCCTCTGGCCTGCACATAGAAACAGAGTCGGAGCTTGAGACCTATCTCACTCAGCTCTATGAAGAGATTATTGGTGATGCAGGTGGCCAAGAAGTTCGCGACTATTTTTTCACTACTGTTGTTCCCCACCTCAGAGAGATCTACAAAGGTGATCTTTCGCGTATCGCTGCCCGAGCTCAGCGCATTATCGAAAATGGCTCCAACGTCCGCGTCAGTAAGATCGGTGAGTACTTTCACCGAGCCATCCGTCCGGAAGAGCTCTCTTTTGCTCGTCTCCCGCAAGAAAAACTTGACCAGATCTCCAGCGAAGTTCGGCAGGCCGTGGCCAATGCTCTCTCTGAACTGAGGAAAAGGTACGGGCCGGACGTTAAGCTACCCGATGCGGTGATTATCTACGGCACTTTTGCCAAAGGGGGCTTCACTTTTGAGAGTGATGTCGACGTGGCCTACGTCACTGCCAGTAGTGATAAAAGTGAGTACTACGATGAAGAGTACGTTGACGCAGAAGGCGAGTTGACGAGGCTACTTGCACAAAAGACCGGCCGAGAGATTGACCTCTTTTTAGATGTGCTGGATATCAATGAGCCTGAGAGTATTCACAGACATACTGATGATGGACTTCTCAGTGGACCACTGGTGGTCATCAGCCCTGATGCTGAGCTGAGAGAAAAGTTGGAAACACTCCTCTCTCATACATCGTAAGCAGCAGAGGAACCAATTTCTTCGAGTTTCTTGATCAATTCAGCGTCACTGATTTTGGTTACATCGATTTTCTCTTTTTTAGCGATCCTCATGCCCTGGAAGATACGCCGGAAGTAATGAGCTTGGTCATACCAAAAGTACGAGGCGCTGATTTTTCTTGCTGCCGGTAGTGCTGTCAGAAATGTCAGGCTTGCAAAAAACCAGTTCTGGGTCAGAGCGATAGAAACAACATCATCCATCAAAAAGTTTTCGACTTGCATTGACGAAAAAAAGAAGTAATCGGTAATGGTGAGCTTTTCTCGATCTAGGGAGATGACACACGGGAAAAAACGGAAGGGAAAGACTGTTTTGATGGTCACCAAAGGGACAGCAGCTGCTTCTTCTAATCGATCCAACTTCTGAGTTTCCTTAATGACCTCGCTGCTTTGTGTCAGAGAATCAGTCATATGTCTCCTATTTGAACATCATTCAACACTGTCCCCACAAACCCGGAAGAGTTTTGCAAGAATTAAGTAAGACTCGCCTGAAAAGCCTTGATTTTTTAGAAAGATAGACTGTAATGTAAGAAAGTATGAGTGTGATACCTACCATCGTTGTTGTGGAAGACGACGACGACTTATCTACATATTTACAACAGCTACTAACGAGTAAGCGATACACAGTTTTTCCTGCCAAAACCGGTGCTCAAGCGTTGCAGCTTATTAATGAAGTACAGCCTTCGCTTGTTCTGCTTGATCTCACCTTACCGGATATTCGTGGAGAAGTTATCTGCCAGGAAATTAAAAAGTTATTTCCGAAACTACCGGTGATCATGGTCACGGCCAAAGACGAGAAAAAAGATGTGATCTCAGGCTTTTCCATCGGTGCAGATGACTATGTGACGAAACCCTTTGACAGTGACGAGCTGCTGGCTAGAATTCAGGCCCGCTTGAAACAACCGGAATCGCAGAGCCTCCTTACTATCAGTGACCTGATCATTAACACGGACACTATGGAGGTAACTCGTGGAGGCAAACCCATTGAGCTGACTCACACGGAGTACTCGCTTCTCCACTACTTTGCACTCAACCCCAATAGAGTCTTAACAAGAGAGATGATTCTAAGCAACGTCTGGGCCTTCACCCCAGATATTCAAACCCGGGTAGTAGACGTGTATGTCGGTTACCTGCGTAAAAAAATTGATAGTAAAGCCAAAGAAAAACTGATTCACTCCGTCCGAGGCTTTGGCTACATGTTCAGGGAGAAAAAAGAGTAAGGGGAAGTGGAAAGTGGCTTGATACGGGAAGTTGCTGACTTTTTAGGAGGGAGTTTCTTCTGTGTCTTCTATTGTGTCTTTCGTCAAATAGTTCTCAACCGTTTTAAGAATACTGCCCGCCCGCTGTTCAATCTTTTCCAGGAACTCTGCAGCTTTTTTATCTTGCGGATTCAGTTTTACCAGCTGGGCAAAAGCAATAATGACGCTCAGGTCATTTTTAATAGAGTGCCGGACGGTTTTAAGAGTTTCCAGCCTCTCTGAGGTTTTCTTTGGAGGGTTTCCCATGTGAACTCTATTGTACTCCAATCGGCTAGGGATGTATTTGCCCATCAGGACCCATCAACGCTCTCTTTCTTACATTTCTATTACTAAGTTGTGTTCTTTTTTGGCCAAATTCACTCTATTCTGAACGGGTAATAAGGAGGAACACACTATGTCATTTCTTGCTTGGATCATCCTGGGACTGGTAGCGGGCTGGATTGCTTCCATAGTTATGAAGACCGACTCTACCCAAGGGCCGTTTTTGGATATTCTGCTGGGAGTAGTAGGAGCGGTTGTCGGAGGATATGTCTTCAACTTCCTAGGCATGTCCGGTGTCACAGGCTTTAACTTCTATAGCCTGGTAGTGGCCACCATCGGCGCAATCATCCTGATTGCGGTCGGAAGAGCAATCTCAAATCGGTAGGTATGTCTTCAACCCAAAACTAGACACCTTCGTGCCTGTACGGAGGTGTCTAGTTGTTGCTTGATAACAGACCATATAATGCACGTATGACATCAGGTAAACAAAAGAATATTGAAGAGTCGCTTCGTTGGGCAGCCAACTCTTTTCTGCTGGAGTCTCTTTTTGAGCAGTCTCCGTTGGGACTCTTTGTAGTTGATGAAAAGTTTCGTTTCGTGAAGGTCAGTAAGTATTTTGCCCACAATATCAATGATCAGTCAGTTGAAGCACATTTAGGAAAAACAATCAGGCAAGTGGTAGGCCCTCAACAGTGGCCGAAACTCAAGCCTTTTTTCCAACGAGCGTTGGTGGGTGAATACATTCATGACGTCCATGTCACCATGAACCGTCGCAAAGACTCCCACCGGGAAAGGCATTATTTAGTCACGCTCTATCCATTACCCAAAATTGAGCAAGGAAAGTTAATCGGTGGCTTGATTCAGGAAATCACCCGCCAATATGAGGCGGAAGAAGAAGTACTGACTTATCAAAATCGATTGGAGATGGCCCAAAATGCTGGTGGCATTGGTGTGTTCGACTGGAACTTTGAAACCAACGAGGTCTGGTCTTCTCCGGAAGAAGTCGCATTGTTTGAGCTGAATGAGAAGGACCCCTCAGGAAGAGAGGTTCACTGGCTAGATCGGATCCATCCTCAGGATAAAGATCGAATCCTCAGCTTAATCGAGGAGTCATCCGAAAAACATCAGAACTTTGACACGGAGTTTCGGATCATTTTACCGGATAGCCAGTTACGTTGGATTCGTGGGAGAGGACGCTTTTTTTATAACGAGGAGGGAGAAGCCGTTCAGCTGCTCGGAGTTAACTACGACATTACCAAGAGAAAGAAGGAAGAACTCTTTTTAAAGTTTAAGTCCGAAGCAAGTCGGCTGCTGATTCCGTCTACGGATTACCAGAAAACTCTTCAACAGATGTGTGAGTTGGCAGTCAAGTTTGTGGCGGATTGGTGCAGCGTCGATATTTTAGAAGGCGAGACTTTTCAGCAGCTTGCACTCGCCCATAAAGACCCTGAGATGGTGGAGTACGCTAAAAAGATTCGGAGCAAGATGCCTGCCACCCTTCAAACAAGCAGGGGGCTGGCACAGGTAGTTAAAACACAAAAGCCACTTTTCATTTCAGAAGTTACGTCTGATCTTTTAGATCAAGAGCATCTCTCCCCCGAGCAACGGCGAATTGCGAAAAAGCTTAAACTGAACTCAGTCATTATTTATCCGCTCTGCGTTCAGCAAAAGGCAGTTGGCGTGATTACGTTTGTTCTCGCCGAGTCGGAGGGGCACTACTCTGAGGATGATCTTGAGTGGATCCGACAGCTCTCACTCCGTGTTTCCCTGTTTGTCGAAAACACTCAGTTGTATGACGAAATTCGAAAAGAGCGTCAACGTTTATTCCGACTATTTGAGAACGTTCCATGCGTCGTTTTCGAGTCACACTTCCAGTCACCGAATCAGCCCTCCCGCATCACTTTTATGAATGTGTACGTCCAGGAGCTGCTTGGCTACCCACTGGAAACGTGGATGAATAAAGAAGAGTTTGCTCAGTCAATTATTCATCCTGAAGATGTGAAGCGATTTGAGACCGAACGTCAGAAAGTGATCCGAGAACGCACTCCGGGGCTTGTCAGATTCAGGTGGCGAAAAAAGGACGGTAAGTACATTTGGGTAGAAAGCAGGTTTTTGCCGATCTTGGACAAACATGATGAAGTAGTTGGTTTCCGAGGTGTCGTCACTGATATCTCGGAAAGAATGAAACTTGAACAGCGAAAAGACGAGTTTATTGCAACAGCCAGTCATGAACTAAAGACACCCTTAACCAGTCTCAAAGTATTTACTCAGGTGTTAAAGACACATAAAAGTATTCAGGAGAGCTCAAAAGTGAGCCAGTACTTGAATCGGATGGAAAGCGAAGTTGACCGTTTGACTGAGCTCGTTTACGAGTTACTCGACCTCTCTAAGATCCAACGCGGGCAGTTAGCCCTCAATAAAGAAAAACTGTCCCTTAATGAACTTTTGGCTGAAGTCATTCAAACCATCCAGCCAACTATTCAGCATCAGATTATTTTTAAAAGTTCCAAAGAGTCATATGTACACGCCGACAGATTACGACTCAGTCAAGTGTTCAGCAACTTAATAAGTAATGCCGCTAAATACTCACCAGATGCTTCCGAAATTATTATTCAATTGCGACAAGAAGATAAGAAAGTAACTGTTAGTATTCAAGATTTTGGAATAGGAATTGCCCCGGAATACCAGACCCAGATTTTCCAGCGTTTTTATCGAGTCTTCGATGAAAAAGATCAAACCTTCCCGGGCTTGGGAATGGGCCTCTTCATCTCAAAGACGATCATCAATCAGCACAACGGACAGATATGGGTCAAGAGTAAACCACAGAATGGATCAACATTTTTCGTCAGTTTACCGAGGAGAAAGGGTGTTTAAGGAGGGATTGTGAAAAAAGCAGTAATTATTGATGATGACTTGGGAGTCATCGAAGCGCTCCAAGCCGCACTGGAATTATGGGACTTTGAAGGTGTTGGGGTGAGGGAAAACAAAAAGATCCTAAGTACCTTAAGAGAAGTTCAACCTCAGCTGATTTTTTTGGACCTCCTTCTCTCAGGTACTGACGGCCAGGAAGTGTCTCGCTTGATTCGTTCTGAGAAAGAGTTTGCCCGTATCCCTATCATCCTGATGTCTGCTCACCCACGTGGAAAAGATATTTCTACGAAGATTGACGTAAATGGTTTTCTTCCTAAACCGTTCTCTCTTGATGTGTTGCAGCATCTTATTCGGACGGTTTCTTCTCATTAAAACTTTACCTTTTTCTTGCAGGTCTCTTGATCCCTTCACTTTGCCCTTTATTAGGATCTCCATATATAAAGAGAGGAGACGAACATGGTAGAGATTCGATACTTTATGCTCACAGACAATGGAGATGTGACGGGGGAAGACGAGGATGTCGTAAAGGGTGGTCGTAGTGATTTAATTGATGAACCTTCTACGTTTGACGAGCAGAAACACCTGTTGTAGTAAATCTCCACGGCTTATCGGTGCCTCGACGGATGCCGATTCTGGTGGTGGTTGAGGCTGATAGAGGCTGAAGACCCCAGTCCTGGAAAACAACCTGTGATTGAGGGTCTGTGACCCGCATACCGGTATCAGCACGAGTAAAACCCATCGTCTTTCCGGCTTTCCCCGGCCCAACTACTTGTTGATAATCCGGCAACACAAGTAAGGATCGAATCAGGACCGCGCCCACGTCACCTCTCTGACCTGCCGTGACGTTAAAACAATAGTGAACCCCGTAGATCAGATAAACATAGACCAAACCCGCACCCTCGAACATCGGCCAGTTCCGTGCTGTCTTCCCTCTAAATGCATGTGAGGCAGGATCATCGGCCCCGCCATAGGCCTCAGTTTCTGTAATCACGCCTGCGATAGTCTGGTGATTGTGAGTATGAAGAAGCACTTTTCCGAGTAATTCCCGGGCGACTACCACGGGATCTCTCTGGAAAAAGGCAGTTCCCAACGGCTTTTTTAGTCCGTGTTTCATAAAATAGCTCCCGGAAACAACAGCTGCCAGCATATCATTGGTTTGCTATACTTCGCAGTGCTCTCCGGAGTTGTCTGGAGGCGTCGCATAGTGGCTATTGCAGCGGTTTACTAAACCGCCGACCGCAAGGTCTCGTGGGTTCGAGTCCCTCCGCCTCCGCCAAATTAAAATACCTATATAAGAAAATAGTTACCTAACGAACCTTTTCCAAATCACTGCTGAAATATTCGTTCCGCCACTAGTCAACGCTATCGCTTTTTGTAGTTCATATTGACTAATCATCTCATCCAAGGCCTCTCGATCGGGAATATCTCCAGTGTAGTACTTTTGGAGAGTAGACAAAGCGCGAGAGTCTCCTAATTGACCAAGTGCCCAAATTGCCTTATTTCGGGAACGGTAGCTTTGACCTTCATCTTCCAGAAGGGACGTCAATGCTTGAACGCAGTCTCCGGCATACAGCTTACGTGCATTTTGACAGCTACTACTTACTTCATATCCAATCCAGAGGCTTGTGATCAGGAAAAAGAAAAAAACTGTACAGACGCCCGCAACCAGAATGTATGCCCACTTGGTTTTTAGTCCTTTTTTATCTCGGTTCGGTTTCATGAGAGTTAACTGACGTCTCCTCAAAAAAATGGTACTCCATCTTGCTCAGCACCTCAATGATTCTTTCTTTGGAAGTTTTTGCCGGATCAAATTTAATTGTCACTTTCGCCTGGGCATAACTTGTCGAACAAGAGATGATACCTTCCGTTTCTTCCAGCAGACCGTCGATACTCATCGCACAACTTGAACAGTGCATGCCTTCAATTCTGAGAGTCACCTCTGTTCCTGGAACTTCTTTCTTCTTAAACAGATTAAACATACTAGAGTACCTCCATGATCCCCGTATACATGCCCATGGCACAGCTGTACTGATACTTTCCTGGTTTGTCGGGGGTGAATGTCACACTTTTGCTGTCATTCGGGCCTAGCTCCAATGAGATTTGAAATGCTTTCAGGAAGAAGTAGTTAGCACAAGAGTAAGAGTTCTTTGACTGGACTGTTAGCTCTACTGGTTGACCAGCGCGGACCCGGACACGGGTCGGATTGTAGCCATTATTGCCAGCTTGGATGACTACTCTTTGAACCCCTGTCGCTTGGGCGGGCAGCTGTCCGTTACGTTTCATATCCTGAAGCCGCTCGTCGGAGAAGTAGTAGACGACTGGCCGGGTTAGATTTTGAAAAGTGATGGGAAAGTCGAGTACTGTCAGTACGCCATTGATGCCGGAGAGTCCCATGAAGATGAGTAGCCATGCCGCCAACTTCATGAATCTTTGCCGGAAGGTTTCTGACAGTTTGGCTGTTGCAATTCCGACGAACGCAAAGATTGGAGAAGTCCCTAAGACAAACGCAAACATAATCAGTGCTCCCGAAAGTCCGTTGCCCGAAGTAATTGCCAACACTTCCATTGCTTGCGTCACGCCACAGGGAATAAAAATCGTCAAAAATCCTAGTACAGCTGGTGTGAAAAAGGCTTTACTTTTTGTTGAGTTCCGAACCAAGCGTTGCACAAACTTGGGTGGCTGGAAAACGACATACCGAAAAATAGGGTGAATATCCAGCAGGTTAGCTGCGGTGGCCAACATGAATAAAGCAGCCAACGTTTGGAAAATTAACCGGATAGATAAGCTGAGCTGGATGTAAGCTCCCAGGGTCCCCAGCAAAAATCCAAGAGCTACATGGGCAATCAGTTTTGTTCCTAAAAAGAAGAAAACCGGTAGCCAGTCCAGCTGGTCGAAAGACTGTGCTAGGGTGTTCTTTTGAAGCGTAGACAGGTACTTCTGTCTCTTCTTTTCTTTGAGCTCTTCCTTACTCAGGCTAGCATCATCGATTTCTTCTTCTTTCTGATTGGCAATGATGCTTGCCAGAAGCCCTCCTTGCATAGCCAAGCAGGAAAGTCCGCCAGTCGTCAAACCCGTTAAGAAAATCAGCCAATAGTTCATGATTGTTCCCTTTTCAAACGAATACTTTTCAACCGGAGCGCGTTGGCGATTACTGAGACACTGGAAAGTGCCATGGCTGCACTAGCAATAATCGGGTTTAGTTGTAGCTTAAAGAAAGGATAAAGCGCTCCCATTGCCACCGGGATCAGGATGACGTTGTAGCCAAATGCCCAGACTAGGTTTTCTTGAATATTGCGCATGGTATGTTTGGCGAGCTTGAGCGCCTGCGGGACAAGCGAGATGTCGCTACGAAGCAAGGTGATTCCTGCCGACTCCATAGCAATATCTGCTCCTCCACCCATGGCCATGCCCACGTCTGCACTAGCAAGTGCTGGTGCATCATTGATGCCGTCACCGACCATTCCTACTACTTTCCCTTGATCCTTCAGTGCCCGGACTTGGCTCTCTTTATCTTGCGGAAGTACTTCAGCCAGAACGGCTTTAAGACCAAGTTGAGCGGCAATAGCTTGGGCAGTTTTCTGATTGTCACCGGTCATCATCACACTGGAAATCCTCATCTGGCTCAGTTGACTGAGTGTCTCTTTGGCAGAAGCCTTGATCGTATCAGCGATCGCAATCACCCCTACAGCCTCACCATTTAAACTAATAAACGAAACTGTCCATGCTTTCTCTTGCCAATCTGCAGCCATCTGTTGCAGTTCAGTGGGAACTGTGGCTTCCAGTTCCTTCATTAAACTTTGAGTGCCAATACCCAGTTGTTGCTTGCCAAAGGTTGCGGTCACACCTTTGCCGGAAGAATCCTTAAGGGTATCTGGCTCAGCAGGACCAACTTTACCTTCAAAAAAGTGGACGACTGCCAGCGCTAGTGGATGATGTGACTGTTTCTCCGTCGCTAGGACCATCCGGCTGATTTTTTCTTTATCCTGGCTGGGTAAAACAAAGAAGTCTTGAACAAGAGGTTTGCCTTCAGTCAACGTGCCTGTTTTGTCAAAGACCACAGTGTTGACCTTGCTCGCTCGTTCCAGCGCCTCAGCGTCTTTGACCAGGATCCCGTTTTCAGCCCCTTTGCCAATTCCGACAATCAGTGAGGTGGGAGTCGCCAGACCAAGCGCACACGGACACGCGATAATCAGTACTGAGATCATGCTGATAAGTGCCCGAATAAACTGTGGCTCTGGGCCGATGTTAAACCAAATTAAAAAAGTTATGAGTGAAATCACAATCACGACCGGCACGAAAACGGCGGAAACTTTATCAGTTAGTTTTTGAATCGGCGCGCGGGAACCCTGTGCCTGTTTAACGAGCTCGATGATCTGCGCTAATAAAGTTTCGGAACCAACCCGCTCCGCGACCATCTCAAATGCACCATGTTGATTAAGTGTGGAACCGATGACCGAATCATCGATCCTTTTAGCAACCGGAAGACTTTCTCCAGTCACCATACTTTCATCTATAGCGGTCTCGCCTTTGACAATGAGGCCATCAACTGGAATCTTTTCCCCCGGTTTCACCAACAAGTGATCACCCCTCTGAACTTCTGCAAGCGGGATATCCTGCTCTTTTCCATCACGCAGCACGTGTGCTGTCTTTGCTTGCAAGCTGAACAGTTTTTTGATCGCTTCCGAAGTTTGACCTTTGGCACGAAGCTCCAAGTACTTCCCTAACAGAATTAAGGTGATAATCGTCGAGGAAACTTCAAAGTAGACGTGTCGTTCAATGCCGATCGACTCAAAGAAGCCCTCAAAGAGCACCACAATCACTGAGAAGAAGTAAGCAACCGACGTTCCTAGCGCAATCAAGGTATCCATGTTGGCCGTCCGGTTCTTTAACCCCGACAGCGTACTTCGATAGTACTGACCACCAGCCCAGAACTGGATAGGGGTAGCCAAAAGCCACATTACCCACATCTGTTTGAGAATCTCCGGAGCAAACGGCAGCATTGCTCCGATCAGAAGTAAGATATTGAGTGAGACACTGACGATCAGCTTTTTTTTCAGCTCGCTCAGTTCTTTAGCTCTCTCTACTGCAATTACATCCTGATCATTATGAGCATCAAGATGCGCCTTATAACCAAGCGACTCCACGGCCTTTTGTACAGCCTCATCTTTATAAGCGTCTTCATCGTATTCGATACTTGCCTGTTCGTTGGCGTAGTTCACTGAAGCAGCTACGACTCCCGGAAGTTTGTGAAGCACTCGCTGGATGTTGACGGCGCAACTGGCGCAGTGCATCCCGGAAATCGGGAAACTTTTCTTTTTCATAGCTCAGACTACTTTCAGCTTTCCAAAAAACATACTCATGCCACAGTGAAAGGAATACTCTCCCTTTTCTTTGGGAGTCAGTGTGAGTTCTACACTCTGGTTCAACGGCAGAAATTGACGGATATGAAAATCGGGGAAAATGACTTCTTCAAGGCAGGAAGTTGGATCTTTGCGAAAAAACTCCAGCGTCGTGGTCACACCTACTGGCACTTCCAGAACTTCAGGATGATATCCACCATCGACGGTGACTCTGATTTTTTTGTTCACTTTGACAGCTGGTCCTTCTTTCTTAAAAAGAAAAAACCAAGTTGTCAAAATAATGAGTGCTACGCCGATCAAATTAACAAGTACATTCATAGACTCAACTCTTCTTCCTGAACACTTTCATGACTTCGTCGACTGCAAGCTGTGTCTGTCCCTCTTGAATGTGTTCCACTACACAATGAGACAAATGGTTTTCCAGCAGGACTTCGTCCACTTTATTTAAAGAGCTCTGGACTGCTTTTGTCTGAGTGAGTACGTCAATGCAGTAGGCATCGTCTTCCACCATCTGCACGATCTTGTCCAAGTGGCCACGGATGATTTTCAGCCGATGAAGAACGTTATCTTTTTTGGTTTTTGTATGAAACATATGAGTTTTGTAGTCCCCCATATGGGGACTTAATAAGAATACACCTAAATGTGGTTTCGTCAATAAGCCGAGGCAGTGTCCGTCCCTGTATGGGGATTACATTTTTCTTTACCCATTCTTACAGTGCTCCCAACTTATCCACACTGCAAGCACCCATGATCTCCCTATTATGAAAATTGCCCAAATCGCTCCTATTGTCGAACGGATTCCTCCCCGAAAGTACGGTGGAACTGAGAGAGTTATTTCTGCCCTGACCGAAGAACTAGTGCGGCGAGGTCATGACGTTACCTTGTTTGCTAGTGGAGACTCTATTACCGGAGCCACTCTCTCATCTATCTGCCCACGTAGCCTGCGTGAAGCAGGAATAATCGGGGAACGTGAAAAAAACGGCTGGACGCTACGACACATCGGTGCTGCGTACAGTAGGGCTAAAGAGTTTGACATCATTCATGATCATTGTGGTGTCTTCAGCTTACCGACGGCAGAGCTCTCCCCGACACCAGTCGTACAGACCATGCACGGTGCGTTCTTTGACCACAACATTCATGTTTTCCAAAGCCTTCGTAAAACTCACATCGTGACCATCTCCAAAGATCAGGGGTCTGGCCTTGATCAGATGAATATGGCCGGGACAATCTATAACGGCCTGCACATGGAACACTACCCGTTTTCGGAGAGGCCAGGGAACTATCTGCTCTACGTGGGTCGAATCACTCCCCAAAAAGGAACACACATTGCTGTTCAACTAGCTGCAGAGCTCAAGATGCCACTCATTCTGGCCGCTAAGCTTGAGCCAGATCAGCAAAGGTACTTTGATCAGGATGTGGCACCGTATTTGTCAAAAAATATCCAGTGGATTGGAGAGGTCAACGAAGCAGAACGCAATAAACTGATGAGCGAGGCAATGTGTTTTCTCCATCCAGGATTATGGCGCGAGCCGTTTGGTCTTACCCTGATTGAAGCAATGGCTTGCGGCTGTCCGGTGGTTGCACTGCGGCGCGGCTCAATTCCGGAAATCATTCAGGATGGCAAAACTGGCTTTATTGCCGAAAGCATTGAACATATGGCGGCCTTGATTCCTCAAACGGCGAGCCTTCACCGGCGTTACTGTCGACAGTACTCCCTGGGAACCTTCTCTGCCAAAAAGATGGCCGATGAGTACGAAAAGCTTTACAAGCTGCTGACGGCCAGAGACTATATCGATACGCCACTCGCCCAAAAACCCTTCCTCCTCACACCTCGTTTCTCGATGTTTTCCTCCGTTTCAGCGAAGATTGATATAGATTGATAGAATTGATTGTAAGAAATAATAATGCGATATTACTCACTTGAAATTGCCCATGAGTGAGTCTTTGAATCCCGAACAACTTCAGTTTTTGTATAACTCCGCGTACGATTCAATTTTAGAACTGGCAGACGAACAAGGAATTGCTGCGTCCAGCCGACAGGAAGCGTACGGGTGTCTTTTTGGCCGTGATAGTGCGATCAGCATCTTAAAACTTTTAGAAGTGTATCGGAAAAAACCTGATACGAAACTGCTTGAGATTTGCCAACGGACCCTGCTTACTCATACCTTACTCCAAGGAAAAAGATACACAATCGAGAGCGGTGAAGAGCCGGGCAAGTTTATTCATGAGTTCCGCCAAAGCAACTACGAGCGATTAATCAACAGGCCAAAACCTTGGTACGTGTATCCCGATAAGATTCTGCGAAACTATGACTCCGTAGATGCGACTCCGCTTTTACTCATAGCTTATCACCGATACTGGCAGATCACCCAAGACAATGACTTCTTACTACGCGTTCTGCCCAGTGTGGAAGCTGGCTTGAAGTGGTTAATGACCGACGGCGATAAAGATCATGACTACTTCATTGAGTACGAACTACCGACAGAGCGGAAGTTCGGCGGTTTAGTTGTCCAGTCATGGACTGACTCGCATGCCTGTTTAACTTCCGTTGAGGGGGTCTTTCCTGCTTATCCGATTGCAGCAGTTGAAGTTCAAGCAATTGCTTGGCTGGCCCTTAAAACCTGGGCCGAGTTTTTCCGCGACCGCGTTGATCGAAAACGCTTCGCGACTCGATTGGAACACTTTGCCGATAATCTCAAGCTTGGCTTCAATCAGCGCTTTATCCTTCGGGATGCCTCAGGCAAACCAATCTATGCCCACCAAGCGCTCGATGGTCACAAACAGCCTATTTCTACAATTACCGGAAATCCGCTCTTGTGCCTTTGGGCAACCTTCCGCAGTGCACATGGTAATCAGGAAGCGATCATTGAGTCTGAAATGATGAATGCTTGGGTAGAACGAGCCTTTAGTGAAGATATGTTTGATCGGCATGCCGGCGTTCGGACCATGAGCCAGCTTTCCCCTACCTTTGACCCGTCCAATCACTCCTATCACAACGGAAGTTTCTGGCCCGTTCTGAACAGTATGATCCATGAGGGACTGGTAGGGTGGGGTTTCCAGGCACAAGCTTCAGCTCTTCGTACCGCTTCGCTGCTTCCTCTCACTCACTTCCGCTGTCCGATTGAGCTGTACTGCTCAGTTGAAGCTGGCAAGTACACAGAGTACATCTCAGTAACCGGTAAAAAAGGCTGCCGGCAGCAGGCGTGGACTGCTGCTGCTATCTTGGACTGGCTGTCCTAGAACGAGAGTAGTGAACACCGGCATTTAAACCATTTTCCAAGATATTTGGTACTATACTCTCACTATGATAACTTCTGAGCGTGTTGGCACCCGGACATTTAATGAACTTGGAGCTGTTCAAGAACTGGGAAACGACCAGCCTGACCTGCTTGCCAATTCTCTCCTTCACCTACACAGCCGTGAGCGAATTCTTGCTTCAGCCGAGGAGTGGATTTGGGATGAGGATCCCGTCCATCATCATTCGGGAGCGGAGGTTTCAGTAGCTTCAGCGTTTTATGGCAAGCCGCTGAACTCGCCGGAAGAAATTTTTGCTGAGACGCAGCGACTGATGGAAAATCTTGGCCGAGGAGGAGTGGTGGACTACACCGGTCAAACCGGATTTTCCGTCCTCCGCCAAATGCCTACGGGTCTGGAAAAAGCTGAGTATCAGCTCACCCAAGAGCTAGTAGCAGCGGAGTTGATCTCGAATGCACTTTCTGCCCAAGGTATTTCCCCTAAAGAAGTGGATCTCTTTATCGCCGTGACCAGTATTCCGATTGATCCTCACTTCGATCATGACTGGGCATCTGCCGCAGGTATTCCTGCTGATGTGCCGATGGTCCGCATCTGTGAAGCCTGCAACTCCAGCGGTCATGCCATTGCCCGAGTATTGGAGGGTGACTTTGATCAAAAGATTGCCGCCCATAATCTAAACTTTGCTCAGGGAACTCCTGCCAACATCGTCCTTTTTGCTCTTGATGATGCCAATCGAATGGCTGACAAGGGTGGCGACCCGCTGTCTCCTCAATTCTTTTCCACCGGAGCAGCAGCTATGGTCTGGAAGTACCACCCCGAATCACCAAGCTCGCTGAAGATGGTCTTGCATAAGTCGATGTCAGAAGAGCGAGGAACGGAGTTTCTGAAAGTCCCTCGCCCCTATGATGACTGGGATGAAGTGGATAAAGAAGATCTGTACACAGCCCAGTTCTTAAAGAAACCTGATCATGATGGCCCGATTGAAATGGATCCACGTGCCAGCGGCGCGTTTATCACGTACGCGATGCGGCTGGCTGATGAAGTTATGGATGAGTACATTGCTCAGGGAGGAAGTGTTACGGATATCAAACGGGTGATCATCCACCACCCGAGTAAAACTGTCTTTGACGGAGCAGTCAAACGAATGACGCGCGAAAAACGCGGCTTCACGGAGGACCAGATTCATTGGGAGATCAACGAAGGCAACGTACCGGTCGCAACGATTCCGATTGCATTCGGCAGACAGCTAGAAGCGCTAGAAAACGGTGATCGACTCCTCTTTTTATCTTTCGGTGCCGGTGGAGAGTATACCTGCTTCATTGCTGACTTTGGCGCCTAAACACAGTACACTGAGTGAACAAGGAGGCAAGATGTCAATTGTCGGGCTACTGTTGATCGTGATCGGTTGGGGGATCCAAGTCTTCAATTCTTCAAAGGAAAAAAAGCAGATTCAGCCATATTTCTTGGTGCTCTATATTTTGGGAGCCGTGCTCTTGGTCGCTGATGGGCTGTTCGCGGCGTGGACGGCAAACGGCATTGCCGGCTTAGTGAATGGCCTGTCCCTCGTCACTTTCCTGAATATTTTGGCTGCTTTTTTAGCAGTCGTCGTCTTGATGAAAATCCGTGACTAAGGCATGTGATACTCAGTGCGTGTTCCTGAGAGTCAAGTCCATCGGAGTCACTCTTACCAAAGCATTAAAGGCGACTTCCTGAAACTCGGGAATATCTACCGCATTCTGGAAAACCAGACTCAAGATCGCATCTCCGTTGAGGAGATAGTAGTTGTGCAAGAGCGTCGGAACGGTTACGCGATCATAGTTAATGTTGGCTTCTGTCGTTTGTCCTTCCACATACTGAATGACGCCAAACGGGCCACCCCGACCGCCCATGTATTTGACTCGGGCTGAAGCCTCACCTCCATAAGGCTTGAACATACTGATCGCGTCTTTCAGGTAACACCACCCGCCAGGTGATTCAATTGTGCCACCTCCCACAGATCGAGTTACTCCTATCCCGGTTGCACCAACGGCCAACGTTTGAGCAATGGCGTCACTGGCGCCGCCTTCGACAATGATCGGAATGTGAAGCTGACCCCGGAGTTTCTCGACTAATTGTGGCCAGTCGATTGCCAGGCCGCTCCGAACACCAGTAATGCAACGACCGCCTCCTCCAATCCCGACATAAATACCATTGGCTCCTCGCTTTTGAAGGTCGATAGCCTGCTCCACACTAATCACCTGACCAGCAAAGATCTCAATCTCTTCCCACCCTTTCTTACGCTGCAGCTGACGCAGCTTCATTACTGTCCATACTAGATCGGTTCCCGGCTCCGGTGAGTAAACGCGGAAGGTGCGTACCCCAGCGTTATAGAGAGCTTCGGCACGTGGCAGTGCCTTTGTTGCTTCCGGTTCTAAGACTCCCATTAAGTTTCTTCGCCAAAATCCTAAAAGGTGTTGCTGTTCCCGCTGAGGTCGATCGATGAGAACTGGACTTTTTTCCAGCCACTCTAGTGCCTTTTTGGCTAAGTCGACTTGCCGCTGAATATCGGTAAAGAATCCATCCCGAGGTATTCCTACCAATGAGTGAACTTGCGCCATCACTGCCAGTGCCGGCGCAGAACCCCAACACTCAGGATTAGCAGAACCACATAAGATACTTCGTGCCTGTAACCCGAGTTTGACAAATGGTCCGCTCAGCAATCTTTGTGTTCGACTTGCTCGCGGCCGATCGGCTCCTTGTGCTTGCAGTGCCAACTCAGTAATGGCAATTGCTCTCCGCTCTGCTTCGGCTTGAACAAAGATTGGCTGAGCCCGTTTTACACTTGGAGGGACAAATGGTTGAGCGTTGGCTCGCAAAAGTGCCTTGAGGCGGTCCGGGTGATTAAGCAGCTCTAAGTAATAGAGCTGGGTGCTGATCGTGTTTTCGATCAGTTCTTTTTCCAGCTGAATAACTACTGCGTCTTTGCCGCGGTCACTGTCATAGGGCGTTCTGACCAGTCCTTGGGAGGGATAGGATATTTGCGGATCGATGGAGCTTTCTCTTTCAAACTCCGACCAGATCCATTGATAGATTCCTTTTTTCTTTAGTCGTTCGATTTTTTGGGAGATGAAGGATTCGGCAATTTGAGGCTGTCGCAGCAGGCTTTCAAATGAGGGACAAGTCTGTGTGTTACGCATAAAACCGTGCGCTACGCAAAAGATCATAACACGCTCTTAAAAAAACTATATAATGAGATTATGCCCAACAAAACACTTCTCCTGTTCTGTCTAGGTTGTGTAGTGATTGCGGGTGTAACAGTGGCAGCATACTTTGATGTCATCCGCTATAAGACCATGGCAGACTCCCTTCCTGTATTGAGAATTTCCGATCAAAAAGCCGGACGAGAAGATGTTCGCCGCAATGACAGAACTGACGCTGCTGCTCAGCAAACTGCTGAGCAAACTTTCCCTCCCGCCGCCTCTGCATCTCCAGCGACTGGACTTGCCAACCCCGCATCTGAGAACTGTACAGCCAAAGGCGGAACACTGATCATTCAGCGAAGAGGTGATGGCGGCGAGTACGGCCTCTGTACCTTTGAAGACGCATACGCCTGTGAAGAGTGGGCACTTTTCCGTGGTGACTGCCCAGTAGGGGGTGTCCGTACTACGGGATATGACACAGTGGCACAAAAGTACTGTGCCTGGGTGGGAGGTCAAACCTTGGCAGAGCCTAACGCTACTTGCACCTTCCCCGATGGCTCCACCTGTAAAGACAACGATCTTTTTAACGGCCACTGCCGCCCGGGAGATAATCCTGCTCAGTAGCTTATTATCGATGGGCCAGCACGACTAACCGTTGGCTGTCCAAAAACCCAGTACAGGTGTAGACCAAAAGCGTGTCAGCCTCGGCAAGATCTAAGACATCCAGCTGAGTAGGCCGAACGGTCATGATACTTTGGATGACGTATTGTGTAGCATCACCGTTGTTGTAGACGAGGGTGATCTTTTCGCCAATCTTTGCCTTGTGTAGATCTCCCAAGAGCGACTTCCAGTTATGGCCATAAATGATAAGCCCCTTTTCTTTGAGGGTTGGCTGAGACGTTTGCAGCAGAGAGACTCCGTTGCCTGTGATCTGCCACTGCTCATCCTTGAGCTGGGAAGGAATAATGGGGAGCTCGATGCGTTGGCTGGGAATCACCAGCTGGACAGGGAAAGGCTCTTTCTCTTCCACCTCAGCATGGACAATCGGAGTCAGTTGAGGATCAAAGGGAAAGGTTATATACCGTCGCAGGAGCAGGAAGCCAGAGAAAGTTAGTGATGCAAAGCTGAAAAGTAAACAGAGAGTAAAGAGAGAACGACGCGTCATTTGGATGACCTCTCGTTACTGACGACGCAGCTTGTAGGCAGCAAACGCAAACAACCCACCGATTATTAAAAAGGCGAGAATCGTTCTGGCACTACCGGTCTCAGCCAGCGCCGAAACACCTAAGACACTGCCGGCACCCCCACCCACACCGCTGTCACTAGAGCTGGAGCCACCTGAACTGCTAGATGAACTACCACCACCACCTCCATTGTCACTGCCTCCGCCTTGGCCTTGACACGCATAGAACTCATTCCTGACCAAGTAGGGCGCCTCATCCAAACCCCATAGAGCACCGTTGGGGACATAGATCCAGCCTCGTTTGCGGAAAAAGCTAATGTCCTCTTCACTTAAGCCACTAATCTTCCACCAGTTACTTTGAATGCCGGACTGGTTATTATCCGGACAAAAACATTGTAAGAGGTGATCACTATCAATCCGATACACAGTATCACTCCCCGTGTAGGTACCATTATCACCTGGGATACCATGAGTCCCGGAAGGATAGGTAGCAATGACTTCACCAATTGGGGTAATGCATGCAAAAAGCGGGGGGTCACTGACAGCCCTAACCGCCTGAACACTGAGTTGAAAAAAAAGTCCAAGGACTAAAAGAACAGAAAGTCGTCTCATAACACAACCTGTCTCTCTAGGCAGGTGGCGTCATATTACACGAAAATTACGCGAAATCAATACTATTTTGATATATAAAGTACTTTTTGATATCAGTTTCAATTAACCGTAACAGAAAATGGAGAAGTTAGAAACCTAAACGGGAGCTTAACTGCCTAAACCAAGCTTGTAGCCGGTACCATAGACTCGGCCTAGTAGGAATAAGCTCAATGACGGGGTGCTGTTGGAGCTCAGTCACGTAGTATTCCTGACCGGCATAACCATTTGCCGAAACTCTGACGATCCCTGTTTCATCAATATAAGGAAGTTGATAGCTTCCGTTCTCAGTCGTGACTGTCTTGGGACCCAGGCGCAAGGTGGCCTGAACTTCCTGGTCGAGAGGGTTAACTACCTTACCGGTCAGGACACGAGGGGTGAAGGCTACTTTGACTACTTGAGCTGCTTGCTTAGGAGTTCCGTCCTCGGTCCACAGAGAGGTCGAGCCACCAACATTTGTCCAATAACTCAGACCGACTAGATTGGGGTTTTGAGCAAGGAGATGGAAGCTCTGCTTGAGCCACTCTGCCTGCTGCTCCTCAGTCATATGCCCATGAATATCAGGAATGGGTGCCCCAAACTCACCCAAGATCACCTTTCCACCGCTTGCCTCGGCAAAAGCGGTGATGTCCTGATCGAGCTCGGCTGGTGTTTCGACATAATGGTCTACGACTACCTGGCCACCTAGTGCCGTGGTCGTGGCCTTGTCCATGACCAACTTGGCTACGTCCCCGTTCATAGAGTTTAAGTTGACTTGAACGTTCTTGTTGATATCCCGGAAAGCCTGCAGCTGTTCTTGGTACTCGGCAATTAAAAACTGTCGATAGCCTGCCACATCACCGGTTTGGCGAGGGTCGCCGGGGCCACCGTTTTCACATTCTGGACAAGCCGAGAAGTAGTCACCGTTTTCAAATAAGGTCGGATTGTTCCGGATAAACTCACCAATCTTTTTCAGATGCTCTTCTCTACTAATACGGGGAAAACCAAACCACTCTTCCCATCCGGACAAGTTACCCCGGAACCAAACTTTGAGTCCGTAACGCCTGGCTGCTGCCACCCATTCTTTAAGGACAGGTAAAAACTTCTCATCATATGGGGTGGCAATGGCGACGTGGGTAGCGCCCAAGTCGGCAATACTTTTGACTTGCTGGTCAGTGATTTGTTTCAGTTTCTGAGGATTTTCCAGTAGCTCCCCGCTCAGGTCTCTCGAGTACTTCATCGTATCTACTGCCTGAAACTCCCACCAGGCTGTTGCGTTCGCAGAGACTGGCGAGGTTGACCAACCAAGAAGAACAAGTGCAATGACGAAGTTTAATAACGTTTTCATTTCAATTTGGTCTGGTGTACCACTGTTCTTACTGTTGCTTATAGGACTATACTTTGTATAATCTCACAGTTCAGAGGTAATCCGTATTACAGGCATATGAGTAGTGACCCTTATAGATACCATGCCCACGCAACTCGATGTTATTATTCCAGTCTATAACGAAGCTGACAACGTTGGCCCACTAGTACTACGCCTGGACGAAACGCTTACAAAAGCTCACATATCTTATCATCTCTACTTTGTAGACGATAACTCTTCCGACGACACTGTAGATGTTCTGCAAGATTTTGCAAAGACTTACCCGTTGACGATTCTCCATAAAAAGGGCAGACAAGGAAAGGCATTCTCGATCTTAGAGGGTGCAGCAGTCAGCAAGGCTCCTTATCTAGCCATGATTGATGCTGATTTGCAGTATCCCCCTGAGGCATTACCGGAGATGCTTCGTATCGCCCAGGAAAAGGGAGTGGCAGTTGCCAGGAGAAATAACTACCAGGATAGTCGCCTGCGCCATACCTTGAGTAAAGGTTTCCAGTGGGTTTTCGGTAAGCTGCTCCATGGTCTGGACTGTGATGTACAGTCTGGCCTAAAGGTTTTTAAGCGGGAGATTATCGAAAATGTTGATCGGGATGACGTCACCGCATGGACACTCGATATTCCGCTCTTAACTACGGCACAAAATCTCGGCTACAGCATTGGTGAGATTGATATTACCTTTGAGAAACGAAAGCTGGGAGAGTCCAAGATTGAGTTTATCTCATCCATCCGTGAGATTGGCGGACAAGCCATCAGCTATAAGCTGAAGCGGAAGCATCCATACCTGATTTCCCCGAAACAGAAAGGCTCCATGATCGGAGCCGGTTTAGTTCATAGAGGAAAACGGTTTGTCACCCATACCACTCTTCGGCCGTATCATTCAGCGTTGGATGTGCTTAGCTTCTATCAAAAAGTCGGGGTAGCTGCTCTTCTTTTGATATTAGTGCTGAGTTTCGTTACACATCCATTGGACACAGCTAAAGTCGTTGTCGCGATTCTGAGCTTCATTTACTTTGTTGACGTGATCTTTAACCTGTTCTTAATCCTCAAAAGCTTGCGGCAACCACCAGAAATCAGCACAAGTGATGAGGAGATTCAGGAGTTGGACAATCGGAAGCTCCCCATCTACACCATTCTCTGTCCGCTTTACCGAGAAGCCCATGTCATTCCTCAGTTCCTGACTGCGATTCAGCAGCTTGACTGGCCAAAGAAAAAACTTGATGTCCAACTGCTGCTTGAAGAAGACGATCTGGAAAGCATCGAGGCAGTAAAAGAGATGAAGCTTCCTTCCTATGTGCGGGCGGTCGTGGTACCTAACTCTCAACCCAAGACAAAGCCCAAAGCCTGCAACTATGGCCTGAGCTTGGCAAAAGGTGAGTATGTTGTCATCTATGACGCTGAAGATGCTCCTGATCCTCTGCAGCTCAAGAAGAGTTATATTGCTTTCCAAAAAGTTGGCCCAAATATCAAGTGCTTGCAAGCCAAGCTCAACTACTACAATCCTCATCAAAATTGGCTAACACGCCTTTTTACTGCAGAGTACTCGTTGTGGTTTGACGTAATTCTGACTGGCCTTCAGTCAATCGAGACCACGATCCCACTGGGCGGCACAAGTAACCACTTCCGGACAGCAGACCTGCTGATGCTCCAAGGATGGGATCCCTTCAACGTGACGGAGGACTGTGACTTAGGTGTACGTCTTTTCAACCAAGGCTATAAGACAGCCATTATCAACTCCACTACTTTGGAAGAAGCAAATAGTAACTTCAAGAACTGGCTACGACAGCGCTCGCGGTGGATCAAAGGCTACATGCAGACCTACCTGCTGCATATGCGCAACCCTGTCGGACTTATTAAAAATCAAGGGATTCATGCCTTTCTATTCCAAATCACCATCGGCGGAAAGATCTCGTTTATCTTGATCAACCCAATTTTATGGGTGCTGACGATCGCTTACTTCGTTTTGTATGCCTATGTGGGACCGAGTATTGAAGCACTCTACCCTTCAGTTATTTTCTACATGGCTGTCACTTCGCTATTGTTCGGTAACTTCATGTTTATTTACTACTACATGATCGGCTGTGCCAAACGTGAGCACTGGGGATTGATGAAGTGGGTGTATCTGATCCCTCTATATTGGCTGATGGTCAGTATAGCTGGCGTCATTGCACTGTATCAGCTAATCGTCAAACCTCATTACTGGGAAAAGACAATTCACGGCCTACATTTAAAAGTTAAGAAGGAAGTAAAAGCCGTAGAGAAAAAGACACTTACCAGATTAGTTTCAGAGGGGGTTACCCAACGCACTGGCTCTGATCGACGTCTGTTCGCCGTTTCGGCACAAGTAATAACTTCAGTGCAGCACACTGTCGGCCAGCTATACCGTAAACATCGAAGTACGCTAGTTCGTTTAGTTCAATCTTCAGAGTATCGTGGAGCATTTTTGTTAGTGGGGGCTACGATAGTCGGAAATATTCTCAATATGGCAACGAACTTTTACTTGGGAAGTGCCTTACAGCTTTCTGACTTTGCTGTGCTTAACACCTTCATGAGTTTGTCTTACTTGGCAGGAATTGTGTTATCTAGTATTACAGCCACTGTGAACCACCAGACTGCAATGCTTGCTGGAAAGTATCGGGCAAAAGCGATCCCCCAACTATGGGAGCATTTGTTGCGGCGAATTACCTTTATGGGACTCATCTTTGCAGGGCTATGGATGATTGCCTCACCTTTTATGTTCCAGTTCCTGCGATTACCAAATATTTTTCCAGCAGTGATCTTTGCTCCCTACCTGATTATTTCACTGATGTCAGCAGTCAACGGAGGCTATCTTAGAGGAGTGCTTCGGTTTGACGTTGTAGCAGCGGGTGTAATTGTGGAACCTGTTGTGCGGTTAGGAGCTAGCGTTCTAATTTCCCAGCTAGGATGGGGATCTCAAGTCTACTTTACGGTTCCACTCGCCAGTTTAGCTGGATTAGTAACGACCCTGGCTATTCTAATTTTTGTTCGGGATGGACAATCCTCCAAACAGTATAGTCGTAAAGAACTGCGCTTACCTCGTGTATTTTTTGTCCTCTCTTTGATCGCTGGTTTAGCCTCAATTGCCTTCTTCAGCCTTGATAACATCCTGATTGTTCATTTTTTGGGAACCGAAGAAGCCGGAAAGTATGGGCTGCTGGGACTGTTAGGGAAAATGATCTTCTTTGCCGGCGGGTTAGTTTTGTCCTTTGTCCTGCCGCTTGTCTCGTATAGAGAAGGTCAAGGGGAAAAAAGTCAAAGGATGTTCCACAAACTGTTTGGCGCAACATTTGTAATCAGTGCAGTGGCATATACCTTAGTAGGAATTATTGTGCCTTTGGTAGCTCCTATCTATTTAGGTGTCAAAATGAATGCTATTAGAGATCTGCTCCCAATTTATGGTTTAGGTGTCCTTTTTTACACTCTTTCACAGACTATAGTTCAATATCATCTTGCTAAAAGAAACTATGCTTTTTCGATCGTTTCCTTTTTACTTGCTGTCCTCCAAGTTCTAATCTTGTGGATCTTCCACCAATCACTCATGCAGGTAGTAGTAGCTATGTTTATGATTGGCTTGTTCAACCTATCTGTGCTGGCTTATTTACATGTTAAACAAACAGATTTCCGCTTCTTCTTTTCGAATATCCAAGACTTTTTGGACCTGTTTAACTTCTCACCTAAAGTCAGCAAAGGAGTTACCAGAAAAAGTTCATATACTGTACTAATTTTTAACTGGCGTGATTTAAAACATGTATGGGCCGGAGGTGCCGAGACTTATATTCACCAATTAAGTCAGCGGTTAGTTTCTTCGGGATATAAAGTCATTTTGTTTACCAGTAACGATGGTAGGCATGCCCGTAGTGAAGTTATCGACGGCATTCAAATAATTCGGAGGGGTGGTTTCTACACTGTGTATCTTTGGGCCGTAATCTATTATCTGTCTCGGTTGCGATCTCAAGTGGACATGATTATCGATAGTGAAAATGGTGTCCCCTTTTTGACTCCAATCTATGCGCGTAAGCCAATCTTCTTACTCGTTCATCATATTCACCAGGACGTTTTCCGGAAGCAACTGACTTTCCCTCTGTCAGAGTTAGCTTCAATTATTGAATCTGATCTCATGCCGTGGCTTTACCGAAACCAGGAGATCGTCACAGTTTCCGAATCCTCAAAACAGGACATCATCGATATCGGTTTAGGAACCGAAGATAGTATTTCTGTTGTAAATCCAGGGATTGATCTCAAACAGTTTGGGAAGACAAAGAAGACCACCCATCCTTCAATTGCGTATGTCGGTCGGCTTAAGCAATATAAGAACATAGATACGGTCATCCGAGCAATGCCGAGTATTTTAGAGAAAGTACCACGGGCTACCTTCACTATAGCTGGTGAAGGAGAAGAGATGCTGGAACTGCAAAAGCTGACTAAAAAGTTAGGACTTGAGAAAGTCATCACTTTCTCCGGTAAAATCACAGAAGCTGAAAAACACAAATTATTTTCCTCTGCATGGGTGGTAGTACAGCCATCAATGGTTGAAGGCTGGGGTATTACTGTAATTGAAGCAAATGCATCCGGGACACCGGTGATTGCTTCAAATGTGAAGGGTCTTAGAGACTCTGTTGTTCACGGAAAAACAGGCATCCTAGTCCAGGCAAAAAGTGAAGAAGAGTTTGCCACAGCTATAACAGAGATACTCGCGAACCAACAACTACGGACGCAGTTATCTTCAGCCGCATTAAAATGGTCTAAAAATTTTGATTGGGATGAAAGTGCCGACCACTTTAGGGATATCTTAGAGAACTATTTTCAAAGCCATCATTCAATTACATCCGCGTCGGTTCCTAATCCTGCCGCAATTACCGTGAATGAAGAGTAAACAGGAAGATTGTATGAAAAAGCCTTCGCTTTCAGTAGCAATACCAGCGTTTAATGAGGGGAAAAACATCGAAGTAATACTGACTTCTCTAATCAAGCAAAAGCGGAAAAGCTTTACGCTGAAAAGTATCTTAGTCCACTCGGATGCAAGTACCGACAACACATGTGAACAAGTAAAAAAACTTAGCAAAAAGTACCCGGAGATCACCTTAAAGGCAGGTAAGAAGAGACAAGGCAAGTACTCTCGGATGAACCAAATCTTTCATGACTGCCGAACTGATTTCTTAGTTGTTTTAGATGCAGATATTAAACTTGTTGGTAGACACTTTCTGGATACTTTAGTTCATTCTCTTCAATCTGACCCTAAAGCACTGATGGTTGCAGCGCATCAGGTTCTCCTTCAACCATCTACATTCATCGGTAAAGTTATTCATGCAAATTTTGTCCTTTGGGATCTCATTCGTTGGAGTATTCCAAACTACGATAGCGCTAATAATTTTTATGGATCTGCAACTGCTTTCAGAGGTAGCTTTGCCCGGACAGTCCACATTCCATCTTATTTATCTGATCCCCATCTTTTTATCTATTTGAGTGCGGATAAATACCGTGGATTCCGCTACTGCAGACAAGCTGAAATCTTACAATGGCCAATCAGTACATTGAAGGATTACCGCAAGCTATTGAACCGATCTTTAGGCAAGAGAGACATACTTCTCGAAAAAATCTTTAACGTCGATACCGAGCAAGTTTACCACGTACCGTTAAAGTACAAAGTCAAAGGGGTCATTCAAGCATTAAGATGGCAACCTATGTATATCGTTCTGGCTATGATGCTGAACTTCTATATGCAAAAACTGCGGCATTTTACACGAATCGATAAGAATGCGGTTTGGGACATAGTTACTTCCACCAAAAAAACGATGGTCTAACTCACATGGTAAAACCCAAGATTATCATCTCCAGCTACGATGATATCGCCAATCCTTACTACGGCGGTGGGGGTGCTGTGGCGATTCATGAGCTGGCTCAAAGACTCACTAAAAAGTTTGACGTCAAGGTTATGAGCTGGGATCACTCTGGAATGAAGCAGCAGCAGATTGATGGAGTAACTTACGAGCGGGTCGGTTTTTCCTTCCTTCCGCCAAAACTCTCCATGTTCATTTTTCAGATTTGTCTTCCTCTCTTTGCGCTATTCCAACAATACGACCTCTGGATAGAAAGTTTTGGACCACCTTTCACAACCAGTTTTCTGCCACTCTTTGCGAGAAGGCCTGTGATTGGGGTGGTCCATATGCTAGCTGCAGCAGACATGAAACGGAAATATGCTATTGACCTAAGCTTCATAGAGAGGTTTGGCTTGCGTCAGTACCGCAATATCGTGGCTACAAATAACTCTGTCTGTGACAGTATTAAGTCAATGAATCCAAAATGTAAATGCCTAGTTATCAGCAACGGAGTTCCTGCACATCTAGCACAAAAAGGAAAAGTTAGAAAGAGAAAACAAATATTATTTCTGGGTCGAATAGAAGTTGATCAAAAAGGACTGGACTTACTGATTCAAGCGTTTGAAAGGTTCGTCAGAAAGTCATCTGTAAGTTATCAGCTGGTTATTGTGGGATCAGGGCTACAAACCGAGATTAAAAAATTACAATCTTTAATCGACAAGTCTGGGGTTCAGAAACAGATAGTCATTAAGAGAAAAACAGTCGGAAAAGAAAAGGAACAACTATTACAGCAATCAACATGCTTAGTCCTTCCGTCACGGTTTGAGACTTATGGTCTTGTTGCGTTGGAAGCAATGGCTTTGGGAACACCTGTTATTTGTTTTGATATCGAAGGTCTGCGTTGGACACCAAATGGTTCGGTCCTGAAAGCTAAAGCCTTTGATGTTCCCTCCCTTGCTCAAATGATAGAAAAATTAATTGGGAGCCGTAGTTTGCAAGAAAGTCTGAGAGAACAGGGGAAAGCATATGCTCAGCACTTTAGTTGGGACTCTATCTCGCAGAAGTACCAGAACTATATCGACGAAATACTTGCGCATGCATAAAACTGAAGAGTTCATTTCCAGCATTCTCAGGAGAAAACGTCACTGTGTGTTTATTTCTCCGCACTTGGATGATGTTGCACTTTCTTGTGCTGCTTTAATTCAACAACTTTCCGGCAAGACACCTATAACTATCGTTAATGTTTTCACTGCTGCTGATACTCAGCCATACACATTCTCCGCCCGGAAGTTTCTGTCTCAGTCTGGAAAGTTTTTCGATGCACTGCAGGTCTTTGAAGAGAGAGTTAGGGAAGATCAAAAAGTGTTGAATCAGTTTAAGGTAACAGTAGTTAATCTTGGCCTGGTAGATGCACTTTTCCGAAAGAGGTCAGCTAGGAGTAGCCTAGGCCGGTTTATCCCGGAGATCAATCATTTATACCCTACCTATCGTTGGCACATCCTGAACTCTATCAATCCTCATGATTCTGCACTTCAACAGTTGGAATCAGCTCTGCAGAGATGGAATAACTCCAGAACAGTAGTCTTTGCACCATACGGAATCGGTAACCATGTTGACCATCAGCTAGCCCGTCAGGTTTGTCAGCAAGTATTTTCAGAGGTGGTGTTATATTCTGACTTTCCTTACAACATCCGTACACAAAGCTATGGAACGCCAATCAAGAGAAATCAAGAGGTTAGAATTCAACCAAAATTTGAGTGGAAAAAGAAGTTATTACAAGGGTACCAAACTCAGTTTGCAGGTTTGTTTGAAAATGGTGAGCTTCCTGTCCACGAAGAAGTTTACTTTGAGACTTAATTTTTCATGAAAGCAATTACTCTGACTACCATCCAACCAGAACTCCTCAATAACTGGCAAGTATTATGGCAAGAAAGTACCAGTGCTACCTATATTAATACCCCCCAATGGAAATTGATTATAGAAGAAAGTTTCGGCATTAAGGACTTTATCGGTATTTTTGTCTATGACAAGCAGAAGTTAGTTGCAGCTGTGCCTCTATTTAAACAGAAAAAATATGGCGTAACAGTTTACACACTTCCACCGGAAGACTTTGTGTGTGGCAGTCCATTTCTCTTAAACTTTGATGAAGAAGAAATCCTTAGACTGGTCGTTGAAAAGTTACTTGAACTGGGCAATATCTACCTGGATAACGTGCCCATGTCGTTGGTTAAGCGGCTTAGCGAGCATACTGACAAAATCAGAGCTGTGCCATTTACATTAAATTATTTTTGGAAGTTACAAAAAGACGGGAACGGAAAAGTATCTATCAATAATCGTAAAGTATTAATGAGAAAAGTGAGGAAAGAAGAGGAAAAGTTCCAACTGAAATCGTTTAGAGGCCATTTGGAGGAAGGGCTCAAAGTCGCTTTTGAAATCGATAACTATAGTCGTAAAAAAAGTCGTGGGTATAGTTCCTTTTCTGACGAAGGCATCAAAAATTTTTATAGAATGATTTCCAAGTACCTTGATAAGAATTTCTCAATCCATGTCTTATATATGGAAGATCAACCGATCGCTTATGAGATGGGCTTTTCTATTGGAAGCACCTATATCGGCAGTCAACTATCTTTTGATGAAAGGTATGCAGCTTACTCTCCTGGGAAGGTCATGATCGTCAGGTTGATAGAGCATCTGGCAACATCAGGTATTCAACTCCTTGATTTTGGCTCTGGAGATAGTCATATCAAGAGACTCCTGACTTCTGACCATCAGCAACTCGCGAAAGTCACTCTTAGCCAAAATCCACTGATTGGTATTTATATTGAGAAGCTTAATCAATCCAAGCATTGGAGCTACGACATGATTCAAAAACATGTGGGGATATACAGAGTATATCGACAACTGAAAAGGATCATAAGAAAGTAAGTATGTCCCCTTATCGTACTAAAATGGTCAGCCAAATTAATCCAGAAATCACTAATGAGTGGAAAACTCTGTGGCTGAAGGCGAAAAATGCTAACCTTTTTAACTCCTTTGACTGGTTTGTGATGTACATAGAGACGACGCATAAACCATATGAGCTTTATCTGACCTACAAAGGAAAAGAACTAGTTGGAGTACTGCCCCTGTGCTTCTCAAAATGCTTTGGTGTAAATGTGATGAGCCCCATGAACCGCCATTTCAGTGTTAACACACCTTTTTTACTAGAATCCTATGATGAAGAACTTCTCTATTCGCTCTTTCAGACAGCCATGTCGAAAAGGAACTTATTTATTACAAAAATCGAGAGTGAGATTGTAATGATCTTGCACAAACTCTTCCCAGAGCTGTTTTTTTCTTTGATGGCTGCTAATCCCTATATTGATCTGACTGATGAACCATTGAGATTTGTTTCCAAACTAAACTTAAAAGAAATGAGAAGAATTCTCCGGAAGTATGGGCAGCAGCTTGAATTTAAAACGTTTGATCAGCATGGCAATTTGCCCCAACTTCTGGAAGAGATGTTTGACATTGATGTACAAAGTGGAAAAAAACAGAGAGCGATGGATATCTTTTCCCACTCGGAAAACCGAGAGATATTTCGGAACTTCGTTAAGTACCTACGTCCGTTTATTTGGATTCACTTTATGTACTATGACCAGAAGCCAATTGCCTACGTATTTAATTTTATGTGGAAACAGACATTTTTAGCCTACCAGGCCTCTTATCTTTTTGACTACCGAAGAGTTGGACCCGGAAAAACCATCATGATGTCTCTCCTAGAAAAACTTAAAAGAGGTCCTTTTACTCTCTTTGATTTCAGTGGTGGAGTCAGCTCTTACAAAAGGGATTTTACACCATATTACTATTTACAATACAATTTATTTTTCGCCCGAAACCCTCTTATTATGTTTTGGTGGAAGGCCGTCAATCTAGCCCGACGGACAAAACAGCTGCTTTTCCCACTAAAGAATACTCGGGATCATGAATTTTTGTTCAAAGTATTTGATGAAGCTCAGTTGAAACAAAATCATTTATGAAATTACCTTCTTTTATTCCATCTAATTTCAAACTTCCAAAACTACCCAAGATTTCACTCATCGGAAAAGCCGCTTTAACCTTCTTTGTAGCAGGTATTCTCTGTCTGAGTTTGCGGGGGGTAGCTGGGAATCCGGATACTACCTGGTTTGAATCACTGTCGTATAAGAATGATGGACCGTTAGAGCTATCACCTGAACGCGGCCGGTTTGTCCTTATCTATTCACTGGTTGAAGATCGATCACTCTTCTTTTCGGTACCTGTTGCAAAGTTTGCAACTCCGGACTTAGGTTATTGGAGGGGTAAGTACGTTTCTCTGTTTGCTCCTGGAGTATCGCTACTAACTATTCCTGGCTACATCATAGGCAAGTACTACGGAGCATCACAGGTAGGTGTGTTTGCTGTGATTGCCTTCTTTGCCATATGTAACTTTTTCTTAATCCTAAAGATATCTAGATCACTGGGAGTCGGTGGGGTAGCCTCTACTATTGCAGGATTGATGTTTTTATTTGCCTCACCCGCCTTTAGTTATGCAGTTACTCTTTATCAACATCATATTTCTACATTCTTAATCTTGCTGTCTATGTATCTTGTCATTACACAAAAACGATTATGGTGGACGCTCATTGTTGTCTGGTTTTTGTGCGCATCTGCTTTGCTTATCGATTACCCCAATTTATTTTTGATGTTTCCGATTGGACTATCTGCTTTAATAAAGTTGATCACTATTCAGGACAGTAAAGACAGGATTACTATCCGTATTAAACCTACATTATTGTTAACCTTTGTTGGTGTAGTTGTGCCCCTGGTGATTTTTGGTTTATTCAACTACTACTCTTACGGAAGTCCTTTTCGTCTATCTGGCACGGTTCCATATATTGCTGAGATCGATAGTGATGGAAATCCAGTCATCCCACTATCAAACGATAAAGAACCTATTGTTAAAGATTTGGCAGAGCTTTCCTCTATCAAAGGCCAATCTTCGGTTGCTTTCTTCAACCCTCGTAACATGGCTAACGGTTTCTATATTCACTTGTTTAGCCCTGACCGTGGCGTCCTTTACTACACACCAATAATGTTTGTAGGGGTGATCGGAGTGGTTCTACTCTACAAACAGAAGTATAGGTACTTGCCGCTGCTACTGTCAGTAGTGTTAATTGATTTACTGCTTTACTCAATGTGGGGTGACCCCTGGGGTGGGTGGGCATTCGGCTCCCGCTACTTGATTCCCGCATATGCCATCATGTCTATTTTTGTAGCCGTAGTTCTGGACCGATTTAAAAAGAATATTCCTCTTTTGCTTATTATTTTTGGAATATCTCTTTATAGCGTAGGTGTGAATACTATTGGTGCATTAACTTCTAACCGCAATCCTCCATACATCCAGATTCTCTCTCTGGAAGAACAAACAGGTAGGCGTGAACGATATACCTTTACGCGTGGAATGGAGATGCTGTCTGCTAACCGTTCGAAATCCTTTATCTTCCAAGAGGAGGCTTATAAATATCTAAGCGCCTGGCAATATACAGCTCTAGTCGCCACTCTACTGGGTATCGTCCTCACCGGATTATTTATCACACTTTTTATCTCGGAACGTCATGCCAAAAGTCGAGTCAAATAAACCCTTCTACTTTACCAGATCGTTGGAAATCATCATCAGTATCCCTCGTGGAAGAGTTAATCTGGCCTCTCAGTGGTTAGAGCACTACATAAAACCGTTGATAATTATTTTACTGACCGGCCTATCTCTGTTTTCGTTCTGGTATTACTATCAGAACGGTTTAGGACTAGCTTACAACGATGCCCGATCTCACTTGGATATCGGTAGGCGTGTTGTGGAAGGATTAAAACCTGGTATAGCTCAGTTGGGTAGTGTCTGGCTACCCTTGCCCCATGCACTCATGATCCCTACAGTCTGGAACGACTTTATGTGGCATTCAGGACTGTCTGGTGCATTGGAGTCAATGGTCTCATTTGTCATGACCGGATATTTGATCTATCAGATTCTCGCGAAACTGAAAGTGGGTGTTCTGGGCAGAATAGTAGGAGTAGCTGTTTTTATAACCAATCTCAATATTCTTTATCTGCAATCCACAGCTATGACTGAACTATTGCTTATCGCCACCATGACCGCAGCAGTTTATGAGTTAATTAACTACCATCAGGATGAAGATGTATTAAGTCTAGTGAAAGCCTCCTTTTGGATCATGCTTTCAACTCTAGTCCGCTATGATGGTTGGTTCCTCTTTTTAGTCTCAGCGGCATTGGTCTTCTATCATGCTTGGCAGAAAAGGGGTTGGAAGATGGCTGAAGGAGTATTCGTTCTCTTCTGTACCCTGGCGGGATTTGGCATATTTGGTTGGGTTTTATGGAACGCTCTGATTTTCAAGGACCCGCTCTACTTTATCTTAGGACCTTACTCTGCTCATGCTCAGCAGGATCAGCTTGCTCAAGCAGGTGTACTACTTACTAAGCACAACTTGCATTTATCAATTCTTACATATTGGTTTGCCATGGTTTACAACATTGGACTATTCCAAGTCTTAGCAGGGTTCGTTGGGGCATTTTTCTTATTTTTTGACAAACATATTTCCCGCAAAATGCGAATTGCATGCCTCACCTTAATGGCTCCGCTGATCTTCAATATTATTGCTTTGTACTTCGGACACTCGGTACTTTTTGTACAGAACTTTAATGGTGACACTTGGTTTAACGTTCGCTACGGAATCATGATGATTCCCTCTTTTGCTATCTTTGTTGGTTACTTGGCAAACCGGTTGTCGGCAATGAGATATTTATTAATTGGGCTTCTCTTTTTTGTCACTATTTTTGCTTTTTTGAACCATGACGCGGTGACAATCGACGATGGTCGGGTCGGCTCCAGCCAGAAAAACGTGAGTGAAGTCAGTAACTGGCTCCGCGATCATACTCGGGACCAAAAGGGATTCATCCTGATCTCCGCGGCTTCCCACGATGCAATTATCTTCTCTTCTGGCCTGCCAATGAGTCGATTCATTCATGAAGGGACTGGGACATATTGGCTAAATGCAACATCCTCGCCGGACCGGTGGGCCCGCTGGATCGTAATGCGAACCAACGATAATAACGACCAGACGTTCAAATTGGTTAACCAGTCCGGAGCACTTAGTAAGTATGATTTGGTTGACTCGTATCCATTCGCTGACATCTATCAGCTGAAACCAGAGTACATGTCTCAGCTACAGACGGAACCCGTACTCGGCAAACAGCGGTAGATGCTGCAGTAGTTTCCGTTAGGGGGTATCTCTACATCCAAATATCATCCTAAACAGCAACAGCTTCCAGGAGGACTCGGAAGCTGTTACTGAAAAGTTGTTAGGAGGGCTGTGTTGTTGGGTAAACAACTTCTATACAGTAACAGAGCTACCTAAGAAACAGCTGAAGCCGAGGTAACAGGAGCAGGTGTTGAAGGTTGTGGGATAGAAGACTGGGTCGTGACGGTTGGTTTTTTGCGGAGGCGCATCAACAGCAGTTTACGATTTCGATAAAGGTTAAATACCAAATTACTTACGACTAAGGCTGCACTGTACGGCTCCACCCAGTAGATCGGAATCGTTCCGGAGATCAGCAGAACGGCCAGCACACCGACTAGAGCACCATACCACCACTGCTGTTGCGGAATCGCGGGTGACGTTTTTGGCTCAACTACCATCACAAAGAAAAAGAACAGCAGCGTGCCATCGACCAGAATCGGCAACGGGCTAGACTTGAGCAACAAGATGTAGAGAAGCGAGAAGGCGGCAGCTGCAACAGCAACAATGGGAAGTTTGCGATACTTTGAGGCGACATAGCCCGCCACACCGGTAGTTAACAACATGATCAGCGTCATCTCTCCCACACCGATATTGAACCTGGGGCCAAAGTTGACGCCCCACCAGGTTGCAAACTGGCCAGTTAAGCTGATCAGTAGTACACCGGTCGCTGCTGGGTTGGTCAGCGGGCCGGTAGGAACACGGATCAATCGTTGAATGAGTTCTGTTAAAAGGCCTACTCCCAGAAAAACCCACCATGGGAACAGTGGATCAAATAGCAAAAACAGAATCAGGGCACTGATCGTGCGATGTTCCCAACGGGTAGGTTGCGCGAGTTTCAAACGAACCAGAATCAGGTAGGTGATCCAGCCGGGAAGAATCAACAAAGCAAAGTGGAAGATCTGATTGAGCCAGAAAGAAACCCCCACCCCTCCCCAATTGTAGCTGGCCCAGATTGCAAGAAATGTTAAGTACAAAAGCAAAATGCGGATTGGCGATTTCCAAGCTTTCATGGTAGCATTGTGCCCCACTGTTAACAAAATAGAAAGGCCTTCTTATGTCCCGTCCAACGGCTTTCCTGTTCCTCTTCACAGTAGTCTGCGCTGTCTCCTTAGCAGCCTGCCAACCCACATCCACGGAAGCACCTGCATCCACTCCTCCGGCTGCCAGTTCGCAACCCTCAGAGTCAACCAATCCAGAAACAGGCTCGTCATCAACCGATCAGCGTTCACCGGAAGCGGGTGAAGAAACGGTCAGTGTTGAAACCAGTTACGTTACTCCAGCTGGTGAAGAGAAAGTCGGCTTTACTCTTTACGTAGATGCAAACGGTGTCATTACTGATGCCTATACGAATCAGCAAGCCAAAGCACCGACTTCTGTGATGCGTCAGAAGAGCTTTGCCGCAGAGCTCCCTACTGTTCTTAAAGGTAAAAAATTAAGTGAGTTAGAATCAGTTGACCGCGTAGGTGGTTCATCGTTGACGACCGGAGCGTTCAATAAAGCACTGACTGAGTTAAAGGCCCAACTGTAAACTGTTTTCGCAGTCGCAGTACAACGTAAAATAAATCTGTGTCATCATTTCAGTTCACCGCATTAGGTACTGCCTGGTCAATTACGATTGATCAGGCAGATTCTGTTCAAGAGGTCCCTCAGTCGCTCTGGAAGAGTGTGGTGGACAGAACAGCAGAGTTTGAACGCCGTTTTTCCAGATTTAAAGATGGCAGCGAGACCAGGGCTTTCCTTAAAAAGGCTGCCGGAACTCATTCGATCTCGACCGAGATGTGTGACTTATTGAGTATCGCCGATCGTCTGCGAACATTGACTGACGGAGCGTATGACCCCGCAGTGGGTGGCTTGCTTGAAGCTGCTGGTTACAACAAGGACTATCGCTTGAAGCCTGATGAGCAACAGCTCCATGACTGGCACATCCCTACGTGGAGTCTGGATCAAAAAAAGAAGCAGGTCACGATTGACGGACCTCTGCTCTTCGACTTTGGTGGTATGGGGAAGGGTTACTGGATTGATCAACTGAGTAACTTCTTGTTGGTCAGTGGTTATCCTTACCACTTAGTAGAAGGGGGCGGAGACATGTTTGCCACGACCAAAGCCAGCGGGCAAAGTTGGAAGATAGCGATCGAGTATCCGGGACAGCAAGACCAAGCTCTTGGAACGTACCAGCTAAGTAACCAAGGTTTTGCCGCATCCGATGTCTTCCGGCGAAAGTGGGGAAAGTGGCATCACTTTGTAGATGTCTCCCAGAATCAGCCAACCCAACACTTGGTAGGCTGCGTAGCCGTCGCCACGACTGCTTGGAAAGCTGACCAGATCACCTCAGTACTAGCGCTTTGCCAGCCTGTAAAGTTTGCCCAGATCGTCGGACAGATCGGCGGGGAGTATGTTGTTTTACTTGCAAATGGTGAAGCACGGGTCAGTAGTAATTGGAAAGGTCAACTTTTTTAAGCAAATTCTTAGAATATGCTGATAAAGTGGAAAGCTAACTTATAGTTGTATCTATGTTCAAAAAGATACTGCTTTTCATTGCTTTTAGCAGTACCGCTCTTCTTCTTGGTGGTTGTTCACGTCAACTTGCTGAGACTGGAAATGTTCAAGGCCAAACCGATGAACAGATTCCTGTTGCCACTCCGCTTCCCAATCCTCTCAGCTTAGCCGCACTAAAAGTCAAAACGTATGACGGGAGTGACATTAAGATTGAGAGTGAACTCCCTGAAACTGCGACGTACCGGCAGTATCTTGCTTCATACCAATCAGATGGTCTCAAGATTAACGGCTTACTCACAGTCCCCAAAGGAACTCCGCCCGAAGGTGGCTGGCCCGCTATCATCTTTAATCATGGGTACATTCCACCTGAACAATACCGGACAACTGAGCGATATGAGGCATATGTGGGCGGCTTTGCCAGCCGAGGCTTTGTGGTTTTCAAGCCTGACTATCGTGGCCATGGCAGCTCAGAAGGTCAACCGACAGGGGCGTACTTTTCGCCCGGATACACGATTGACGTGCTGAATGCTTTGGCGAGCGTGCGGAAGCTTCCCGAAGTGAATAAAGATCGGATCGGTATGTGGGGTCACTCTATGGGAGGAAGTATTACCTTGCGGGTGGTCTCCGTCGATCCGTCCATCAAGGCTGCAGTCATCTGGGGAGGAGTCGTTGCTGACTATCCGGAGTTCATCCAACGCTGGAGCAACCGTAGACCTTGGCAACCTTCCCCGCGCGAAAACTCCGCCAGTCGCTCAACCAGAGCCCAGTTTGTGGCTCAATATGGTACCCCTGAAGAAAACCCTACTTTTTGGCAGTCCATCTCTCCGTGGGCTGAGCTCTCCAATCTGCAAACACCCATTCAGCTTCATCATGCCCGAGCCGATGAGTCGGTTCCTTGGCAGTTTTCTGAATCGCTCTATAACAAGCTGCAGGCGCTGGGGAAACCCAGTGAACTCTACCTCTATGACAACTCCAATCACAATCTATCTGGGGCTGCATTTAGCCAGGCGATGTCACGCTCTGTCCAGTTTTTCCAAGCTCATCTCTAGTTACAAAGTGTGATACAACACACCCTACGTGTGCCTATTCTATGGAGACTCACGATACTATGAATAAACCAGAGCAGCTCTCTTTTTTTTCAGATAAAGTCATGGCTCAACTCCACGACAAGGTCGTTTTGCAGCTTGGTCCTCTGTCGGAACTACAACCCCGTGATCCGGAAGAGTATTTTTGGGAGCTGTGTGAGAGCATCCTGGGCCAGCAGCTCTCAGAAAAAGTAGCTCCCCAAATCGTGGCCCGAGTCAAGAACGTTTTGAAGAATCAACTTGAGCCAACTGTCGTACTGGCCACTGAAGACCAGGCTCTCCGAGCAGCCGGCGTTTCCTTCGCCAAGATTTCTTATCTCAAGAATGTCGCTCAAGCTTGGCAGAGCGGAACAGTCCGTCCTGACCAGCTTGCGTCTTTCACTGACGAAGAGATTATCGCGCAGCTTACTCAAATCAAAGGTGTGGGCAGGTGGACAGTTGAGATGTTTCTGATCTTTACCCTTGCTCGACCTGATGTTTTTTCGGCAGGTGACTATGGGTTGAAACGGGCAATCTTACAAGCCTACAGCCTCCCAGCAGACATCAAACCAGCTCAGTTGAGTGAGCTTGCTGGTTCTTGGCAGCCCAGAAGATCATTAGCCTCAAGAGTGTTGTGGAAGTCCCTCGAGTTGTTGTAAGAAGGCGTCACTGATAAAAGGCTTGACTCATCAATACTGAATTGTGCTACGATGAAGACATGCCTCGCCGCGCTTCGTCCATTTGGCAGACGAAAGTCAGTTTTTCCTTTGGTCAAACGGTCTTGATTTTTGGTCTACTCCTGATGTTCAGTGCCGGAGCGCTTCTTCTCTGCTTTTCAAAATGGTCGCAAACAGCCTCTTTCAGAAAGACCAAAAGTCGAGTTCAACAACAGGTAGTGGCTGGACAGCCGATGAATCTCTCAGCAGAAGAGTGGAAAGAGATCTTGACCCCGGCGCAGTTCTCGGTACTTCGCCAACGCGGGACTGAGATACCATTCTCCGGCGAGCTGCTTCACGAAAAACGGCCGGGCACCTATGTCACTGCCGACTGCGGAATCCCAGTTTTTCGGTCTGAACAGAAGTATGACTCAGGCACAGGTTGGCCAAGCTTCCGGGCAGTTCTTGATCCTGACACCATTGAACTGCGTGAGGATACGAGTCTGGGTATCACACGGATCGAGGTAGTAGAAAAAACCTGCAACAGCCACCTTGGGCATCTGTTTGACGATGGTCCGCCACCTACTGGTCAGCGGTTCTGTATTAACTCTGCAGCATTGGAGTTTATCCCGGATTAGAACTAGACCGCTGCCTCCAGCTTGTTTAGACTTAGCTTTGTCATGACTGATCATCTAGGTTTGACCAGCCAGCAAGTCAAAACTCTTCAGGCACAGTACGGGAAAAACACTCTTCCAGAAAAACAGCAACGAAGTATCTTTGACGTTTTCTTCTCTCAGTTCAAAAGCCCACTTGTCTTTGTTCTGTTGATCGTGAGTGGGATTACTCTTTTTCTCCGCGAGTACAGCGACACGGTTGTGATTTTGATAGTAGTGGTTGTCAATGCAGTCATCGGCAGTATCCAAGAACTCAAGGCCCTCCACTCGCTTCAGTCACTCAAGCAGTTCCTGACGCCCAAAGCCAAAGTCTATCGCGACGGCAAGCTGCAAGTCCTTTCTGTTGAAGAGCTGGTCCCCGGAGACATTGTTTCACTTGAGGCAGGTGATCGCGTTCCGGCTGACGGTGTCTTGATTGAGGCTAACAGTATTACTGTGAATGAGTCTCAGCTGACAGGTGAGGCCTATCCCGTTTCTAAAGACACGACTGAACAAGCTGGACTGGCCATGGGGACACTTTTGGCCAGCGGGAAGGGTCTGCTAAAGATAGAAAAAACCGGCGAGGCCACGGCTCTAGGTCAAATCTCTAAAACCGTCGCCGAGCATGTTGGCGAGGCAACTCCACTGGAACGGCAGCTCAACAAACTCCTTAAAATAGTGCTTCTGATCGTTATCGCTATCTGCGGCGTGTTGTTCGTGATCGGCTTTATTGAACGTATCCCCCTAGAAGAGCTTTTCAAAACAGTCGTCTCAATGGGTGTCTCAGCTATCCCGGAGGGTCTGCCCATCGTGATCACCGTCACGCTTGCGCTGGGTGTGGTACGAATGAGTCAGAAAAAAGCCATCTTGCGGAATCTGCCCTCTGTTTCGACGTTGGCGGGCGTGGATGTGATCTGTACTGACAAAACCGGAACTCTGACTGAAGGCAAGATCGTCCTCCAGGAGGCATGGTACTTTGACGACGACAAGTTTGAACAGAAGAAAAAGACTGAGATGCTTCAGTTGGCTATCCTCTGTAACGATGCCCGGACTGATAACACGACTGTCGGTGACCTACTGGATCTGGCGCTGATTAAAGCAGCATTCAACGATCATATTGACGTTGATAAAGTGCGTGCGGCTGCGCCGCGCATCAGCGAGCTGGCTTTTGATAACCGCCTCCGTTGGCAAGCTACCCTTCATCAAACTGATAAAAAGATGTTGCTGGTGGTCAAAGGTGCTCCAGACTCTGTGCTGAGCTTGTGCTGCTCATTTCATCATAAGGAGCAGCAAATCATCGAAAAACAGATTCAGCTGCTTACTGATCGTGGACTACGGGTGATTGCGCTGGCTGAAAAAACTGGCCAGCACCTCAGGCTAAAAGACCACAAAGATATTAAGGATCTGAACTTCGTCGGCCTGCTTGTTTTTTCCGACACTCTGCGAAGTGATGCAGCAGCCTCGATTCAAAAATGTAAAAAGGCAGGCATCCAAGTGATCATGATCACCGGTGATCACCTCAATACTGCCAAGTCGATCGGCGAGCAGATCGGTTTGTATCACCAAGGGAATCTGGCCGTGGAAGGGAAAGAGCTGGAAAATCTGCTCAACTCTTCTTTCCCAGCTGAAAATCTAACCATCGTTGCGCGGGCAACGCCTTTTGATAAAGCGGTGCTGATCGATCAACTGAAGGGGCAACAAAAGCTGGTTGCCATGACTGGCGACGGAGTCAACGACGCACCCGCTTTGGCAAAGGCAGACATTGGAATTGCAATGGGTAAGTCGGGAACTGATGCGGCACGTGAGGCTGCAGACATGATTTTGGTTGATGACTCTTTCTCAACGATCGTCCACGGGATCAGTGCCGCGCGGGGTGTTTTCGAAAACATTCGCAAAGTAATCAGTTACCTGTTCACGACTTCCTATGGTGAGCTGGGGGTCATTTTCTTGTCGCTCTTTTTGGGACTACCGTTGCCGCTACTAGCAGCGCAAATTCTTTGGCTGAACTTAATTACGGATGGACTCTTGGACATCAGCATCTCTACGGAAAAAAGCACCCCGCAGATTATGGAGCGCAGCCATACCCGCTATAAAGGACACATTATCGATAAGCTGCTTCTTCTCAGAATTATTTTACTCGGAACAATTATGTCTGTCGGAACAATCGTTATTTTCTTAATTGAACTAGAATCTCACAATTTAGAGTACTCGCGGACAGTTGCACTGATTGTGCTGGCGATTTTCCAGTGGGTTCATGCACTTAACTCACGGAGTGAAACACGGTCAATCTTTACCATGGGACTCTTTACTAACCGTGCCGTGGTGGTAGCTATCGGGGTGGAAGCCATCCTTCTTACGTTGGCGGTCTATCACCCACTGTTCCAGTCACTCTTACGGACAGTTCCTGTTGAAGCTCATGTGTGGGCCGTCGCCGTGGCAGTCAGCCTATCGGTGCTGGTCGTCGAGGAGTTCAGAAAGTATCTGTTCAGACGCTTTGGTTGGAAGAAGTACTTTACTGTGCTGTAGGACTGCCTGCTTCTCTATCTTTCCAACAGTGTTCTGACTGTCTGCGACAGCGTTACCGTGGGTGTGGGGCAGGTACGATCTTTGCAGCTGGCAGCAAAGTAGAGATTAGCAATATAGACAGCTTGAAGCGCATAGACTACGAGCCCTGTCACACATCCTGCTATCACAATCTTACGAGGAACTTTCCAGTTAAGAAGCCAAAGCCCTAGCACTAAAATCCCGGCTACCACCAGCCGTAGCAGCTGTGCTTCTGGGAGTGGTTGTTCAGGAAAACGGATAATGCCAAAGTTATTGACGATCGTCACGAAGAGCAGGAGCGTTACAGTTGTTAGGACCGGATACAGTGGTAACGTTTGCTTGTCGTCCGGTGTTTTCCCCAAGCTGAAGACAGAAGCAGTGTTGACGGCCAACAGGCTAAATAACGGAAGTTTGTACCAGCCCAACATGTCGAGTTCCGCACTGGTCACCCAGATCGTTAACCAGGTTGCCAGCGTAGCGCCTGCCAGGATCTTGACTTGCTTGGTTGACGGAACCAGAAAAATTCCTAATCCCAAGAACAGCACGACGTAGTAGCTGAAATCCAAGCTAGCCTTGGTATGAAAGCCAGGTTGTGAAAAAATGAAAGCCGGATTCGACCAGCCCAGTAGTCGGGACGACTGATCTCTCATTGCAGCCGTAAAGGCCGGCCAGTCAATACTGGCACCATATACCCCATATGTGACGACTACCAATGCGACTACACCCAGTAGGTAGGCAACAGCTTGCCGGTATTTTTTGTCGGCAAAAAGTGAGACACCGATCACCGGCGCAATGCACAACGCCGGTAGCTTGACGATCCCGCCCAACGCTGTAGCCAGCAGTACCGACCACAGTGGTTGCTCTGTCAGGAATAAGTAGATAGAGAGCAGAATAAAGGTGGTCATCAGATTTTCCGAGACCACCATCCGACCGGCAAAAATAAAGAGAGGGCTAAAACTGACCAAGCTGAGCGCAAAAATAGCTGGCCACTGGCCGAAGACTTTCCGAGCAATTTGATAGATAAGTAGCAGGTTCACTCCTGAGATCAACAGAAAAGGCAATCGATACCATAAAGCGGGGGGGATACTGGGGAAGTGATAGCCCAACAGCTCCGACCAGCCGCCCATTAACAGAGGCAAGATGAAGCTGTGGTCGAACCAAGGACGAACAAACTTAGCGATCGGAACTTTGGAGTCCTGGACTGTATCGGAGGGAATCTCTGTCCAATGCCACTGGGTATCTGTGTGCTGGAAGCTGGACCAGGAGATCGGAGTGCCAAACTCTATCAACGACTGACCTGCCCAAATGTAGGCAAGCTCGTCTGCATCATTGGCAAACGGAATATACTCTATTTTCCAAAATCTTATTGATAAAGCAAGTAAAATAATAATGCAGTAGATCCATTTCTGCAGAAACTGCAACAATTTTGTTCGATTCCAAGTTCTCTCTGGAAGAGCGGCTGTTTGTTCAACTGCGTGTTCTGGGAGGATTCTCCGGGGTGAGTACTTATTTCTTGGCATTCTTTGTCGCTGTAACTTCTACTTCTGTTAAATATTTCTGAAGTGATCTTTCAACCGAGATCTGTGCAGTATCTTCGGCACCGCAAGCTACTACTTTGACAATCTGTGTGGAAGGATCAAAGCTGATCCCGTAGCCAGTTTTATAGTAGCTACCGATTCGTAGATCACTGGGTAAACTAAGATCACGGTTATTCATCAAAGAGTGAAGGTTTATACAGGCGTCGGAGCGGATAGTACACGACGGCGTTTCCAGTCCACAGCCGGTTTGCTCCGTACCGATTTGCTGGAGTTCGACCGTAAGTGGTGGAAGGGTGTGATTTTCTTTGGCAAACTCCTCGACTCTACCGAGAATTTCTGCCACGTCTTGTTGCCGCTGAGCGTTACGCCGGGCAAGCTGTGCTTTCTGTGGATCACTCACCACTGCTATCAACCCAATCATCACTACGCCAAACAGCACAAGTAAAAGTCCGGGAAGCCCACGCATCATGCACTTACCCTATCACACACTGTCGCAGTAGAATACCAGTGAATGAATACTTTTTATCTTGTTCGCCATGGTCAAAAACAGCCGATGATTGGGGAGCCAGAGCTGACTGAGCTTGGGCATCAGCAAGCTGAAAAAACCGGACTGTACCTCAGGCAGTTTCCGGTTCAGCGAATCTTTACCAGTCCTTCACGGCGAACTCTCCAAACCGCTACACATATCGCGGAACATCTACAAGTCCCCGTGGAGACACATACCCATCTTCGGGAACGGGCCAACTGGGGGGATGATCCTTTGCAAAGCTTCAGCGAGTTTCTGGAGATGTGGCATGAGTCTTCACAAAATCGTCATCTGCAGCCTGCTGTGGGTGACTCATCGTTTGCGGCCGGGCAACGGATGGAAGAGGTGATGAAACAGCTGCAACAGACTGACGTTCCAGACTTGCACGTTGTACTGGTAACCCATGGTGGCATCATTGGCGACTTTCTGCGAAATATTTTTGGCGACGAGAGACTGGAGCAGATCCTGAAAGGCATGGACCAGCTCCATAGCTACAAGATCAGTGAGTGCTCCATCACCACCATTAAGATGGATAACGAAACTCCCACCCTTCATACGTTGGCATTCACTGGACACCTGACTACGACGTAGGTTTCAGAGTATTATTAAGCGTATGAATGCCGCGCTGGACTCTGCCAAAGCTGAAGCTCTCTTGGACCAAATCGAGAGTTACGTTCCTTTTTTTGTATTGGCTGGTCTGGTCACCGGTGGAGTGTTGTGGGGGCTGCAGTTCTCTGCCGCAGCAGAGTTGATTTTGTTTTGGATTACCTTGATCGGCAGTATCCCGTTTTTTCTACAGATGTTCTTGTCTTTTCTGCGTCGGCATTTTGGAGTGGACTTGATTGCTGCAGTGGGTATCCTGGCCAGCTTGCTTATTGGTGAGTATCTGGCCGGGGCTGTCATCTTATTAATGTTGTCCGGTGGTGAGGCCCTGGAAACGTACGCTTTACGCAGAGCCAAGAAAGAACTCACTGCGCTGATCGCCCGGGCTCCCAAGATCGCTCACCTTAAGGAGAATGGCGGAATCAAGGACGTTCCGGTCGAAGACGTGGAGGTTGATCAGATCATTGTGGTCAAACCTGGTGAAGTTATTCCTGTCGATGGGAAAGTCACTTCCGGAGACTCAACTGTGGATGAATCGAGCCTGACCGGCGAGTCACTGCCTATCCACAAATCGACTCACTCAGAAGTGCTCAGCGGAAGCGTAAATAATGATCGGGTGCTTGAAATTCAAGCGACCAGAAAAAGTAAAGAAAGTAAGTATCAACAAATCATTCAATTGGTGCGGGAGGCGGAGAAACATAAAGCGAAGTTTGTCCGCTTGGCGGATCGGTACAGTGTTTTCTTTACGATAGTAGCGTTTGCGCTGGCAGGCGTGGCATGGATGATTTCCGGAACTCCAGTCCGGGCGCTATCTGTGCTAGTGGTGGCTACCCCCTGCCCGCTCATTCTGGCAACACCGATTGCCTTTGCCTGTGGGATCAGTCAGGCTGCAAAACGCGGCATCATCATCAAGGGCGGCCAAGCCATTGAACAGCTGGCCAGAGCCAAGAGTTTTCTATTTGATAAAACGGGAACGTTAACGCTGGGAGAACCTTTAGTCGCTCATGTGGAGAGCTATGATCCGGCGTTTTCGACCCAGAAGATTGTCAAGCTGGCTGCTTCCATTGACCAGCTTTCTGCCCATGTTTTGGCTCGCTCACTCAAAAAGTATGCTGAAGAGAAAAAAGTTCAGCTGGTATACCCTGAGCAGTTCCATGAAGACTTCGGGAAAGGCGTCTCCGGACAAGTCAATGATGTCCAGTTACGCCTGGGCAAACTAACCTACCTGCGTGATCACCAAGTGACGGTTCCCCAGAAACTCTTTACTCTGCATGAGAAGGCCAGAGCTACTGGCCAAGTCATGATCTATGTCGCCAGTGGCAAAAAAGTGATCGGGGCAATCTTTTTCCAAGATGTGATCCGACCGAATATCAAGCGGGTGTTTTCGGTGCTACGGCAACATGCAGTGCGCGTCATCATGGTGACTGGAGATAAAAACGAGGTCGCTCAGCATATCGCGCACGAGGCAAATATTTCTGAGGTGTTTGCGGAGTGCTTACCGGAACAAAAGGTCGAGGTGGTCGAGAAAGTCCAGCGGACTGATCGGCCAGTGGTGATGGTCGGAGACGGAATTAATGATGCGCCCGCGCTAGCGCGGGCGGATGTAGGCATCACTCTCGGTGGGCATGGTTCAACGGCTGCCAGTGAAGCCGGTGACATTACTATTTTAGTTGACCGACTGGAACGCATCCAGGAGGTTTATCTTCTTTCTCAGCGGGTCCTGCAGATCGCGACGCAGTGTGTCCTGATCGGGATGGGTTTAAGTATTGGATTGATGGTGATTGCTGCTGCTGGCTTTATTCAGCCAGTGATCGGAGCCATGCTGCAAGAAGTAATCGACGTGGTGGTGATTGTCAACGCGCTGCGAGTGATCATTCAGCCCGTTTCCTCAGACTAGGTTGGTCACTTAATTTGTGGCTAAACCTTGGCCGTGTTTAACGATCCTGGCTTGGAGGGCCAGAGGAACAACTTTGGTCAAAAAGACATAAAAGTGATTTCGCCAGCCGTGGACCATATAGACTTTCCCCTTCATCATTCCCCGATAACCGAACTCAGCCACTTCCTGTGAAGAAGGAAGCCTTTGGTTCTTGATCACCTTGGACTGTTCCATGTTGGCGATCTGCTGGAATCTGCCAGCGGTCGGGCCGGGACACAGGGTGGTGATCGTCACTCCTGTTCCCCGTAACTCTTCCGCGACCGCCATTCCCAGTCGTAGCACATAAGCCTTGGTAGAGTAGTAGACGGACATCAATGGTCCGGGCATAAACGAGGCAATCGACCCTAAATTCAGAATCCGGCCGTGCCCTTTTCTGACCATGTCCTGAGCAAACACCTTAGTCAGGTATGTCAGGGCCACGACGTTGATGTTAATCATCATCAACTCTTTTTCCCAGTCAGTTTTGAGAAAAAGCCCGTAGTCGCCCACTCCTGCGGAGTTCACCAGATATTCGACATCTAAATTGAGCTGGGTAATCTCTTTATAGAGTGCCCGTACTTCTTCAATCTTGGAAAGGTCCTTGGAGTTGACGATTACCTCAACGTTGTACTTACTGCGCAGCTCGTCGGCAACTTGAGTCAACACCGGACTCTGCCGGGCGACCAGGACTACGTTGACTCCGTCTCTGGCAAATAACTTTGTGAGTTCGTACCCAATCCCGCTTGATGCTCCGGTAATCAGCGCAAACGGTTTGGACATACCATCTCCTTTTTCGGTTATAATCTAGCTTTGCTCTTCTATGTCATCACTCCGCATCTGCATGGTGTCGTACCACACATGTCCGCTTGCTTCCGAAGAAGGTAAGGAAACCGGCGGAATGAATGTTTATGTGCTTGAGCTTGCAAAACAACTGGCCGCTCTAGGTCACGTTGTTGATATCTTCACCCGATGTCAGGATACCGAAAATCCACCAATTGTCCAAGTCGCGGATCGACTGCGACTGATGCACATCGTGGCTGGACCTCAAGCAAACGTCCCTAAAAAGTCGCTAATTCAGTATATTCCAGAATTTGTCGAAAATGTGGCGCTGTTCTGTAAGACTGAGCAGCTGACCTATGACGTGATGCATTGTCATTACTACATGTCTGGGATTGCCGGTATTCAGCTTCAGAAACTGTGGTCAACGCCAGAAAAAACGTTGCCCATAATCTCTACTTTCCACACCCTTGCGCTCATGAAAAACTTGGTTGCCCGGGGCGAGCTGGAAACTGAAGACGCTGTCCGCCTTGACGCAGAGCTAGAACTGGTCAAAATGTCCAATGCCATCATCGCTCCCAGCGAGAGTGATGCCAGCTATCTCGAGTATCTTTACGAAGCAGATCCCAGCAAGATCTGTGTCATCCCTCCTGGAGTAGACACTAAAGTCTTTCATCCGATCAGCAAAGCAAAAGCCCGTCAATTTGTCGGCGCAGATCCTAAGGAAAAGATCGTCATGTTTGTCGGACGAATCGAGCCACTCAAAGGCATCGACATGTTAATGTACGCGATCAAGGTAGTCAGCCAGGATGAGCCTGAACTGCCTCTGAAGCTTTACATCGTCGGCGGTGATATCTCCCAGGACGTATCACTCTGGTCCGCGGAACTCCAAAAGTTGGAAAAGCTGCGCAAGCTGTTGCGGATTCCCAAGGTAGTCAAGTTTGTCGGTCAAAAACCTCAGCATGAATTGGCGTACTACTACAACGCCGCCGATGTGGTAGTCATGCCCTCCCATTACGAGTCATTTGGAATGACTGCACTAGAGGCAATGACTTGTGGCGTTCCAGTTATCACTACCAACGTAGCCGGCATCTCGAGCCTGATCGACGAGCGGAAACGGGCCCTGCTGACCTCAGTCAACAACCCTCTTCTGCTGGCCTCACAGATTGAGTACCTTCTCACCCATCCTAAGACCCATGCCGAGATTAGCGCGGAGCTTAAAGCCAAAGTAAATACATTAGAATGGAAGAATGTAGCGGAGCAGATTGTGGAGGTATACGAATCATGTCTGAAATAACTGCAGGCACGACTCACCGTTTCTTGATCTTTCGCCATGGCCTTGCCACCCACAGCCCCAACGGGTACGGCGACGAGATCCTGACTGCCGGACTCCTCGATGAGGGTATCCCCGCGATCGAAAAGTTGGCTCAGTTTTTGAAAGGAGTCGCTGGCGACTTTCGTTACTCTTCGGAGGTACCACGTTGTCGGCAAACAGCGGCCATCGTCACTAAGATTACTGGTAAAGACTTTACATTTGATGCTCGTTTGAATGAGTACCATCAGGAGCCCTTCCTCCAGTTTGTAGAGCGTGTAGAGAACTTTCTGGAAGATATCATCGAGAAAGCAGATCGTTATAAAACCCAGCGGGTGAACACCCAGGAGCCTGTCACTATCTGGCTATGTACACATGGTGCAGTCATCGCTGCTGCCAAGCATCTTTTACTCGAAGGAGAGCATACCCAAGAAAATGAGCTGGACTACACCCAGCCTGGAGAACTCCTCGAGATCTGGAAAAAGAACATCCAGCTGCATATCTTTAATTGAGCGCTTACTTTTTTCTGATGCTTCCGCTCGCTCCCGAGTGGTATTTTTTTGATGCCTCTATTTGCAATCTAGTTGCAAATGCTGAATTTCTCGTTATAATCCTCTTTTGCAAATTAGTTGCACATATAAAATGTGTGAAGGATGACATGCCGAAAATTAAAGAAGTGGTCCTCAGATTACAAGATATAGGAAACAGAACCCGCCAGGTGCAGGACATCTTGCCGACCAGTATCCAAGCTCCACAGGACTATGAAAGGACAGTTCTCCACGCCGGTGCCGAGTCACTTCGATTGATTGATCGACTGATGAATGGTGAACATGTTCATACCCGCCCAATCCTGAACTCTGAGGCTGACCTTGAAGACTATATTCGCCGGATGGTAGCTAAAGATGAGAGTGATCCTCTGGCTGCTGGTGAGTACGTTGTCGTTAAGGTAGGTGAGCACCGTTTCCTGGGTACAGCCAGCTTAGTCAAACGGGACTTCACGATCGACGAGCTACGAGAAGCCTACCGGGTAGACAAAGCCTATCCTGATGCCGTGATTATTCAGGCTAAAGAAAACGGCCAACTGGAGATGACGGAAGACGTCGGTGTCCAAGTTCGCTTCTCCTTGATGCCGCTTCGTGATATCCAGGAGGTTACCAAACTGGAAACCCGCAACGCCAAGTTGGCAGCCAGCGCAGCCGCCACCAATATCATGACTTCCTCGGAGGCAGCTAGAACCCTTCAAGCGGAGTTTGAGGAGGATTGTCATGATGAATCCCCAAACTTTTCGATTGCTAACACCCACTTTATTACCCCGATGGCTATGGCTCTTTCCGCTGCATCTGATGCAGCCCAGCTGGACCGTGTCTTGACTGCAACTACCTTGACCACTGCAGCCACTACAGGGAGCCTTAATCCCACCTTAGCTGAGACTCTCCATCTTCATGATGTTCAGCGTCCACTCGCCCAGAAACAAACTCAGGCTGTTGGAGAGACAGGTCTGTTGGGAGGGATTACCACTGACCAGCTGACGTTTTGGCTAGGTGGCTGGAATAAAGTGATCGACGGTCTTAGCCAGTCCGGACTACGAAAAACCTTCCAAGTCGAAGAAATCCTGCCGGAGAATACCATCGCTGTTGCCCAAAATCTGAACGACTTTGAGTCGGATGAGAAGCTGGAGTTGACAGTGGTTACCGGCACTGCCCTGACTGCTACCGACGCACAAAGCCTGGAGCAACAAGTGAATAAAATTGGCAACCGAAGAAACTTACTGCGGCCGGTGCGCCAAGTATTCACTGCTGACTAGTACCAAATTAATCACACCCAGAATCACGACATGCCAAACAGCGCCGAGTTTTTGCATCCAGCATCTGAGCCTCAGCACCCCCCAGTGTCAGAGGCGGCTGAAACGATGCCCCTCCCTTTAACTTTTCAACTCGTCGAGGGGTGGGCAAAGCGTAGCGACTTGACGAAAAAAGTATCCACCAAACAACAGACTGTCGTGGTTAAAGCTGAGCTTCCTCAACCCGTACAGGTCGCAGAGCTCCTTCCCCTAGATCCTCAGCCGAATGTGAAAGGCACTCAAGCCGACCCAGTTCCTGTCAATCAAGAAAACTTGCCACCTGAAGTCGCTACCATGCCTGTGGAGATTCAACAAAAGTATCTGCAAACTGTCCGAACTGCTACAGCACACGGTTTGGAGTTTCGACTGAATTTGAACAGTGCCGCTGAAAAGTTAATCGCGCTGGGGAGAATGACAAGTTTGTTGACTAGTGTAATGCAGTTTGTCAGCGTCGCTTGTCCCCACTGTGCTATGGCAGCTGCGCAGACCGTGACCTCAGCGGGCCGAGCGTTTGGTCTACCGGGCCTAGGCGGCTTGGGACACTGGCACTCAGACGGCACCTACCATGAAGGCAGTCATAGTCACGATACTGTTGGGGGCAGTTCAGGTTGGATTGATAACCCGTTCAAATGGCTAGAGGTGGATCAGTCGCTGACTCGACGCCCTGCTCCGGCGCTTCGCAAGCGAGCTGCGTAAGATGTCAGCGTTCAACGCCAAAGAGAGCTTGCAGTACTCCACGCCCTGTTCCCCACATCACTGACCCGTCTACGACCAGCTGGAGCACAGGCAGCCAGTACCAGGCGCCTTCCACATCCCAGTAATGTTTCCTGATAGCCCAGAGCATATACAGAATACAACCAGCACTGAATATAAGCAGGGCGATCTGCGGAGACCAGAAGACAGCGAGTCCTACGATCAGCAGTATCCCCAAAAGGTATCTTCCAAATAAAACGATCACCTTTGGTCGCAAGATCCGGGCCTGAATGTCCGAAGTGGCAAATGTGCTGGTCAGCTTCACAAATTGGCCAAGTGAACTGGGTGGGGTCCACCGGACAGTAGCACGACGCTCCAACACGATCGGGACATGTTCCTGTCTCATCTTATGAAAGAGCGCGAAGTCTTCGCTGGTATTCAGGCGTTCGTCGAACTTGCCGAGTTTCTCCCACGTCTTCTTTTCAAAGAGTACCGACCGAGTGGTGGGAAGGTATGTGTCCGGATGAATGCGATCCGGCATTGGTAAAAAGTAGGGAGTCACTGCCCGCTCAAAAGGAGTTTTGCCTGCACCGATTGCATACCCGCCGACCACTTCACCAGGATGGAATGCAGACAGCAAGGCTTCCAGCCAAACTGGCTCAGGAATACAACCCGCGTCGGTGATAGCAATCAACTCGTTCTTGGCCAAGATAATCGCCTGATTCCTTCCCTGGCTGCGATTACAGGGGAAGGACTCCACTACTAGCTTAATGGGCGAGTGTTCACTCTTGAGCTGCTGGGCATACTGAGTAATCAACTCAACTGTCCGATCCGTCGAGGCGGCATCGACGATGACGACTTCCTCAGGCAATATAGTCTGGTGGGTGAGTGCATTGAGTAAGTCAATGATCGTCAACTCTTCGTTTTTGACAGTAACTATGACTGATACAGGGGCGGTGGTGGGTGGGTGTTCTTCGTTCACGCGTTGCTCACTTTGGCAAATACAGAGATGTACTCATCAATTATAGTTTCGAATCGGTATCGTGAGCGATAGACCTGTTGAGCATTTCTGCCAAGCTCTGCCGCTCTGTGCGGTTGCTTGAGAATAATCAAGATTTTTTGAGCAAGCTCGGCGACATTTCCCTTTTCTGCCAACAGCCCAGTCTTTCCATTCTCGACCATCTCCGGTGTGGGGCCACAGTCAAATGCCACAATCGGCTTAGCCAGCGCCATCGCCTCAATCGTCACTAATCCAAAGCCTTCTAGTGACCAGACCGACGGAAAAACGCAGACTGTTGCTCGAGCCATTAGCTCCAGCGGGTCAGCTACCCGTCCTCGGAACTCCACGTTGTCCTCTAAGTGGTAAGCAGCTACCACTTGTCTGACTTCTGTCTCAAACTCACCTTCACCCGCAAAAACCAAACGGGCCCCTGGTGCTTGTTTGACCACTTCAACAAATGCCTGAACCAAGAGATCTTGTCCTTTCCCTTTCTCCATACGGGACACACAAACGACAGTAAAATTAGAGAAAGGGCTGATTTTTAGGTACTTTTCTATATTCAATTTATACCTGGCGCATTGCAAAATGTGGAGGCGTCGCGGCTCTACCCCTACCTCTTCTATAAAGAACCGTTGCGTGTAGGGAGTCGGTACAATGACCGTTGCGGGCAAGCCAAGCACCGCCCGATACAGATACTCCGGCAATCCGGCAAACTTCCGAAAGACAGGTCCCAGTGGGGCAAACTCGATCCAGATCACCGGAATTTTCCATAAACGCGCTAATGGTGTCACTAGAATCTTTTCGATAAAACCGGACATGACGATCACATCCGCATCCTTTGACTGCCATACTGCCCAAAGATACTGGGCAACTCCAAAAGGCCACAGCACCGCCGCTTTCACCAATCCTTTCCAGTTGCCGATGATATCTAGTACAACCGGCAAGCGGTGAACAGGAATCTTTTTTCCTGGAGCATTTCGGTAAAACGCGCAAAGGTGACAAACGCCTGAACTTTTATTCCCCTATCCTGAAGAGCCTCGAGCATGTCGCGGTTGACCTGCTCCGCGCCACCGATACCTAATGTCTGACAGATAAAATGAACGCGGCGAAGGGGGTGAGACTGTGATAAACGCGGGCGGGTCATGGTTTCCCTACTTGCCACAACTTGAGGTACTCCGCCGCTAACTGCGCCCACGTTTGGCGTTGTGCCCAAGCTTGGGCTTCAGGCCGGAGACCATCGGGTGCTTGCAGGGCAGCTTCTAGTGCTGCACCCGGAGCGGCGACAGAAACCAAGTCGGTAAAGGGACTCAACAGAAGATAGTCCCTCTTGAGGAGAGTCATGTAGGTAGCAACTACCGGCACCCCGGAGGCAAGCGCCTCCAACATACTCAAGTAGCCGGATACACATGCGGCATCATAGTTGCGATAAAGTTGCGGTGTAGCCTGCTGGACACCCAGGAAACTGACCGGCAGATCTGTCTGTTTCACGAATCTTTCCAACTGAATCTTGAGTGGGCCCTCGCCGGCAATGTCCAGCCGGAAGTTGAGCTTGTTTCTTTCTTTGAGCGCTGACATCGCCTCCAAGTATGCCCAGATACCCGTATCTTCTTCGAGCCTGCCGATAAAGAGGTACTTTTCCGGAGTTGACCGAGCAGGAGCAGCTTTCGTTTGGGAGGGAGCAGGGGTGGCAGCAAATACCTCATCCACTGCACCATAATTTCGTACTGTCGGCTCTACTCCATACCACTTTTGATGAAAGCTGCCGATACAGATGTTCCTCTCACTCTGTAGCTCAGCCAGTTGATGCATCAGTCGCTGCTTCCAAGTGGGTGGGCCAGGTGGCTCATAGCCATGAAAAGTTGTATAGATACGTGGTTTGTGCAGAGAGAGCAGAAATGGTTGCAGCCAAAAAAAGACATCATGGACATGAATAATATCAACGTTTTGCAACAGCATTTTATGTTGCCTCATCCATCCCCAGACGCTTTTTTTAATATCCGGATTAGCGGTATCTGGCCGCAGCGGCAAACGCAGAATCTCTACACCTTGGTGAATCTCTTTTTCGGGCAAGGATGGGTCATGTTGTTCGGTAATCACTTGCAGCTCGATTGAAGGAAGTTGTTGTAAGAGTGCTTGCGACAGAAACTGAACGTGACGTTCCACCCCTCCTACTGCCGGCCAGTATCTGCGCGTTAAAAATACGACTTTCATGCAAGGTTCCTGTAATCTTCGCTCTTTAAACTGCCTGTAGTTACTTGAGAGGAGGATACATGAAACGTCAACTGCTTAGCAATCTGCCTCTCCGGCGCATCTGTGCAGTTCTCGTTGCCGGGTGCGCCTATCTATGGCTTGGGGCCCTAGATGTGCAGGCGGAGACAGTTATCTTTGCAGATAACTTTGACAGTCCTCTGGGAACAAACTGGCAGATTGCCCGAAACCAGCAGGCCAGTGATCCACTTAAGCCCTGCATGAATAAGAATACTCCAGCGGTCTGGACTCAAACGAACGGCCTGCTGCAACTGATCATTGATAGTCCGGTATGCCTGATGGACCTTGTCCCCATCAATCTCGATTTGCGAGGACTGGGCTTGTACCGTTTGTCATTCCACTTTCTGATTCAAGGTTCTACTCAGATGGATCGATCAATGGTTTTTCTATGGCAAGATCCCCAGAATTGGTACAACCTGAAGCTGTTTGGAAATAACTTGTTTATTGAGAAAGTAGTCAATGGTATGACCTACCAGCTGCCTGGTGCGCTTCGCCAGTATCCGTTTCAGCTTAACCACGAGTATCAATTTACGATTGAGTTTCTCCGCGAGCAGAAGATTCGCGTCTGGGTAGATCAACAGCTGGTGTTGGAAGCCACGGATCAGTTCCCTTTTATCACACCCTTAGAGCGGCAGACGATCTCACTCCGCGGAGGCGTCGGGGCAGCTTCACGTTCAATTACCACTGTCGATGACATTCACCTGACAGCAGATCTATCTTCAGCTTCGGTCACCCAGTTGGATGTTCAGCTCTGGAAGCAGAATGATACTGTTTGGGCAAATGAAGAGTACGATCACGCCCACTTGTGGTCGAGCATGCCGACGATGAGTCGGTGGGGCTGTGCTGTGACTTCGATGGCGATGATTTTGCGCTATTACGGAATTACCGAGTTACCATCCGGTATAGCTTTGACGCCTCAGTCACTTAACGAGTGGCTTAAAGAACAAGTCGACGGCTACTTTAACGGGAATCTCAACTGGCTGGCGATTAGTCGTCTAACTCAACAGGTCAGCGCCAAGCTACACACCCCTAAACTGGAACTCAGTCGTACCGACGGGACGTTGGCCCAGATTGTTGAGTTCGCTAAGCAAGAGATCCTGGCTAATAAACCCGTTATTCTGGGCTACCCGGGACACTTCTTTGTCGCGGATGGAGTCGATAACACCACCAATACCTTACTGATCAAGGATCCTTATTACTCTTACCAACGACTGAGTCAGCGACCTACTTTGCAGGAAGTGAATACAATCCGCCGTTTCCAACCAAGTCATACCGACTTAAGCTACCTTCTGGTGAATGTTTCACCAGAGGTAGAACTACTAATTACTGACGATCAAGGTAATCAAGTCACGGTCGAAAAAGTAACTGAGTATTTGCAGGATCCTACCAGAGAAACGGATCAGCGCAGCCCGCAGTTGGCGCAGTACTTTATTCGGCAACCGGAGACCGGTCAATACACCCTTACCTTAACCAGACCGGAACATGGACAGTACCAGTTGGATGTCTTTCAGTACGATATCCAGGGGAATGTCACGCAAAGCAAAGAATCCGGAGAAGTGGGCCCTGAGGGACAAGACGTCATCGTTGAGTACCGCAAAGAAGCCACGCTTCCTGCGCCATCTGCTTCTCCATTATCCAGTCCGGCACCCTCACCGACTCCCTGGCTTAGTCCCAGTCCTCAACTCTCGCCTCAGCCGTCCCCACAGCCACAAAATCCTAATAGCAGACGGACATGGCTTTACCGCCACCTGCTGGCTGAGCTCCACCAGCTCCAGCGGATACTCCAACTTTTCCAACAGCTGCAGTTCCTCCAACTCTCCTCGAGCTACCAAAGGCTTCTGCACAACCTAGAAAGATTGAATCAACAAACCAATCCGTCAAATAACTGATATAATCTGTTCTCTCAAGATGACGGATCAATCAGCCCCTACCAGCTTCTGGCAAGAGTTGCCACGTCCTATCATGGGTGTGTCTCCGATGGATGGCATTACCGACTTTCCGTTTCGTCAGATTACCAAAAAATACGGGAATCCGGCGGTCGTCTATACCGAGTTCACGAGTGTGGAAGGACTCTGCCATGGGGCCGACCAGCTTCTGAAAGACTTCCTCTTTGACGAGAGCCAACGTCCAGTCATCGGCCAGATCTACGGTACAACTCCTGACTTTTTCCGTCAGGCTGCAATTGTTCTTTGCCAGCTTGGCTTTGACGGTATCGATATCAATATGGGCTGCCCGGCTAAAAACGTCGCCCACAGTGGGGCCGGGGCTGCACTCATTCAGACTCCGCAGCTGGCCCAAGAGATCATTCGTGCCACTCAGCTGGGAATTAAACAGTGGCAAGAGGGCATAACTGTCGAAAACTGTCCGGATATCACCGAAGCGATCGCCATAAAGGTTAACCAGCGCTCAAGCAAGCTTCCTTCCCACTATCAAGACCGCACTCGGATGATTCCTGTTTCAGTTAAAACTCGTGTCGGCTACCACCAACCAGTTATTCAGGAATGGATCCCTACCTTAGTGGAGACAGAGGTAGCCACTATTGCACTCCACGGCCGGACCCTCAAACAACAGTACGGGGGCTTGGCCTCCTGGGAGTTGATCGGTCAGGCAGCGGAGTTAGTCAAAAATACAGGAACGCTTTTGCTAGGTAATGGTGACGTCAAAAGTTTGGAGGATGCTCGACAAAAAATAACTGCTTACGGAACTGACGGTGTCCTGATGGGTCGCGCAGCGATGGGAAACCCGTTTGTCTTCAAAGAATCTGACCAACAGCCAGACCACTTCACCCTCTTCAAGGTAGCTCTCGAGCACGCCCAACTCTATGAACAAACGTTTGGCACCGGCGAAAAGTACAACTTCTTGCCGATGCGCAAGCACTTAGGGTGGTATGTCCATGATATTCCCAATGCTAGCCAGATCCGGCTGGCGATCTATCGCTGCAACAGTAGTCAGGAGTTTGTTGAAGTGATGAAGAGCTTTGGGTATGAGATTGCCTGAGGTTTGAGCGGCTCCAGTTCACGCGGGCAAAACATTAAATTTGATATAATGTACTTGATGTCAATTGAGTTTCCTCTTCGAAGCGAAGTCGACCGTCAACTCGAGGCTCGCAAACAGCAGCGGCCGTTGACCATGGCCCAAGCTAAAGAAATAACCTCGGCGATGGAAGAACAGATTACTACTCTCTCAACGGAGAAAAGTAAGCAACGGGAGTTAAGAGCCAAAATTTTCCATTATTTGACAGCTGGATCACGGCCTACTACTCACCGTTCCGGTAAGCCAGAGGGAGAGTTGGGGCCTTTTTCTAAAGCGAAAGCGCGAGAGCGATTTCAGAAAAGCGTTTTCAAAGATTCTAAGTAAGATTGTGCTCGATTCAGGACTCGAACCTGAGACCTCACGAATGTGAATCGTGCGCTCTAACCAACTGAGCTAATCGAGCGTTAAACTGCTGCTAAATAACGATTTCCAGATGGATAGTATACCATTCCGGTCAGCACTACGGTTCTTGTAAGGACAGTCCTGCATACTGCGCTGGATGCTTAAGTCACTCTGGCAGCTGGCGCTTAACGTCGTCTATCCTCCCAGCTGCTGTAGCTGTGGGCGCCTTGGCTCTTACCTGTGTTCTCGGTGTAGCTACCAGGTGGACTTTCTCCTTACCCCAATCCGTTTGCCCACTGATTCACCTCTGGACTCAGTTTCAGTGGCTTTCCATTACAGGCCGCCGATCTCTGATCTTATCCAGGTGATGAAGTACCAGTCAGTCATCGGGGTAGCTCACCTGTTGGGCGAGTTGCTTTATTTCCATACCAACTACCCGGATGTAGAACTGGTAACCAGTGTTCCGTTATCGCGGGAAAAAGAGCGATTGCGGGGCTTCAATCAGGCCAGGGAGATCGCCCGAGTATTTGCATCACAGGCCCAACTTCCCTATGCCGAACTTCTTCAGAAGCAAGCTTCAGGCGTATCAAGTCAAGCCAGCCTGACAGATCGAGCTGCCCGATGGCAGAACATTCATGCCACTGCCTTCCGGGCAATCCCTCGAGTGCGTGCTCCTACCAGCGTTTTACTGGTTGATGACGTCTACACCACTGGCGCCACCCTGAGTGCCTGTGCCAAAGTCCTGAAAGCCGCAGGGGTGCAACGGGTCCACGCCCTGGCGGTGGCCCATGGCAGTTAGAGAGAACTACGGGGGTCTGGGAGACTAAACCTCCATTCCAGGCCTGGGAAAACTGGAAATTTATACCCTTTTCGGTTATAATAGGGGTCTTCACGGGGATGTATTGCATTGACGTGATGTGCTCATTAATATCTGCAGACGCTCTTTGACCCGCAGAGCAAAACAGGGTCAACAATCAACTGCCAATAAAGCAGATCGAATTGTGGCAAAAGCCTACACTACCTTGACCAACGTCTTTGGTGGTTCCGCTGATGTCGCATCAGTTCAGCCAGCTTACTTAGTTGCTTAACTGACATTCATACCTTCCGCTCTCACTGATGGCGAGGTATGGGTGACAACTCAGTCAGTGTGACTGCCTAGAGCTTATGTCGACTAGGCGCAAGCTTTAAGACATAGATTGTCGGAAGTGGCTCGTTTTCTCTTCCTTTCCGGCATTAACAAGAGAAATCTACGTCTGTAGGTGATGTTAGTGCTGCCGTTGCGGACAGGGGTTCATTACCCCTCATCTCCACAAGCCATTCCGGCCCATCGGGCCTACTCGAAAAGTCAGGTATACTAGCCCAATGCAGATCATTGAGAAAGTTACCGACTTGATTCATTTTTCCGGCAAAAAACCCCGAGTAATTGCGTCCGACGTTGACCACACTCTGGTCGACTTTGATGCAGGCCATGACGCTGGCATTCAGGCTATTGCTGACGTCACTGACTCCAAGTTTGCCAAACGCGTCGATGAGATCTTTCAGTTCTTAGTCCTAGGGAACCGCAAGTCTGTTGATGAGCCTTGGGATCAACAAGAGCTTCACGATCAACTTGTCGCCTCTCTCCAGCCTCATCAAGCGCACGATATTGAAAAGTACGGCATCCGGAAGTGGAGCCGAGAGTCGTGGATTCTGCAGACTGCACTCGAACAAAACTACCCCATTACCCAAAAGTTTGTGACGACAGTGCGTGAGGCGTATTGGGATGCAGTGGCAAAACACGCCGAGCTTTATCCGGAAGTTCCCGAGTTCTTTGAGTGGCTTCAGCGGGAAAAGATTCCCTTGATTGTGATGACGGGCAGTGACTCGGTCACCGATATCACCGAGGATCCTTCCCCAAGACTTATCTACGAACCGAAAGCCTCTTGGGACTATAAGATGAAACGGCTTGGCCACATCCCGGCCCAAAAAGTTCACATCGGTGACCCCTTTGACAAGCCGCATCAAGCGTTCTTTGACGGCGTCTATGCGTCTGCCCGCGCACTTGGCGCCCAGTCCCCCAAAGAAGTCTGGTTCGTAGGTGACTCTAAAGGTGGTGATCTCGATGTTCCTGAAAAAGACGGCTACCTCACCTTTTGGCTGCGACGCCCAAAAGATGACAAGTAATCTCGACCGGCCAAGGGCACTTTCCGTAACTTACATTACTTCTTTTTAAGACGTAAGTTGCTAGGCTGCTGCCATGCAATTTACCCGAGATATCTTCGCCACCAGTTATCAAAATGTTTTAAAGCCACTCCTTTTTACACAGGATGCCGAACGGGTGCACAACAACTTCACCCGTTTTGGAAAGTTCCTGGGGGAGTTTGGGCCAACCCGTTCGCTAACCTCTGTGCTGCTGGCCTATCGCAATCCCGTCCTCATCAAGATTATTGATGGTGTTACCTACCCGAATCCCATCGGACTCTCGGCGGGTTTTGACTACAACGGTCAATTGACTCAAATCTTGCCTGCAGTGGGATTTGGTTTTACGACTGTGGGGACGGTTACGCTGGAACCATACGAAGGAAATGTCCCACCTCGCCTGGACCGATTTCCCCGCTCCAAGGCGCTGTTAGTCAATAAAGGCTTCAAGAGTCTGGGAGCTCACGCGGTGATTAAGAAATTGACTGGCCTCGAGTTCTCCATTCCGGTGGGGATCAGCATCGGTAGCACTAATAAACACTTTTCTACTCTTAAAGCCCAGATCGAGGACATCACCACTACTTTCCGCTTGTTTGAAAGATCAAAGGTGAAGCACTCCTATTACGAGCTGAACATTAGCTGTCCGAATACGTCCATTGGTCAACCTTTTACGGACCCAAAGAACTTGTCGCGCCTGCTACGAGCTGTCGTCCGGCTGCGGATTAAAAAGCCGGTCTACTTGAAGATGCCGATTGACCTGCAAAAGAAACACATCCTGGAACTGCTTGATGCTGCCGATCGATCATCTATCAGCGGGGTCATTTTCGGTAACCTGACCAAGGACAAAGAAAACCCAGCTGTCGATCCTCAGGATCGGATTCTCTGGAAAGAACGCACAGGCAATCTCAGCGGTAAACCCACTTGGGAGAGATCAAATGCCTTGATTAAACTTACTAAAAAGCACTATGGAAAACGCTTTACGATCATCGGGACCGGTGGCGTTTTCAGTGGCGAGGATGCTAAGGAAAAGTTGCGGCTGGGCGCTGACTTAGTTCAACTGATCACTGGAATGGTTTATCAGGGTCCTCAGCTTATTGGCGAGATTAACTCCTACCTGGCTGAAAACTAAAAGACAAAAAAAGGGACAGCAGCCGAATGCTCCGGAGAAAAAACAGAGTCTCTTTATTACTGTCGGCTCAACTTGAGAAGTCCCGGTGCATTGAGCACCTCAATCAGGCGCTGGCGCCGTTTAATCAAACCTTGATCCTCGATAGACTTTAGCTGCAAGCTGACGTTCTCCCGAGTTAACCCAAGCCAGTCCGCAATTTCCTGATGGGTAACCTCAACTGGAATAACACCTTTTTCCACGGTACTAAGTGGCTGATGTTTGGCGAAGTACACCAACAGGCCGGACACGCGTTGGATAGCTGGCTCGGAAGCATTCAACTGAATACGATGCAGCAGACCTTTCATGCCCCTCATCGCATGAAGGAGCAGCTCAAAGGTTAAGACAGCGTCCTTGCGGGCCTCCGCCAGAAACTCCTCTCGAGGAATTTGATATACCTCCAGGGCTGTGGCGGCTTCAAAATCGTAAGAGTCACTCGGCCCTGTCAGCGATAACAGCGAGATACATGATCCCGGATAGAAGACGTGCAAGTTGACCACCTGTCCGTTCTCTGCAGTCTGGCTAAGCTTGACGGATCCCTCGATGACATAGAAGAAGTACTGGGGCTGCGAACCACGCGCGAAGAGCTTTGCTCCGGCTGAGAACTTGACCCTGGGGAACTTACAGGCGAAGTCCTCAATCGGATTAACGTGATCTAGATTACTGTGGGATGTTGGCATCGCTCTTAAAATTTCTTTCTACAACAAGAAAAGTCCTGTTGATCCGTTGACTGTTCAGGACATTATAGACCGCCTTTCAAGAGCAACCCGTTTTAAGGATATTTATGAAGCTGATTCTCTCTCTTCTTCTGACTGTCTGCGCCATGCTAGGGATACTGGATGCCGGATACATTACCTATAGTGAAACCATTGGCCAGCTTCCCCCATGTCAACCACCTTTTGCTTGCCGCGAGGTTCTGGAGAGCCCATGGTCACACATCGGCCCCATTCCGATTGCCGCGTTTGGACTGCTGTTTTACTCGACGATGTTTGTGCTTGGGACTCTTTCTTTTATGGACGTGCGGACAGTTGCAGTAAAGGGTATTAAGATTAATCTGGTCGGAGTTCAAGCGTTACTGGGTCTGAGTGGCTTTTTCTTCTCACTTTGGCTTGTCTTTGTGATGGGAGTGATTCTTCAAGCCTGGTGCTTGTATTGTCTTTTGTCAGCGATCAACTGTTTTGTTATCTTTATACTGACAACAAGCATCTTCGTGCATGAGCATCGACAGACTCGTCGCGAAGGCCCAGAGGAGTCCTATGCGCTGCACTTTTAAAGTCTCAATTGTTGGCGTTGGTAAAGTCGGAGCCACGGCAGCATATGCTCTTTTGACTGAGGGGACTGTTACTGATCTTGTCCTGGTGGCACATGACGTAGCCAAAAGCAGTGGCGAGAAGGATGACCTCGAGCAGTCGCTACCGTTTCTGCAGAATACTAATATCACGTTGACCGATGACTATACGCAGGTTGCCGGATCTGAGGTAACGATTATCTCCGCGGGAGCAGCACAAGAGCCGGGAGAGGATCGGCTGAGTCTCCTCAAGAAGAACGTTGCTCTTTTTTCCGAAATTATTCCTAAAATCAAGGCGGCCAATCCCAATGGGCTGATCCTAGTCGTTACTAACCCGGTCGATATCCTGACGTATCACTGCTATCAACTGGCTGAGTTTCGCCAGGGACAAGTCTTTGGCAGCGGGACGCTTCTAGATACGGCGCGTTTCCGTAAAGAGCTGTCAAAACTTTTCAACGTCAATCCACGCAGTATTCATGCCTATATTCTGGGAGAACATGGGGACAGCTCGTTCCCGTTGCTCTCCACCGCCAACATTGGTGGTCAGCCTCTTCAGTCTTTCCCGGAGTATGACGAGGAGAAGGTGCAGATCGCTTATCAGAACAGCAAGAACGCTGCCTACAAGATCATTCAGACCAAAGGCGCGACCTACTACGCCATCGCTACGGTGATCAACTCAATCGTGCAAAGCATCTACAAAGATGCTAAAACGGTCTTACCAGTTTCTGTGCCACTGCAGAATCATCACATGCAGTCTAATGTCTCGCTCAGTGTCCCCTGCATCGTTGGCGCAAATGGTGTGGAAAGGGTCTTAACGACTGCTTTCTCCGAGACCGAACAACAACAGTTTACACACAGCGCTGAAGTCTTACGTGAAGCATACAAGAACGCAACCCAGTAGAAAGGAAGATGTATGAAGATCCTGATCGTTTACGAAACATTAACCGGCACTACTCAGTACGTAACTGAAGTTATGCAAGCGAAGCTGACCGAGTTTGGTCATCAAGTTGACCTTCACAGCGTGCGCTATCAGGGCCAACAACCCGAGTTGAGTAACTACCAGGTGCTGTTGTTCGGTGCTCCGACCTACGAAGACGGGAAGCTCGAGCAAGGCATGCGGGTGTTCATTGCTAAGTGCAAAGAGAATTTAAGCGGGTATAAAGTGGCCGTGTTTGGCTTGGGCAACAGCACATATCCACTGTTCTGTAAGTCGGCAGATATTCTGGAAGAGTGGGTAACCCAACAGCAAGGCAGAGTAGCAATTCCTACGCTCCGGATTGATGGATTTCCAGATGACATCTCCCCGATTGAAAACTGGATTGTCCAGTTGGACCAAGCACTGAAGAGTGGCAGTTAAAAGCCCAGGCTCTTTCTCTTATTCCTAAGTTGATATAATCTGAGCTGTTCCGATTGGTATATAGCACTAAACCGCTAGATATCGGCCGGAACTGCATTTTTAACATCGTTTCTGCAATCCTGCGCTCCTCGTTCCGTTCTCGTTTTCCACAGTCACTCTGTTTGGACTACAGCTACATGATGGAGGTATTTAGCATGACCTTTCAGGATCGGCTCCGTCGGGCGACTAGAACCCCGATGGAAAAAATTGGGCGGTGGCTCTGGGATAAGGGAGTACATCCCGACTTCCTGACGATCATCGGTCTGATGGTCGTCGTCATCGCATCCGCGTTTATTGCAACGGGACACCTGCCGCTGGCAGGGGTCATTCTGATTGTCGGTCTGCCACTGGACGCGCTCGACGGTGCGGTGGCACGCGCTATGAACCAGCCGAACCGTCGCTTTGGTGGCATTCACGACCAGCTACGTCCGGGCGCGGGCCGGCGAAGCTGGACTGGAAGTAAAGGTGGGTGGGATTGACCGCTTAATGCGGGTCGCCTTGCTGTTGGTTGCCCTGCTTGCGCCGACCACTCTTATGGCGGTGTTGCTTTTCCTTGCATTGGCGGGCAACATCACCACCCTCCAGAGGTTGGGCTATGCTTGGCGCAATCTGGAGTAGGCAGCAAAGAAGAAACGTTGTTCAGAGGGGCGTGGTCTGCCAAGGCTGCGCCCCGAATCGTTCACTACCCAAAAAACTATCCAAAAACATCTCTTTTGACGTATTTTGAGCGTCAATTTGACAATTGTAAGAATTGACAGTAGACATCCTATACTATTGACATATGCGTAATAATTGTGTAGAATTGCGCTGTCGTATTTCATGACTTGGGGACGCGCCATCTACGACGCGTCTACCCGGCTCATTACCATCTTAAGGAGTAGGTCAAAATGACCGCAGCAGTTGCAGTTGAACAAACCCGCCATGCCCTGATTCGGGGATTCGCACTGAAGTCCATCTCGGCGCAGGTAACGACCCCGAAAACCACGCTGCACCTTCAAATCCGCGATCTGTCTCCCATCGGCGGCACTCTCGAAGTGACCAATGCCGGGGAGAATAAGTTTGGCGGGGTCGTGAACGTTACGTTTCACGGCGAAGGTAATCACATCCGCAATGTCGTCACCACTGATGTCCTCGCGCTGAAACCCGGCGAGAGTGAAGAATATGGAATGGGCATCATGATGCCCGGTCATATCGTCATCGAAGTGGGTGAAACCCGCGACAATATGTGTGAAGTGATGAGGTTGGTGTCCCCCGGCGGACAGTGCGGCGGGTAAAAAAACTCTTTAGAGAAAGGAAATACACAGAATTAGACCCCGTCGCGCAAGCACGGGGTCAGTTCGTTTTCCAAGACATTGAAAAGCCAGCTCTTTAACCGGTTTTTAGTTACCCAGCCTGGGCTACGTGCGTCAAATGCTCTCGGACTTTCATCAAATTCACGTCACGCGGCTTACTGCCTTCAGCAGGTCCGACCAAACCAGCCTCATACAGCTGGTCCAGAATGCGCGCTGCGCGCGCATAGCCCACCGACAACCGACGCTGGATCAACGATGAAGACGCTTTGTCATACTGCGAGAAAATCTTGACGGCCTCATCAAACAATGGGTCACGGTCTTCACCGCCAGTGCCGCTGGATCCACCTTTGACCATGTTCGCTTGGTATTTGGTGGTGATCTCTTCCTGGTACTCCGGTTTTTGACCCTGTCCCTTAATGAAGTCCACCAGCTTCCGGATCTCCGGCTCAGAGACAAAGGTACCCTGAATACGAGTCGGCTTTGCCTGATCCGGTGGGGTAAACAACATATCACCTCGACCTAACAGCTTCTCGGCACCCGGCATATCCAAGATGACACGGGAGTCCATCATCGACGAAACGTTAAAGGCAATACGTGCCGGGATGTTGGCTTTGATCAAACCGGTGATGACGTCTACTGACGGCCGCTGCGTGGCCAGCACCAAGTGAATTCCGACCGCACGAGCCATCTGGGCGATTCTGGTGACACTCTCTTCCACTTCTGCCGGCGCAAAGAGCATGATATCGGCTAACTCGTCAATAATAATGACAATACTGGGTAAAGCCTGGAAACCAGCTAACTCGTTGTAGGCGTCAAGATTCTTAACTCCTGCCTCCGCCAACCGCTTGTAGCGGTTATCCATCTCAGCACAGGCCCACTTCAGCGCTGAGACCACTTTTTTGGGCTCGACGATAACGGGAGTTAACAAGTGAGGAATGTCATTGTAGCCAGTCAACTCGACACGTTTCGGGTCAACCAAGATAAACTTGACCTCAGCCGGGCTAGCACGAAACAGCATCGAACACATAAAGGTATTAATGGCAACTGATTTACCAGAACCGGTAGCACCAGCGATCAAGATATGAGGCATCTTGGCAATATCGGCCACCACCTCTTGGCCAGCCACGTTCAGGCCCATCGCTACTGCTAGCTTTGACTTTATCTTTTTCATCTTTTCCGAAGAAAGCATTGTTCGCAGCGTCACGAACTGCGCTGAATGATTCGGCACCTCGACACCCACCAAAGCGCGGCCGGCAATTGGGGCCTCGATACGAATCTGACCAGTGGGAGCAGCCAACGCCAGCGCCAAGTCTGTAGCTAGACTAGTAATCTTGGACAGCTTTGTTCCCAGTGCAATTTCTAGTGCATACTGAGTAACTGCCGGCCCGTAGTTAACCTCGACGACTCGGGCCTTAATCCCAAACGAGGCCAGGGTTTTTTCAATGATCTGAGCGTTTTGCTTGACGTCACCGCGGTCGGCCTCACCACCGACTTTGGTAGAAAGCAGGGAAAGTGGCGGGTACTCCCAGATGTGGCTTGGGTCGTTGGCAGTGACTTGTTGAGGGGAGACCGTGGGTTTTGGAGAGAGTTCCAGAACGTTCTCCATTCCAGGCAGGTCTTTATCGCCTTTCTTGCTCTTTTCTTTGGCCTCTTCGAGCTCTTCTACCGGCTTGTCCTGCTTTGAGGCATCGTTGATGCTAAATGTGGGCTGTTCCTTGATGCCAAAGCCGCTACCAAATCCAAACTTAGGCATATGAAAACCGCTGCTTTGCTGCATTGCCAACTCATCCTGGCCATTTTGGGGGATGTACTTGGGCTTGGGCATCACCCCCGACAGCCACTCCAATACTTCAGCCAAGGACAGCTGCATCATAATAATCAGACCTGTGACAAAGAGCGCAAAAAAAAGTGCTCCCGCTCCCCAAGGGCTGATCAGCAAGGAAAGATTGGTGAACGTTGATTGCCCGATCTCACCTGAACGGAACAGTCCCAACGTCCCGATCATCATCAAACATGTCCCAAGCAGGACGTGTGGTTTTGCCCAAAAGTAATCGGCGTGAAAGAGCACTAATCCGGAAGCAATAAAAATGAACGGCAAGAATAAACTGGCTACTCCGAAGTTTGCAGAGATGTAGGAGTGAATCGCTGCTAAAAGTACCCCTTTTCCGGAGAAAGAGATCACTACCAGCACACCCAGCAAAATCATCACCACGGCCGCGATCGACATCATGGTTTCTTTGCGAATGTTCAAGATAATAGGCTGTTTCTTTTTCCGACGAGGCATACGTCTACCAAATCACTCCCGCCTGAGCAAAATATTATAGGATATTTTTATCATACTGGATCATAATATTTCAAGTAGGAATCAACAGAGTAGCACATTTTTTTTGATCCTGAGAGCCGGCACTTCGGAGGAAAAGTTGGGAGCGATCAAAGTACAGAAAAAAGTGCTACACCCTCTTCATTGTAGGAGAAAAACCGAAAATAGTCGATATTTTTTCGTTCAACTGACAAGAGGAAATCCGGCTCTCCGCAAACAGCATTCCCGCTTGTGGCCTAGTCTTTCTAGACTTCCATGATCACCGGCAGGATCATTGGCTCGCGACGAATGATCTTGTAGAGACGGCGGCCGAGTCGGCGCTCAATGGCTCGCCGGACCTCTTCGTCTGAGTCGTCGCCCTTAGCGTTTTTGCGGACTTCGTCCACGATTTCATGAGTAGTTTGCTTGATGAAGTCTACGACTTCCTGGGCTTCCTTCATAAAAACAAAGCCGCGAGAGACGACGTTGATATTTTGCAGGTCCAGGCGACCGGCAACTTTCGGAATCACGAGCACAATCATGCCCTCAGTTCCCAAGGCCCGGCGATCTGACAAGACAGAACGTCCCACGTCTCCGACGCCAAGTCCGTCCACCAGCCGCGGCTGCAGGTTGAGGTGTTCGCCAAGCCGCGGAATACCACCTTCAAACTCGACGATGTCGCCGTGAGCCGGAATAACGACTTGATTCTCCTGGTAGCCCATCTTTTGACCCACCAGCTCAAAGAACTTCTCGCGATGGCGATCTTGTCCACCCATGGGGAAAAGATACTTGGGCTTCACCAGCGCGACCATCATCTGCTGCTCCATGGCTCCGCCATGGCCGGATTGGTGAAGATCTGGGACAACGTCCGGATAAAGGACGCGTACTCCGTTGCGACACAACTCGTCGATAGCGTCAAAGTACGGCAGTTCGTTGCCCGGAATTGCATCTGAAGAGAAGACTACTCGATCTTGTTTTTTAATCTGCAAGACCGGATGCTCACCATAAATGGCACGGACGAGGGACGAGCCTTCCTGACCCTGACTACCGGCAATCACAATGCACAGCTCGCTGTCTTTGTAGTTTTGGATATCTCGCTTGTTTACGACCATCTCAGCGGGAATAAACAGCTTGTTTAACTGTCGTGCGACTTCCACGTTCTGCTCAACAGATCGACCGATGAAGACGACTTTACGATCAAACTTGGCTGCGATGTTGACAACTTGTTGGATGCGATGAATGTGAGAGCTCATTAAGGTGACGATGTACTTCCCTTTGACATCGATCATCGACTCTTCCAGCGCGCCATAGACTGCGGACTCGGACTTACTCCAGCCTTCCCGCTCCACCCGCAGACAGTCCATCAACATACAGAGCACGCCTTCCTTGCCAATGCGAGAGATTGTGTCGAAGTCTGGCAGGACGTGATCAACCGGCTGCAAGTCAATCTTGAAGTCCGAGCCATGATAGATCACGCCTTCAGGTGTAGAGACGGCGAAGTGGCGAGTATCCGGGACCGAGTGCGTCATCGGGAAGCCTTCCACCTCAAAGTACTGACCGATCTTAAACTTTTCGCCATCCTTGAAGACGGTAATCTCCCGTTCGACTCCACCGTCGGCCATCCGATTTTGGGCAAAGCCGGCCGTAAGTGGGGAGGCATAGATCGAGAACTCCGGCAACTCGGGCAAAATATATGGCAGAGCACCGATGTGATCATCGTGTCCGTGAGTCAGAACCATACCCACGATCTGCCGCCCTCTTTCTAACTGTTCCTTCAAGTAGGTGATATCCGGGATCATCACGTCTACCCCCGGCATGGCTGAGGTCGGGAAACCGATCCCGCAGTCGAAGATCATCATCTCGTCTTCGTACTCATAGATGTACATGTTTTGGGTGACATTCCCCATTCCACCAATTGGAATAATTCGTAGTGCTGACATAAAAACTCCTTTGTCTTGTCAACGAGGGGCCCGCCGCAGGCGGGCCTCATGAAAATAATGCATCTTTCACAGAAGACTCAAACTCTTGGTTTTCTGTTTCTTTTTTTATAACTTCTGATCCTTTTTCCTGTATCCATTCTAAGATCTTTGGGATCTTTTGGAAGTCTTCGACAAACGACTTACTCGTCTGGGGACTTCTGAGCGCCGCCGCCGGGTGATACATGGGCAGGATAAACACACACTTCTTTCCCCAGTTCACTTTGTGAAGTCGTCCGTGTACCTGTGAAATTTTGACTGTTGGCAAAAACTTGGCCATGCTGAAGCGACCCAGCGTAATGATCAGTTTTGGCTGAATGATTTCGATCTCTTTATCAAGGTATGGCCGGTATGCCTTGATCTCATCTGGCACTGGATCTCTATTATCGGGCGGGCGGACTTTGACGATGTTGGTGATGTAGACTGTAGATCTAGGATACCCCACCGCTTCCAGAGTTCTGGTGAAAAACTGGCCGGACTTTCCCACAAACGGCTTCCGCTGCACCGACTCATAGTAGCCTGGCGCCTCACCAATAAACATGACCTCCGCTTCAGAATTACCATCACCGGGAACGGTTTTCTCGCCAAGGTTGCCAAGAGGTAAAGTAGGTAAGTCTTTTTCTAGGGAGTCACGGACGCGCTGGAGCTGTTCAGCCTTGGTCATACAAAATTACAATCACAGATTCGGGGAAGCTGGTACTTCATTCACTGTATTCTATCACTGGTCGATGACCCTAGAACTGCGGCAAGAAGATCTTGGCGTTTTCTTGGGTCACGATCACCTGCGGATAACCTTTCTCCACAATGATCCGAGCAGCTTTCCGCACTACTCCTTGCAGCGTCCGCTGCAAGGTACGAATACCTGCATCGTACCCGAGCGGCCGGGTCATCTTGGGCCATAGACTGTCCTCGATGATCAGCTGATCGGGTCGCAACCCTGCATCTTTGATCAGCTCCGGCAACACGTACTTCTGGGCAATCACAATTTTTTCCTGATCTGTGTACGACGGCATGTTGATCTTTTCCAACCGGTCCATCACAGCGGTAGCGATGTTGACGGTGTTGTTGGCAGTCGCCAAGAAAATGGCGTGTGACAGGTTGACCGGATAGTCGATGTAGTTGTCCTTAAAGGCATGGTTCTGGGCAGGGTCAAGCAGCTCGACCAGCACACCCATGATGTCCATCCGGGTTTCTTCGGCTGAACGATCAATTTCATCAAGCAGAATAATCGGATTGCGCACGCCCACCTGACACAGTCCTTTAACCACCGCCCCAGGTTCTGCTTCCAGATGCAGCCGCGACTCACCGCGCAGCTCTTTGGCCGATGACATACCACCGAACGGAATACGGACCAACTTCCGGTTAAGTGCCTCAGCCAACGAGTAGGCAAACGTCGTCTTTCCGGTACCGACCAGTCCCACCAGCAGCAAGACCGGCGCCCGGAAGTCTTCCTGATCTCCCTGCATACTTTTCAGCTTCAGAACAGAGACGTACTCCAGGAAGCGGTCTTTGACTTCCCGCATTCCGTAGTGGTGCTCTTCAAAGATCTTCTTGGTCAGCTCGATGTCGAGAGTGTCCTGGCTTTCTTTTTCCCAAGGGACCCTCAAGACCCAGTCAATGTATCGGGACACTTTTTCGTACTTTTCGTCATACGAACCCAGCTCCACAGAGCGCTCGAGGGCAACGATGTCTTTGGAAACTTTCAAGCGGAGCTCATCCGGAATGGTGGCTGCAGCCAGCTTATTCTTGAGCTCTTGAATTTCCTGCTGGAGGATGACTTTGTAGTCTGACATGTCTTCCTAAATCCTTACATCGAAAAGTCCCGGCGGTGCAGCAGTCCTGTCTTGGCACCCATGTGTTGAATGACGTTGCTGGCGTTTTTGACACCCCATTGGCAGGCCTCTTCAATGTCTTTGCCTAAGATATGAGCCGAGACGTATCCTACCAAAAAGGCATCCCCGGCCCCTGTCTCCTGCACTGCTTTTACTTCTGAGGCTTTGTACTGGTAATCGTAATGGTGCTTCATGTAAACGTTGCCGCCGTTTTTCCCGTCGGTAATTACTACTTGCTCGATGTTCTCAATCAAGACTTCCTGAACAGGCTGCAAGATCTCCCACTCCTCTTTGTTCATCATCAGAATATCGCAGGGAATATGGGCAGGCTGGATCTTGCCGTCCGCGATCAGCTGCAGCTCTTTCCGGCCTGGATTCCAGGAGAGCCCGACTAAACTGCTACGGATGTGATCAAAGAGCTGGAAGAGCAGTTCGGTGTTGGCTGAGACGTTGGATAGATGCACCCAGCGGCTGTTTTGAAGTAAATCCCAGGGGACGTCTCGTGCTTCCAACATGCCGGAGGCACCTCGATGGGTGAGGATTGAGCGGCCACCCTGGCCGGAGATCAGGACTGTCGAGACAGCGGTCTGTTCGTTGACCTCTGAAACAATGTAATCGGTATCGACGTGTTCTTTTTGGAGTTCATCGTAGACATTTTGACCAAAGATATCTTTGCCGATCTCTACCACTGCCGCGGTCCGAAAGCCCATCCGGGCAAAACCAACCGCGGTGTTGGTCCCCGCCCCGCCGCTTTGCCAGAAGAACTCTTCGACGTCGATCTTGCCTCCGTACGTCTGACACAGCAGTACTCCCTCTTGGGTCGGCTGAAGCTGAAAGTCTGGTGACTTCATGAAGATGTCAACTGTTGCTGAACCGATGGTCGTGACATCATGCATAGCTACTCCATTTCCTGTTGATCTACCGGCTGTTCTTGGGTGAGGAATCGGTCTCTCAGCTCTACTTCAAACTCGTTAAGAGCAACGATCATCTCCTCTTCATTCCGGGCAATCCGATACACCATTGTTTCTTTTTCGCCAATGAAAAAGTTTTCGTTAATCACTCTCATCACTTTCTCCCAAAAGGCGCCATATAAAATCAGCGGCTTATGGTTCCCATAGTAGAGGTGCGCTAACAGCCAAGCAGTCGTCCACTCACTCAAAGTGCCAGTTCCCCCTTGGAAAATAATAAACGCGTCAGCGTGATCCATCAAACCAAACATCCGCTCCACGTAGTTGGCTGTCTTGATCTCTTTATCGACGTGATTTTGGGTGTATCTTCCTTCAAACTCCGGCATGTCAGTCGGGTAGAAGGTAACTGCCAAGGTTTTGCCACCGGCAGATTCAGCGCCTTCTGTAGCAGCTGCCATTACTCCAGGTCCGCCGCCATTGACCACGATTTTGTCATGATAGGCCAGATATCGCGCCACGACAAAAGCCTCATGGTAGAGCGGGTGGTTTCTATCAATATCCGCACTGCCAAACATCGCCACATACTTGATGCGCGAGTGAATCTTGACCTTTGGAATCTGGATCTGTTTTTTCATGAGGGCAGGTCAACAAGAGCATACACCCACTTAGGGTGTTTACCGTAGTTTCATCATAGCGAATTTTTAGTCGTTCTTCGACTGATGCTTTCGGGCAATCCGGAAAAACTCCTCGATCGCCCTGACAGGGTCTTCCGACTTCCAAAGTGCACTTCCGACTGAGACTTCTTCAACACCGTGCTGAAGGATTTGACTGAGATTTGCGGTTTTGACACCACCGTCAATAATAATCGGCAGCTTGGCTGCACGAGGATGTGCCTCACGGAGCTCTTTGAGCTTATGAAAGACTTGTGGATTAAAGACCTCTTCCTGGTTCCCTGCCTCGACACTCATCAGCATGATCGCGTCAAGTTCTGCCCAGCTCTGGTCGTCAATCGCCTCAACCGGTGTAAAAAGATCCAGACCCAGCGCGGCTTCCCAACCGTTTCTCTTTACTTCGTGCAAGAAGTCTTCCTGATGGCTCATCCGCTCCACTTGACCGATCACCCGTTTGATGGGCAGGTACTCTCGAATGGCCTCGCACTCGAAAACCACGTCCATGGGTTCTTCAACCATCAAATGAAACTCCACCCCCAGCTCACCAAAGTCAATAACGGTCAGATCGAGAGGTGAGAGAGTAAGGTTATCCACAAACTGTCCATCAATGATGTCAACGTGAACTCGGTCGATCAGTTGGCTGGGTTTGACCGCATCTAGCTGCTCTACAAAGGTGATCATTGATTCAGTTAAGATGCTTGGAGAAAGCTTCATGGTACCTCTTAGTTCTCTTTCTTGGTGTTCCTGGTGCCAGGTGGCACGTTGGTGTTTGAGTTTATTGTAAGTTCTCGCGGTCCCAGATTTGATCAAGACGACGTTGGTAGCGTGGCTCGTTGCTAAATGTCGTCTCCAGAAATGCCGCGACCATCTCGCGAGCAGTATCTTCAGTAATGTAGTCAGCGGCAAGAGCCAGGATATTCATGTCGTCATCATGACGAGCTGCCTGGACTTGTTTCGCTGTCAGACCCAAACCGCAACGCACCCCTTTGACTTTATTGGCTGCCACCGCCGCGCCTACGCCGGAGCCACAACACAGAATGCCCTGAGCGTCACTTGCCTCCTCAACTACTTTTTCCGCGAGGGCAAAACTAATCACTGGATAGTCATCTTGTGGTTCGAGTTGGAGACTGCCAGCATCTATCACTTCGTGGCCTTGCGCCTCGAGCCAAGGCTTCAATCGCTCCTTCAAGTGAAACCCACGATGATCTGCGCCGATAAAAACTTTCATAGTCCGAGTATATCAGGAAGGAATCCGGGAACTTATTCCAAAAAGTGCCACGCTCTAAAATCCCAGCTCCGCCTTTGCTTCTTCATCCATCATGTCCGGCACCCACGGCGGATCAAATGTCAGTGTGATATGCACATCCTGATCAGATGCCAATCCAGATAGGCCGTAGAGCGCATCCTTGACCATGTGATCGAAGACTGCCGCTAGCGGGCAACCGGGAGTGGTCAACGTCATCAGAATTCTTGCTATATAGCTGTCAGCATCGGCTTTTGGTTCTACCGTCACGTCGTAGATGAGACCCAGCTTGACGATGCTGATGCCCAGTTCCGGATCAATAACAGTATCTAGCCGACGATAGACCTCGTCTTTGGTGAGTGATTGAGGTGAAGGTGGAGCCTGCATGTGCGTAGTATACAAAACCCCTCCCCGTATTCGGGGAGGGGCTCGGATTCATATCAGAGTGAAGAGTTACTTAGATGATCTCTTCAAAACAGGCATACCAGTGCGAGTGGTCTCGACAACTTGGTAACCAGCTGGGACAGCACTCAGAGCCATCTTGTCGCGGACGTCGCGAGCAAAGAAGTAGATGGTTTGCTTGCGGCCGTTCTTAAGAGTTACCTCACGGGTGTGCAAGTAGTAGGTTTGCCCTTTTTTGTTGGTGTAGCTGTAGGCGTTTGCCATTGCTCTCCTTTTTCCGCGTATGCGGTGTTACTTATACATTTTTGTATAGTGTGCTTTAGCCTATCATACTCGAGGAACTTATCAAGAAGATCTTCTGTGTGTAATTGTTCCTCATTTTCTTACAGTTATAGGTTACTGCTGAACGGTCGCGGTTAAGACAGTCTCCTCAAGTTGATCGTCATCATTTATTTCTCTACTGACAACAACCTCAAATGGCAGTGTATCGGCGGAGATGGCCCCCCATCCGACGAAACCACCCTTGCCTGCTTCCAGCCGGAAGGCTTTTTTCTTGCTTTCACCACCGACCTCTTTCAGCCAGACTTGGTAGAACGAACCACCAGTTGGGGCTGCCAAATCGGCAGAAACAGTGAAGGCAACTTTACCGTCGGCAATCTCATACCGAACTTGGCCGGCAGCTTCCCCCTCACCAGTCATCTCCACGGAGGGGATATCTTGGGCGCCAGTGGGCTTGAGCTTGTCTACTTGTTCAGTGCTGAGTTCCTCTACTTCGACACCTTGAGCGAAGTCAGTAATCTGACCGTTGGAACGCATTGTTTGAGAGGTGTACCAACGGTACCCAAGGAAAACAACGATCGCCAGAGCAAGTGCTGGAAAAACAAACGGGATGTATTTTTTCATGTGCCCCCTACAACAATTAATTAGCAGATAGGGCTGACTCAACAGTTTGTAACAACTGAGGGGCAGAAGTCAGCTGACCATTTACGAAGAAGGTTGGAGTGCCATTGACTCCTGCGCGCGTTCCGTCTGCAACGTCAGTAGTCATTGCGTCTTTGACCTCTTTTGATTCCATTCTCAACACAAACTGGCTTTTGTCAATTCCGAGTTTCTGGAGGTACTCGTCGAACTTGGCCGTTCGCTCGTCGCCATCCAGCTCTGACCAGGTAGGCTGCTCGGCAAATAAGAGGTCATGAAGCTCCCAAAACTTATCGAAACTCCGGGCTGCTTCTGCAGCTTGGGCAGCATACTCTGCGTTTTTATGAATCGTGGGTAAGGGGTAATGGCGGTAAATGAAACGAACATCATTGGGGTACTTGGCGATGATCTGCTCCACGAGTGGTTGAGCAGCACGGCAAGAGGGACATTGAAAGTCACTGAACTCTACGACTGTTACTTTGGCGTTCTCCGGTCCTTTTGCTGGACGGTCAACACCTATTACCAGTCCTGTGTCTACTACTTTCGCTGGTTCCGGCCGGGAGAAAAAAAAGGCTAAGCCCACAACCAGGATGAGCGTACCAAGTAAGGTACCGATAAGGAGCGGAAGGTTTTTCATGATGACCTCTCGATCTTGCTATTGTGGTGGCCAAACTTGCTCACCAGTTTCGTTATTGACTACAGTGATTGCTGCTGTGGGACAGCTTTGGGCAGCAAGTAACTTTGTATCGTCATCGTTTCCATCTTGAGAAATGACTCGGGCCAAGTTCTCTTCATCGAGCTCAAACACTTTAGGGGCAATCGCTACACAGCTGGCAGCACTAATGCACTTGGAGCGGTCGACTGTGACCGTGTACTTGCCGATTTGTTTTTGGGTAACAGCACCGTTGAGCGTCTGCTGGGCGGCTGATGGCTGGTTAGCCGGAGCCGGATCAGCGGCTGGCTGTCCGGGTGCTTGTGGAGGCTGAGATTGTTGCGAAGACATGGCTGTATCCTACCCGCGACCTTCGCGGAGATCAAGATTAATAGAACTTCTCATGGAAGAGTTTTGTTTCCGGAACCCCTCTCTTTTTTAAGACTTCCATCGTATCCAGGATCATCTGTTGGTTACCACAGATGTAGTACTCTGCGGTCAGATCCACGTCATGGATCGACAAACAGTCGGTCACCCGACCTCGGCAGAGCGGCCACTCGTCCATCGCCCGCGAGATCACCGGATGGAAAGTAACGTTGGGGAAGTTGGCGACGAGCTCCTTGAGATCCTCGGTCCAGCACATATCCGCTTCGTGACGTAACCCCCAGAAGAGAGTCATTCGGCGGGCGTTGCCGTGTCTCTGCAGTTGGTCGTAGAGCATACTGCGGAGTGGAGCAACGCCAGAGCCTGAGGCAACTAAGCAGAGGGGGATGCTAGGATCGTCTGACTGCACCACAAACTGGCCCATGGGGGCAAGACATTGAATGGTGTCACCAAACTTCAGCTTATCGAGGTACTGAGTCCCTAAGCCGTTCTCTACAAACTCGACGAACAGCTCAAAGCCGTGATCATTATCCGGCGCACTACAGATGGAGTAAGAACGTCGATGTCCCACTGTATCAACGGGAATGGAGACGTACTGTCCGGCCGCGAAGTTCATTCGGTTGGGCTCGACCAACTCAAAGCGATATTGAGTGAACTTGGGATTGAGAATAATTTTGTCGGCAAGCTTGGCCGTGTAGAGCTGGGGCGGATTTACCATAAAGTTAATTGTACCTTATGTTCTTTACAAAGAATGAGTTTTATCTTAGGAAGTTAAGAAAATCCTTATCATTTGGGGAAAGAAAGTGAAGTAATTTTTTGAATCTTTGGAAGCCACTGAGTCCGAGAAAAACTATGGGCGTACAAGAATTCAAAAAATTACTTCGCGTTTTTTGACCAGTTCTTTCCATACCAGAGCCCTACTGCCAACTTGGCAATGGCACCGTACTCACTGGTCCGATTGACATACTCCCGAGTCACCACCCCGATCATGCCTTGCTTGCGTCGGACATCAGCAATCCCGACTAACTCGGCAACGACCGGCCCCATCTCACCCCCTTCGATGATCGGCTTGGCGATCGACTCAGGGATCTTCATCCTGGCACCGTTGGCCGTAAAGACCTCACCTGCGGCATCCACTACTGCGGCCCAGACTGTTGACCAGAGTTCATCTTTCCAAGGAGTAACACCTCCTTCAAGGCCTACCCCTAGACAGTCCTCCAGATTGAGGTCGGGGAACTGGCGTCGACCCTCTACCAACGCTGCCCGAGCGCGATTGAGTGCGCCAGTTTGGGTCTCTTCATCAGTCATCGGCTGCGACCGAACCCCACTCTCTACCTCATAGCCGACAATCTTGGCGTCAGGCCATTTTTCTTGAGTCGCATACTTCACTGCGTTGAGCTTAGTGGGATTGGAAGAACCGACAAAAAAATACATGGGTACGTCCTGATATGTTATGGGTGTTCAACTGCTTTCCTGAACGCGGTTAACGCTAATAATAAACACTTCTCGCGTCCAACTGCAATTTGGTGGAGTCCCAGCATTGCTTCTAGGTCTTCCTTGGTTAATAAAGCTACCTCTGCGCGCGTTTTGCCTTTGAGGTACTCTGACAGAACACTGGCAGTGGCCATACTGATTGCGCAACCTACCCCTTGCCAGCTGACATCTTCGATCACATCTGCCGGATCAAATTTGAGAAAAACTTCGATCTGATCGCCACATGAGGAGTTGCTCTCACTAACTGTAACGTCAAACTGCTCAAGCCTTTTCTTGTTCTTGGGATGAGCGTACTCTTCAAGAATAGTTTCCAGATAGAGATCGTCGAGCATAGCGCAAACTGCTTTCTTTAACTTCCCTCACGTTACAACCGAAAAACTTGTTTGACCTTGTCGAGTGCAGCCACCAGCTTGTCAACTTCTTCCAAGGTGTTGTACACCTGGAAGCTGACCCGCACCGTGGCTGGCCAGCCAAACTTGCGGTGCAGCGGCATTGTGCAGTGGTGACCCGTCCGGACTGCCACCCCTTCCGAGTCGAGAATCTGGCCAACGTCGTGGGCATGGACGCCTTTGTACAAAAAGCTAACAGCGCCCACTCGCTTGTGTAGCTCTCTATCCTGAGTAATGCCGACCAACTCTACTTCAGGGAGCTGGACTAACTTTTCGACCGTGGCCCGGACTAAGACTTGGTCGTACTCTTCCACGCTCTTCATGCCGAGCTGAGTCAGATACTCACAGGCAGCGGCCCACCCTACCAATCCAGCCACGTCCGGCGTGCCAGCTGTAAATCGATCTTCGATATCATCGGCCCAGCTTGCCTCATGGAGACGGACCTCATTGATCATGCCACCACCAAATAAAAATGGAGAGAACTCAGCCAGTAGCTCCCGTTTCACCAGTAACCCACCTATTCCCATAGGTCCGAGCATCTTATGTGCAGAAACAGCATAGAAGTCGACGGGTAACTGCTCAAAATCAACGGGAATGTGAGGAGCAGCTTGGGCTCCATCAATCACCACTTTGGCATCAGGATATGTCCTCTTCAGCTGTTCCGAAAGCTGCTGAATAGGGTTGCGCGTACCAAGCGTGTTAGAGACATGACTACATACAAACAAAGCAATCTCGTTGTCTTCCAGAAGCTTGTCAAAAGCGAGGAAGTCGAGCTGGCCATCGGATAGTACTGGAACATGCAGCAGTCTCATGTTCTTACGGAGCGCGAGCTGCTGCCAGGGAACTAAGTTGCTGTGATGTTCGAGCTCAGTGGTCAAGATAACTTGCCCCTCAGCCAGGTGCTGATCGGCCCAGCTATAGACCACCTGATTGAGTGCCTCAGTCGTGTTACGGACAATGATCAGCTCCTCAGGATGAGCCCCAAAAAAAGCTGCAATCGTTCGCCGGCTTTGATGAAAGAGACGTGTACTTTCGTCTCCCAATAGGTGGACTCCACGATGGACGTTGGCATTGTGTTGGCGATAGTACTCACTGATTGCATCGATGACTTGATTGGGCTTTTGAGAAGTCGCAGCGTTATCGAGGTACACTAACGGCTGGCCGTGCACCAGACGGCTCAGAATGGGAAAGTCTTGACGAACTTGAATGGCATCAAACATCTTCACTCTCAGCTTCTAGAAATCCTTGCACAATCAACTTCTCTGCTGCCTGCGGGTTTAACCCCCGGCTTTGCAAGTAAAAGAGATGCTCTTCAGGCACCCGACTGACACTGGCGGCGTGAGAGCACTTCACGTCATCACTCAGGATTTCCAGTTCAGGTACAGCCTCAGCGCGAGCAGCATCTGAAAGAAGCAAGATGCGCTCTTCCAAAAAGGACTGAACGTCAGGGCAACCGGGTTCAATGATGATCCGACCAAAAAAACGAACGTGGGATTGATCAAGCGCTACACCTTTTAGAGTAGTCTGGGCCGTCGTATGCGGAGCTTTATGAACGACAAAGATTTCGACGTTGGCATCCTGTTTGTCTTTCAACAAAAAACGCCCCGAGATGTCGGCGTGTGCTCCCGGCCCTGCCAGTTCAATGGTGTACTTGCCCGGCTGATCAATAGTGACAGCTTTGGTTTGATTCGCGGCCACTACAACGGTATGGTCTGTCATGCCTCCGGATTATCTCACGAGGAAGCAAAATTATTAAGAAATGGCGCCAGAGTTATAAAGAAGCACTGGTCCGCAAAAAGGTAATGATGTCTTTGGGCATTACCTTATTCATCGGCCAGAGGAACACGGTCGTGAAGTCCTGGAAAGTATAGAAGTTCAATAAAATGACCCGGATACCAATCCAAACGCTGGCACAGCACAAAAAGACCAGAAAGTTCATCTCAATGGTTTCAACTTGCACACCATTTTTTTTGAGAATCAACACCACGATACTGGCGAGAAAAAGAGCTAAGAAAAGGTTGATGACCAGGAAAAAAAGAATCGAGAGAACAAGGGCTAAAAAGGGCATGACGTTATCCTATACTGCCCTCCATCTCATGATCAATAAGACGATTCATCTCTACTGCATATTCCAGGGGAAGTTTTTTGACTACGTCGTCAATAAAACCATTAACGATCATCTTGCGGGCGGTCTCCTCAGTTACTCCTCGACTCATCAGGTAGAACAGCTGCTCTTCGCCAATCTTGGAAACCGTGGCCTCGTGTTGAATCTGAACCTGTGAGTTGAGGATACGATCGGTAGGATAGGTGTCGGAACGGGATTCGGAATCAAGGAGCAGCGCGTCACAGATGACAGTGTTCTTGCTCTGTAACGCAGCCGGTGTCACTGTGACCATGCCACGGTAACTGGTCCGGCCGCCATTCTTGCTGATCGACTTGGAAATAATCGTTGAACTAGTGTACGGCGCCAAGTGAATCGCTTTGGCCCCCGTATCCTGATGCTGTCCAGCTCCCGCCAACGCCATCGACAGCGTCTCGCCGCGTGCGCCTTTTCCTGCCAGGATGAAGCTGGGGTACTTCATAGTCAGTTTGCTACCCATGTTAAAGTCTGTCCAGACCATCTCGCCGTCTTCCTCAACACGAGCGCGTTTGGTCACCAGGTTGTAGATATTCTTGTACCAGTTTTGGACCGTGGTGTACTGACAGCGGGCGCCCTTTCTGACAAAAATCTCAACCACTGCCGAATGAAGGCTGGAAGAGGAAAAGCTGGGCGCCGTACAGCCCTCGACGTAGTGAACGCTAGCCCCTTCATCGACGATGATCAGTGTTCGCTCAAACTGGCCGGCGTTAGCCGCGTTGATCCGGAAGTAAGTCTGGAGTGGCAGTTTGACGTGAACGCCTTTAGGCACATAGACAAAAGACCCGCCTGACCAGACAGCGGTGTTGAGCGCTGCAAACTTGTTATCGCCAGAAGGGATCAGCTTGCCAAAGTACTCTTTGACCAGGTCAGGATACTGGGCGAGCCCCTCGTCCATGGACAAAAAGATCACGCCGTCCTTGGCCCAGATATTTTTGAGTGAGCCGTAAACAACTTCAGAGTCGTACTGCATCTTCACGCCAGCCAGGTATTTTTTCTCGGCCTCAGGAATGCCCAACCGATCAAACGTTGTCTTGATTTCCGGCGGCACGTCTTCCCACTTTTGGGCTTGTCGATCAGTGGGTCGCAAGTAGTAATGAATCTGGTCATAGTCGATGGCTGAAAGGTCACCACCCCAGGTCGGGGTCGGCTTGGCCTCAAAGTGTTGAAAGCCCTCCAGTCGTTTTTTCAACATCCACTCCGGCTCTGCTTTGATGTGAGAGATCTCCTGGACGACGCCAGTTCTCAATCCAGGCTTCAAGATGTGACTGTAGTGCTCAGTCGGAAAGGCAAAACCATGCTGATAGTGTTCGTCTTTTTCTTTGATCGACTCATCGAGCTCGGTAGCGTGTTTGGCAGCAAATCGAGACATACGTTATTTACTCTTCTTCCAGTTTCTCAAACCCTTGTGACTCCAACTCTTCAGCCAGCTTGGCACCACCACTTTTGACGATCTTGCCTGCTTTCATCACGTGGACGAAGTCCGGTTTGAGATACTTGAGAATGCGCTGATAGTGGGTGATCACAACAATCCCGGAGTTGTACTTATGACGGATCTTTTCGACACCCTCGGCAACGGCTTTGATCGCGTCCACGTCCAGCCCAGAGTCGGTCTCGTCAAGAATGGCATACTTGGGTTCGAGGACTGCCATTTGCAGGATCTCGACCCGTTTCTTCTCACCACCGCTGAAACCCTCGTTGAGGCCGCGACGGAGCAGTTCAGGATTCACTTTCAGTTCGGCAGCCAAGCTTTCTAAGTGCTTGCGGAACGCCAGCACGGTCGGGAAAAGCTTTTCTGGTTGCTCTGCAAAGCGCGCGTTGTAGGCCAACCGCAGGAAGTTCTGGACTTTGACTCCCGGCACCTCCACCGGATACTGGAATGCTAAAAACAAACCTGCCGCAGCCCGCTCGTCCGGAGACTTCTCGAGAATATCATCACCATCCAGCACCATCTGCGTCTGATTCTTTTCCGGCTCTTCTACTTCGTAAAAGGGATGGCCTGCCAGTGTATAAGCCAGAGTAGATTTACCGGAACCATTGGGACCCATAATGGCATGAACTTCACCTGGGCGAACAGTCAAATCAACGCCACGTAAGATCAAGGTTCGTTCTTCGGTCTGCTGATTGACGACAGCCACATGCAAGTTCTTCAGAGTCAGCTGAGGGTGTTTTTCAGGCATAAGAGTCCTTCGGGGTACTGGGTATTTTACCTTATCGATGGCGCTTTGAGAGCTACATTGCTTGTTTCATCTTTTGCAGATGACCAGCAATCTGGGCAGCGTGTTCGATTTCCTGCCGGATATTCGCACCCAGCTCTACGTTTTGGAGCTGGCCCACATCGAACCAGTCAATGCCAAGTGTTTCTTCTTCGTCAAACTGAATTTCTACACCGGCCATTGGTTGAACTAGGTATAAGAAGTTGATGTGTTGTTCGCAGCCCTTTTTCCAGGCGATATCTTCACTGGCTTTGTTCTGGACTCGACTCCAGTAGTTTTCTTTGGATACCCAGTGGAGATTCGTCGAAATCGGATTCGGCAAAAACTCCGTGACGTCGTCATCATACAGACCTGTCACGTCCACTGCCCGAACTCGGACTCCAGTCTCTTCAAAGAACTCACGTTCTGCAGCTTGGTGTGGGAGCTCGCCCGGCTCGATGTGTCCACCGGGATTCAGCCACTTCCCCAGCTTCTTGTGTTTGATCAACAGCACCTTGCCATCCACGATGAGAATTCCGGCGGCAGTATAACAAACTTTTGCTTGGAAGCTTTGCAAGTTAGGCATGGGCTGATTTTACACCAGTTGATGAAAATGCCAGCAGGCTTGAGCGTTTATTAGATCAGGCTCATCTGGATGCCAGCGCTCTCTTTGGGAGTAAAACTGAAGTCGACAGGGCACTCCACCAGTCGATTCCACTTATTCTTGAACTTTACTTTCCCGGTGCGTAGTCCGTAGTCATAAAGATCACGGGTGACAGCCACGTCTTGCAGACAGTACTTGGAGAGCTCTTCCCACTGCTGCATCTTGTAGTACTTGATCGCGTCTAAACCATCACCCGACTTGCCGATGCCGAGTGTTTCTTTGGCAACTGCATCCAAACCGATTCTGTGTCCGGCGCTTTTTTTGATACGCACCATCAGATCGAGTGAAGGAAACTCTTCAACGCGACCGGAGTAGTACGGCACCAGTGTCTGAATGTCAAAGTTGTCACTGTTAAAACCGACCAACACATCTGCAGACTCTAAAATAGGAAATAACTTGGCGAGGTCTTGTTCAAAAAAACCCAACATCTCACCTTGACCACTAAAACCGTCACGCACGCACACGCCAACAAACGAGATCCCCAAGCGGTCGGGAAAATACCCGCCCACCTCATCAAACGTTTTCTGAGTTTCTACATCAAATATGACTTGCCGCATTACTGGATCGCGTGGAGGTAACGACGCTCGACTTCCGCCCAATTAAAGATACCCCAAACAGCCTGGATATATTCAGGTCGCCGGTTTTGATAATGCAAATAGTAGGCATGCTCCCAGACATCCAGCCCCAGAATCGGGGTCTGCTTGTTCATCAGTGGGGAGTCTTGGTTGGCTGTGGAGATTACCTCTAGACTTTGATCGGCGTTGACCACCAGCCAGGCCCAGCCGGAACCAAAACGGTTTGTGGCTGCTTCATTAAATTTTTGTTGAAAGTCTTCAAACTTGCCGAACTTTTGTTCGATTGCCATCAGCAGCTTTCCGCCTGGACGGCCCAGAGAATCCGGAGTCAAGATCGTCCAAAACAGGGAGTGGTTGGCATGGCCACCACCATGATTTTGAACTGCCGTTTTGATCTCAGCCGGGACCTTGTCCATGTTTCGCAGTAGCTCTTCCACGCTCATCTCTGCCAAATCCGGATGCTTTTCCAGCGCGGCATTGAGCTTATCCACGTAGGTTTGGTGATGCTTGGTGTGATGGATCTCCATTGTCTTGGCATCGATCACGGGCTCAAGCGCAGTATAGGCATATGGGAGAGACGGCAAAGTGTACATACGACCTTTCTATTTCTCGACTAAAAAACGTCCAGAAAGACTCCGCAGTTAATCAACACTCTAACAAAGCAGTCTAAGACTGACAAGGTGAGTTTTGTAAGAAGGAGGTAACAAAAAAGGTGTAAGCCGCGGAGGGTTGCTCCGCGGCTCACGGATGTGAGGAAAGGAAGGGGTTAACTGCGGGCGCGGTCTGGAACCAGATAGTACTGGTATGTACCATCTGGGTTGCGAACCCCATCGCCCACCCAGCCGAGTTGCCCGTCGTAGCGGACGCGCCACCAACGGTAGCCGTCTACACACTCGGGGCCATTGACTACCCAGACACGTTCGCCCGGGTTGATGGTGGTCACAATGGAGCTGTCCAGTCCCGGCTCGGCACGCAGGTTACTGGGGCGAGAGTCAACATAGGTGACTCGCGCCCAGCTGCGCACTTCAAGCTGCCGGTCAGGAGCGAGCGAGCAGTTATCAGCCGTCGGGGACGAAGTGGCGTTGGGTTGGGGGGTGGGGGTGGGCTGAGGGGTAACACGGGGGGTTGCCGTTTGCGTCGGACGCGGGGTGGCGGTGGCAGCGGCGCTCACGAGTTCGATGTAGTTCGTGCCAGCCACGCCTTGGGCCGTCCACCCGGTCTGGTTCTGGTAACTGACGCGCCACCAAATGATGTCGTCCGCGCAGCGCGGCCCGCCTTCAATCTCAAACAAGTCACCGACAGGAATACTGTCGATAACCCGCGCCGAGATGGTGGGACGTTCGCGGAGGCGGTTGGGACGATCATCGGTGTTGCTCACGCGAGCGATGTCACCGCGATGCAGGTTCAGTGCAGTCATTTCACCGCACTCCAGTGTTTCTTGCGCCTGGACCGGCGCCAGTTGGCTGCAAAACAGCAGCCCCGTCAAGAGAACGAACAGCGGAATCAGAAAGCGCTTCATCAGGTTTCTCCTTGATCGAGTTCCAAGAGCTGCCCGGTTTCCCTTCCTTCTTCACTTGTTAAGTCTCAGAAGGGAGGAAAAGCCGTAGTGGCAAAACTCCCATGGCTGAGATGGTTATATTATATATTATAGGCCTATAATTGTAAATACTCGAGGAAAACTGAGTACTTTTTGTGGGAGAACTGCCAGATCAGCCTCGTCTGGGAGGGGTTTTAGCCCAAGCTAAGGAGTTCACCGTTCCGCTTGATCATGCCCTCCTTCTCCAGGCTGGAAAGGAGCTTTTGGCGCCGGGCCATGTCCACCAGGCCAAACTCTTCCTCGAGCCGCTGCTCCAGCTTCTCTTCAGGCAGGGGCGATTCTCGCAGCAGGTCAAGGATACGACCCCTAAAATACCGGTCGGTCTCTTCAAAACGGATACCCTTTTTCGCCCTGGGAACGGTCGGCAAGCTCGCCAGGTACTCCCGGTAGGTGGTGAATCCCAGAGCCAAAGCCAGTTGTTGAGCCTGGCAGTAATCTTGGATCGGACAACGCTCACACTTGGGGGCCTTGGCCGTACAGACGAGCGCCCCCAAATCCATAATGAGCTGATTCCAGGGGTCTGCTTGACCAGTGGGGATAATCGAGTCTGCCAACTGGAACCACTCTTTTTCTGTCGGAACTTGAGAAGCACTCGCCTCTTTTCCTTCCAGAACCCGCCGCAGGACGCGTTTAACGTTGGTATCTACTACCGCCACCTGGTGACCAAACGCAAATGACAGGACTGCCCTGGCTGTGTACTTACCTAAACCAGGCAACTTGAGGAGCTCTTCTTCGCTGGTGGGCCAGACTCCGGCGTGTTCGTCAGTGATCACTTTGGCAAGTAACCAGAGGAAACGTGCACGACGGTTATATCCCAGCCCTTGCCAGAAAATAATCACTTCAGACAACTGGGCTTTTGCCAGGTCAGCCAACGTCGGCCAGTTTTTCATCCATGCTTGATACTTGGGAAGAACCCGATCGACCTGAGTCTGCTGCAGCATCAACTCCGCCACGACCACGTGGTATGGGTCTCTTCCTAAGTGGGTGGCCAGATAGCTTTGGAAAGCTTTTTCTCTTACTTGTAGCGTGTGGGTTTGTCCGGTAGGCTGCTCTACTTCAACCTCATTCGGTGCAGTTTGTTTTGCCCGCCAGGGCAAGACCCGACCGTGAGCCTGCCACCACTCAAAGAGAGCACGATGAAGCTGAGGAAGACGTTGGTGTAAGGGAAATGTTGCAGCCATTACAGTACAATGGACAGTACTCATGCCAAGCTTTCTTGTCAAACGCTCTAGCGCGGCTGATAACTTATTGCTGTTTCTAGTGACAGCAGCGTCGTCAGTCCTCTTGACGCGCCTTTATCTCTATCTCTTTGACTACCCGCAGATTGGTAGAGGTCAGTTTCACATCGCCCATGCCATCATCGGTGGCGCCTTACTGACGATCAGCTGTCTCCTGCTGTTGTCGTTTCATGGTCGGCGGGTCCGGCAGTTTAGTGCTGTGCTGGCTGGCTGGGGCTTTGGCCTGTTTATCGACGAGATCGGCAAGTTCATCACTCGAGACAATAACTACTTCTATCAGCCTGCACCTGTCATTATCTATCTGTGTTTCATCATCTTTTTCTTTATCTATCGCCGACTTGACCGCTATACGCCCAAGGATGCTCGTGAACTTTCTTATGACCTGATTGAGAAACTGGAAGACTTGGCAGACAACCGTTTCTTCCAACAGAACCGAGTCGCTATCGAAAACACTATTTCCAAGATTCTCCACATCCAGCGCAAAAGCCACAACTACTTTGCCCACGGAGTAATGCAGCTGTTGGCAGCCGTGCCTGTCTGGGAAAATCCCCGACCTCATCGTATCTATAAAAACTTGAGTACCTCCTGGAAGTGGCTGGATGACTTTGCGGCAGAGCGACGGCCAGTTTTTTACTTTTTAATCGGAATTTTCGTGGTCTATGTGGGACTGACATTCTGGACGATGACAGCCTTCTTGTATCGCCTGCATCGGGATACGCTTGATCCTGTCCGGTATGGGCTGCTGACTCAGACAGATTGGTTTGTCTATGTGGCCGAGCTAAGTTCGCAGTTTGTGTCGGCGCTGTGGATGTGTCAGGGCTTCTGGCGACTGCTCCGCCGCCAACGGCGGCGGGCACTCATTCTGTTTAAGAACGGATTGGCAATCAATATTTTGGTGACGCACGTTTTTGCTTTCTATATCGAGCAGTTCTCGGCAGCCATCAGCTTAATGATCATGCTGGTCTTGTTTGTGCTGGTAGAAAATATCCTTGAAGAAAATGAGAGTGAGTGACGCTCTTTAGTTCAAAATAAACTGCGCCATCTCATTTGCCACCCGCCTAGTTTCTTTGGTGTAGGTAAACGAGGTAGTCTCGGTAATACCGTACTGTTCAAAATGGCTGATCTCTTCATTAAAGAAGGGCTTCAGATCGATTGCGCGTCCGGCCTTCCGAGCCGCTGTCTGGACGTCTTTCGCCAAGTGAGTTGTTCCGGAGTCCATTCCCACTACTTTTTTGGCTCGTAAAAGCTGTCGCGCCAGCTGCTCCAAGTTGCCTCCGATCACTTCTACTTGATGCCCGAGCTTTTCGGCAATATTAATGACTGCCTGGCAGTACGCCGGATGAGAGACCCCCATCACAACTCCCAGCTTTTGATCCCTGGGCAACTGGTCAAGAATCACCTCCCACATCCGAGGATCAAGGGCTTTGTATGACTGAAAATTCTTCTCGTCCGGGAACTCTTTGGCATCCGGAATAATAATCAGATCTAAGTCTTGGGGAACTGCATCTACCTCTTCTTTGGACAAAGAAACCAAAGAAGTATCCCGGATATCTTCCGTCGTCGTGGGAACACCGAGTGACTGGGTCACAAATCCAGCGGTGTAACTGAGGGTGTTAAACTTCCCCATCTGGTGTTGCACCGGTGCAAACGGTTCCGGAAATGATCTGGGAGGGTCAGTAATATCCGGGGTAGAAAAATCTTCCAGCTCAACGGCCTGATTTTCTTTGATTTTTCTTTTTACGATCTCTCTATTGGCTTGAGGATCCCCTTCACACCAGCGATCCACATCCCGAATATTGCCCCCACCACCCAGGAACTTTAAGACCATCGTCTGGTCGTCAGCCAGAAACTGTTGAGGAACTTTGTCAACAAGTTGGAGATTGGGAAGTTCACGCTGAAGGCTTTCAGCAAATGGTAACAGCGCTGGCGGCACCTGACAGACGACTTCTTTGCCGGTTTTACGAGCGAGGTTAATGGCAAAGCGAGCCTCGATAATAGAGTCACCCAGTCCCCAGACTCCCATGACCACGATCACTCGGGAGCTTTGGGCAAACTTGTCAGCCATCTGGCTGTACTTGGCTTCTTTTTGAGGTGCCAAGTGGTAGACAGTGGCGCGGTCTTGTTGCCACTCCATACGTGGCAGTAAAAGATCAAGCTGTTTGAGATGTTCCGATGGCTGCTCAGGAACTACAGGTGTCTCACGAGTATCTTTATCGTTCATGGGCTATTTCTCACGCTGCGGCCTCAGTCATGGCAATCAGCTCTTTGAGCCTTTCCAGGGCAGTCGTTTGTAAAAATTGTTGGACAGCATTCATGTCGAGCGAGCCGTCCTCTTTTTTCTGTTCGCTGATCTCTTGCCAGACAGAACGTCCTGCGGCAAATCCCTTGCAGCCGTTCTCCAGCGAAACTTTCAGCGCTTCTTTAAACTCGTCATAATGAAGACCCCTCGAAAGCAAGATCCATGGAACATCCAGCTCGGCAGTGATGGTGGCACAGGACAGAGCATCACCCGGATACTGGATCTTCAGAATGTCACAGTGGGGCTGAAACTCCTGGCAGGTTTGCAGCTGTGCTTCCGCAAACTCGGCTTGGGTCAGCTCGGCTTTGGGATTAGGCGAAAAAATGACCGGCTCGACCAAGAAGGCGACGCCCTCTTTGCGACAAGACTCACCCAGCTCCATGACTAGTTTCAGTTTTTGCTCGGCGTTCTGTTCCTGGGGGTGATAGTAGATAAGTAGCTTGGCCACGGCAAAGTTGTTTTTGACTCCCTCCACGCCCCAGTTGGGCATCAAAACAGGAACCGCGGTTTTTTCGTCGTTATACCCCGAGCTCTCCAGAGTCATGATCAGCCCGCAGTGCTCTGCTTTGTACTCGACAGCCGGAAAACCGTACTCAGGATCAACCAACACGCCCGAACAGAACGGTGAAAACGTCTGCATGAAGAGGATCTTCAGTTGTGTCAGCGTCTTCTTGCCTGCAGCCGTCTGCAGATCCAGCCCCAGAGTCGTCGCTAGTGACCCCCGGTGGTCAAACGGCGCAATCGTGTACATGCCGGAGGCTGTTTGAATTGAAGAAAGTGTCACCGGTTCAGTATACCTGTCTGACAGAATGAAGCCTAGACAAATTAGGGAGAAAGTTCAGATAAACTTCATAAATAGGCTCGTTATTGCCTGCTCGAGGCACAGTAATATTGACCTGTGCCGGGGGTAACAAAGTTACACTTCATGCTGTTTGGATTACCTCCCCAATCTGATCCTGTATAGCCAGAGCAGTTTCCCTTCCCGTTCTCAAGTCTCGCTAAAACGCAAAACCGTGTTTGGGGGTTAGCAGCACCCGTCCTATTTTGATCGATACTTACGACTCTGTAGTTGTATGTTGCAGTGTTGAGAACATCAGTAGGAAGTGAACCAGAAGGAAAATAGATGCCTAGCTCTGCTTTTCGAGTTGCATCATTCCAAGTAGAACTGCTGTAGGAATTCGCATCAACTGCCGACGCATAGTTGCCAGTATCTTGATACCTTTGCTCTTGTGCTTTTGCAATCGCATCCACGTCTGCCCGACGTTTGGCATCCCGAGCAGATTTTTGAACGTTGGAAAAGGCCACAATTCCAGCAGCCATAAGTATTCCAATAATGGCAACTGTCACCATCAGTTCAATTAAGGTAAATCCTAAAAGACGAAATGCGACGAGCGCGCGCGACGAGGTGTGTTGCTCAACAGTCTTATCATATCATTCTTTAGATTGCTCTGTCAACCTTTTTTATTAATAGACTCAAACGTTACCAAGTCAGACCTCTCTCACTCTTTTCAGTATAACAAAAAAGCCAGCTTGTTCAGCTGGCCTTTCCTTTTTTCATTCAAACACTGCGAGCAGTTTATCTACGGAAGCCACCATCGCGGCGTGGAGGACGACCTCCTCGGTCACCTCGATCTCCACCACGGCCACCGCGGAATGACGGACGACCACCTCGGAAACCGCCGTCGCGGCCACCTTCTCTACCACGCTCGTGACCACCATGACCTCGATCACCACCACCATTTCGGCGGCCCTCTGCGGCAGCAGCCTCTTGTTCAGGGGTGAGCATGGTTAACTTAATCTTGCCGTCTTCCTGGATCTCACTGACCCGGACGTGGACGACGTCACCCATCTTGACGATGTCGTTGGCATCGTGGACGTATTCGGTGGACATCGCAGACACGTGGACGAGGCCATCTTTGCCTGGCGCAATGTTGACAAAGGCACCATAGCTTTCGATCCGAACGACCGGTCCATCGAACTCGTCACCAACTACAATCGGCCGCATCATGCTGCTGATGTAGTTGTAGGCATGATCAAGTTTTTCTTGGTCACTCGAGCCGATGTTGACTAAACCAACACCGCGCTCCAGGTCTTCGTCGACGTCAATTTGAGCACCGGTCATCTCGATGATGGCTTTGATATTCTTGCCTCCCGGACCGATCAGCTCACCGATTCTGTCTTGTGGAATGACCAGCTGACGAATCTTGGGTGCCAATGGTGAGAGCTGAGGACGGGGCTCAGCGATGGTTTCCATCATCTTGCCCATGATGTGCATCCGGCCTTCCCGAGCTTGGAGCAAGGCTTGGCGCATCACTTCGGCAGGGATACCTTTGATCTTGATGTCCATCTGCAGCGCAGTCACACCTTCTTCCGTTCCCGCCACTTTGAAGTCCATGTCACCGATGTGGTCTTCCAGACCTTGAATATCGGACAGAACAACGTACTTGCCGTTGCCGTCAGTCATCAAGCCCATGGCGATACCAGCGACTGGACGTTTGATCGGGACACCAGCAGCCATCAACGACATGGTTGAGCCACAGACAGAAGCCTGGGACGTCGAACCATTGGAGCTGACGACTTCAGAAACCACTTGAATGGTGTATGGGAACTCTTCCTGGCTGGGGACGACTGCCAGCAGAGCACGCTCTGCCAAAGCACCATGTCCGACTTCGCGGCGCTTGGGTGAACCGACGCGACCAGCTTCACCGGAAGCATAGGGTGGCATGTTGTAGTGATGAATGTAGTGACGAGTCTCCTCACCTTCCATGCTCTCGATCAACTGACCAAGGGCTGGAGAGCCGAGGGTCGTCACAGAAACCACTTGGGTGGCACCACGTTTAAACATGGCTGAACCATGGGTACCTGGGAAGAGGTCAACTTCACACCAAATCGGCCGAATCTCGGTGGTTTTACGACCATCGGGACGGACACCCTCTTCCACGATCATCCGGCGACCTTCGTCGACCATTAAGTCATGGAAGATGCTGCTGAGTGCCTTGGCGTTTGCCAACGGATTCTCCAGCGCAGCTGCTTTTTCTTCCTCGGAAGCGTCCTCTGCAGGAGCGTGCTCGGCAACGATGCCTGCTACAAACTCATCAAGACCAGTTGGCTTCAAAACACCTTCCAGCTGGATCATTTCCTGAATCTTGGGACGGTACTTGGAAAGCAGCTCGAGTTTAACATCGGCATAGATGTCTTCGGTCGCTGCAGGCAGCAGCTCGACTTTCTTAGGCTTGCCGATCTCTTCACCGATCTTGGCGATCTGGCCACAGAGCTGTTTCAGCTCTGCTTGGGCTTTATCGAAAGCAGTCAGGATCACGTCCTCGCTGACTTCTTTAGCACCAGCCTCGACCATAACGATAGCATCAGTGGTTCCGGAAACGATCAAGTCCATATCCATACCGGCTCGCTCATCATCAGTTGGGTTGAAGATGTAGCGATCTTCGGCTTTGTTGTAACCAATCCGCAGACCAGTCACTGGCCCGTCAAACGGCACTTCAGAGATCTGAAGAGCCACCGCAGTCGCCATCATGCCGAGCATGTCAGCGTCGTTCTGCTTGTCAGTAGAGAACACAGTCACGATGATCTGAACTTCGTTGGTCAGTCCCTCCGGAAACATCGGGCGCATAGTCCGGTCGATCACACGACCTTTTAAGATCGCGTCATCACTCGGACGGCCTTCACGTTTGACCCAGCGGGAACCCTTGATCACACCACCGGCAAAAAGCTTCTCGACGTACTCCACGGAGAGTGGAAAGTAGCCGAGGTCAACTTTTCGACCGAGGGCGACCGTCGCTAAGACGACAGTTCCACCACAGCTAGCAGTGACGGCAGCAGAAGCCTGCTCCGAAAACTTACCGACCTCGATCGTGATGGTTTTATCACCGACCTTGAGGTCCTTTTTATACGTGTTGCCATATGTAGGGTATGACATACACTCCTTTCACACCGGGGAAAGAAATTCGAGTACTCTGGAGAACTAGCGAAGCGCGAGTTGGGGCAGGCGTTCACTGTTTCTCTTGAATCCTCAATTCTTCACCCCAGAAAATAACTACGGAAAACGTCTAACTAATGATTTTTGTTTCCGTTAAGAGCCTATTCTACCATCTTTTTCTCGAAATTACCCCGGAAAAGCCCTACCCAGAGGACGAGCAAGAACGGCGTCAGCAGCACGATAACCTGAAGTGAAGAAGGCTTCAGGAAGGGTTCTGTTACCTTGTTGAGGGTAAAAGTGGCCAAAGAAGCTGGCTCCTTCAACAGCTCGGACTTATTGGTCAAGTAGAGGGTGCGGAACTCGGCGTCGCTGGCGTCGATCTCTAGAGAGCGAGCCGGATCCGGAACGACGATCTGGTACTCTACTGCATAGCGCTTCCCTTTTGAGTCCGGAATGACCGGAAAACCAAAGGGGTGATAGCGGCTCTCACCGATCTCGTGGACTTTGTAGCGGGTGCTGGCGAGCAGTTGGTTGTTTTCGTCGAGGAGACGGATTTCAAGTTCGCCCGGAACGCTGCTGGCGTTGGTTCCGTGCTCACCTTTGACTTCTTTGGACTTCAGCGAAGTTGTGATTGTCCCCAGGTTATTGGCGTCGGCGGTGAACTCAAACCGAGTCGGCTGTTCCGTGATCTGGATGTACTTAGGGGCTGAACTGATCCAGCTGACTGGCTCAGTACTCTTGGGAATTGATTGGGTGAAAAAAGCCGAGAGCGAGCGGTAGCCGATATAGATATAGGCAATAGAGAAAACGGTGAGGGCAACAATCGCCCGCTTGGTAACAGTCGGTGAGTAGCGGGCAAAGATCTCTTTTTCCTTCTTTTTCTCGATGACGTTGGCTTCTTTGGGATCTGTTGCAAAGGGAACAACTTTGGCCTTCTTGAGGTTAAAGTACGGCTGTTCGATCAGTTTGAACAGAATCACCGACAACACAATGGAACAGGCAAAGGAGGCAACGGTGACCAAGAACGCCTCGAGCAGCGTGGCTGGCTCGTGGCCACGGGTAGTCATTTCGATAATCACTGAGTGCGTCAGGTAGAGTGAGTAGCTGTACTTACCCATGAAGATCAGAGCTTTGGACTCTAGGAACTTGCCAAAGGCGCCTGGCAGTAGCGCTACGTAGATGACAGCCATAATCGGGAATGCCCAGATCAGTTGTACCCAGGGGTGGTAGAACTCAGGGATGGATGAGTAAACTAAAACGCTACAGAGTAGGACAGCCAGGCACGCTAAAATGGATATAGGGTGGGTGACAGCTGGCACCCTCTTCAACAGATTCTCCCGCCAGGTCTCTTTTTTTCTCAAGATGAGCGCCAGCAAGATCCCAACAATGAAGTAGATTGCCAGGTGGATCTGCATGATACTGAAGCCCAGCACTCTCTGGAAAACGAGCTTGAGCCCGAATAAAAACGGCAACACCGCGATCAGTATTGCGATATTGAGTACAGTTGACCTTTTGCGAAGAATTGCTCCCACCAAAGGAATAAGAAAAATTGGATATAACAAGTAAAAACTGGTTTCAGTGATCAAGCTCCAGTACACTCCATCTAGTTGAGCAATATACTGGCCGAAAGGTAGAGTCAACGTCGCGTTGACGGCAGTCGTCGCCAACATCTGGGCTGTTTGACTCCAGTTCAGATAGAAAACCGCCGGCGGAACGCGAAGAAGGAAGAAAACGTACCAGGCTGCGACGCCAACCTGTGCCAACAGGAATGCCAAGAAGGCAGCTTTTCCCAGATTAAAACGAGGTGGGAGCGATTGTTGGACTTTGACTCCAAGCTCCCAGATCACTCGTCCAGCCACAGCTACCCCTAGAATCACTGGCAGCGCATAGACTGGATACCAGAGTGGATTAAGACTCATCTCGATCCGAGTAGCTTCAGGTAAGAAAAACTTAAAGCTGCGGATAATTGCCAGACTCACGACCATCACCAGGAATGGTGGAAAGACACGCGCGTATCTTTTGGCCCAGAAACCGACTGCAGAGTTGGGCTGTGGGGTACAGCCAGGTCATCAGAAAACCACTTAACAGGAACAGTAAGCTGACGCCGGTTTTGCCATTGGCAAGCAAGATCGTCCACAAGGGATGCAGAAACTCCGGCAAGCTGTACAACACCCCGAGCGGAATGTGTGTCAGGATGACCAGAATAATTGCTAACCCACGAACACCGTCCAAAGCAACAAGTCGCTGGGTAGGCTGTGTGGATGTCATCAACACACTATACAACAAAAATCCCCCGACGGCGGTGAGGCAAGTCGAGGGATTCCAGTTTTTAAGTCAAAAAGGTTTTCTGTCCTTACTTGGACAAGCCCAGTCGGTCGATCAGCTTGCGGTAACGCTCCTCACTCTTGGAAAGCAAGAAGTTGAGCAAACGGCGGCGCTTGGCCACCTGTTTCAAAAGACCACGCCGGGAGTGATTGTCTTTTTTGTGTTTCTTCAAGTGTTCAGTCAGCTCATTGATTGAAAAGGTCAATAAGGCTACCTGGACCTCTGGAGAGCCAGTATCGCCCTCAAACAGGGCAAAATCCTTGATAATCTGTGCTTTGGTTTGGGTGTTCAAAGCCATAGTATCTTTCCCTTTACTGGCGAGCCTTTTCTCGAGTAGGGCGGCTTTTGACGCCTACTACAGCAAGCCAGAAAAGTAACTATTTATATTGAGGAGTGCATTATACCAGATGTGAGTTTACTCTTCCACCTTATAAGCAACTAACCTGTCGCCAACTTGGAAGTCTTCCTTCTTTTTCTTGAAGGTGATACCAAACTCATTCTTAGCTTTAACTGAATCAATCTGCTCTTTGCCATGCATCAAGCTCTTGATTTCCGGGTTAGAGACGATCTGGTCGCCACGCTTGAGGTGCAGAAGATCGGTCTTCTTCATCTCACCGGTGATCATCCGGCAACCCGCGATTCGCTCGCCTTTGATCTCAAAGAGCTGCAGAACTTCTGCCTCACCCGTCACCACCTCATCGATGGTAGGCTCGATTAGCTTGAGCATCTGTTTCTGCAAGTCCTCAAGCATCTTATAGATGACGTCATACTGTTTGAGCTTGACGCCTGCAGTGCGGGCTTTTTCCTCGATTTGGCGGCTGACTTTGGTATGGAAAGCATAGATAGTCGCACCGGTCGTCTCAGCAAAGTCGACGTCATCTTCAGTCACCTCACCCACTCCGGAGCGAAGCAGCTCCATGGCCTCTGGGTCGAGATTCTGCTCGATGGCCTCAAGAGTACCTTGAACGTCGGCGCGGAGAATCAATTTCAGTTTGGGCCGCTCGTCAAACAGGGCTGCAAACTCGTCTACTTCTTCTTCATGTTTCTTGGTTGTTAAGTCAGTTGGTAACTCAGCGGGTACTTTGCCTTTTTCAAAGACGTAGGCACCTACTGGCGGAACATCGGTAAAGCCAATGATCTCTGCTGGTGATCCAGGCTGGACAGCTTGGAGTGGCTTGCGGTTCTCGTCCACTAACTGACGAACGCGGCCTTCAATCAGCTGAGCTGCTTCTGCTTCTTCTCCACCTTGGGCAGTGGGAGCAACGATGTCTTGGCGTGGTTTGAGGGTACCTTCCTGAACGATGATCGTGGCAACAGGACCGCGGCTTTTGTCTTTGGTTGACTCGATCACAACGGCCCGCAGATCTGCATCCGGATCAGCTTTATAGTCGTGCAGCTCGGCAGTGACTTGGATCAGTTCCAAGAGCTGATCGACGTTCTGGCCAGTTTTGGCAGACAGTTCAACCACATCCACGTCTCCACCGTAACCGGTGACCAGGATGCCTTCTTCGGCAAGCTGAGACTTGGCCATGTCTGGGAAGACGTTCGGCAAGTCAATCTTGTTGATGGCGACGATGACCGGGACGTTGGCTTCTTTGATGTGGCGGATGGCTTCGACAGTTTGGGGTTTGACGCCATCATTGGCGGCAACGACCAGAACGATAAGGTCGGTGACGCGCGCGCCCCGCGCGCGCATCTTGTTGAACGCAGCATGGCCAGGGGTATCAATAAAGGTAATCTTCTTGCCCTTAAACTCGATCTGATAAGCACCGATATGCTGAGTGATTCCACCGGCTTCCCGGGCCACCACGTGGGCTTTGCGGATGTAGTCTAACAGAGAGGTCTTGCCATGATCGACGTGACCCATGATTGTGACAATTGGTGGTCGAGTTTGAATAGCCATTCTTTAGATGCTTTCTCAGCGTTTCCGCCGTTTGGTTTTAGCTGCCCTTCTGGGCATCACTGCGAGCATGGAGTTCCTCACGCTCTGCCATCTCCTGCTCGAAGGCAGCGACTTTTGCTAACAACTCTTTCTTCTGATCGTCAGGAATCTCTTCCATGTCTGTCCAGCGATTCTTGAACCGAGCCAAATCTGACAAAGTGGTCAACTTGTTTTGGATCAGAATAGTCCGGACTTCAGGAGTAATGAACTCGTAGCTGTCGATCTCGTACTCTTCCAAACCAGTTGCATGAGACTGAACGTCGCCAGTGGCAGACTTGATAGTGATCTTGTAGCCAGTGAGCTTGGCTGCCAGACGGACGTTCTGTCCACCGCGGCCAATCGCCAGAGAAAGCTGGTCATCTGGAGCAGTCACGATGACTACCTTATCGTCTTCATTGATCTCAATCTGCAGATTCTCAGCTGGAGCCAATGCAGCTCGCAAGTAGTCGACTTTGTTCTCAGAGAACGGAATGATGTCGATCTTCTCGTTGTTTAGCTCACGGATCACTTCTTGAACGCGGACACCGCGCTGGCCGACACAAGAGCCGACCGGGTCGACACCGTCTTGGGTCGACTGAACTGCCAGCTTGGTGCGTACACCAGCTTCACGGGCGATGTTGACGATCTTGACGGCACCTGAAGCGACTTCTGGCACTTCCCGCTCAAAGAGTTTGGCTACCAGCTCTTTAGCAGCGCGAGAGACGATGATGGCTTTGCCCTTGTGGGTCTCGCGAATCTCTTTAATCAAGACAGTCACGCGGTTGTTCAGACGATAGAACTCGCCGCGCATCTGCTCTTCCGGAGGCATGATACCTTGGCCACGACCGATGTCGAGGACAACGGTCTTGCCGTCCATGCGGAGCACCTGGGCGGAGACGATCTCGCCAAGTTTCCCCGAATAATCAGACAGGATCTGATCTTTCTCGGACTCACGGATTCTCTGGAGAATGACCTGCTTGGCGGTTTGGGCGGCAATCCGACCAAAGCCAGCCGGCGTGACGTCCTCGCCTTTTTTGTCGTCCCACTTCAAAGCTTCACCAGTTTCCTCGTCTTTTTCCAGGACCGGGAACTTGATGATCTTGGACTCACCGGTATCTGGATCGACAGTAGCAGTGTAGTGCCACTCCTCGTCCAGAGGGCCGAACTGTTTGCGGAAGGCCGAAACCAACGCCTGGCGAATACCATCCAGGATGGACTCCGGAGTAATTCCTCGTTCGTTGGCAATCTGGGCGATTGCGGCGGCAAACTCTGTTCTGGCGACCTTAGCGGCTGTCATATCTTTCCTTTTGTAAGTGCTGATCTAGCGTATTTATAAAAAAAGGACAGCGGGGGCAGTCCTTCTCGAATAGGGTGATTATACCCCTGTTTGGGGCAAAAGCCAAGGGAAGATGAACACGAAGAACACGAGCTGTTTCCTACAAACTTGTAATTATTATAATTACTACAATTGTGGTAATCTTTGAATTCTTTTACTGAAACTGCACTGTGGAAAGAATTCCTTTAAGAATGGGGTCTGTTTAGGCAATCTCAAGCACCATCTCCTTCTTCCTAAAATTAAACTCCACCTTGTGATGGTCGAAAAACCCCCTTTGTCCCAAAATAATCGGCAGCTGTTTGGGCAAGTGCTCCGAAATGTAAAACTCGCAGCGATAGGCTCGCCGGCAGACATACAGCTTCATCTCTACCCGATAGGCAGTGAACTGGCCGTCGTTAGCGGTAGTGAAAACTTGCGCCCGTGCCTTGCTCAGCTCAATTCCCAGATAGTCCGCAATTTCTCTCGAACAAAAACACACTTCTGCCCCCGAGTCTACCAACGCCACTACCGGCTTCGAGAGTTGCCGCTCAGCGCCTCGAGTCCCCAAGCGAACCATAATCCAAGGCAGGTAGACGCCGCGTTGAGGTTGGAAGTACGGATAGGTAAAGCTACTCATGGAGGAAGATTGTTAACAGACTACTGTACTCCTCAGCAACAGGCACGATGACTACTTTTTTCTTAAGTTTCTCGACTTTCTTGGCGAGCTCTTCAAAAGTTTTGGCTGACTCGACCACATTGTTGTCTTCATCAATTGCGATCCAGCCTTCATCTTGTTCTTTGAGTGGTTCGGAGATATCTCTGCCTGGCATTACGCTGATTTTACCGCAGTCTTAGAGCTCTAGATGACGAACTTGGGAAAACCCCGTTGAAGAAGGTGGCGTATCTTGTTCAGCAGGAGAGTTATCGATTGTTTGTGTTCTGGAAAGAAGAAGCTTGAGAACAAGGACGATATAAAGCAGAAGAAAAACAGCGACAATCAGTGTCAACGGCAGGTGAAGATACAGCTGCCCACTTGGGTCATGATAAAGCATGATGCCCGCTTCACTCGACACGTTTGCCCTTTCACTTTTGTTCGTCTGTCGGTCTGCTTACTCCGCGTCTCGCAGCTGTTCAATCAGTTTTTTCTGCTCGCGGCTGAGCTTTTCCGGTACAGTCACAATCAATCGAACATAGAGATCACCGCGGCCACTGCCTTGAATGCGCTTGACGCCCTCGTTGCGGAGCCGGATCAGCGTGTGTGACTGCGTCCCCGGTCGGACCTTTAGCTTGAGTGTACCATCTAAAGTACGGACGTTCACTTCTCCGCCAAGAGCGGCTGTTGAGAACGAAATGCGCTGGTCCACATACAGATCGTTGCCTTCACGTTTGAAGTACTCATCTGGCCGGACATTTAGGCTCAGCTCAAACTCATCAAAACGGAGGCGAGTCCCATCATCAGCGCCGGCTGGAATCTTGATGGTACGCTTCTTCCCTTCGATCTCGACTTCTTTCTCAACACCATTAACGGCGTCCATAAAGCTGATCGTCAGCGAATAACGCGGGCGGCGACGGACATTGCCGGCAAAACCACCTCCGAAAAAGCTCTCAAAGATCTCAAACGGATCGTTAAAGTCCATGCCTTCAAAGGGGTTGCCACCGCTGGTTTGATATGACCAAGTGAATGGCCCCTGTCTAAAGCCGCCGGCAAATGGATTACCGCCCATGCCGCTAGCCGGATCAAAGGCTGCGTGACCAAACTGGTCGTACGCCTGGCGTTTCTTTTCGTCAGACAAAATCTGATACGCTTCGTTGATCTCTTTGAACTTCTCCTCCGCGTCCTTTTCTTTGTTGCGGTCAGGGTGGTACTTGAGCGCCATTTTGCGATAGGCAGACTTAATCTCGGCTGCCGTGGCGTCTTTTTTCAGACCAAGGATCTCGTAGTAGTCGCGTTGTGTGACCATAGTTATCTCTTATCCCACTCTGGTAAGTACTCAAACTGTCGAGCAAACTCCGGCATATCTTTGACCCGATCTCGACCGATTGTTTCAATCTCCATCAGTTGAAAGTCATTGGCCTCGTTGCCATTCTGATCGGGTGATTTTAACAGCTGAGAAAATAATAGTGCATCACGGGGACTGTAGCGTACCAGCAGGATGTACTGATTACTTTGCTGGTCATAGGAGTAGAAAACCTGATGGGTATCTTGGATCTGCCTGAAGAACGAAGGTTCAAGCTGAGCAATCTCTTCAACGGAGTGCGGGCAGTTTACCTGCTGCGGATCAATGATGCAGGTATTCTTGACCATAGCGTGTATATGGTGCGCTGCACCTCCTCCATCGTCCCAGCTTGCTTCCGTAATCACCCCAAGCAAAGCTGCCAAACATGTAACCACATAGATCATGATTGAAGCTGTCTGAATTACTGCTCGTCGCTCCGGGAAACAGCGAGCGGCAACTCTGCCCAACCAATAGATCGGCGCGACGACTCCCACCGTCACAAAGGCGAACAAACCAAAAAGGAGACCTGCAATCGGAAATCTTACTACCATTAGAGACAGGGCTAACAAGGACTGGCTCGTTAATACTTCTGCCATCAACAAACCGATCGTCGACAGCAGGTAGACAGAGAGTACTGCAAGTCCAATTGCCAGAGCGCCCAAAGCTACAGGTGGAAGAATCGCTGGTTTTTTTGACTGAATGTGGGAACTGGTTCGTCGGGAAAATGAGTTCAACACCAGCTGGAGCAAGGCCTTACCAATCACCGCCCACGTTAACAACCCGATAAGCGCAATCACCACTGCAGCGGTAAGATACACGCCTATCGGGTAGTTTTGTTCGAAGAAAAAGAATAAAGGCCTGGTAAGTAAGAGTCCGAACTCCTCAAGTTGATCGAAAACTAGAAACGGGAGCTCGGAAGGTGACATTACTTCACCACCTCACCTTCCTCAGCATCTTTCTTGTCGTCAGAGCCTGCCTCAGTGGACTTAGCCTCACTGGCTTCCCCGGCTTCACTCGCCGCTCCAGTGGCTCCACCTGGGGTCTGCTGAGCCTTCATCATGGCTTCTCCGAGCTTTTGGGCTGAAGTCAGGGTCTCCTCGGTTGCCTTATCCAGAGCTTCCTTGGTCGCTGACTCATCACCCGCCAACTCTTTCAACTTCTTGATGTTCTCATTAACGGTATCACGGTCGGCAGCTTCCAGCTTGTCACCGTGATCTTTCATCTGCTTTTCGAGCTCAAAGACGACACTGTTGGCGTGGTTACGGGCCTCGATCAGCTCAACTTTGCGCTTGTCTTCTTCGGCGTGTTTCTCCGCCTCGGTGCGCATCTTCTCGACTTCCTCTTCGGAAAGATTGGTCGAGTTCTGAATTGTGATCTTCTGCTCTTTACCACTGGTTTTGTCTTTGGCAGTCACGTGCAGGATGCCGTTGGAGTCGATGTCAAAGGTGACTTCAACTTGTGGCACGCCGCGAGGCGCAGGTGGGATGCCGTCCAGAATGAAGCGGCCAAGTGATTTGTTGTCAGCCGCCATCTGGCGTTCACCCTGTAAAACGTTGATCTCGACTTGCGTCTGATTGTCGGCTGCGGTCGAGAAGACCTGGGACTTGCTGGTCGGGATAGTAGTATTACGCTCGATCAACGGCGTCCGGATGCCACCAAGTGTTTCCAGACCTAGAGTCAGCGGAGTCACGTCCAATAAGACGACGTCTTTGACGTCACCGGAGATAACACCGGCTTGGACTGCAGCACCGACAGCAACTACCTCGTCCGGGTTCACACCCTTGTGAGGCTCTTTGCCAAAGAACTTCTTCACTTCTTCCTGGACTTTAGGCATGCGAGTCTGGCCACCGACCAGCACGATTTCGCTGATGTCCGATGGCTTGACCTTAGCGTCCTCCATGGCTTTGCGAACGGGCTCGAATGAGCGTTGAATCAAGTCATCGACCAGCTCTTCGAGCTTGGCACGGGTCAAGGTCATGGTCAGGTGGAGAGGTTGGCCGTCGTCGCCTTGGGTGATAAACGGCTGATTAATCTCAGTCTGCTGGGCAGAAGACAGCTCAATCTTGGCTTTCTCGGCAGCATCTTTGATCCGTTGCATAGCTTGCGGATCTTTGGACAGATCTTTGCCGGAGTCTTTCTTGAACTCGGCCAGAATCCACTCGATGATCTTGCTGTCAAAGTCGTCACCACCGAGGAAGGTATCTCCGTTGGTGGATTTGACCTCAAACACGCCGTCACCGATCTCCAGAATTGAGATGTCAAAGGTTCCGCCACCAAGGTCATAGACGGCAATAGTGCCGTTTTGTTTCTTGTCTAAGCCGTAGGCCAAAGCAGCTGCGGTCGGCTCGTTGACGATCCGCTCGACGGTCAAACCGGCAATCTCACCCGCTTGTTTGGTGGCTTGGCGCTGGGCGTCATCAAAGTAGGCCGGCACGGTAATCACCGCACGGGTGATGGACTGACCCAGATAGCTCTCAGCGTCAGCTTTGGCCTTGCCCAGAATCTTGGCGGAAATTTCCTGAGGCGTGTAGGTCTTGTCGCCGACCTTCACCACTGCCATGCCGTCTTTACCTTCGGCAACCTCATAGGCAACGTGTTTGATGGCGTTCTGGACTTTGCCCGACTTCAGCTTCTGGCCCATGAAGCGCTTGACCGAGTTGATCGTCGCTTTTGGATTCAATACCATCTGGCGCTTGGCAGCGTCACCGACGGTGAAGCTGTCGCCTTTAAATGAAACAATAGACGGAAAGGTGTTGCGACCTTCCGCAGTAGGAATTACTTTTGGAGTTCCACCTTCCATCACCGCCACTGCGGAGTTGGTAGTTCCCAGGTCAATTCCAATGATCTTACCTGTTGCCATAAAAACCTCCTGTTTATTCTTTTTCTGGCGCCACGCCGATCACAACTCGAGCGTGACGGATAACTTCGCCGTGAAGAGTGTAGCCTCGCTGGGTGACACCAATCACGACATTTTGTTGTAATGGATCTGAGACGGGTCGTTTGTCCACGACCTCCATTTTATTTTCATCAAAGGGATGTCCCATTGCATCAATTTCCTGGACACCCTGGCCCGCCAGTGCTTGCTGAAACTGCTGGTAAACCATGGTCAGGCCATGATCTTTAAGCTGTTGCTCTGCCAGATGCAAGTGATCCAGCGGCAGCAGGAGCGCCAATACGACGTCTTTTGCAGCTAACTTAACGATCTTGCTTTTTTCTTCCTGTGAACGTCTCACCAGGTTTTGGTAGTCGGCGTAGGCCCGGCGTTCGTCTTCCTGCGCTTTCTGTAGTGCCGCTGCCAGCTCCTCGACCTTGGCGTGCAGCTCTTCAAGCTCTTTCTCCGGCGTGGCTGCTTGATCCGGTGCTGACATTGGTTTGGCGGACGATTTCTTCTGGTCGGTCATGGTTAGATTTCCACTTCATTCTTTTCCAAAATATCGTTAATAAGAGCGCGATAGTACTTCATCATCGGAATAATGTACGGATAGTCAAAGCGATGTGAGCCAATCACTCCAATTCGGCAGTGCAGATCACGGACGTCAAAGTTCATAAAGATGACGCCAATCGGAGCCAGGTATCTGTTCCCCAACTCTTCACCGTAGACTACGCGGATCACGCTCTCGGTAGCGCCTTGATCAAAGATCTCTTCCAAAACCCGAATTTCTTCAATCATGCTCAACACTTGGCGCATCACATTGATGTCATAGAACTCGGGCATCTGCAAGAGGTTGGAGTAGCCGGAGTGGTAGAGTCTGGGGTGATCTGACCGTTCAGCCATGGCAATACCTAATGCATGCGAACGCTCAGCCAACGACTTGACTACCTGATACAGGAGTGAGTCCAGCTCTTTACGGGCATCCCAGACTTTCTCCTTGGCGGAAACCTCATCAGCCACAGACAGCTCTTTTTCCTTCATCAACTCATTGACGTAGAGCTTCATGGCCAACGGGGTCGGCGAACGCCCGGCACTACTGTGGGATTTATTGAGATAGCCCTGTTTGGTGAGATAGACCATCTCATTACGGATGGTAGCTGGAGAAACACCCAGATTGTACTTGCGGTCGATGGTTTCCGAACCAACGGGTTCAGCCGTCGTGATGTACTCTTCAATCACCGCTCGCAGGATGTGAATTTGTCTGGGCGTCAGGTCAATCATAGTTAGCAATCTTATACATTCTCTGCTAAAGTGTCAATGGGTCGAGTCTGATATCTTTTCTGTGGACAGAGAAATGATATATAGTGAACGTATGAGTTTCTTTTCAAAGAATAGACCCTTCTCTCCAGCTATAGTGGTGTTTGTGGCGGGCGTCTTGGTTGCGTGCGGATGGATCTGGGTACTCAATGAGGCAAACGTCCCGTTGAGAATCGAGGCAGCCGTGGCTCCGGTTTCGGTCATTCCTACACCTCATCCTTGAGCCTGGTAAAGCGCTCATGGTACTGTAAATACTATGGCCACGTACCCCTACAGGACCTCCTATACTAAGCGGCAGATTGTTCTTTTTCTTAAGATTTTACCGTTACTGATTCTGGTAGTAGCCGCTGTTGTCGGAATCTCCCAACTCCAGTTTGTCAGGGAGTTTTTTGGTCAGGCTGCTGGGGAGCCAGCCAACATCCAGGTAGATACTCAAGCAGTTCTCGGTCCCATGCCTCGTCCTTGGCGAAACCTTGCTCAAGGCGGTGAAGATCATAATTGGCGAATCGGCGCCCTGGTCCCCTCGGTACGGTCACTCCATCCCCAGTACATCCGGATTGATCACATTTATGACTTTTATGACATCGTCCAAGGATCTCCTGGCAACATTACATTTGACTTTAGTAAGCTCGATCCGCTGCTCGATGACATTATTGCCACTGGAGCTAAACCCTACGTGTCGCTCAGCTACATGCCGCCAGCCATCTCCAGCGGAGATATTCTGGCCAAACCGGTGCGCTGGGAAGACTGGCAGCTGACTGTCCAGAAAACTGTCGAGCACATCAGCGGGACCAGGGGCATCTCCGACGTCTACTATGAAGTCTGGAATGAACCGGATCTGTTCGGCAAGTGGAGTTACTACGGAGATAAAAACTACCTGACACTCTATGACTACGCGGCTCGGGGGGCCACCAGCGCTCGAGGCGTCCGCCCGTTCAAGATTGGTGGACCAGCCATTACCGCGCTGTATAAAAATTGGTTTGACGCGATCATGAAGCACGTGATTGCCACCAACATCCGCTTCGACTTTTTCTCTTGGCACCGCTATAGCCTGGATCTTGATATCTACCGTAAAGATATGTTCGAGGCAACCAACTGGCTCAGCCAGTATCCGCAACTGGAACCTAACGTCGAGCTCCACATCACCGAATGGGGACATGACAGCAATAACCATCCTGGCTATGACACCACCTATGGAGCAGCTCACACAGCCGCCGGAGCGATTGAGATGATTGGAGTGGTCGACCGCGCCTTTGCCTTTGAGATCCAGGATGGTAAAGATCCGGAAGGCAAAGCCAACTGGGGACGTTGGGGCCTGTTTACCCACAAAGACTTTGGTCAGTCGCCCAAACCTCGGTACAACGCCCTCCGTTTGCTAGATCGGATTGGGAGTCAGCGGCTGCAGCTGCTAGGAAAAGGAACTTGGGTGAAAGCGGCAGCGGCGCTGAGTGACGCGGGCAATCCGCAAGTCATTCTGGCTAACTTTGACCGCAGTGGCCGTAACACCGAGAACGTTCCTGTTACTTTCAAGAATATCCAGCCAGGCAGCTACACAGTCGTCAAAGAGTTTTTAGGCGGGCGAAAACAAACGGAAGACGTGGCAACCACCTCAGCAGAGCTCCAAGTCCACGTGGCCATGCCAGTCAACTCAGTCAGCTTGATTGAGTTGATGCCGAAGTAGGTGACGCGCTTAGACGTCTGTGCTTTTTTCTACCAGAGAAAGGATCTCACGCTTAAACCGCTCTTCCCCAAATGTGCGAGCGTGGGC